>Ga0308160_10002276_pt1 | contig 23817 bp, 18 predicted proteins | sample PhyFR1_FD_201036 | JGI IMG/M metagenome (GOLD analysis project Ga0308160, IMG submission 201036) | Phyllosphere microbial communities from UC Gill Tract Community Farm, Albany, California, United States - DLSLF.R1 | ecosystem: Host-associated > Plants > Phyllosphere > Unclassified | place: USA... | reverse complement strand
GCCGGCGTGGTCCTGGCGGCGACATTTGCTGCCCTGGGCGTCATTCCCATCATGTTCCTGGTCCAGCTGGCCTTCATCGTAGCGTTCGGCGTGCTGCTGGACACCGTGCTGGTGCGCTCGCTGCTGGTTCCGGCGCTGGCCTACGACATTGGGCCGAAGATCTGGTGGCCCAGCAAACTGGGCCGGACGGATGGCCGCGACGCCGCCCGGCCGCGGGAGCCCGGCGTCGAGCCGCTGGAAGAGGTTCCCAGCCGCTAGCCCTGCTTTCGATGGCACTAACCCTGTTGCCGCCACCAGTCCACGGTGGCGGCAACAGCCGTTTCCAGCGGGGTAGGGGTAACGCCAAGGGCGGCCTCGGAAGCGGCCGAGTCCATGACGAACGGCCGCTCGAACTGGTACAGCATCTCCGCCAATTCGCGGGCGTCACCTGAGAAAAGTCCCGCCGCCCGGAGTGCCCAGCCGGGGAGGACGCGCACCTTGGGGGATGGCCGTCCTGCGGCTGCAGCGAAAGCCTGGGCAAGTTCCTTTTGGGTGAGCGCCGGTCCGGTGGGCGCGTGCCACACGGCGTTCCAGGCGGACGGCCGATCCGCTGCCGCAATCATGGCGGAGGCCAGATCGGGAACGTACGTGAACGAGTGCGGCTGCCGGGAACTGCCCACCACGCTTACGTTCTTTCCCGCCAGGATCGGCGCCACCATGCGTTCGCCGGCGTGGGCAATCCGGGCCCGCGGGCCGAAGAAGTCACCGGACACCACACTCACCGTGGGCGTGGCCGAGGCGGCGCGCGCCCGAAGCAGTTCCGTCCGCACGCCCCGTTTGCCCCCGGTGGCCCGGCGCGGGCTGCCCTCCGCCATGACGCTGTCCGGCTCGCTGTAGGAGTAGAGGCTTTCGGGGAAGACGACGACGGCGCCCACCTCCTGCGTGGCATCAAGGACCGCCTGCTCGGCGGCGGGAAGTTCTGCCTGCCAGACCGATGCGTTGTACGCCGAGCCGTGGATGCAGTGGAACACCGCCTGGGCGCCGGCAAGGACCGAGCGAAGGACCGCAGGATCTTTCGCGTCCCCTCTTATCCGCTCGATCAGCTCGTGCTCCGGTCCGCTGCCCGATCGCGTCAGGACACGCACCTGGCGCCCCTGCTCCGCCAGTTGTTCCGCCACAGTCCACCCCACGGGTCCCGCTCCGGTCACGACGTATACCTTCGACATCTCGGTCTCCTTATTCGAATGAGAGAGCAGTGCTCTCAGAAATAGAATGAGGGTTTGGTGCGGCAAAGTCAAGAGCGGCGCTCTCTTTTGCTGCCGCCGCTCTTGCTTGTGGCATGCTGGACCCGTGACTGAAGCCAGCAATACACCCGCCGCGGCTGCCCGCCCCTTGACGCCCCGGCAGCGGGCCAGGACCCGGACCGTGGCGGACATCGTCCGGCTCGGCCGGAAGCACTTGGCAACACATGGCGCAGCAGCGCTCTCCCTGCGCGCAGTGGCAAGGGACCTGGGTGTCGTGTCCTCCGCCGTCTACCGGTATGTGGAAAGCCGGGACGAACTGCTGACGCTGTTGCTGATTGACGCTTTCGGTGAGCTCGGGGACGCAGTGGATGCCGCCGTCGGGGAAGTGTCCGAAGATGACCATGCTGGACGCTTCATGGCGCTGGGCCAGGCTGTCCGCGCTTGGGCCCTGCGCGAGCCGGCCAGCTACGCCCTCCTGTTCGGCAGCCCGGTGCCGGGCTACAACGCCCCGACCGAGCGCACGACGGGTCCGGGCACGCGGGTCATTGTCGGCCTCATCGGCATCCTGGATGCTGCCTCCCGGGCCGGGCAGCTTGCAGTTCCCCCGGGGTCCGCGGAGCTGGCGCCCACCCTTGCTGCCGACCTTGACGCCATCCGCTCCGAGTTCGGGCTTGCCATCCCGGAGGAACTTGTGGCGCGGGGTGTCCTTGTGTGGAGTTCCCTTTTCGGCGCCGTCAGCTTCGAGGTGTTCAACCAGTACGGTTCGGACACCTTTAAAGCGCCCGAAGAGCTTTTCGACCACCATCTCGCCGTTCTGGCCAGCGTCGCGGGGCTGCAGGTGGCGGCCTCCTGACGCCGCCTGCCGGGGCCTGTTGGAGTGCCTGCCCCGTCGGTAGACTGCCAGTGCGCCCGCACGGACGCGGAGCCTCGAAGGAGAGATGCACCATGACTGAGAACCCGGAATTTGCAGCCGAGGAACCCCGCAGCGGCAGCAGCGCACCTGGCCTGGAAGGGGAAGGCGGCCAGTACGTCGACGGGGATTATGGCGACGCCGGCAGCATTAGCGAGGCGGAGCGGGGCCCGGCGGACGGTGAGTACGAAGAAGGCAACTATGGTGCCGCCGGGGCTGCCCGTGCAGACAGCTTGGATGAGGGCCAGTACGCGGATGGCAACTACGGGAAAGCGGGCAGCCTCAACGAGCCCGCTCCGGGGCCGGCCGACGACGAGTACGAGGAAGGCGATTACGGCGACGCCGGAACCGCCGGCGGCGCGAGGACCGAGGACGCCATCCGCGAAGGGCTCACGGACGGCCAGGTCCAGACCACTGCGGAAGAGCGCGGGCCGCTGCACGGGGATCGGAACACGGAACGCTAAGCAGTCCGGCGGCACGTTCTCGCAGAGCGAACCGGCGTGCCGCCGTCGTACTTTCCCATCAGGTTCCGCGTCGTTTCAAGCAATGTGGCGGCGCACGTCTGTCCTCGGGCTCAAAGTTGAGCGGACCTCACTCAACTTTGGATTGACATCGCCGGCGCCCTGAGTAAAGTTGAGTGCAGAACGCTCAATGCTTAGGGCGCCACCCAGTTTCCAAGGAAAGAAGGAAGCAACACATGTCACGTGCAGTAGGTATCGACCTCGGAACCACCAACTCCGTCGTCTCCGTTCTCGAAGGTGGCGAGCCCACCGTTATTGCCAACGCCGAGGGTGGCCGCACCACGCCGTCGGTCGTTGCATTCTCCAAGTCCGGCGAGGTCCTGGTTGGCGAGATCGCCAAGCGCCAGGCCGTCAACAACATCGAACGCACCATCGCGTCGGTCAAGCGCCACATGGGCACCGACTGGACCGTTGCCATCGATGACAAGAAGTACACCCCGCAGGAAATCTCCGCGCGTATCCTCATGAAGCTGAAGAACGACGCCGAGTCCTACCTGGGCGAAAAGGTCACCGACGCCGTCATCACCGTCCCGGCCTACTTCAACGACGCCGAGCGCCAGGCCACCAAGGAAGCAGGCGAAATCGCCGGGCTGAACGTCCTGCGCATCGTCAACGAGCCCACCGCCGCAGCACTGGCTTACGGCCTGGACAAGGGCAAGGAAGACGAACTCATCCTGGTCTTCGACCTCGGTGGCGGTACCTTCGACGTCTCGCTGCTGGAAGTCGGAAAGGACGAAGACAACTTCTCCACCATCCAGGTTCGCGCCACCGCCGGTGACAACCGCCTGGGCGGTGACGACTGGGACCAGCGCGTCGTTGACTACCTGCTGAACCAGCTCAAGGTCAAGGGCATCGACCTCTCCAAGGACAAGATCGCCCTGCAGCGCCTCCGTGAAGCTGCCGAGCAGGCCAAGAAGGAACTGTCCTCCTCCTCCAGCACCAACGTCTCGCTCCAGTACCTCTCCGTCACCCCTGACGGCCCAGTCCACCTGGACGAGCAGCTGACCCGCGCCAAGTTCCAGGACCTCACCAAGGACCTGCTTGAGCGCACCAAGAAGCCGTTCCACGACGTCATCAAGGAAGCCGGCATCAAGCTCTCCGACATCAACCACATCGTGCTGGTCGGTGGCTCCACCCGTATGCCCGCCGTCTCCGAGCTGGTCAAGGAACTGGCCGGCGGCAAGGAGCCCAACAAGGGCGTCAACCCGGACGAGGTCGTGGCAGTCGGCGCAGCCCTGCAGGCAGGCGTGCTGAAGGGCGAGCGCAAGGACGTCCTCCTGATCGACGTCACCCCGCTGTCCCTCGGCATCGAAACCAAGGGCGGCGTGATGACGCACCTGATCGAGCGCAACACCGCCATCCCCACCAAGCGCTCCGAGACCTTCACCACCGCCGACGACAACCAGCCGTCCGTGGCCATCCAGGTCTTCCAGGGCGAGCGTGAATTCACCCGCGACAACAAGCCGCTGGGCACGTTCGAACTGACCGGCATCGCCCCGGCACCGCGCGGTGTTCCGCAGGTTGAGGTCACCTTCGACATCGACGCCAACGGCATCGTGCACGTCTCCGCGAAGGACAAGGGCACCGGCAAGGAACAGTCCATGACCATCACCGGTGGCTCCAGCCTCTCCAAGGAAGACATCGAGCGCATGGTCCGTGACGCCGAGGAGCACGCAGCCGAGGACAAGGCCCGCCGCGAGGCCACCGACACCCGCAACACCGCCGAGCAGCTGGCCTACTCCGTGGACAAGCTGATCGCCGACAACGCGGACAAGCTGCCCGAAGAGGTCAAGACCGAGGTCCAGGGTGACGTCGACAGCCTCAAGAAGGCCCTCGAAGGTACCGACGACGCCGCTGTGAAGTCTGCATTCGAGAAGCTGCAGGCTTCCCAGACCAAGCTCGGCGAAGCGATCTACGCCCAGGCCGGTTCGCCGGACGGCGCAGGTGCTGCCGGTGCTGAAGGTGCCGCCGGAGCTTCGGCCGGTTCGTCCGACGAGGACATCGTCGACGCCGAGATCATCGACGAAGACGAAGCGAAGAAGTAACCCATGCCGCACCACGGTAACGAGGAAGAGCACAACGCATCCGCCGGCCAGGAGCGCGGGCAGAACGGTGAGCCGGTCATCCGGGACAACCGCAAGGTTGACCCGGTGACCGGGCAGGCCCGGCACCCCGAGAGCGGCCAGTCCGCCCCCGGGGCCGGTGCCCAGGCCGGAGCAGATTCCGACGGCGACGCGCTGGCCCAGGCCGAGGAGATTCTCAACGGCGTGGACGTGCCGGCCGAGGAATCCGTGGCCCAGGGGGCTCCGGCAGGTTCCGGCGGCAACGCCGAGGCAGCCGAACTGCGCAACGACCTGCTTCGCCTCCAGGCTGAGTACGTCAACTACCGCAAGCGCGTTGAACGCGACCGCGCCGTGGCAGGGGAAATGGCCGTCATTGGCGTCCTGAACTCCCTGCTTCCGGTCCTGGACGACGTCGACGCCGCCCGGCAGCACGGCGACCTCACCGACGGACCCTTCGCCGCGATCGCCAACAAGCTGGAAAACGCGCTGAAGACCTACGGCCTGGTCCGCATCAACGAGACGGGCGTGGAGTTCGATCCCACAATCCACGAGGCCCTGATCCAGCAGCCCGGCGAGGACATCGAGGTTGACACCGTCAGCCAGGTCCTCCGCTCGGGCTACAAATCAGGAGACCGCGTGCTCCGCGCAGCGCAGGTCATCGTGGCGGTCCCGGCCTAGTCGGGGTTGGCTCGCGCTACGCCGGATATGGGGCGGTGCCCGCTTCGCGGTGCCCTCCACACCGCCGCCCCATATCCGGCCTCCGCGCCGGCGGTCATCTCGCCTAAGGTGAGGTAACCACGAAGCTCGCAGCGGTACAGGGGCCCCGGGAGTGGCATCGGGCCTGCCGAAGCTGGGTGGCTGGGGATCGTAGATCCTCAGCCACCCAGCGTAGGGGCGGGGGCCCCTGTACCGCGGAGAGCTATTAGTTAAGAGACTTGAAAGGAAACGCCATTGGCTAGCCAGGATTGGGTGGACAAGGACTTTTACAAGATCCTTGGTGTTGCCAAGGACGCTTCCGATGCCGATATCAAGAAGGCCTACCGGAAGCTTGCGCGGCAGCACCACCCTGATACCAACGCGGGGAACGCCGCTTCCGAGAAGAAGTTCAAGGACATCTCCGAGGCTTACTCGGTGCTCTCGGATCCCGATGAGCGCCAGCAGTATGACGCCATCCGGGCCATGGGCAGCGGGGCCAGGTTTGCCCCCGGCGGTGCCGCCGGCGGCAACGGCGGGTTCGAGGACATGTTCGGCGGCCTCTTCACCGGCAACACCGGACGCCACGCGGGCGGGTTCAACCCCGCAGGCGGCGGCATCCCGCCCGAGTTCGCCGACCTCTTTGGCGGTTTCGGCGGAGCGCCCGGATTCCAGCGCACCCCGCAGAAGGGTGCCGACCGGACCGCGTCCACCAGCATTTCGTTTGCCGGTTCCATCCGCGGCACCACCATCGGCCTGCGCGAGCCCAGCGGCGAGGTCATCGACGTTCGTGTCCCGGCAGGCATCAAGGACGGCCAGAAGGTCCGGGTGCGCGGTAAGGGCCAGCCCGGTGCCGCCGGCAATGGCGACCTGGTGGTTTCCGTGTCCGTACAGCCCCACGCTTTTTACACGCGCGACGGCGACAACCTCCGCATCCATGTCCCGGTCACCTTCCCGGAGGCCGCTTTGGGCGCCGACATCCAGGTGCCCACCATCGACGGCGAGACGGTGAAGGTCCGCGTTCCGGCGGGAACGCCGTCGGGCCGCACCCTGCGGGTGAAGGGCAAAGGCGTGAAGACGTCCAAGGGCACCGGCGACCTGCTGGTGACCATCGACGTCGCAGTTCCCAAGAATCTCAACAAGGACGCCGAAGCTGCGGTCAAGGCGTTCGCCGAGGCAACGTCGTCGGCGGACGTCCGCGAAGGCCTGGCAGCCAAGGCCCGGCTTTAGGGCGGAGGTGAGCCGTGGACATCAGTGCTGACCAGCCGATCTTCGTGATTTCCGTGGCGGCCGAGCTGGCGGACATGCATCCGCAGACCCTGCGGCAGTACGACAGGCTGGGCATCGTCAAGCCCAGCCGCGCCCCCGGGAAGTCGCGGCGTTACTCCCAGCGTGACGTGAACATGTTGCGGGAAGTGCAGCGTTTGTCCCAGGAAGGCGTGTCGCTGGAGGGAATCAAGCGCATCCTGGAACTCGAAAACCAGGTGGCGGCCCTCCAGAGCCGCATCAGCGATCTTACCGAGGAACTCGGGCGGAGGCCCCGCGCGGTGGACTCGCGGATCTTCGCAGCTGGCGCAGCCGGTGACGTGGTGAGCCTGGCGCGCGGTCAGCGGCCCCGGCCGAGGTCGCAGGCCGTCATGCTGTGGCGGCCGCGGGCCATCGGACAGTAAGTACCGCGTCCGGCTGCCTGGCCAAAATAGAGTACCCACTACTCGTGACCGAAAAGCCCCCTGAAACTTGAATGGAACCATCGCCGGATCAGCGGCGGTGGTTCCACAAGTTCTGGGGGTTTTTCGTGTTTAGAGTTCTCAGCAAAGGTCTTATCAGCAAGGCCCGGCCATGAGTCCGGGAATGGAATCCGTGGCCGCTTTCAGCCACTCCCTGCCGGGCCAGGTCCTGCTGGCCATCGGACAAACCATCGTTGTGGTCTGTGTCTGCTTTGATATGGTCCGCGAGTTGTCCGTCCCACGATCGCACCGGCGCTATGTGGCCAGCACCGTGTTCCGGACGTTGGCCATCCCCTCGATCATGGCCAACGCCTTGACCGTCTTCATCGCCCTGGTGCTCTCCTCCTGGGTGGACGTGGTGATGGGAATGTTCGTGCTGGTGGCCATTGTGTTCCGCTTCCACCACAACCAGGACGAGGACAACTGGTGGAAGGGCAAAGGCAAGAAACTCGCGCGTTGGGCCCGCCGCCAGTTCGCCGGCCGGACGTCCACCGCCCCGGCCATGGGCTGAACCCAGGACCGGAGCGGCGGCATCAAAGCGGTCAGCCGTTGATGACCTGTGGTACGCCGAGGGCCTTGAGGCCTTCGACGCCGAACTCCACCCCGTAGCCGGACTGCTTGGCTCCGCCGAACGGGATGCGGGGGTCCACGGCGCCGTGCCGGTTGATCCACACCGTTCCAGCCTGGATGCGGGCGGCGACTTCCCGGGCCGCAGCCAGGTCGGGGGACCATACGGAGGCGCCCAGGCCGACGTCGAGCCCGTTGGCCTTTTCCACCGCCTCATCGACCGTGCTGTAGCGGATGATCGGCAGCGCGGGCCCGAACTGTTCCTCGGCCACCAGCGGGTTGTCGTTATCAATGTCCGCCACGAGGGTGGTGGGGTAGAAGAAGCCGGGCTGGCTGGTGTCCGGGTTGCCGCCCAGGAGGATGCGGGCGCCGGAGTCCTTGGCGGCCTGAACGAGGTTGGCAAGGATGTCGTACTGCGCCTTGTTCTGCAGCGGGCCCAGGACGTTGTTTTCGTCCAGCCCGTTACCCATAGGCATGGCTTTGGCCACGGCGATCAGTTCTTCGCAGACGGCGTCGTAGATGGAGTCGTGGACGTAGAGGCGCTTGAGGGCTGCGCAGGTCTGGCCGGTGTTGAGGAACGCGCCCCAGAAGACGTCCTGGGCGATGGCCTTGGGGTCGGCGTCGGGCAGGACGATGCCGGCGTCGTTGCCGCCCAGTTCAAGGGTGAGCCGCTTGACCGTGTCGGCAGAGGATTTGATGATGGCGCGGCCGCCGGCGGTGGAGCCGGTGAACATGATCTTGCCGATTGCGGGGTGATCGGTCAGGCGGGCGCCTACTTCGCGGCCGCAGGAGACGGCGGAGAGGATGCCTTCGGGGAGTTCCTCGTTGAGGACCTTGACCAGGGCCAGCACGGACAGGGGAGTGTTGCCGGAGGGCTTGACCACCACGGCGTTGCCCATCCGCAGGGCGGGGGCGAGCTGCCAGACGGCGATCATCATGGGCCAGTTCCACGGGCCGATGGCCGCGACGACGCCGATGGGCCGGTAGTGCAGCTCGGCCCGGGTCTCGCCGTCGTCCACGATGGTTTCCGGTTCCAGTGGAAGGCCGGCCGTCGCGCGCAGCCAGGCGACGCAGGCGCCGACTTCGAAGCGGGCGTTGGGGCCGTTCAGCGGCTTGCCCTGCTCCCGGGAGAGGAGCCGGGCCAGTTCCTCGGCGGACCGTTCGACGGCGTCGGCTGCTTTGAGGAGCGCGGCGGACCGGGCGGCGTGGCCCAGGGCAGCCCAGGCCGGCTGGGCGGCGACGGCGGTGGCCACGGCATTTTCCAGGTAGTCGAGGTCGTGAATGGGGGCCTCGCCCACTGCTTCGCCGGTTGCCGGATCAAAGATGGTGCGGCCGGTGCCGGCTGCGGGGGCAATGGACGCGAGGAGCGCATCGTAGGTTTCCAAGGGATACTCCACTTCGAGTAGGCAGGACGCCAGCCGGTCGGCGTAGCGGGTTACTTCAAGTCTGGTTTGCACCCCGTCCGGGCTCTTGTCTCTGGGCGCAGGACAGTTGTGCGGGAGCGAAGGCTGAGCAGCCGGACGGAGCCGGACGGGTGCCAGCAACGGAGCACCAAGAGAACGCGAATTTCGTCCTACCCCTTGTGAAAGCGCTTTCCGACTGCTTGAATCGATTCATCGTCGTGATGGTGCCGGATTCTGACTCCACCCATGCTGGGGGTGGCTGGGCGCCAGGGGGCCGACGCCATGAATCGACATACAAAGGAGTCATGTCCGTGAAAAACTCAAAGCGAGCGGCTGTAGCAGTGGCCGGCGTCTGTGTCCTGGGAGCCTTCGGCATCACAGTCCCTGCCCATGCGGCGTCAGTGGACCGTACCCAGGATTCGGCACTGTCGGTGCTGGGTGCGTTGAAGGTGGTCCCCTCTCCAGATGCCCACGTTTGGTTCATCTCGCCGGAAGGAAACGACGACAACGCGGGTACGCAGGACGCGCCGTTCAAAACGCTGATGAAAGCGCAGGCAGCAGCAGCGGCCGGAGACACCGTCTATATCCGGGGCGGCAGCTACAACCAGTTCGAAGTGCGCGAAACCGATAACCCGTTCGAAGACGTTTATCACTACGTCAATGACATTTATAAGAGCGGGATCACTTACGCCGCGTTCCCGGGGGATAATCGGCCCGTCTTTGATTTCAGCAGTGTGCCCACCGATCAACGTGTGGCCGCGTTCTACGTGGAAACGCAGGTGACCGACGTGAACTTCGTCGGCTTTGACGTAACGGGCGTCAAGGTGGGAGACCAAAAGCAATCAGAGGCTTTCAGGATTGCCGGTGGTGCCAACTTCGTAAACATGGCCGCCCATGACAACGAAGCCATCGGCTTCTACTACACCATGGACGGGACCGGGGTGGTACTGAACAGCGACGCCTACAACAACATCGGTCCCACGGCCCGGTCAGCGGGCAATACGGACGGGTTCGGTGCCCACGCAAAAGACGTGTGGTTCATCAACGACCGGGCATGGCATAACAGCGACGACGGCTTCGACAGCATCACATCGGAGGGACGGGTCGCCTACGTCAACGACTGGTCCTTCGACCACCATGGCAACCAAAACGGGGTAGGCGACCAAAATGGATTCAAGGTTGGCGGATATGCCTACCGCACCACAGGGCTTCCCCAGCCCATCCCGCTGCACACGGTCATCAATTCCATGGCTGCGGACAACGGTGCCAACAACTTCTATGCCAATCACCAGCCCGGCCAGTCGGCCTATTGGATCAACAACACAGCCTACAAGCCAGGGTACGGCGCCAACTTCAACATGCTGGAGCGCGTAAGCCCCACAAGCCCGGACAACATTCCCGGCTACCGGGAGGTCCTGCACAACAACGTGGCCTACACCGGGGCGCCGACCTCGAACGACAACACTCCGGCAGAAAACGAGACGAACAATTCGTGGACGATTGACGGTGGTCTCCAGGTAGCTGCAGGTGACTTCGAAAGCCTCGACATGCAGCAACTTATGGCACCACGGAAACCAGACGGTGCTCTCCCCGATGTTTCCTTCATGAAGCCGGTGGCCGGCAGTGCGTTGCAAACCCATGGCCTGGGCTACCTCGCTGACCAGGGCAATCCCTATGCAACCTTGCAGAAGCTCGTAGATGTCTATGGCAGCTCAGGTGACATCGACAACCAGGGCCTGCGGGACAGCCTCCTGAACAAACTGGAAGACCACCAGTTGGGCGCGTTCATCCAGGAGTTGAAGGCCCAGTCGCAAAAACACGTCAGCCAGTACGCCGCCAACACCTTGATCCTGGTGGCGAACGCGCCGGCGGGATAGGCGAAACCGAAGGCTGCGAACGTCAGGAAGGCCCGCACTGGCCCAGTTTTGGGGCGCGGCAAACGGCGGGAACCCGGGGTTTCCGAGTTCCCGCCGTCAAAACTGGGCCAGTTTGGCGCTAGTGGCCCGCGTAGGGGTCGGCGATGCCGATGTATTGGGTGGTGGTGTATTCGGCGATGCCTTCGGATCCGCCTTCCCGGCCCAACCCGGACTGTTTGACGCCGCCGAAGGGTGCTGCGGCGTTGGAGATGACGCCGGCGTTGAACCCGACCATGCCGAACTCGATCTGTTCGGCTACGCGCAGGAGGCGGTTGAAGTCGCGGCTGTAGAGGTAGGACGCGAGCCCGTATTCGCTCGCGTTGGCGAGTTTGATGGCCTCTTCTTCGGTGGTGAAGGTGGTGATGGGGGCGACGGGGCCGAAGATTTCCTGGCCCAGGATCGCCGCGTCGTTGGGGACGTCGGCCAGGACGGTCGGCTGGTAGAAGTAGCCGGGCCCGTCCACAGGGGCCCCGCCGGTCACCGCTACCGCCCCGGCATCAACTGCAGCCGTCACGAGGGCGTGGACGTCGTCGCGGGCGCCCCCGTCAATGAGGGGCCCGACCTTGGTGTCCGGGTACGTTCCGCGGCCGGTGGCGAGGGCGCCCATGGCCGCGGCGAACTTCCGAATAAATTCCTGCGCCACCGACTCGTGGACCAGGAACCGGTTGGCGGCGGTGCAGGCCTCGCCCATGTTCCGCATCTTCGCGGCCATGGCGCCTTCGACGGCGGCATCCAGGTTGGCGTCCTCGAACACGATGAAAGGGGCGTTCCCGCCGAGCTCCATGGAAGTGCGGAGCACGTTCTGCGCGGCGTCGGCCATCAGGCGCTTTCCGACCGGGGTGGAGCCGGTGAAGGAGACCTTCCGCAGCCGGGAGTCTTTGAGCAGCGGACCGGAGATCCCGGAAGCAGAGGAGGAGGCCACCACATTCAAAACCCCGGCGGGGAGGCCGGCGTCGAGCATGGTCTGCGCGAAGTACTGCGCCGTCAGCGGGGTGAGCTTGGCGGGCTTGAGGACCATGGTGCAGCCGGCGGCGACGGCGGGGGCGACCTTGCGGGTGGCCATGGCGAGCGGGAAGTTCCAGGGGGTGATGAGCAGGCAGGGCCCGACGGGTTTGTGCTGGACCAAAATCTTGTTCTTGCCCTCGGGGGTGGTGAGGTAGCGGCCGTAGTCGCGGACGGTTTCCTCGGCGAACCAGCGCAGGAACTCCGCCCCGTAGGTGACTTCGCCGCGGGCCTCGGCCAAGGGCTTGCCCATCTCCAGGGTCATCAGCAGCGCGAAGTCCTCGGCCCGTTCGGTCACCAGGTCGAAGGCGCGGCGCAGGATCTCCGACCGCACCCGCGGCGCGGTCCGTGCCCAGGACGCTTGCACGGCGTCGGCCGCGTCCAATGCCGCCACCGCGTCGTCGCTCGTGGCGGACGCGAGGGTGGCCAGCACCTCCCCGGTGGCGGGATCATGCACATCGAACGTGCCACCGTCGGACGCGTCCCGCCACTCGCCGTTGATCAGCAGGCCGGTGGGCACCCACGCGAGCAGGGAAGCCTCGCGCTCCGGTGAATGGGCAGGGGTAACCGCAGAAGTGACTGTCATTGCATAAGTCCTAAAAGTTGGTCAGTAGCTGGGCGGGGTGTCGCCGTCGGTTGGCTTCACGAACTTGGCAGCAAGGGCTTCGGAGCCGCGGGCGAGGAGGGCGACGTCGGCGCCCACCAGGATGAAACCGGCGCCGTTCGCGAGGTAGCGCTTGGCGGTGTCGGGGTTGAAGGCGTTGACGCCGGCGGGCTTGCCGGCTGCTTTGGCGGCGGAGAGGCAGTGCTCGACGGCGGCGCGCACCTCCGGGTGTTCCTGCTGTCCCAACAGGCCCATGGAGGCGGCGAGGTCGGAGGGTCCGACGAAGACAGCATCCACTCCGTCCACCTTCAGGATGTCCTCCACTGACTCCACTGCGGAGGTGGATTCGATCTGGACGGTGACGCTGATGGTCTCATTGGCGCGGGCCAGGTAGTCCGGGACCCGATTCCAGCGGGCGGCCCGGGCCAGGGCGGAACCCACCCCGCGGACGCCCTGCGGCGGGTAGCGGGTGGCGGCCACCGCGGCTTCGGCCTCGGCCACCGAGTTGACCATGGGGATCAGCAGGTTCTGCACGCCCAGGTCCAGGTACTGCTTGATCAGCACGGTGTCGTTCACGGGCGGCCGGACCATGGCATGGACCGGGTGGCCGTGGATGGCCTGGAGCTGGGCCAGGATGGATTCGAGCCCGTTGGGGCTGTGCTCGGCGTCCACCAGCAGCCAGTCCAGGCCGGACCCGGCGCAGAGTTCGGCGACCAGCGGGCTGCCGGAGCAAACCCACATGCCGGCGAGGGGCCGGCCCGCCTGGGCTAAGGCGTCCCGGAAGGTGTCCTCTATTCGAAGCGGCATGTCACACTCCCCAGGGGGCCGTAGTCGGCGTGGACGGTGTCGCCCTTGTAGACCCACATGGGCCGGGTGAAGGACCCGGCCAGGATGATGTCCCCGGCCTTCAGGGCGTCACCGTGGGCGGCGATCTTGTTGGCCAGCCAGTGCACTCCGTTGGCGGGGTGGTCCAGGACGCCGGCGGCCACGCCGGTCTCCTCCACGGTCTGGTTCTTGTAGAGGATGGCCGAGACCCAGCGCAGGTCCACAGCGTCCGGCTTGACCGGGTTTCCGCCGATCACCATGGCACCCATGGCCGCGTTGTCGGAGATGGTGTCCACGATGGTCCGGCCCTCCATCTCGATCCTGGAATCCAGGATCTCGAGGGCCGGAACCACGTAGTCGGTGGCATTCAGGACATCGAAGATGGTGACGCCCGGGCCCTTCAGCCCGTCCTTCAACACGAACGCCAGCTCCACCTCCACCCGCGGGTGCGTGTACCGGTCCCACTGCACCGAGCAGCCGGTGTCCAGCACCATGTCATCGAAGATGGCGCCGTAGTCCGGTTCGGTGATGCCGGTGGCGGCCTGCATGGCCTTGGACGTGAGGCCAATCTTGCGCCCCACCAGGGTCCGGCCGGCGTCCTCGTTGCGGCGCCGCCACAGCTGCTGCACCGCGTATGAGTCCTCCACCGTCATCTCCGGGTAGCGGGCGGTCAGGCGGGGAACAGGGGTGCGGGTCCGGCCGGCTTCCACCAGCTCGTCTGCGATGGCCTCAATCGTCGTCGGCTCCAGCATGGCTAGACCTGGACTCCCAGCTTGAAGCCCGTCCGGTCACCTTCCGGCGAGCCCTCCTTGCGGGTGTAGGAGAAGCCATCGGCGCCCACGGTGACTGCCATCTCGGACTTTTCCTCGCGGACGATCACCGGCTGCGGGTTGCCATCCAGGTCCAGGACCAGGGAGGCCTCGGTGTACCAGGACGGGACCACGGGGTTGCCCCACCAGTCGCGGCGCTGGTTGTCGTGGACGTCCCAAGTGATGGTGGGGTTGTCCGGGTCGCCGGTGTAGTAGTCCTGGGTGTAGATCTCGATACGGTGGCCGTCGGGGTCCAGGATGTAGAGGTAGAAGGCGTTGGAGACGCCGTGCCGGCCGGGGCCGCGTTCGATCCGGTCGCTGATGCGCAGGGCGCCCATCTTGTCGCAGATCTGGATGATGTTGTGCTTCTCGTGCGTGGCGAAGGCAACGTGGTGCATCCGCGGGCCGTTGCCGCCGGTCAGGGCGGTGTCGTGGACGGTCTGCTTGCGGTGCATCCACGCGGCGTAGGTGACGCCGTCGGAGTCCTTGATGTCCTCTGAGACGCGGAAGCCCAGGTCTTCCAGGTATTTGCGGCCCTTGGGGACGTCCGGGGTGACTTGGTTGAAGTGGTCCAGCCGGACCAGTTCACCGGCGGAGTAGAGGTCGTAGCGCTGGGTGAGGCGTTCCACGTGCTCCACGTCGTAGAAGAACTCGTAGGGGAAGCCCAGCGGGTCCTCGACGCGCACGGAGTCGCCGATGCCCTTGGTGAAGCCTTCCTTGCGGCGCTCCACCCGGCAGCCGAGTTCCTTGTAGTAGGCCTCGGCGGCGTCCACCTCGGCGGGGGACTTCACCCGGTAGGCGAAGGCGGCGACAGCGGCGATGGGGCCCTTGCGCAACACCAGGTTGTGGTGGATGAACTCCTCCAGGGAGCGTAGGTAGATTGCGTTCTCGTCCTCTTCGGTGACGTGCAGGCCCAGGACGTCCACATAGAACTCGCGGGACTTGGCGAGGTCGGTGACCACGATTTCCATGTAGGCGCAGCGGACGATGTCCGGAGCCGGGACGGTGGGGGTGGGAACGAAGTTGGTCATTGGATTCTCTCTTCTTTGAAAGGGGGCTTGGAAAGTACGACGGCGGCCGGCTGGCTTAGGCGCCGAACTTAGGGGTGTGGACGGAGCCGAGCGTGATGTGCACGGCCTGCTGGTCGGTGTAGAAGTCGATGGAACGGTAGCCGCCCTCGTGGCCCAGGCCCGAGGCCTTGACGCCGCCGAACGGGGTGCGCAGGTCGCGGACGTTGTGGCTGTTCAGCCAGACCATGCCGGCCTCCACGTTCTGGGAGAAGTTGTGCGCCCGGGTCAGGTTCTGGGTCCAGATGTAGGCGGCCAGGCCGTACTTGGTGTTGTTGGCCAGGGCGAGGGCCTCGTCATCGTTCTCGAACGGGGTGATGGCCACGACGGGTCCGAAGATTTCCTCCTGGAAGATCCGGGCGTCAGGGGCGACGTCGGCAAACACCGTGGGTGCGATGTAGTTGCCTTCGGGCAGGTGGTCCGGGCGGCCGCCGCCGGCCAGGAGCCGGCCCTCGGACTTGCCGATCTCCACGTAGGATGCCACCTTCTCGTAGTGCTCCGGGTGGACCAGGGCGCCCACCTGGGTCTTGGGGTCGTGGGGATCGCCCACCACGATGTTCTTGGCCCGGGCGGCGTATTTCTCGCAGAACTCGTCGTAGATGGCGCGCTCAACCAGGATGCGGGAGCCGGCGGTGCAGCGCTCGCCGTTGAGGGAGAAGACGCCGAACAGCGCGGAGTCAATGGCGGCGTCCAGGTCCGCATCAGCGAAGACGACGCAGGGGGACTTGCCGCCAAGCTCCATGGACAGGCCCTTGAGGTTCGCGGCGGCGTTGCGGAAGATCGTCTGGCCCGTGGTGGTCTCGCCGGTGAAGGAGATCAACGGAACGTCCGGGTGCTTGACCAGCGCGTCGCCGGCTTCCTCGCCAAGGCCATTGACCAGGTTGAAGACACCGTCCGGGAGGCCGGCGTCCTTGAAGATGGTGGCCCACAGGGAGGCGGAGAGCGGGGTGAACTCGGCGGGCTTGAGAACCACAGTGTTGCCGGTGGCCAGTGCCGGGGCGAGCTTCCAGGACTCCAGCATGAACGGGGTGTTCCACGGGGTAATGAGGCCGGCGACGCCGATCGGCTTGCGGTTCACGTAGTTGATCTGCGAGCCGGGGACCTTCATCGCGTCATCGAACTGGGCCACGATCAGGTCCGCGAAGAACCGGAAGTTCTCGGCTGCGCGCAGGGCCTGCCCCTTGGCCTGGGTGATGGGCAGGCCGGTGTCGAAGGTTTCGAGTTCGGCCAGGCGGGCTTCCTGCGCTTCGACCGCGTCGGCGATTTTGTTGAGGACGCGGGCACGCTCACGCGGCTTCATCTTCGGCCAGGGGCCGTTGGTGAAGGCTTCGCGGGCAGCGGCGACGGCCAGGTCGATGTCTTCCTTCTGGCCTGCTGCGGCGGTGGCGTAGTTGCGGTTGGAGACCGGGTCCAGGACGTCGAACGTCTTTCCCGAGACCGAGTCCACGAACTGGCCGTTGATGCAGTGCTGGATGTGCGTGGGCAGATCCTCGGGAACGTAGTGCTTGGCGGTTTCTACAGAGGCAGTCATCGTTGAAGTCCTTACTGTGTTCTTTGCGTACAGGTGGTGTGTGCGTTCTGCCGGGCAGAGCGGCTAGGTGGTTTGGGCGAGGTAGGCGTCGAGAGTGGCGGTCCGGTGGAGGCGGGCTGCTTTTTCGATGGCGTCTGCGTCAGCTCCGGTTTCGATGAGCTTCAGCAGGTTCTCGTGTTCGTCCACGGAGTCGCGGGCGCGGCCGGGGACGAAGCGGAAGGTTGAGGAACGGATGGCTGCGAGCCGATTCCAGCCGCGGTGGACGAGGTCCAGGATGTGCGGGTTGGGGCAGTGCTCGAACAGGACGCTGTGGAAGTCCTGGTTGAGCTGGGTGAACCGGACGGGATCGAAGTGCTCAAGGCATTCGCGCATCTCCTGGTTCACGGCGCGGGCCCGGGCTACAGCGCCGGAGTCGATCAGCGGAGCGGACATTGCGGTGGCGGCACCCTCGACGATGCTGAGTGTCTGCATCGTGTACAGATACTCGGTGGGGTCGATCCCCGCCACCGTGGCGCCGACATTCCGTTCGAAGGTCACCAGGCCCTCGGCCTCGAGCCGCCGGATGGCTTCCCGGACCGGGACCACGCTGAACCCCAGGTCCTTGGCGATCGAACCCAGGACCAGCCGGTAGCCGGGGGTGTACGTGCCTTCCACGATCCGGGCCTTGACGGCCTGATAGGCCTGCTCCGCCTTGCTGCCGACCGCGGCGTTGGAAACCGGCACCCCGGTCAATGTTGTGTCAGTCATTGGTGTTCCCTGCCCACTGCTTGTACCTGTTCTGCCATTCGGCGTTCATCGGGTAGAGGCCGTCCACGCTGTTGCCCTGCTTGACCATCTCGAAGATGAAGGCCTCTTCCTTCTCCTGCTGGATGCAGTCGTCCACCAGTTCCTCGGCGACGGCCGGCGGGATCACCAGGATGCCGTCCGAGTCGGCCACGATGATGTCGCCGGGCTGCACGGTGGCGCCGCCGCAGGCGATGGTGATGTCCGTGTCCCAGGGGATGTGGCGGCGGCCCAGGACGGCTGGGTGCGGGTTGGCGAAGTAGGTGGGCATCTCCAGGTCCGCCACGGCTGAATAGTCGCGGACGCCGCCGTCGGTGATGATGGCGGCTGCGCCGCGGACCTGGGCGCGCAGGGCCAGGATGTCCCCTACCGTGCCGGTGCCCTTTTCCCCGCGGGCCTCCATGACCAGGATTTCGCCTTCGTTGACGGAGTCGATGGCCTTCTTTTGCGCGTTGAAGCCACCGCCGTGGGTCTTGAACAGGTCCTCGCGGTTGGGGACGTAGCGCAGCGTGCGGGCCAGGCCCACCACGCGCCGGTCCGGTCGGGTGGCCTGCAGCCCGTCGATACTCACGTTGTTAAGGCCGCGTTTGCGCAGCTGCGAGGACAATGTTGCGGTGGCCACCGACTCAAGCTTGGCCTTCAGCTCGGGGGAGAGGGCAGGAGAAACTGTGGCAAGTCCTGCGGCTTCGCGGGACCCGTAGGCCTCCTCCCGCTGCAGGTCATCAACCTTGGGCCGGGCACCAAAGTCAGCGAACGGCGTCGTGCCTTCCTCAACAGTGGTGACCAGGCGGCCGGTGGACAGCGCACCATCAAAAGTGTCCACCTCCACCTCCAGGATGTCTCCGGGCTTTGCGACGGAGGCGCCGGCTGGGGTGCCGGTAAGGATGATGTCCCCCTCTTCGAGGGTGAGCAGCTGGGACAGGTCCGCCACAAGGCGGGCGAACGGGAAGAGCAGGTCTTCCGTGGTGTCGTCCTGGACCGGCTCGCCGTTATGCCAGGTGCGGATGCGCAGCTTTGAAGGGTCGACGGCGTCTGCCGGAATCAGTGCCGGGCCCACCGGGGTGAACCCGTCCCCACCCTTGGACCGGAGGTTGGAACCCTTGTCCGCGTAGCGCAGGTCGTAGACGCCGAGGTCATTGCTGGCGGTGACGGCGGCGACGTGGCTCCAGGCGTCCTCGATCGAAACGCGGCGGGCGGCCTTGCCGATCACCAGGGCAATCTCGCCCTCATAGCCGAGCAGTTCACAGCCGGCCGGCCGCTCAACAGGGCTTCCGCTCACGGCCAGGGAGCTGGAAGGCTTGAGGAAGTAGGAGGGCTGCGCCGGGGTACGGCCACGCTGCGCCGCCCGGCTGGGGTAGTTGATGTGCACCGCGATCACCTTGCGTGCTGCTGCCAGGGTGTCGCCGTTGACCTGCTCCAAAGCCTTCTCCTCATCAGGTACGAAATCGTATACGATCACTATTACCGCTTTCGCGGGATCCGTCAACCCCTAAATCCCGGGAGATTTCAGGCCTGATTGTTGCCACTTGTCGCCCTCGTCACATGCGGCGTACAGTGGAAATCAAGTTAGTTTTCGATTATCGAATCGTCTGTTCAGATATAGAACACGCTCTGCTGAGAACAAGCCACAACGAAGTGAGGAAAGCCCGTGCAGTTCCACCACCACGGATACGTATCCGGAGACCCCCGCGTCCAACCGGCCGCCGGCGTCGGACTTAACCGCCCCGAGGAGCTCCCGGAGGAAGTGGACGTCCTCATCGTCGGCTCCGGTCCGGCTGGGATGCTCGCCGCCGCGCAGCTGTCCATGTTCCCCAACGTGACCACGCGCATCGTCGAACGCCGTCCCGGCAGGCTTGCCATCGGCCAGGCCGACGGCATCCAGGCGCGCAGCGTGGAGACGTTCCAGGCCTTCGGTTTCGCGGAGCGGATCATCGCCGAGGCGTACCGCATCACCGAAATGGCGTTCTGGAAGCCGGACCCGGCCAACCATGCCAACATCATCCGGACCGCCCGCGCCGTCGACGACGAGATGGGCATCAGCGAGTTCCCGCACCTGATCGTCAACCAGGCCCGCGTCCTGGACTACTTCGCCGAATTCGCCGCAAACTCACCCACCCGCCTCAAGCCCGATTACGGCTACGAGTTCCAGGGCCTGGAGGTGGCGGACAGCGGCGACTACCCGGTGACCGTCACGCTCCGCCACACTGCCGGACCCAACGAAGGCCGGGACCGGATTGTCCGCGCCAAGTATGTGGTGGGTTCCGATGGTGCCCGCAGCAAGGTCCGCCAGGCAATCGGCTGCACCCTGGCCGGCGACCAGGCCAACCACGCCTGGGGCGTCATGGACGTGCTCGCCGTCACCAACTTCCCGGACATCCGCACCAAGTGCGCCATCCAGGGCGAAAAGGGCAGCATCCTGCACATTCCACGCGAGGGCGGCCACCTGTTCCGTATGTACGTGGACCTGGGCGAAGTTGATCCCAACAGCCAGCACTCGGTGCGGGACACCTCCATCGAGGAGATCATCGCCAAGGCCAACGAGATCCTGCACCCCTACACCCTGGACGTACGGAACGTCGCGTGGCACAGCGTCTACGAAGTGGGGCACCGCCTCACGGACAGGTTCGACGACGTCCTGCCGGCGGAGCGCGGCACGCGCACCCCGCGCGTGTTCATCACCGGCGACGCCTGCCATACGCACAGCGCCAAGGCCGGCCAGGGCATGAACGTGTCCATGCAGGACGGCTTCAACATTGCCTGGAAACTGGGCCACGTCCTGGAAGGCCGCAGCCCCGAGAGCCTGCTGAGCACCTACTCCGAGGAGCGCCAGGTGGTGGCCAAGAACCTGATCGACTTCGACAAGGAATGGTCCACCATGATGGCCAAGAAGCCGGAGGAGTTCGAGCACCCCTCCGACCTCGAGGACTTCTACGTGCAGACGGCGGAATTCCCGGCCGGCTTCATGACCCAGTACACGCCGTCGCTGATCGTTGGCAGCAGCGACCACCAGGACCTGGCTGCCGGGTTCCCCGTGGGCAAGCGCTTCAAGTCCGCACCCGTGATGCGGGTGGGCGACACCAACCCCATCCACCTGGGCCACCACGCCACCGCCGACGGGCGCTGGCGGATCTACGTCTTCGCCGATCCCGCCTTGCCCGGCACCAACTCCGCCACGGACAAGCTTGCCGACTGGTTTGCAAACTCGCCCGAGTCCCCGCTGGCCGCCACCCCCGCCGGCGCGGACCTGGACGCCTGGTTCGACCTTAAGGTCATCTACCAGCAGCCGCACACCGCCGTCGACATCAACGCCGCGCCCGCCGTCTTCAAGCCACAGGTGGGCCCGTTCAAGCTGACCGACTACGAAAAGGTGTACGCCACAGATCCCAAGGCCGACATCTTTGACCTGCGCGGCATCGACCGCAACGGCGCCGTAGTGGTGGTCCGCCCGGACCAGTACGTGGCCAACGTCCTGCCGCTGACGGCAACTGCTGAGCTGGGGGCGTTCTTCGGCCCCCTGCTCAAGAGCGGGGAACCGGGCGCGCAGCCGCGTCAGGCGGTGGCGGCCGCCCGGTAGTCCGCTGCCGGGTACACGCCGAGGATCCGCACCTCGGTGGTGAAGAAGTCCAGTTCCTCGAGGGCCAGCTTCAGCGGCAGGTCCTCGGGGTGGCCTTCGACGTCCGCCATGAACATGGTGGCGGCAAACTCGTTGCCCACCATGTAGCTTTCCAGGCGGGTCATGTTGACCCCGTTAGTGGCGAAGCCGCCCAGCGCCTTGTAAAGGGCGGAGGGAACGTTGCGGACGCGGAACAGGAAGCTCGTCACTGCCGGGCCGGGAAGTTCATCCCGGGCCGGCAGTGCCGTTTCCCGGGCCAGGACCACAAAGCGGGTGGTGTTGGAGGGGTCGTCCTCAACGCGGGACGCCAGGACATCGAGGCCGTAGATCTGTGCGGCCAGCGGGGGAGCGAGGGAGAGCTTGCGGGGATCGTTCCACTCGGCCACCTCGCGGGCGGACCCGGCGGTGTCACCCGCGATGACCGGCTTGAGCCCGTGTTCGCGGATCAGCTTCCGGCACTGGCCCAGCGCGTGGATGTGGCTGTGCACCTCGGTGGCGCCGTCAATGGTGCTGCCCGGGATGCCCAGCAGGTCGAAGTGGATGGGCAGGAAGTACTCGCCCACAATCTGCAGGTTGGACTGCGGCAGCAGGATGTGGATGTCCGCCACCCGGCCGGCGATCGAGTTCTCGATGGGGATCATGGCCAGCTCCGCCTCGCCGCTGGTCACCAGCTCAAAGGCGTCCTCGAAGCTGGCGCACGGGACGCTTTCCATGTCCGGGAACATCTGCTGACACGCGATATTGGAGTTGGCGCCGGGCTCACCCTGGTACGCAATCTTGGAGGCCATGATCCGTATGGTTTCACGCGCCGGCGTCCGATACGAAAACAGGCCCCGTGATGCTACGCGGGGGTGACGCGCAGCCAGAGGTATTGCCGGGGAAGGAGCGTCACGCCGTCGTCCAGCTGCAGGGCTGCCTCGGAGAGAAGGTCGACGGCGGCAGGGGAGTACCCGCCGAAGGTTTCCGCCGGGAGCGTCTGGGCTGAGTCGCTGAAGTTGGCGAGGGCCAGGACGTTGCTGCCGCCCTCTTCCCCACCCGGCCGCTGGTACGCCAGGACCGACCGGTTGTTCGTGGCGAAATCGATAAGCGTGGTCCCGGCGAGCTCCGGGGTGGCGCTCCGGACTTCGATCATCCGCTTCAGGCCCGCGTAGACGGCACCTTCCGGCGTGGCCGGGTCCAATCGGCGGGCGTATTGCTCCGTGGGGAAGTGCGGGCGGTGCACCCATCGGCTGTCCTCGCCGTGGCCGGGTTCGGATGCGTAACCGTAGTCGTTGACCTGCCCCACCTCATCACCCAGGTACAGCAGGGGGATGCCGCCGGTGCTGAACGGCACCGAGTGGGCCAGGAGGATCCGCTCCACCGCCTCAGCCGGGGCAACCTCCATGCCGCACAGGGACGCCGTCGTGCCCGAAATCCGGCAGTCGCCTGTCTTGGGGTTGTCCTGGAAGGGGACGCCGCGGGCGAAGCTGCCGGGGAACCGGTTGACGTAGAAGGAGTTCAGGAAGCGCCTGTGGTCGAAGCCGTTGATGCCCAGCTCGGCGGCGTCCTCGTCCGCGAAGGTCCAGCCGATGTCGTCGTGGCTGCGGACGTAGTTCACCCACGCCGTGCCGTCCGGGATGTTGTGCCGGCGTTCCAGTGCCTGGGCCAGGAGTGAGCCGTCCCGTGTGGCCAGCGACTCCCAGATCAGGGCCATCTGCAGCGGGTTGTAGGAGAGCTGGCACTCCTTGGGGTCGATGTAGAGAGCCACCTCGTCCGGGTGCACGATCGCCTCGGACTTGAACAACAGCGACGGCGCCGCCAGCCTGCACACGGCGTTGAAGGCGCGCAGCAGCGTGTGCGCCTGCGGAAGGTTTTCGCAGGGCGTGCCCAGCTGTTTCCAGATGAAGGCCACGGCGTCCATGCGCAGGATGTCCACGCCCTGGTTGGCCAGGAACAGCATCTCGGCCGCCATGGCCCGGAAGACCTCAGGGTTGGAGTAGTTCAGGTCCCACTGGTACGTGTGGAAGGTTGCCCACACCCACCGGCCGTCGTCCATTTGGATGAAGGAGCCCGGGTGGTTTTCCGGGAAGATTTCGCGGACGTTTGCCTCAAAAGCATCCGGCATGGTCCGGTCCGGGAAAATCCAGTAGTAGTCGCTGTACTCCGGATCGCCTGCCGCTGCCTTCCGCGCCCAATCGTGCTCGTCCGAGGTGTGGTTGAAGATGAAGTCCACCACCAGGCTGATGCCGTTGTCCTTGAGCTCCGCGGCCAGGGAGCGCAGCTGCTCCATGGTGCCCAGTTTGGGGTTGACCTCGCGGTAGCTGGACACCGCGTAGCCGCCGTCCGAGTGCGGTTCGGGTGCCAGGAACAGGGGCATGAGATGCAGGTAGGTCAGGCCCAGCTCCTTGAAGTACGGGATCCGGGCCCGCACCCCTTCGAGGCTTTCGGCGTAGCGGTCCACGTAGCAGACGCCGCCCAGCATCCGGTTGGACTGGAACCAGTCCGGGTTGCCTTCCCGCTCTGCATCGGTGGCCTTCAGCTCGGCGGAACGCTCCTGCCACGACCGGGCGCACTGGAGGAC
>Ga0308160_10002275_pt1 | contig 23832 bp, 20 predicted proteins | sample PhyFR1_FD_201036 | JGI IMG/M metagenome (GOLD analysis project Ga0308160, IMG submission 201036) | Phyllosphere microbial communities from UC Gill Tract Community Farm, Albany, California, United States - DLSLF.R1 | ecosystem: Host-associated > Plants > Phyllosphere > Unclassified | place: USA... | reverse complement strand
ACCTATTCGTCCAGGTAACAGATCTTTAATCTGTTCCCACTGATCATCTCTTAATGCATAGCGTTTAGTCATAAAAATATAATGGGGACAAGGTGGTTTTCCTCAAGTTAATTGATGACACGCCCTAGATGATACAAATTTAATCTTAATCAATCTAAGGCAATGTCCAATGACTCTATTTATTTACTAATTTCTTTATCTGGGAAAAACTAAAAACACAAATACATGAAAAATCCATAATAAATACTATTTTATTTATCATAATCGTGACTGAACATAGTTCCTCAATGCCCGTTTTTCCAAGTAGAAGTTCTGTATCTGTGACTCATAACTTCTATGAATGTTGAGGAAAAATAGTATTGAAAAAAAACTTACTCAAATCAGTTGAGGTCTAATGATGATAAAAACAACTCTAAGCGTATTAGGACTATCTTTAGTTTCTAGCCTAGCTTTAGCTTCCGATCCATTACATGGCACTAAATGGAAAACCATCGATGATGAAACCAAAAAGCCATTATCGATTGTGCAATTTACTGAAACCTCGAGTGGTGTCCTGTCTGCAAAAATTGTAGATGTACTGGAAGGCACTGAAGGTGAAAAATGCACCAAATGTGTAGGTAAATTTCATAACAAACCCATTGAAGGTGTGCAGATTGTTTCAGGTCTAAAAAAAGCTGCCAATAATGTATATGACGGCGGAAAAATTACCGACCCTAAAAATGGTAAAACCTATAGCTTTAATGCCAAGTTATCTCCGGATGGTAAAACCTTAGCGGGTCGTGGCTATATTGGTGTTTCTGCCTTAGGACGTAACCAAACCTGGATTCGTGTAAATTAATCCTGATTGATGTATCAAAAAAAGCGACTTAATAAAGTCGCTTTTTTATGGGTGTCGATCCTCATTCTGCTCCTCCCGTTATTTAATAATATCGGGAGGTAGACAGATTGCAAGAACCCATCATGGATCAATATTAAGCAATATCTTCCAGTAAATTTAGTTCCTGACGCATCAATTCCTGCAATTTAAATTTTTGCGCTTTACCTGAAGCGGTCATTGGAAATTCAGTAAAGAAGCGTACATATCGTGGGACTTTATTGTGTGAAATATGCTCTGCACAATACTGACGAATCGCTTCTTCATTAATCTGATGATGCTCGTGCAGGATAATACACGCACAAAGTTCCTCACCATATCTTGGATCTGGCAGACCAATCACCTGTACATCCGAAACGTCCGGATGGGTATATAAAAAGTCTTCAATCTCTTTCGGGAACAAGTTCTCGCCGCCGCGAATAACCACATCTTTAATTCGGCCTTTGATTTTTACAAAGCCCTCTTCGTCCATTTCGGCAATATCACCGGTATGCATCCACTTGGCAACATCAATCACTTCCTGAGTCTTGTCATTGTCTTCCCAGTAGCCGAGCATCACTGAATAGCCACGCACGCACAATTCACCAAGTTTTCCACGTGGCACCACTTTGCCATTTTCATCGACAATCTTGATTTCAAGATGTGGATGGACACGGCCGACTGTGCCGACCCGACGTTCTACAGAATCTGCCGTTGAACTTTGTACACTGACCGGTGCAGTTTCAGTCATGCCATAGCAAATGGTGATTTCGGTCATATGCATACGATCAATCACGCGCTGCATGATTTCACGCGGACATGGACTGCCCGCCATAATACCGGTACGTAAGCTTGAAAGATCGAACTCATCGAACTGTTCATGTTCCAATATGGCAATGAACATGGTCGGAACACCATAAGCTGCAGTACATTTTTCTTGCTGGATGGTTTTTAAGGTATCGAGCGGATTAAACACCGCCGATGGATACACCATGGTTGAACCATGAGTAATGCAGGCCAAGTTCCCCATCACCATGCCAAAACAGTGGAATAAGGGAACCGAAATACACACCCAGTCTTGCGGGGTGAGATGAATTGCTTCACCGACAAAATAACCATTATTCAAAATATTGTTGTGCGTCAGCATGGTGCCTTTCGGATTACCTGTGGTGCCGGAGGTAAATTGAATATTAATGGTTTCATCAAACTGCAAATCAGCGGCAATGGCGTGTAACTGATCTAATTGTGCAGCCGTCGGTTGTGGCAATAAATCAGCAAAACGGTGAATGCCGGTATGCTGCTCATGGTCAATTTTAATAATGTGCTTTAAATGCGGGAGTTTTTGGGAAGCAAGCAGTTTATCTGTCGATTGGGTAATTTCAGGAGCAATCTTGGTTAAAATTTCCTGATAATTACTGCTCTTAAATTGAGGCGCAATGACCAATGCCTTGCATGAAACTTTATTCAGTACATATTCAAGTTCACTGCTTTTATAGGCGGGATTCAAATTGACTAAAATCATACCGGCTTTAAATGCTGCAAATTGTGTAATGGTCCATTCCACACAATTGGGTGACCAGATCGCGATTCGATCGCCCTTTTCCAGGCCCAATTGAAGCAGGCTGCAAGCAAATGCATTGACTTGATCCTGTAGCTGTTTATAGCTCAAGCGTACATTTTGATGCACGCTGACCACAGCATCCTGTTCAGCATATTGCTGGCACGCCTGATCAAACTTCTCACCAATGGTCATCCCAAGTAAAGGCTGACTGCTTGTTCCATAGGCATAACTTAACCGTACTTGTGTCATTGAATCACTCTCCTTGATTCTTTGTAATTATGATTCTTTCACTTTAATTTTTTTGACTCAGACGATTTTCCCAAACAGCCTTGTTTTTTGTGTTTAACCGATCAATTTCCCTCCTTTAAGCAAACTCCACTGACACAAAAATCGGCAATCTGTTTGACAAAATAGTCTTTATACGCCTGATCAAACCTAACATTTTTTGAAGGATTCAACGGTTCAATGACCACAAAAGTCATTGCGCCAACCACACACAGCGCTGCGGTATTTAAATCTTCAAATCCAAACTCGCCATTGATTTTACCTTCGGCAAGTATTTCATTAATGCTCTGTTTAATCAGTTGTTTACTGCGAAAACGCTCATGTTCTATCGAAGCATCGACAGGTTCAAACATCAGCGAATACGCAAGCTGGGGACTGTTTAATGCACGTTTGACGAAAGTTGACACTGCTTTGTGTAATTTTTCCGTGACTGGCAGATGACTTGCAGCAATGGTATTCAAAATTTGAATTTCATGCTGAATGGCATCCGACAATACTTCAATTAACACCTGGCTTTTATTATCGAAATAACGATAAACCAGACCACTGGAAACGCCAGCACGCTCAGCAATCGCCTGAATTTGCGCATCCTTAAATCCCCCTTGAGCAATCAGTTCACGAGCAGACTGCAAAATCGTTTCACGGTTTTGCTCCATTCGCTCCTGCATCAACGATGATCTTTTATAACTCATAATCTTATTCTCAACCAGATAAAATGAATTGTAAATCATTTTGTGAATTTAGATTCACTTTTTTGAAAAATAGTTGTATTGTAAAAATCAAGCACAACAACAATGCTTTTTTGGAACAACAAATATAACCATCAGGATGAATGAAGAAATGAATCTACAAAGCTTAAATTTCGGTTTGGATGAAACGCTAGTTGCCTTACAAGATTCAATCGCAGCATTCTGTGCAAAGGAGATTGCACCGATTGCTCAGCAAGTTGACCAAGACAATAAGTTCCCTGCTCACCTATGGAAAAAATTTGGTGATATGGGACTGCTTGGCCTGACTGTCAGTGAAGAATACGGTGGTACTAACCTTGGTTATTTGGCCCATATTATTGCCATGCAAGAAATTTCCCGCGCATCAGCATCGATTGGCTTGTCTTACGGCGCCCATTCTAACTTATGTGTAAACCAAATTAAGCGAAATGGTAGCGAAGAACAAAAGCAAAAGTATTTGCCTAAACTGGTTTCTGGCGATTTTGTCGGTGCCCTGGCGATGTCGGAGCCAAATGCCGGTTCAGACGTGGTCAGCATGAAATTAAAAGCTGAAGATCAAGGCGATCATTACCTGCTGAATGGTTCAAAAATGTGGATCACTAATGGCGGCGATGCTGATGTATTGGTGGTTTATGCCAAAACTGACCTGAAAGCCGGTTCTAAAGGCATGACGGCTTTTCTGGTTGAAAAAGGCATGCCGGGTTTTAGTCATGGCACCCATTTAGACAAACTGGGAATGCGCGGTTCAAACACCTACCCGCTTTTCTTCGACAATGTAAAAGTACCGAAAGAAAATGTGCTGGGCGGTGTGGGCAATGGCACCAAAGTTTTAATGAGTGGTTTGGATTATGAACGTGCGGTTTTAAGTGCCGGTCCACTGGGCATTATGGATGCTTGCCTGGACACGGTGATTCCTTATATTCATGACCGCAAACAGTTTGGTCAGGCGCTGGGTGAATTCCAGTTGATGCAGGGCAAAATTGCCGATATGTATTCGACTTGGCTGGCATGTAAAGCACTGGTGTATGCAGTGGGCGCGGAATGTGACAAGGCTGAACATAGCCGCAGTCTGCGCAAAGATGCAGCCAGTGCGATTTTATATGCCGCTGAAAAAGCCACCTGGATGGCAGGTGAAACCATTCAAACCTTAGGCGGTAATGGGTATATCAATGAATTTGCAGCGGGTCGTTTATGGCGCGATGCCAAACTTTATGAAATTGGTGCGGGAACTTCTGAAATCCGCCGCATGCTGATTGGTCGTGAACTGTTTAATGAAACAGCTTAAATCACGGTCCGTTAGTACACTGAATAACAAGGAAGTTCGAGAATGAATATATTACAAAGCAAAATTAATATTCGAAGCGAAGATTTTAAAACCAACCAGACTGCCATGCAGATTTTGGTCGATGATTTAAAACAAAAAGCCCAGCAGATCGCTTTAGGCGGCGGCGAAAAAGCCCGTGAAAAACATTTGGCTCGCGGCAAACTTTTACCGCGTGAACGGGTTGATCATCTGATTGATGCCGGAACTGCCTTTTTAGAAATTGGGCAACTGGCGGCTTACCAAGTCTATCCGGATGATGTGCCTGCTGCAGGCGTGATTGCTGGAATTGGTCAGGTGAATGGCGTGACCTGCATGATTGTGGCCAATGATGCCACGGTAAAAGGCGGCACTTATTATCCACTAACGGTGAAGAAACATTTACGTGCCCAAGAGATTGCTGAACAAAACCATTTGCCATGTATTTATCTGGTCGATTCAGGTGGTGCGTATTTACCGATGCAGGATGAAGTGTTCCCGGATCGTGATCACTTTGGACGTATTTTCTATAACCAGGCGCGTATGTCGAGCCAAGGCATTGCCCAGATTGCCGTGGTAATGGGAAGCTGTACCGCAGGTGGTGCTTATGTGCCTGCGATGTCGGATGAAACCATTATCGTGCGTAATCAAGGTACGATTTTCCTCGGTGGCCCACCTTTGGTTAAGGCTGCAACTGGTGAAGTGGTCAGTTCTGAGGACTTGGGTGGCGGTGATGTGCATACCCGTCTATCCGGCGTGGCCGATCATCTGGCTGAAAGCGATGAACATGCGATTGCCATTGCCCGTAATATTGTGGCGAATTTAAATAAAAAACCCAATAAAACGGCTGATGAGATTGAAGCGCCCTTATTTGATGCGCAGGAGCTGTATGGCATTGTACCCAGTGATGCGCGTAAGCCCTTTGATGTGCGTGAAGTGATTGCCCGTATTGTCGATGGTTCACGTTTTGACGAATTTAAAGCGCGTTTTGGTACAACTTTAATTACAGGTTTTGCTGAACTTTTTGGTATGAAAGTCGGCATCGTTGCCAATAACGGCATTCTGTTTTCGGAATCTGCACAAAAAGGTGCGCATTTCATTGAACTGTGTACCCAGCGCAATATTCCCCTGCTCTTTATTCAAAACATTACCGGTTTTATGGTCGGTCGCCAGTATGAAAATGAAGGTATTGCCAAAAATGGCGCCAAATTGGTGATGGCAGTGGCCAATGCCAATGTGCCTAAACTGACTCTAGTGATTGGCGGTTCGTTTGGTGCCGGTAACTATGGCATGTGTGGTCGTGCTTATTCTCCGCGTTTCCTTTGGACTTGGCCAAACTCGCGTATTTCGGTGATGGGTGGTGAACAGGCATCAAGCGTGCTTTCTACTTTAAAGCGCGATCAGATTGAACAAAAAGGTGAAAGCTGGTCAGCAGAACAGGAAGATCAATTTAAACAACCGATTCGTGATCAATACGAGCGCCAAGGTCATCCTTATTATGCTTCAGCGCGTCTTTGGGATGACGGTGTGATCGATCCTGCACAAACGCGTCAGGTCTTGGGTTTAAGCTTGGCAGCTGCCCTTAATGCACCAATTTTACCAACCAAATTTGGCGTATTCCGCATGTAAGGGGTGAAAAAAATGTCATATCAATTTTTACAGCTCGAACAACAGAATCAGGTCGCGACAGTCTGGATTAACCGTGCTGAATTGCACAATGCCTTTAATACCCAGGTGATTGAAGAACTGCATGCCTGCTTTCAAGCTTTAAATAGCCGTGATGATATACGTGTCGTGGTTTTGGCGGGTCGAGGCAAAAGCTTCTCGGCCGGCGCCGACCTGAACTGGATGAAACAGGCGGGACAAGCTTCGCAAGCGGAAAATGAAGCCGATGCGCTGAAACTGGCGAAAATGTTGCAAAGTCTGGCGACTTTAAAACAGCCAACCATTGCCCGGGTACACGGCATTGCTTTCGGTGGTGGTATGGGACTGGCTTCAGCCTGTGATATCTGTATTGCCAGTGCAAATGCCAAGTTTGCTACCTCTGAAGTTCGTTTAGGTCTGGCGCCATCGACCATTAGTCCCTATGTAATTCGTGCCATCGGTGCGCGTCAGGCTTCTCGCTATTTCTTAACCGCAGAACGGATTACTGCCGAGCAAGCGCAAAAAATCGGTCTGGTGCATGAAGTCACGACTATTGAGGAGCTGGATAGCAAGATTGATGAAATTGTTCAAGCCTTGCTTTTGGGTGGCCCTGAAGCACAGGCATCATCCAAACAACTGATTCAACTGGTCGACCAACAGGTATTAACCGAAGAATTACTGCTGCAAACCGCACAACATATTGCCCATGTACGCCAAGGATCAGAGGCGAAGAATGGCTTGAGTGCTTTTTTAGATAAGCAAAGTCCTTCCTGGATTATCTCTACAGCACAACAATAATAAGGATCATACAATGTTTGAAAAAATCTTAATTGCAAACCGTGGTGAAATCGCCTGCCGTGTGATTCGTAGCGCAAAAAAACTCGGAATCGCAACGGTTGCTGTCTATTCAGATGCCGATGCACAATCGCAACACGTCAAACTTGCCGATGAAGCGGTCTATATTGGTGAATCCCCGGCAGCACAAAGCTATTTACAGATTGATCGCATTATTCAAGCGGCCGTAAAGACTGGCGCACAAGCCATTCACCCAGGCTATGGTTTCTTGTCTGAAAATGACCAGTTTGCCGAAGCCTGCCAAGCCAACAACATCACTTTTATTGGTCCACCAGTCGCAGCCATTTTAGCCATGGGTTTAAAAGCGACGTCTAAAGCCTTGATGGAAAAAGCCGGTGTTCCACTGACACCGGGTTATCACGGCACCAATCAGGATGCCGATTTTCTAAAACAACAGGCCGATGCGATTGGCTATCCGGTGCTGATTAAAGCCAGCGCTGGCGGTGGCGGTAAAGGCATGCGTCTGGTGGAACGCAGTGAAGATTTTCTAGGTTCACTGGCTTCTTGTAAAAGCGAAGCCAAATCCAGCTTTGGTAATGATGAAGTCTTGATTGAACGCTATGTGATTAATCCGCGTCATATTGAAGTGCAAGTCTTTGGCGACTCACACGGCAATTACGTGCATTTATTTGAACGTGATTGTTCGGTACAGCGCCGTCATCAAAAAGTGCTTGAAGAAGCCCCTGCACCGCTGGTTTCACAAGATAAACTTGATGCCATGCGTCAAGCCGCGATTGATGCCGCTCGTGCGGTCGATTATGTTGGTGCCGGCACGGTTGAATTTATTGTCGAGCAAGATGGTACCGCGTATTTCATGGAAATGAATACCCGTCTACAGGTTGAGCATCCGGTTACCGAGATGATTACCGGCGTTGATCTGGTGGAATGGCAATTGCGTGTAGCTTTTGGCGAGCCATTACCGAAACAGCAAGATCAGTTGAAAATTCATGGTCATGCCATTGAAGCCCGCGTGTATGCAGAAGAGCCGGAAAAAGGCTTTATTCCTGCAATTGGTCAAATTAGCTATTTGCACTACCCTGAACAAAATCAGCATGTTCGGGTCGACAGCGGTATTGTTCAAGGCGATGAAATCAGCACCTATTACGATCCGATGATTGCCAAACTGATTGTCTGGGGCGAAAACCGTGAAGCCGCTTTATTGCAAATGCACCATGCCTTAGGTCAGTTCCATGTCGATGGTTTGGGTAACAATATTGCCTTTTTAGACCGCATTATTCGTTGTGATTCATTTAAAAATGCCGAATTGGATACCAACCTGATTCAGCGTGAAGATAAATTCCTGTTTAAAAATATTCAATCACTGCAACCTGAACTGGTCGTTGCGACAGCATTGACCGAGTTGTTGCTGCGTTTTAGCAAAAATAAACCGGCAAGCAATCCGGTCTGGCAAAGTGAAACGTTGTGGCGCGTTAATATCAGCCCAAGCTATGCCATTAAGTTGAAGTTGGATGAAGCACTTTTTCAAGTTAATTTAAGTGCCGAAAAAGAAGGTTTTTTAGCTGAATATCAAGGTGAAAATTTCCATATTTCCGGACAGCTTCTAAATGCCAATACGGCACATTTTAGTATTAATGGAAAACAAGACAAAATTGCGTATAGTCAAAATGCACACGGCCTCACCATTTTTAAAAATGGTCAAAGCCACAAGTTTGGTTATCTCAATCAGAAATTCACTTCTGAGGATGCACAAACTACTGAAGGCAATTTAAAAGCGCCTATGCCAGGCGTAATTACCCAAGTACTCGTTGCGGCTAACGATCAGGTGAAAAAAGACGATGTGCTAATGACCCTTGAAGCCATGAAAATGGAATATTCAATTCGTGCACCGCATGACGGCATCATTGCGGCTTCCTATTTCCAGGCCGGTGACCAGGTCAAAGCCGGTGATGAGCTTGTGGAATTTCAAGCCCGGGTGGAGGAAGTTGCATGAGTGAATTTGTCAAAATCGTTGAAGTCGGTCCGCGTGACGGACTGCAAAACGAAAAGACGCCGCTTAATCTGGAACAACGCAAAGCCTTTATTCTGGACTTGATGCAAACAGGCTTGAAGTCGATTGAAGTCGGTTCCTGTGTTTCGGCAAAGTGGGTTCCGCAAATGGCAGAAAGTGATGCACTTTTTGCCCAATTGCCGCAAGATCCCAATATTCAGTTCAGCTTGCTGACCCCGAATTTAAAAGGTTTTGAATCTGCACTGGCAGTTGGCTGTAAAGAGGTTGCGGTTTTTACCGCAGCTTCTGAAAGCTTTACCCGCAAGAACATCAACTGTTCTATTGATGAAAGCTTGGAAAAGTTTGCAGATGTCATGTCAGCAGCCAAAGCAAACGGCATCAAGGTACGCGGCTATGTGTCCTGTATGGTCGATTGTCCCTATGAAGGTGCAATTGATCCTCAGCAAGTGGTCAAAGTCAGTAAACGCTTACTGGATATGGGCTGCTATGAAGTGTCTTTGGGTGAAACCATTGGCACCGCTACTCCGGATCGGGTCAAAAAGGTTTGGGATGCCTGCCTTGCTGAATTAGACAGCCAAGTTCTCGCCGGGCATTTTCATAATACCTACGGCATGGCAATTGCCAATATCTATCAGTCGCTTAACCAGGGTATTCGGGTGTTTGATTCCTCGATTGCCGGTTTAGGCGGTTGTCCGTATGCCAAAGGCGCTTCGGGCAATGTGGCTACGGAAGACTTGTACTACTTATTGTCCAGAATGGGTTTTGAAACCGGCATCAACCTGGATGCCTTAATGCATGCCAGCCGAAACATCAGTCAGGTATTAAAGCGCAATAATCCATCGAACTATGCCAATGCCTATTGGCAAACACAGTGTGCTTAAAAACAAAACTGCATGATTTAATCATCACTAAAAATTCATGTAGAAAATTGATAAAAAGTTGCGATTTGGTCATACAAAGGACTGATCTTGGATAAAAAGAGGGATTAAATGCCAAATAAAGTTTATGAAAGTGCACAAGCGGCATTGCAAGATATTGTTAAAGACGGTCAAACCTTGGCGGTCGGTGGTTTCGGTTTATGTGGTATTCCGGAAGCTTTAATTGCGGCGCTGAAAGACACCGGTGCCAAACAACTGACCTGCATTTCAAATAATGCCGGCGTAGATGGTTTTGGTTTGGGACTTTTGCTCGAGACTAAACAGATTAAAAAAATGATTTCATCCTATGTGGGTGAAAATAAAGAATTTGAACGTCAGTATTTAAACGGCGAACTGGAAGTTGAGCTGACGCCGCAAGGTACACTGGCCGAAAAGCTTCGTGCTGGTGGTGCCGGTATTCCAGCCTTTTTCACCCAGACCGGTGTGGGAACGCTGATTGCCGAAGGTAAGGAAGTCCGTGAATTTGAGGGCAAGGAATATATCCTGGAAAATTCCTTAACTGCCGATATTGCCTTGGTTAAAGCCTATAAAGCAGATAAAGCCGGAAATCTGATTTTCCGTAAAACCGCACAAAACTTTAATCCGGTCTGTGCCATGGCAGGAAAAATCAGCATTGCTGAAGTAGAAGAAATTGTGGAAATAGGCGATTTTGATCCCGATGACATTCATCTTCCCGGCATTTATATCAACCGCATTATTTTAAACACCCGTCCTGAAAAACGCATCGAACAAATCACATTAAAAGCGGAGGCTGTATAAATGGCTTGGACTCGTAATGAAATGGCACAGCGTGCCGCTTTGGAACTTGAAGATGGTTTCTATGTCAATTTAGGCATTGGCTTGCCAACACTGGTCGCGAACTATATCCCGGAACATATGGATGTCTGGCTACAGTCAGAAAATGGCTTGCTCGGGATTGGTGAATTTCCAACACAGGAAACGGTCGATGCCGATCTGATTAATGCCGGCAAGCAAACCGTCACTGCCCGTAAAGGCGCGGCTTTTTTCTCAAGCGCCGACTCTTTTGCCATGATTCGTGGCGGTCATGTCAATATTGCCATTTTAGGTGCCATGGAGGTTTCCCAAACCGGCGATTTGGCCAACTGGATGATTCCAGGTAAAAAAGTCAAAGGCATGGGCGGTGCGATGGACCTGGTCGCAGGCGTACAAAAAGTGGTGGTGTTGATGGAACACTGTGCCAAAGATGGCACGCCAAAAATTGTCGAGCAATGTGCCCTGCCGCTGACCGGTAAAGGCGTGGTACACCGGATTATCAGTGACTTGGGTGTGCTCGATATTACCGCTGAAGGCGTCAAACTGGTGGAACTTGCGAAAGAGGTCAGCTTTGATGACATTCAAAAAGTGACCGGGGTAAAACTGCTTCAATAATTTATTTTTTTAAATTTAATTTCTATTTTTCCTCGCCCTTAAAGCTGATCACAGTTTTAGGGGTGAATAATTTTTGGCATAGATTTGCCTATTAAAAATACTATTGAGAACAAAAAAGGAATTTTAACAATGGATAACTCTCAAAATATCTTGCAAAGATTTGCCTTAAAAGTCAGTGACTGGTCAGAAAAATGGTTTCCCGATTCCTACATCTTTGCGCTTTTAGGCGTGGTGATTGTGGCGATTGCGGCCATAGGCATAGGTGCACCTGTTCAGGATGTGGCCATTTCATTCGGTAACGGTTTTTGGAGCCTGATTCCGTTTACCATGCAAATGTGTATGTTGATCGTGGTCGGTTATGTGGTTTCGGTCTCGAAGCCTGTAGAGCTGCTGATTCAAAAAATGGCTCAAATTCCGACTTCCGGTCGTAATGCCATTGTGATGGTGGCCACTGTCAGCTTATGTATATCCTTAATTAACTGGGCCATGAGTACCGTGTTAACCGCGCTTCTGGTGATTGCATTGGCAAAGCGTAAAGAATTGAATATGGATTATCGTGCGGCTGCCGCTGCTGCGATTATAGGGATGGGCGCGACCTGGGCGCTCGGTATCAGCTCTTCTGCTGCACAATTACAGGCCAATAAAGCCAGTTTGCCTGAACCGATTTACAACTTAACCGGGGTTATTCCTTTTACTGAAACCATCTTCTTGCCGCAATCCATGATCATGACCGGTGTACTGATTATCGTCTCGATCGCAATTGCTTTTTGGTCTGCACCGAAAGGAAATAGCATTAAAACCCTGGATGACTTTGCCATTCACTTTGAAGAAGAGAAAAAAGAAGTTCAGACAAACAAACGACCGGGAGACTGGCTGGAAAACTCTCCAATTTTGAGTATTCTGATTGTCGCCTTGGGTTTGATCTGGATGTTTAATGAATTTACCAAAAGCAATCCGATTATCGCGATCTCCAGCCTGAACACTTATAATTTTATTTTCTTAATGCTTGGAATCGCATTGCATGGCACGCCAAGAAATTTCTTAAATGCCGTTTCCAAAGCCGTACCTGCGGTATCGGGTGTACTGATTCAGTTCCCACTTTATGGCAGTATCGCCTTCATTATGACCAGTGCGATGAATGCACAGGATTTATCTCTGTCACATTATATTGCTGAGTTTTTTGTCTCGATTGCCTCAAAAGAAACCTTTGCGATTGTCATGGGCATTTACTCGGCAATTCTAGGTTTCTTTATCCCGTCTGGTGGCGGTAAATGGATTATCGAGGCACCATATGTGATGCAGGCGGCGCATGATTTAAAAGTTCATTTGGGCTGGTCAGTGCAAATTTATAATGCCGCTGAAGCCCTTCCCAATTTGATCAATCCCTTCTTTATGCTACCGATGCTTGGCATCTTAAAACTCAAAGCCAAAGATGTGATTGGCTTTACCGTGACCCAGCTGATTTTCCATGTTCCCTTGGTCTTATTCCTGTTATGGATACTGGGTCGAACTTTAACTTATATGCCGCCTAATTTTTAACAAAAAGCTAAATATTAGATTTCTTTCATAAATCAAAAAATATTCAATATTAGATTTTTTAAATCAGCACGGCCTCATTGGATTGATTTAATTTTTTTTACCTTTTTGTAGACATTTTCTCTACTTTTGAAAGGTCAAAATGAGGACTTAAAATATATTTTGAGTCCGCAAGAAAACCCTTTTGTTTCCCATACACGACATCCTTGTCGTGATGGGAAACGTGTGGCATCCATGCCACGCTCATGACTCTAATATTTGCTAAAAATCTATTTTCAATTTTGGTTTTAAGAACAATTTTTAGTTTCTAAAATGATTTATGGAAGAAGTTTGTTTAAGCGCATGTAAATATGCCCTTTTTTTATGCGCAATTTAGCTCAATAAATAAATATCACTTTTAATAGACATCTCGTCGATAACGCCCTTCCATTCTCAGCTGCTCTAATTGTTCAGCCCCTAAAATATTGAGCAAGGTCTGCTCAACTTCTTGCGCCATGCCTTTTAAACTGCCACAGACATAAATTGCTGCACCTGCCTCAATCCAATGCAAAAGCTGTTCAGATTTTTGCTGCAAGATATGTTGTACATAGACTTTTTCCGCTTGATCACGGGAAAATGCATAATCCACCTCAGGCAGCAAACCTTGATTTTGCCACAGCTGAATCTGCTCTTTATACAGATGGTCAAACTGCTGCTGTCGCTCCCCAAAAATCAGCCAGTTTTGCGGATCGCCGCATTGCTGTCTTTGCGCTAAATGAGCGACCAGACCTGCGATTCCCGTTCCATTGCCAATTAAAATTAAAGGCTGATGTGAAGCTTTTAAATGAAATGCAGGATTAGAACGAATTTTTGCAATAATCGTTTGTCCAAGCATGGCATGTTCAGTTAACCAGCCAGAACCCAGCCCTAAACCCGTTGCGGTTTTTTCCTGTCTAACGACTAATTCAACGCATCCTTGTTCAGGAATGCTGGCAATTGAATATTCTCGAATAGCCAGATCATCAAAGCGCTGGATCCAATCTTCAAAGGATTCATTCCACAATTGTTCAGGAAATTGCCTTAAATTCTTAAACTGCAATGCCGCTAATAAATCGTCATTAACGGATTGTTGCTGTACCTGCAAAAACGCCTGTATATCTTCAAGCCGATTGCCGCATTGAACTTGCAGGATATCGCCTGATGACCATGTAATTTTTTCGGCATAAGACAACTGAATTTGATAAATTGGATTGCCTTGACTGCCGCGATTTAAACACAGCCGATTTTTCAGGATAAAGCAATGCCAGTTTTGCGCTGGTTCAACAGGCATTAACTGTTGCTGCGTGAGCTGTTCTAAACGTTGTGTCCAGAGATCTACATCAGCCTGCTTCAAATGATCGACACAGACTATTTCAAATAAAGCCTGTGCCTGATGCTGCTGCAAATGTTGATTTAAAAGCTGTCCAAATTGGCAAAAATTACTATAGCGCTGATCACCCAAAGCTAAAATGGCATAGGACTGATGGGAAAGGTCTAAAGCCGGATCACTAAAGATATGCTTTAGCGCCATTCGAGCAGTATCGGGTGCATCGCCTTCACCATAGGTACTTACAAACCACAAAACTTTGTTGGCTTGCCGTAATTGTTCAACAGTCAAATATTGAATATCGATCACTGTGACGGTTTGCCCAACATCTTGTAACTGCTGTGTGGTCTGCCGAGCAAGATTTTCTGCCTGACCCGACTGACTTGCAAAAACAATCAGATAATCATTTTGATTCAATGTCACTTCTTGTTTTTGCTTAGCATTGATTAAAATCAAGTAAGCAATAATCACCGCATAAATGAGTAATAAAATGGCAAGTGCAATTAAAACCACAGCAACAGAATGTGTCATGAGATGAGATTACCTATACCGCAGACCAAATCAGCAAAATAAGCATCGCCAGACTGACTGCTGTAAGCACAAGATGTGTGACGAGTCGGGTTTTAATGCTTAAAAACAGAATATAGCCCGCTAATGACAACACAATATAAATAATCGCGCTGATATCAATCAGCCAGCTCCATCCCTGACCTGAATTTTTGCCACGGTGTAAATCATTCAGCATCGAGACTGTAGATGCCGGCTTTTGGGTGATTTCAGTTTCACCTGTATCTGTCATCACAAAAATGTCGGTCGCTCCGGCTGGACTTTCCAGGCGAATCATCACTTCATTGTCCATGACTTCACTGCTTTGGTAACGTCCCACCAGATTTTGCTGTTGGCGGACATAACTCAAAATAGTATCGCTTGGGTTTTCCTGCTGCTGAATCGACTTGAGGACAGATGCAGGTAAAGTTAATTTAGCCGTTTCTTCTGTTTGAGCCGGTTCAAACCATTCAGGATGGTTCAGCAACAAGCCCGTCACAGAAAAGAATAGCAAAGTGATAAATGCAAAAGCTGAAAGCCAGCCATGCACATAGCGGGCATGGCGATAAAAATCACGACGTTGATACACGTATTCGACCTTAGTTCACTTTTTGGAAGTTGAGTTGTACGGTACCTATTTCTTTTTGCGCAGGTAGCGTCTGGTTTGAGCCTTTGGCTTTTACATCCAGATTGAATGTTTGATAAGAATGTTCACCATGCTCACGCGAAGTTTCAATATGAATCAGGTACTGACCTGCTGCGACTGCTTTACCGGTTTCATCTTTACCATCCCAAGCCAGTTTGTAATGACCCGGTTGACGTGATGGTTTAGCCACGGCATCCAAATTTGGCATTTGACGTCCATAACGGCGATACCAGACATAGTTCGAGTTAATCCATTTCTCATCTTTGCCCCACACCGCCAAGGTACGGACAATTTTTTTATTGGCATCGGTCACCCAAACTGAAACATAGGGGGCACGGTATTTTTCAACTGCAATTTTAGGAATCGTCAGGTCAATAATGGCTTGATAACCCGCCGGCCATTTTGTAGAGGATTGACCCGCAGCTACAGTTCGGATTTCTGCATGTTGAGGCGTTTGCACCAGACTTTTCCAGCCCGAACTTTGATACACCTGACCATCCGTCAAGGTGACTTTAGCTTCATAACCCATCAGTGCTTCAATCAGCTCTAAACCTTCAGATGGGGTCATTGCGGCTAAGGCGGTTGCTAAAGCATCTGCATCAGCAGCACAGCTTCCGACCACCACGCATTGTTCCACTTGCTGTAAAGGCATGCCCGTTTTCGGGTCAAGTAAATGGGTTTGTCCGGCAAGACTGCGGTAACCCTGTCCACTAAAGGCAATGGCCTGATCATTTAAATTTAGAACCTGTTGTGGCGCACTGTTATCGCTATGGTCAAAGGCATCTTGAACGCCAATTTTCCAGCCCTCTTTTTGAGGTGCATTGCCCCAAACTCGGATGTCACCGCCAATATCTACCAACAGACCTTCAATACTTGGTACAGCTTGACGCGCTGCAAGCAGTGCACGGTCAATAATGTAACCCTTGGCATAGGCATCAGGGGAAAATTTCACTGCATCATCCATCACAATGCTGTGTTGTTCTGCATCCAGTTTTACGCTGTCAGCTTTTAACTGGTTTAAAACCTGGGCACGGGTGGCTTCATCCAGCTTGACTACACCGTGCGATTGTTCCCATAAAGTAATCAGTTGACCCAATCGCGCATCGAAAGCGCCACAGGTTTTATCCCGCCAGTTTTCACAGGCAGCAATCACTTCAAACAGTTCAGCTGAAACCTTGCCCTGCTTATTGTTATTTAAAGCAGTGATTTCACTGTCATCACGCCAGGTCGATAGAATCTGATCGAGCTGGCTAATTTCTTTTTGAATGGCATCTACAGCGCGTTTAGCCTCTTGCTTAGAAGCCCCTTGAACCACCACATCTAAAGACGTACCTAAAATATGGTCACGATGGAAACGATGGGTTTGTGTGGCAATATTTTCAGACTGCTCTATTTTTTCACTTTGCTCAGCCGCATTTGCGTGAAAAGGAGAAATCAGTGCCAGCGCCATCACCAAGGGTGAGAGACGCAATGCCTTAGGGATCGGATAAAAATTTCTTACAGCAAATGACATGCTGATTCTCCAGATTATTTTTAATGAATATTATTGATAATGATAGTAGTTATCAAGTAGATTACGTGCATTCTATTAAATAAAGTTGATCTGGAGTATCCAAGAATGAATAACTTGCTAAAAATTGCTTTACTTACCTCACTCCCCGTACTCAGTCACGCCCATACCATGAGTCCGTTTCTGCTTCCTGAAGTCTTTGATACCAAGGCCGCGCAAAGTATCAGTTTCCAGAGTGCGATTACGGTCGAGAAGTTTTTTGTTGCGGGGAATAACTTTAAAACCACTTATGTCGTGACCGAACCTGATGGTCAACAAAAACCGATCAATGCCGCAGCCTCATTAAAACGCTTTAACATTGCGGAATTTGATTTGCCTCAAGAAGGGACTTACCGCATTCGCACGCAAGATGCGCTGGGTAATAGTGGTAAATATGCCCTGGTTGATGGTCGCTGGTTACGTGTTCGCCCGGTGCGTGCCCCAATGCAGGCGCCTGCAGCTAAACCTGCTGAAACAGCAAGCACTCAAAAAGCACCAGTAAACAATCAGCCACCACGTGTCATTGCTGCCGATCAAGTGCCTGCAAATGCGAAAACACTTGAAGTGACTAACCACTTTATTGCGGAAAGTTATGTGACCAAAGGCAAACCTTCGGCGCTTCCAGCACCCAGCAAGAAAGGCTTTGAGTTCAAGTTACTGACTCATCCAAATGAGTTATATGCAGGTGAATCATTAAAAGCACAGGTTTTGCTGGATGGTAAGCCTGTTTCGAATCTTGAAATTGATGTGTTTAAAGGTGCCAGCAGTTACGAGCCAAATGCAAAACGTGAACAGCCGCATGTAAAAACCAATGCTAAAGGCGAAGTAGAGATTAAATTAGATCAAGCCGGTATTTATTTAATTACCGCGTCTTATCCGGAAGCCAATGCGGATGCCAAAAAGAAACCGGCAACAGAAAACTTTACTTATGGCTTAACAGTTGAAGTCACAGAATGAGTTTAATAGATAGATAAAATCTAAAAATGATTCATATAACAAAGCCCCTATTTCAAATAGAGGCTTTGTTATTAGTCATTATAAAAATTAAAAGTTATAAATAGCTACAGCATTTATGCGGTTGTCTTCACCTGTTTTACTGCCATTGACGGTTGCCGGAGCAAACGCTTCACGCTCACCATAGACGTATTCAAGACCAAAACTTAAAGGCTTGGTTGGGCTATAGAAAACATTTGCCCACGCCTGCCATAAGTCTTTATTGGCTTTGGTTTTATCTGCAAGAGCATCAATATAGTTTTGATCTTCATCAAAAGTCATATAACCATAGCCTACGGTACCGCGTAATTTTTCATTAAACTGTTGGGTCAAACCTACGGTAATAGAATCAAACTCACTTTGTACAAGGCTACCATCCGCTTGTTTCACCACACCACTATTGGTAAAGGAAACAAAACTGCTATCACCTTTGACATGATAGTAGTCAGCTTTTAAAGTGGTACCTGGTACTACTTCATATTTTGCACCAAGCCCTACACCCCATGCCATTTCTTCATTATTATTGACACGTTTTTCATGCCCCATGGCACGTGCACTGATGTTGAAATTGTCAGCAAACTGATGGTTTAATCGTGCAGTTAATGCAGGTAAACGCTGATTTACCGTACCATCTTTCGGGTCTTCTGCTGCAACAACCAAATTAGTTTGCGGGCTAAACTTAGTGGTATGGCGTACTTGTGGCGTACGTTTCACAGCACCGCCCACTAAAGCCAACGCATCAATACTTTCCGGCATATAATCAGGTACCGCAAAATTTGACCAGGTTTGCCCTAGCAGCCAGTTGCCATAGTTCACATAGGCATGACGAATACGCAGATTATCAAAGTTAGATCCGCCTAAGAAATCGACTTCAATTTTACCTTTGACCTCTTGCTCAGCAACCTGAGTTTTAAAATCTAGACCTAAACGTGTTGCCGCTAAAGTCGATCTTAAACGGTCACTGTTTTCACTATTTCCCTTTAATGCAACCGCATTAATGTGGTTATAGGGCAAATCTCTGCTCGTGCCTTCCACTTGATAGGATGCATCAAAACGGACATTACCATACAGATTAAACTCGGCACCTTTGGCAGTTTTCAGTACAGGATTGCTCGCTACAGGCGCCGGGCGTTGAACCTCGGCAAGTGCCGTTGCAGTCTGTGTAGTCTGAACTTTTTGCTGTTCAACCAGCTTACGTAAAGCTTGAACATCCTGTCTAAGCTGCTCAATTTCTTTTTGCTGTTGAGTTTGGGCTTGGGCTGCTACGCTGACTCCCCCTAAACTTAAGACAATCATGCTCGTCATGAGCGTGCGTTTGAATGTTGGCTTATTGATTGATTTTTGGGTTAATTGTGTCGTGTTCATCCTAAACTCGCTTGTTATTGTCCGGTTAAATTCTAGCAATAGATCGCCACCGTAACGATGGCGATGTATATCATTGATGAGATTATGTTTATTAAAAAAATATGGCTGTTATGAAGTCGCTTTTTTAGCTATCGGTGCAGCGTTAACGCCAGGCTGTACAAGGGCTTTGGCATCGACAGAGACTTTTAAATTCACCAGATAAATAGCAATGGCTGCAATAATTCCTGGAATCGCTATGGCGAGGAAGTTCATTTGGTGCGGTAGTTCAAAGGTCAGTAAAGTACCGGTCAAGACTGGTCCAACAATAGCGCCAATTCGTCCAATTCCTGATGCCCAGCCCATACCTGTCGAGCGAACTGCGGTTGGATAAAACTGTGCAACAAAGGTATAAAGCAGAATTTGCGAACCAATGGTTGCTGCACCCGCAATGGCAATTAGCACATACAGCACCGCTTGTGGGCTGTTAAAACCAAGCAGGATTAAGGCAATCGCACCGACAGTAAACATAATGCTGAGTACCGGTTTTAAATGGAAACGATCTGCAAGAACTCCACCACCAATGGCACCGATCATGCCGCCAATATTCAGGGCAAACAGGAACATAAGACTTGCACCCAATGAGTAGCCGGCCTGAATCATCAGTTTTGGCAACCAGCTGCCTAATGCATAGACCATCAGCAAGCACATAAAGAAGGCTGCCCAAAACATTAAGGTGCTGAACATGCGGCCTTGCTGAAATAAAGCACGTAATGGTGCCTCATCACCCACACTCGGTTCATTCAGAACAAATGTCGTTTCTGGAGTAATCTCTTGTTCAGGTGCAATTTTTTTCACAATTGCACGAGTCTGTTCTGTTTCACCCTTTTTGGTCAAAAACATGAGCGATTCTGGAAGATATCTCCAAATCAACGGCAAGGTAAATAACGGAATACTGGCGATATAGAACATGATTTTCCAGCCATAATCTGCCACTAACCATGCGCCCAACAAGGCAGAAGCCATACCGCCAATGGCATAGCCACTAAACATAATGGCAACCAGCGTACTGCGAATACGTTTAGGTGCATATTCAGTCATCAGCGCAACCACGTTTGGCATGACCCCGCCAATACCCAGCCCTGCCAAGAAACGTAATATGCCAAATTCAGTCGGTGTCGTGGCAAATGCACCTAAAAAAGTAAAACCGCTAAAAATGGCAATACAAATCATGATGGTCTTTTTACGGCCCAGCTTGTCTGAGAGTGTTCCGAAACTCATGGCACCAAACATCATCCCAAATAATGCAGTACTGGCAAGCAAACCTGCCTGTACTGTGCTAAGTGCCCACTCCTGCATTAAAATAGGTAAAACAACGCCATAAATGACCAAATCATAACCGTCGAAAATAATAATCATTAAGCACCAGATCAGCACTCCCCAATGAAAAGGAGTAAATTTGGCTTCATCCACTAAAGTATTTATGTTGAGTTTATTGGTATTCACTTTGCGCTCCTGCATATGAATCTTTAGATTTGTGGCAACAATGCAGCAAAGTGTTTTTCTTGTCCAAAACCGATTACATATATATTCATACCTTAAAAGTTAGACAAATATTATTAAAAACGAAAACAATACCTTAAAGATATCTAGACACTGGCTGCTACCGGTTATGACATTCTGTTTTCTATTTTTGAGCTTTATTTTTCTCATAAAAAATATGCCTGCTGATCAAATACAGGAAACTTGATCAGTAGGCATATTCCAAAAATCACGGTTTAATTTGAAAAGGACAATATTAAAAATTGTAGGGAGATAAGAGATTGACCTGTTAAATCACCGCACGGTCATAACCAATCGCCTCAAGGTCATATACCTGATAAATACAGTCAAACAATGAACGGATATCTTCACTTTCATCCATGCTACGTATGGCCAGAAAAATAGGACTGACCGCAGCATCATCAAGTAACGGAATATAGTGTAAATGCGGTAACTGTATAGTCTTGGCACTTTCCGGAACAACGCAAATCCCTTCACCAGCAGCAACCAACCCCAAAGCCAGCTGAATTTCGCGAACCTCTTTCAAGCTTTTAGGATCGAGACTATATTCTGAAAAAAGCGATCGAACTTGCGTAGAAAAATTAGGTTTGGGGTGACTTGGGTATAGAAACAGGTTTTCATCGACAATATCGGTCAGAAAGACGCCCTGCTTTTGTATGGCAAGGGGATGGCTGGAATGCACCGCAACCATTAAAGGCTCTTCGCGTAAAAGTACCCGTCTAACGGCAGGATCCGAAATTCGTAGTCGACCAAAGCCTACATCTATTCGCCCTTCCTTTAGCGCCTGAATTTGATCTTTGGTGCTCATTTCAATCAGTTCAATTTTTAAATGCGGCTGCTGCTGACGGAATAAATAGACAATTTTCGGCAATAAACCATAAAGCAGCGAACCGACAAAACCCATCGTGACTGTTTTTTCGACCATTCCCACACGCTGGGTCATAGCCTTAATTTCTTCGGCATTAGACAAAAGTTTAACAGCATGCTGATAAAAGAATTGACCCGCTTCAGTGGTCAGTAATGGCCGGCTTCCACGCTCAAAAAGCTGAATACCCAGCTCTGCTTCAAGGTTTTGTATCTGACGGCTTAACGGTGGCTGAGCAATAAACAGTTTTTCAGCCGCTTTAGTGAAACTTTGCTCTTCAACCACCGCAACAAAGTAACGTAAATGTCTCAGTTCCATAATTCTTCATACCTTTAAAGCATAATAAAATGCAAATTTGATCTTAGACAGCATATATTTATTCTTTTAAGGTATACCACATGAGATACACAAAGCAAGATTGAGAAGCTTAAAGATGTACAAATCCATAGAAACATTGCTTGTCGAAATCCCGACCATCCGTCCGCATAAGATGGCTGTGGCAACCATGCAAACCCAAACATTAGTGTTGGTAAAAGTCACGACTGAAGATGGTTTTATCGGTTGGGGCGAAGCGACCACGATTGGTGGATTGGGATATGGTGAGGAAAGTCCGGAAAGCGTCAAAACCAATATTGAAACATATTTTGCGCCATTACTAAAATCACTTTCAGGTCTAAATGTCGCTCAAATAATTAAAACGCTTAAACGTAATATTAACGGTAACCGTTTTGCCAAATGTGCCATCCAGACTGCACTACTGGACATTCAGGCACAACGCCTAGGTTTGCCGTTGAGCGAAATCCTCGGTGGCCGTCTGCGTGATAGCGTGCCCGTGCTTTGGGTGCTTGCTTCAGGTGATACCGAGAAAGACATTGCCGAAGCGAAAAAAATGATTGAGCTGAAACGTCATAACGTATTCAAACTCAAAATCGGTTCGCGCCCTGTAGAAGACGACGTTGCCCATGTTTTAGCGATTAAGAAAGCTTTGGGTTCAGAGATCTCGATTCGTGTCGATGTTAACCGTGCCTGGTCAGAACTTGAAGCGGTTAAAGGCATTCAGTTATTGCAGGATGGCGGTGTTGACCTGATTGAACAACCGTGTGCGATTGAAAATCTGGATGCAATGCAGCGTTTAACACGACGCTTTGATATTGCCATTATGGCGGATGAATCATTATACGGTCCGCAGAGTGCTTATCAGATTGCCCGTAACAACGGTGCATCCGTATTTGCAGTAAAAATTGCCCAGTCGGGTGGTCTGATTGAAGGTTGTGAAGTGGGGAAAATTGCCAAACTTGCAGGCATTGACCTGTATGGCGGCACCATGCTTGAAGGTCCGGTCGGAACGATTGCTTCAGCACATGTGTTTTCAACTTTCGAAAGCCTTGCCTATGGCACAGAGTTATTTGGCCCACTGCTATTGACTGAAGAAATTTTAAAAACACCGCTTCAATATCAAAACTATGAGTTGGTTCTGCCCACTGTACCTGGTTTAGGTATCGAACTCGATTTAGACAAAATTGACAACTTGCGTCGTCAGTAATTAAAGGAATTAGACATGCTTTTTCAAGTACGTATGGATGTAAATATTCCGCTAGATATGCCAAGCGATAAAGCCAACGAAATTAAAGCCGTTGAAAAAGCTTATTCACATGATTTACAGCGTCAAGGTAAATGGCGTCATATCTGGCGCATCAGCGGTCAGTATTCAAACATCAGTATTTTTGATGTCGAAAGCAATGAAGAGCTGCACAACATTTTGCAAGGTCTTCCACTGTATCCGTATATGAATATTGAAGTGATGCCGCTGAACCGTCATCCCTCTTCAATTCATGAAGATGATCGTTAAGTTTCAAACATGCAAGATGGCGAACTTATTCACCATCTTCACAAAAGCAACACCCTATGGGTAATTAACAAGGATTG
>Ga0308160_10002273_pt1 | contig 23837 bp, 28 predicted proteins | sample PhyFR1_FD_201036 | JGI IMG/M metagenome (GOLD analysis project Ga0308160, IMG submission 201036) | Phyllosphere microbial communities from UC Gill Tract Community Farm, Albany, California, United States - DLSLF.R1 | ecosystem: Host-associated > Plants > Phyllosphere > Unclassified | place: USA... | reverse complement strand
ACCGAGGACGAATCGTTCGCCTTCCCGGCCGAGACCCGAGGAGGCGGCAACAGGGCGATGCTCGGGCTCCTCCTTGCGGGCAGCGCGTCCTGCTGGCTCGGTGCGCAGGAAGCGCTCGTCTGGCCGCCTGGTTGGCAGCAAGCCGTCGGGCCTCTGATGGTTAGTCGATCTCGCTACTCGCAGTCTGTTGTCTCGAGCTGACGGCGAAGAGGGTGCTAACCGGTCGAGGGTCGACAGCTCGCACTCGTCTGCCTGGCGAGGCTGTTCTGGCCGAGTGCACCGCAGACGACCGAGTCGCTCACCATCCTGCCTGCGCTGGGCCTCCTCCTCGGCTCGTCCAGCACACCGACGGGCGGCGAGTTCCTGCCAGTTGCCCGAATCTCGCGCGTTGTCGTTGGCGAAGCGCTCGAGGGCTTTGGCGCGCGGTCCTACCTTGGCATCGTCCTCGGCGACCGCGCCGACGTCGTCGTTGCCTTTCCGGTACGTCGCTCGACAAGCCGACCTTTGCGAGGAGGATCTCTGAGGCAATTGTCGTCTCTCAGAATTGTCGCATCGGCATGGCCGACCTCGAGCGCATGCACGAGGCCGTCCAGCGGCGCCTCTGGATCTCCAGCGGCGACTGAAGGTCCGCTGCTGCCTTGACGTCCTCGCTTCCATTTGCGAATAGGTCTCGCCCTTCTCCTTGCAGTCTGTTGTCGCGTCTCGCCGTCAGCACGGCTTGTCCTCCTCTCATCTCTTTTGCTCAACCCTTCCTCAGCCCCGCTGGGCGCTGTATGTTGGCCTATCCCCTCTAGATGTGTGTATCCAAGCGACGGCCAACCTGAGAGCCAGAACACGAGCATATTGAGCGTCACTGCATTCACCCTTTGCGAGCTCTTGCTTCGCACGCCAGACGGCAATACCTGCCCGAGTCGACGTCGGGCCGAGGTGTGCTGCGCGGACGACCGAGCGCTCCCGCCGGCCGGAGGGACGACGACAGCCAGCCCCGAAGGTCGCACTTTGCACCCTCCTGTCTAATCTCACCGTCCCCTTCTATTCCATCGCCCTCGCAAGCGGCGGCGCCCCATCCGAGCGGCACCAGCTCTTGGAGAGACTGTCTATATATCGCCGAGGGCTTTGCCACCACGAGCCACCCGCCTTCGCCTCTTGGCCCGTCGCTCGCAAGCGTCCCTCCGACGCCCTCATCACGAGCTCAACGCTCGCCGGTCGCGCAGCGGGTTGGTTCTCCTTCACGGCGACCAGAGCTGTCAGTGAGCCGGTCTCAGGGTTCCTGAAGTTTGCCTGTCATGGAAGGCGGACGCCTCCTCTCGGCGGTCACGGCATCGTGAGTCTCATGCATGCGAGCTTAGCGCCATCCCCAGGGTCCTGACGTCCAGCTCGCCCGCCGCTCGTGTCGCCTCAGGATCAGTCGTACCGCGTCGCCCAACCCGCCGGCCTCTCAGCAGGCCATGGCCTCCGTTGGACCGCTACCGCTGTCGCTCAAGGTGATGCGGCTCTCGCGACCGACGCTCGCCCACATCTCGCCCCACTACTTTGAGACGCCGTCGTCGTCGGCCGGCCCGCTGTCGAGCGCGCTGCTCGCTCGCGTCGACGGCTCGCTCCTCCATTACGGACTCTCGCCGGCCTCACCTGCTGCCGAGGCGGGAGGTCAGGCCGGAGCCTCCCCGCCGAGCACAATGCGCGACTTCCCGCTGTCTGCGCTGCCGACGCTGCCCGGCTCGTTCGGCACCATCAGCCTCGGCGAGACGTTCGTGGCTGCGCTCTGCCTCTCAAACGACTCGGCAGCTGACGTCTCGCACGTCCGCCTCCGGGCCGAGATGCAGACGGCCTCAGCCAAAGTCCTGCTGTCCGAGACCCGCGGGCCAGACGCGACTGGCGGCGGCGTTGACCGCGGCCAGGCCCTGCCTTTGACGGTCAAGTGGGAGATCAAGGAGCTCGGCCTCCACGTCCTTGCCTGCGAGATCTACTGGTTCGACGACGATGCGCAGAGCGAGCGCTCCTTTCGCAAGGTCTACAAGTCAGCCCCCCCCCCCCCCTTCCCCCCTCCCACCAGCTTCCCCATTCACTCGCCGGCTGTTTGGCAGGGTTCATGTTCGTCGATGACTGACCTGACCGTCGCCTGCCCAGGTTCCAGGTGATCAACCCGCTCTCGGTCAAGACCAAGATTCACATCCCTCAAGCTGCCTCGGCGGCGCTCTCGCCGACGGCCCGCAACCAGCTCTTCCTCGAGCTCCACGTCCAGAACACGTCGCCGCTTCCGATGACTTTCAGTCAGATGTCCTTCCAGCCGGCAGAGGGCCTGACGTTCCGGTCGATGAACGATAGCCTCGTCTCCGAAGGCGAGCGCGACATCTGGGAGGACGAGGCCGGCCAAGGCCCCGTGCTGCTGCCGGGCGACGTCCGGCAGGTCTGCTGGATCGTCGACGAGACCGATCGACCTGGGGCAACCGGCGAGGGCGGCATGAAGACGGCCTGGGCGCCGGGAACCGTTCTGCCGCTCGGCAAGCTCGACATCTTCTGGTCCACTCCCTACGGCGAGACGGGCCACCTCCAGACGTCGACGCTGAATCGGCGAGTCCCGCTCGCCCCAGGCCCGCCGCTCGACTCGCGCGATCGGCTCACAGCGCCGGCCCTGCACCGGAACCCGTCAAGCGCAAGCGGACCGATCCCGACCCACTCGCTCCCGTCATCACCCGCAGGCGCGGCGACCCCGCTCTCGCCGCTGCCGAAGCCGCTGTCGCTCGACCGGTTCGGATTACAAACGAACCTGCACGACTCTCGACCGCGCCGTGTCCAGGACCTCGACGGGCCGACTGTCCGCCGGTCGGGCGTCATGAGCCTACCGCCGACACCGCCGCCGAAGGACTCGACCTCTGGCCTGCCAGAAGTCGCGGTCGAGGGAGCCGACGGTCCGGTCGGCTGGGATGCTGAAGGGTGGGACGTCGATCTCACGGTCGTCGAGCGCCCGTCCTCGGACGTTGGCGACAAGGCAGCCCGAATCGAGCAGGTCTTCCCGCTCAGGATCAGGGTCGTCCTCAAGCTGCGCGAGGGCAGCCGACCTGCACCTGATGGTCTCGTCGAGCGGACCTTTGAGCTGCAGCACGCTACACCGTCGGCTGGCGTCCTGCAGCCGATGGGTTCGTCCATCGTCATCTTTGGCGTCCCTCTTGTCGCCGCCGGCGTCGCCGTCAAGGAGTGGACGCTCGACTTCTTCCCGCTCCGGCCGGGGCTGGCGACTCTGACGGGCATCCGGATCGTCGCCGTCGATGGTGCGCCTGGCCAGGACGGCCAGCGTCGGGAGCTCGAGGTCGGCGCATGGGCCTCGCTCGGCGAGATCCTGGTGCGCAAGTGATGACCTCATATAGAGATGCTCCTCGCCTTGGCGATGACCCATTGCGGCCTGCTGCTCTCGCGTGACGTCGTCAGATGGAAAGCATACAAATCGCGACCGGCCGCCTCTCAGCTCTTCTCTGCCCTCCGGGCCTCGGCCAGCCGGGCCTTGACCTTCCGAAGCCGCTCGGCCTCGCGCTGCCGCTTGAGCTGGTCCTCCTCCTGCTTGTTGGCGGCCCCGCTGCCGCCCTGTGACGACTGCGACGGCTGCTGCGAGTCGTACCGCGGCGCGACCGTGAACGAGAGACTCTGCAAGAAGGGGAGGAGCACGAATGTCGTCAGCATACACGCCTTGACCGACTGAGGCAAGCTCTGCAGGAGCCGGGTACCGACCGACGACATCGGGATCCGCGCGCCACGGCGCTTGTTGCCGATGCTTTGGGCCTTGATCTCGCTCCGCTCGCCGCCGGGTGTCAGGCTCTCGTCCCGCTTGGAGCGCTCCTTTTCGGACGCGAGCGTTTTGAAGCGCGGCAGCGGCTTGCGCTCCTTGACGTCGACCTGCTCGACGACCTTGGTCCGGTATGCCGACGATTTTTTGACAAGCGGCCGCAGCCAGGCTAGCTGGAGGCGCTCGGCCAGCCGCTTCACCTTCAGCGTCGACCGGCGCGACTTGGTGTAGAAGATGACAATCTTGCCGAGACCGCACGACTTGAGCGTCGGCGTGTCGATGTCCATCTGTGAGGCAGACGGATAGAAGGGGTCAGCGCCCCTGCCTCTCGTAAACCTTCAGTGGCCCTCTCTGGCTGGCGACGGACCTTGACAAGAATCTCGAAGAACGCGGTCTGGATGCCAAGCGAGGGCAGCGTCCGGTCCGGCAGAGGCTCGAGCCACCGTCGGACGGCACTGAGGAGGTCGTTGTCAACGATGCTCTGTAGGAGCGTCTGCCTGCAAAGGAACGCGCAGCCATCTCGCGTGGGTCAATTCACGGGTTCTGCAGGGAATGCGAGAGAGGCCGTCCGACGCACTGCTGAAGGACGTCAACAACGTCGTTGAGCATCGACTCCTTGGCCGTAGCGTCCCGGCCCTCCTTGCCGAGCTGCTCGTCCTTGTCGGCGGCGTCAAGCATGCGGTCCTTGAGGGCCTGAATCATGTCGTCGGCATACTGGTCGAGGTCGTCGTCGCCGTCCTGCTTGCGCTTGCGCCGGTTCGACGGCTTCTTGATGATCTCGTCAATCCGCCGGTTGAGCGCCGCTCGCCGGACTGGAAAGGGAGGGGGGGGTAAGGCGTGTCAGTCGCCAGCCTTCTCTCGGGGGCTGTTCAGGGAGGACCTGACTATCATCCTCGGTCGGCATCGGCACCGGCGAGCCCTCCTCGCGTTCGGGCGAAGGCGAGGCCTTGCGGCGCTTCTTCCTGCGGGAAGACGGACAAGTTTGAGGAGCCAGGCGGTCAGCAGCCTGACGAGGGCGGTTGAGCGAGCTCCTGAGCTCCAGGGTACTCACTTCTTGCGAACCTCGCCCTTGTCGGCCGAGCCGTCGCTTCGTTTGGCGCCCTTCTTGAAGCTCATCGATCCGCCCGCCTCGTCAGCGCCGGCGCCGCCGTCGTAGTCGTCGCCATCACCGCCGGCCTCGTGCGCGCTCGCGGTCGAGGCCCGCTCCACGGCATCCTCGCCCTCGTCGGCGGAGCCCATGCGGACGTCCTCATCGTCCTGCTGAGTCGCCGAGCCAGCCACGCTTCGAGGCGATCCGGCGGCGGCAGGGGAGGCGGGAGCAGCGTCCGAGGCTGGGGCATCCGCCTCGGGAGCGGGCGAAGGGGAGGCTGCGGCTGCTGCCGGCTCTAACGGGGTCGACATCCCGAGACGTGGCGGGCTTCAGCGCCTAGCTCGCGGCCTGTCTGATGAGAGCTTCTGAACGGACCTTGCGGAGCGGGCTCGTCCTCGTCCGATGAGGCGTCGCTGTCGGCCTGCACGGGTGGGACAAAGACCTGGTCGTAGGCGGCCGAGGGCTGCTCGGGGACGGGGTCCTGGTCCTGACGACGATGGAGGAGAGGCGTCCGAACGAAGGCGCGGTCAGTCCGGTGAAGCACGGGACTGAACGAGCGCGAGCCACACCAACCATCGGTGCTGGAGACGACATGGATTGCCGCAGATGGGGCTGCTTATTGGCAGGAGTCGAGAGAAGGCGGGAGAGAGGATGGCTGGTCGCAGGAGAGGGCTGGCGGCTCGGTTGGCCAGGCGACCGAGGCCGCCCTCTCGCGCGCGAGACCGGGGTCTCAACGAGCTGCCTCAGTTGTATCATGACGCTCAACAATGAGCCTGACATAATCATAGCGTGATCGGCCCTCAATCGAACAAGAGAGCCAAGGGAGCCTCACCAATCGGCCCGCCAAGGCTCCTCGGGACGACCGCCTCGCCCACCCTACGCCCCTTCGATCTCACTCCCTCCCTCCAGTCGCCCATCCTCTTTGCCAGTGCCTTCACTCGACCGAACGGCAAGCCGCCACCCTGTTCGGCAAATCGACAAGAGCAAGGAACCACTCCGGCAGGACTTGCCGGCAGCCTTTCCTACGAGCCTCGCCAGCCCAACCGTCGTCGGCTCCATCCGCCGCACGCACAGCTTCCCCGCTGCTGTGCCTGGCTGCTCCGCCCGACTCGACGACGCTCTCCGTCCGCTCTGCCCCGAAATCCTGAGCAGCTGCGCTAGCCGGCCACACCGATAGTCATGCCCTCATCGCCGTGGGGCGACGTCGAGTACCACATCGAGACGCCCGCCCAATTCTGGTCAGGTGCGTGCTCCTCGGTCCCCGGGGTGTCGCCAGAGCTCTCCGGTCTCCGGTCTCGACGCCGACCCGCCGTCGTTGCACCGACTGGTGACCAAAGCTGACCGCTGCGCCTTCCCCTGCACTGTTCCGGTTTCATACAGAGCTCGAGGACACGCTCAAGGTCCCGAAGCGGCCGACGCTCGAGCAGCTCGATGCCAGCCTGCTGACGTACATCACCCTCTCGGCCGCCTACCTCGGTGCGTCTCTCGGCCGACGGCCTATCGTCAGCGTTGCATCTGATCTCAAACCTCCCTCCCTTCAGACGAGTACCTCAACACCGAGATCCTGCTCGACCACGCCCTTCATATGGTCTTCCGCAGCATCCTCTTCCGCTTCCATTCGCAGCGCATGGTCGATCTCCTCCTCCGACAGGCCCGATCGGTGCGTCATGCTGCCAGGCGTTGGCCGGCTGCAGGCCACATGCTGACGGGCGTTGCCTCCTTGCATCTGCTACTAACCATCACAGCGCGATGCGACGCCGTGCGAGCACTACGTCGTCATGGCAGCCCTCCTCTCTTACGGCCATCACACGCCGGCCCTATACCGTGGCTTAGGCAAGTGGCGGCCGCTCCTCCAGCGCTTGCTGAATCCGCTCCGGCCGCCGGATCAGCGTGTCGGCGACGTCGAGGGCGAGCTCAGGCTACGGATACCCGTCGCCAGGCTGCTTTACGAGATCTGCCGCGTCCAGAAGCTCGAGGACCGGGACCTCGGTCGGTCCGACTCTTGCTTGGCTCCGCACCGTCATCCATCTTGCGCTGACCAGCCTCGGGGTCCGCTGCATCCTCCCAGATTTATTCGACGAGGATCTCATCGACCACATGTTTGAGCTTGTCGAAGGCACGAGGGGCCACATCGACGAGACGCTCAACTACAGTCTCGTTAAGCTGCTGGTGCGGCCTCTCGGCCTCCAGACCACCCGACGAGAGCGGCGTGCCAGCTGACACCTCGTTTGTGATCGCCCATCAGATCGCGCTCAACGAGCAATTCATGGTGGCCACCCTCACTCCGGCCGCCCATCAGACGCATGGCGCCGTCAAGCCGCATGCCAGCGGTCAAGTCGCGCACCACCGACCGCACGGCGCGTCGCAGCCTGTGCCCGAGACGCCGACGCAGGCGAAGGGTCAGAATCGCGTGCTCGTCGTCCTCATGCGCCGTCTCGGGGCGAGCAAGACGTTTGGCGAGAACATGATCTTCATGCTCAACCGAGCGGGTGTGTCTTCCTTGCTTCGAGGCGGCCTGGCGATGGTTCGAACTGACCCTTCGTCGCTTCCTGCCCTTAGAGAATACGCCCGAAGACCTCTGCCTGCAGCTCCTCATCCTCAAGATCCTCTACCTCCTCTTCACGACGCCAGGCACGTCCGAGTACTTCTACACGAACGACCTCAAGGTCCTCGTCGACGTCTTTATCCGCGCGCTATCGGATCTGCCAGAGGAGTCCGAGTCTGTGAGTTGGGATCGCCGTCGGCTGCTTGTGGCCACGCAAGAGGTCCTGACCCGCTCTTTCCACAGCTCCGGCACACCTACCTGCGCGTCCTGCATCCGCTCCTGACGTCGACGCAGCTGCGCGACTGCCCCTACAAGCGGCCGCAGCTGCTGCGCGTGCTCCGGTCAACGACCTCGAACCCGTACGGCATCCGCGACATCACGCCGACGACCAAGCGGCTCGTCGAGCGCTGCCTCGGCGGCGAGTGGTGCGCTGAGGGCAGCGGCAAGGAGGGCAAGGGAGTGCCGTCGCCGGGCGGCCAGCAGGGTAGCATGAGCACGATGACCGACGTCGCTGCGGCACTCGGCGTCGACGCCCAGGCCCAGGCGGAGGAAGCCGCCGGGGACGACCAACAATCGGGCCTTAGCAAGAGCATGGACGACCTCAAGCTCGGGGCCGTCATCAAGCTCTCGCCAGACGAACGTCTGCCGTCCGGCTTGACGGTCCTCCCGGGCAAGCGCCAAGCTTCGCTCCCGTCCCGCTCGCCGCCGCATCTCAGCCCGCTGGCGACAACGCCGTCATTTTACAATCACGAGAATTCGACGGCGCCCCACCTCTCGTCGGCGCAGACGGCCGAATCGCCGGTCGAGCATCTCTCGCCCTCCTCCGCGCCGGATCACCCGAGCCCGCTCGGGGCTGCAGCGCGGTCGGGCCAGCGGCGGAAACCTCCAGCACCGCCCGTCAACCGCGCGACCAAGGGCCGCGTGCCCCTCGTCGCAGGCGGCGCTCGCCGAGGGACCGAGACGGTCGAGGAGGGTCGCTTTGGCTGGCAGACGTTCGCATAGCCCCTCGAGGTCAGCCAAGGGGCGGTGCTCTAGCGGCCGATTGACGTTTTTTACCACGCCTTGTAAGGCGGGAGGGGAGCCTGACCACCACGGGAGGGACAGGGCGGGGACGTCGTCTAGTGTAAAAAGTGTCACAACGGCTGCCGATTGCGACACCTGCACCAGCCGACTCATGCTGCCTTGCCTGTCTCCCCTCGTCTCGTCTGACTCTGAGCGTCGTGATCGATTAACCATCGCCGCGCCTGCTCCGTACGTACGTGTGTCGCTCGGACCCACTGTCCGGGCATCGGTCGGCATAGCCCATGCCAGCGCGCCGGATCCGCGTGGCCGCGCAGCTGACCGGCCCGGCCCGCCTCGGTCTGGCCTGGACTGCACTTATCCACGCCCGATCACATCGACGTCGAGCGAGCAGGTCTGCCGTCATTGAGCCCTTCGCTAACAGTCGCCCGATCCCTCGCGCGAAACTGGCTGGCAGGACGAAGCCGAACAGGAAGTCCAATGCGCCAAGGCAGCTCGATAGATCGTCGGCCTTCTCGTCTTCTTCCTTTCCGCCTCAAGCTGCTCGTCCAGCTCGAAGGCTGGAGCCTCCTCCCCCGCCGTCAATTTCTCTTGCGGTCCGTCTGCGACCTCCGCCTGATGGGCTATTCTCTCCCGTCAACTCGTACAACGGGCGACTGGCATCAATCCTTCAGAGCTCGCTGAGCGACTTGAGCCCGACTTCGGACCAAAGCTTGACCCGCTCGCGGTCAGCGATGGCCTCCAAGGAGGCGCTGAAGAAGCGCTTGCCACCTCCGCCCTTCTGATCCGTCCTAGTGAAGCCGTTCGACGGGTAAGGGGAGGAGTTAACACACTGACTCGTCAAACTATGGAACAAGGCCAACAGGGCGCACCAGCGGACTTCCTTCCCACCCTTTTCTAGGATGACCTTGACCGTGCTCCAGCTGAAGCGGACAAGGGATGGGTAGCCGAAGATCGGGTCGAGCGTCGACTGTAGGTAGGCCTTGGTGGTCGGGTCTGCAGTGACGGGCCGAGAATCAGCCGTCGGATGCTGGGGCCCTCGACCAAGGGCGCGGCATACCTGACGGATAGCCGGAACCCATGAGGACCTCGAGAAGGTCGTCCATGCCCGAGATGTCTCCGACGACGACGGCGTCGGTCGCGACTGCCTCGGAAGCGGACTCTGCCTCGACGCCGGCGTCCTCTGCAGCCTCCTCAGCCTCTCCCACCTCGTCTGCTACGGCCGCCTTGCCCATCTTGCCCTTGCCGGCCTTGGCTTCGGTCGCCTTGCGCTTCTTCGGCGCCGTCTCTTCAACCGCCTTGAGCTTGTACGGCAGGCCGCTCTCTGGGTGAAGCCAGTGCGAGATCCAGCGATCGCGCGTTATCTGCAGACGCGAGGCAAAGGAGATCAGGGAGGCCGCCAAATCATTGCTTCATGAGGCTAAGGGGATCGTACCTTGGCGGCAATCGATGCGGCGCCGACAATCTTGTAGATCGAGTCTGCCTTTGGCTGGACTGTGAAGGAGATGGTCCTGAGCCGAGAAAGTGTCTTAGCAGCCGCTGGCACAGAGGAGGAGCGGCGTAGGCGCTGTGAGAAGCTCACGGGAAGAGCCGCGAGAGCTTCTCCTGATAGGGGCCGCAAGCACCGAGGGCGTCGACGTAGCACTGCCGACAGCAGGGAGTCTCGTCATTACACAGATGCTGCGGTCATGAGGCGTCGGCCGATGCGGCGACGCACCTCTGCCAGATCGATGCCGCGAGCGAGGACCTCGCGGATGAGCAGCACCGTCGCGTCCTCGGCCTGCTTGTTAAGGTTGATCGGGCTGATGCCGCGCATCATGTTGGTCGAGATGTCTTGCGGGGAGAGGACCCGCGTCGAGTAGTGGAGCTCGTTGTAGCACTCGGCCTCGCCTTCGGCCTGGGACGACGGGCCGGCCGGGTTCCTGAACAGTGAGAAGAGGTGGTCGCGCGTCTCGTGCGAGAGCGCCTTCGAGTCATCGAAGCCGAGCCCTTCGAGCGTCTCGCTGAAGGACAGCGGAGCAAACGCGCAGGCGTAGACCATCGGCCCTGTGAAGGCACAGTCCACAGGGCGGGTTTCAGCAGGGCTGCCACTCGGGCGAGCACAGGGGATCGTCTAGGGGCGAGGCAGGACGCACCGAGGACCGGGCCGCGACCGGCCTCGTCGATGCCCATGACCCAACGCTCCTTCTCCTTGCCTTTGACGCTGCCCTCGGCGTCTCCTTGCGAGCCTGAGCCCGAGCCGGAGCCCGAGGCTGTCGGATGTTCGCCTAGTTCAACATCGACCGGCACGCCATGCCGGGCGACCTCGAGCGAGGCCGACGCAACCTGCTCCGACGGCAGCTGATAGCGCTCGCGCGTGTAGGCCGAGAGGGGCGAGTGGTACGTGTATGAGCGCAGTAGCGGCGTCGTCGGCAGCGGGTCGATTGGGTCGATAAAGAGAGCCATGGCGAAGGGTGTGCAGTCAGGTCGTGGACGTGAGGGCGAGGGGGTGGCTGGCGTCGCGTCCTGCCGGCAGCAGAGCTCATCGGCCGTCGGACGGACGCGTCGAACGCGCCGGACGCGCGCAGCAGGCGCTCGAGCGGCTCTCCTCGCCGGCAGACGAGCGCAAGGACCTCTCGGCTGACGATGGGCACGGACGCGAAACGAGACTTATATGAAAGCGAGGCATCGATCTGACCCTCTCCAGAACGGGCTGACTCTAGCGGGGACTCCAGGCCTCCTACAAGCTGCTCTTCCTCGCGAGGATGTCGCCGAGGGCGAGGGCGATGCCCTGCGTCTTGGACCGGATGCGGATGTGACCGCTAATGACGCCGTCCTCGCCCCGCTCGATCGAAAGGTTTGCGAGCGCGTCCTCGCCTGCGTGTCGAGATGAAAGAGCTCGTCAGCAGCCAGGCTCAAAGGAAGAAAGGCCGAGCGAACGCACCGAAGAGTGACCGAGCATAGCAGTTTGCCGAGAGGAAGTCGCAGTCGCCCGAGAGGGCGGCGTCGGCGGTCAGGCAGGCCATGTTGGTCGACTTCATGATGTGCTGCAGGTACTGCCGCAGGTCGCTGATGTCGGTGTTGACGTTGACCTTGTTTTCCCACTCGAACTCGGTCCACATGCTCCGGAACTGGGCCTCGTTGCAGTAGGCCGGCTTGATGTAGTCCATGATGTCGACGTGGATGTCGTTGAGGACGACGGTCGACGACAGGTCGGATGCGCCCTGGCCGTCGTAGACAATGTTGCCAAAGATGACGCCCGTCTCGGTCGACGAGACCTTGATCGTCGCCTTGATCGAATGGAAGCCATGCGGGGCAAGCGTGTGCGCGACCGGCCGCTCGACCAGCTTGAGATCGCCGAGCGTCGCAAAGTCGATCGTCAAATTCTGCAGCGTGTCCTGCGTCTGATTGACGATCAGAACGTCGAGCAGAATGTCGAACTGATGGACGTTGACGACGGCCTCTGCGTAGACCGGATCCGAGAAGCCTGCGAGGCCGAGAGGAAGAGCGAGCATCGGAGTCAGCGAATCGCACATCAGATGCTCAGACGAAACAGAGAGGACGGACCGGTCAGCTGGACGACCCGGCTGAGCTTCGAAATAAAGTCGTCCTTGAGGTCGGCCGCGCCCGTCGCCCGCGTCAGGTCCGTGTCGAGCTGGGGGTGGAACACGAGTAGGGGTCGGTCGGTCAGCCGGGTGGGAACGCGCGCATGGGCGACAGCAGGCGCACCTCGTCCAAGTCGCCGCCGGCAGCCTTCTTCGAGAACTGGCGGAAGACGATCTGGTCGTCGGCCTGGACCTGGCTCGACTTGTTCTCCTTGGCCCGCTTCTCGGCCACCTTACGCTCGGCCGTCGAGACCATCTTGGCGTACGCCGCCTTGGTGTCCTCGAGGAAAATTTCCTGCGCCGGCTTCGAGTCCTCGAGCTGGGCGAGCGTCTGAACGCAGTTGAGGATGCGCTCTTGCGAGTCTTCGTCGATCGGGACGGCGACGAAGCGCGACTGGCCGACGCGGACGATCGACGCCATGATAAGCATTGCCTCAGCCCGGAGGCTGTTAACGACGCTCGCGTCCGACGAGATCTGGTGCAGACGGAGGACGAGCTTGGTGATGCTCGACGAGAGCACCGAGCCCGTGTAGAAGTCACCGGCGAGCAGCAGCGCTCGCAGCGGCGCTTTGCTCGCCGCCCGGATCTTGGCAATCTTCTCCTTCTCCTGGACCGTCGACGAGTAAACGGTCTCGGTGGCGTACGTGCCGTCGGCGAGGGCGCGTGTCGTCGTCGACGGCTTGTGCTCAACCGGCTTGGACGGGTCCTCGACCGCCGGACCCTCGAGCTCGTCCAGCAGCCGCTGTTCCGACGCAAGGATCGGGACCTCGCCGAGGATCTTGCGGATCGCAGCAAAGGCGGCCTGGATGTCTGAGGCCGATCGCGCCAAGGGGTGAGGGGGGGAGCGTGGTCAGTCTTCAGCGATGGCGCGAAGGTATCAGCTAAGCGACCGCAGGCTACCTACCATCGACCTCGCTGCAGTACTCGCCGACAATCCAGAGCGCGCCGCGGAACACCTTGCCCGACTTGACGTCGCCAATCGTCTGGAGCAGGCGCTCGGTGATGGTGTGCCGGAGCTTAGGGAACTTCTCGACAACCTCACGCACGAACGAGATGACGTCGACCGCCGACGAGTTGCCGGCGTCGCCGATGAACTCCATCAGGACGTGGACGACCGAAGCCGCGACCTCGGAGAATTTGATCGCACACGAGTGGATCGACTGAATGAGGAGCTGCCGGTATTCGAGGTTCTGTCCGAGGGGAGGCAAGCATCAGCCGACGATCTGGCGTCGATGACGAGTGCGTTGCGACACGAACCTTCTCGTAGCCAGACTCCTCCATTGTGTTGGACAGCTGCTTCTTGAGCGAGCCGACAACCTCCTCGACGTTGCGGCCGGTGACCATCTCGAGCGCGACGCTGAGCGCCTTGCGGCGCACCTCCATGTCGTTGCTCGCCAGCACGCGGAGCAGGTCCATCACGAGCGGGTCGAGCACGTGCTCGTGCCGGGCCCGGAGCTGGTTGATGCGCTCGAGGACGATGAGCTTGACATTGTTGTCGGCCTCCTTGACGCAGAGCTCGATAAAGGCGCTCGCGCTCGCCTTGACGGCGGCCGGATTCTGCGTGAGCGTCGTGAGCGAGGTCGCAGCCTCGTACTTGACCGTGTGGGACGAGGCATTGAGCAGCTCAAAGATCGTCCGGATCCACTTGGCCTTGTGCGGGCCCTCGGCGTTGGCCCGGGCCTCCTTGCGGACGAGGTCTATGACGGCGAGCTGGAAGAGCTCGTCGAGCGTCGGGACAGAGTCGTAGATCGACAGCAGGTACTCGACCGCCCGCTGGGGCGCCATCGAGCTAAGCGAGACAAAGGCGTTGCGCTTGCATGTCGGGTCAGACTCCTGCGAGAGCGGAGGACACGCAGGGCTCGATCAGTCGATGCGACGCTAGGGAGACGTCGGCAGCAGGAAGAGGTGACGCACGGCGGCCAGGAAGGTGAGGAGGAGCTCCGGCGCGTCCGGGATGAGCATCTCATGCTGCTTATAGATCGAGAAGACGGTAAAGACAGCGTTCTTGCGAACGTAGGCATGACGGTGCTCCTGCGGACCGCGGCATCAGGCAGAGCGTCAGTGACACTGCGAGGAAGTGCGGGAGCCGAGTGTGTCGGCCTGCACGCACCATGCAGCTCCGGACGGTCGGCACCAGCGGCTCGAGTAGCTCAGCCTCGTGGATCTTCTGGACGGCGCGCAGCGTCGTGCCTCGGATGTACTCGTTCGGGTGTTGCTGTGAGGCGGGCCAGTCAGGTGTCAGCCGGCAGCGTCCTCGTTCCGGGTGGGAGCCTCCAACGCACGAGGTCGTTCCGGATGGCGTTGCTGAAGCGCTCCGAGGCGAGACACTCGAGCATCAGCGGGGTTGTCGTGCGCACGGCGTCAGGCACTCTCATCGCGAGACGCACCAGACGAGGATCATCTCCTGCTTCAGCTTGCCGTTGTCGTCGAGCTTGGGGCAGATCCTGAGAGGAGGGGGGGGGGTGACCGTCCAGCGGTCAGAAGGCTCCTCTGTCCGCCGAGACCCAAAGATGGAAAGAGCACGCACTCCCAGTAGAAGGCGAGCATCTTCTTGATCTGCTTGTTGCGGTTCGGCAGCACATACTGGATGATGGGCATGAGGAGGTTGGGCTAGCGGAGGCGGGCGCGCGCGGGAGAGGGTTCGACGATGAGGCGAGAGGCGAGTCAGTCTGTCCGCTCGGCTCTGGCAGCATCAGGTAGCCAGTCGCCATGCCCTCCACGAGCTGCAAGCAGGGCCGCCGGCGAGAAGTCGGCAGACGGCGAGTAGGTCTAGAGATGCGCAGGGTCGAGCTGCGCCGCTCGGCTCGGCGTGCGGTGCCGGTCGGCTCCCTCACCGAGCCTCGCTGCCATGCTCATGGTAGCGGCTATAGCTTAGAGTCGGAGAGAGCGAGAGGGTAACGCACATGGGGCACGCCATTGATGGTTGAGACGATGATCTTGCGAAGGGTCTCAAGCTTGACTTCGTCGGAGCCCTTCTCGAGCGCCTGCCGGAGCTCCTGCGTCGAGGCCAGCGACGAGTGGCCGTCGTCCGCGATGAGCGTGTACGAGATCGGGTCGGCGTTGCTCATCCTGCGCTGGCGGGAGATATCTCCGTGAGACCTCGGGACAAGGAAAAGGTCTGAGGAGGGAGAAAGTTGAAGCAGGAGGAGGGGGAGAGGCAGGGAGAGGCAGGGAGGCGGCGGCGTGCTGAGATGGGCTGAGGGCGGGCGGGAGAGTCTCGCAGCAGACTCGCCAGCCGCGTCGGCGCGCTCGCGCGCGGGGGCTAGGGTTACGGCCGCGACCGCCAAAGGCGAACCTCGGCCGGCGGGACCGCAGATGAAAGCGGCCGGTGGCGCGAGCGAATCAAGTAAGAGAGCCTGACCCCCGTCGGCCCAGCAGAACATATTAGGGGTGGGCGGACGAAAAGTCCAGAGCCCGAGGGGCGGGAGCGGCAGCGAATGCCGAGCAGGAGGGGCGGAGAGAGATAGTGGGTACAACGGGGAGAGGGCACGAGGGCGGCGGGCGATGCAGCGGAGAGGGAGAGCGAAGGGGCGTGCGTCGAGACAAATGCGAGAGGGATGCAGAAACCAGATTGGAGAGGGTGGGATCAAGCGTGCAAAGCTGGAGCGAGAAGAGGCGGTCGATGACAGGTCCACTTAAGAGCCCTGGGCCCAGCGCCGGTGAACCTCCTCGAGCTTCTCGAAGGCATCCTGCAGGAAGGATGCGACCGCGATCAGCGAGGGTGATTGAACGCAGGTCGAGGCTGGCAGGGAGAAGGGACGCACGTCGGCCGAGAAGTTGGCATTCTCGCGTACGTACGAGACGAGCTGAGCCAGGACCTCGCGCGAGACCGACGTCGTGTCGGGCGGCAGCGTCTTGATCTTGGGCGTCGCCGAGGATCCGGTCCCTGACGACGAGTGAGGACGCGACCGGCAGGCAAGGTCAGCAGGCCTGGACGTGCAAGTCGATCTGACAGGGACGCACGCTTCCAGGGCTTGAGAAAGTCGTGGTCCATCAACTGCTCGATGTTCGGCCGGTCCTTCTCGCTCCGGCCGTGGCACCAGCGCATGACCTCGATTGCAACGGGGTCGACTGGGCTGCGCATCTCTTCCCGGCGGCGATCGGCCTCGTCCGGCGGGAGGTTGACGAGCACGGGGATAGACGTCGACGAGTAGGGGATCTGGTACTTTGGCGAGATGATGGCCGAGACCTTGGACGGGTGGTTCGTGAAGGTCGAAAAGGGCAGGAGGTTGTAGACCATCTGGTAGAGAATGCAGCCGAGCGCCCAGACGTCGGTCGGCTTGCCAAGCTGATGCGCACGGAGAGGAAGCGGGGATCTCCGCGTTAGCAGCGATCATTGATGCGTCAGAGCTGCCAGGGTACGACCCGAAACGCACGACGATATGAGGCTCGCCGTTCGAGCGTTGGACCGACTCGGGGCTCATGTAGTTGAGCGTGCCGATCTGAGCAGTAAGCGAGACGGGCTCAGGCGAGTCAGCCGAGGCAGGCTGACGAGCTGACTCGAGCGCGGCCACGCACCTGGTTGTCCCGCCGAACGTGGACCGTGTCGCCCTCGATTTTGTGCGAGATGCCGAAATCGATGATCTTGAGCGCGCCCCTGACAAGCACAAAGTTGGCCGGCTTGAGGTCGGTGTGAATGATCTCGCGGTCGTGAACGACCTTGACGCACTCGAGCATCTGCAACGCGAGTCGATCGGGGCAAAGGGCAGGGCCGTCAGTCGCTGTGCGGGACGCGTTCGAACGGGAATGGCCGGGCGCAGACCGACCTGAAGCCAAAAGTATCCGACGAAGTTCATGTTGAGCCGCTTGCCCTTCTGCTCTTCCAGCAGCTTCGAAAAATCGGCCTCGCCGAATTCCATCACCTGCGGCGGGAGGGAAGGGCGGGGGGAGGGGGCCGTCAGCGATCGATCAGGAAGGCCGCCCTGATCTCGAGCTCGGTACGCACAACAAAGATGGCTTTCGGCCGGCCGCTTGTCCCGCGCGTCGTCTCCTCGTCGTCGAGGCGGATGACTTTCTCATCCCCGCGGAGACTCTTGAGCAGCTCAATCTCGTTCAGGTAATTTCGGATCGCCTCCGAATCAAGCCGGTCGAGCGAGACCTTTTTAATGGCGACGAGGTCTCGGCCCGACAGGCACTTGAAGACCCTGGACGACCCACCTCTGCCGATCTGGCAGAGCTTCTGGTACGACCGGCCGTTGACCTAGACAGCAGGGCAACGACGGGTCAGTCAGCAATCAGCCGGAGAGCATTTGACGAGTGAGGAACACGCACCTCGATGCTCTTCTCCTTCTTCGTAGCCCCGGCCCCGGATAACGGCACGGCGACGACCTGGTCGACATGCGCGCCCATCCCACCGGCGCCGTTCACCGGCAAGGGCGGCGGCATGGGCGCATAGTGCCGCTGGTGGGCGGTCGACTCGTACAGCTGCTGCTGCTGCTGCTGCTGCTGCTGCTGCTGCTGCTGCTGCTGCTGCTGATGCGACGGGTGGTACTGCTGCTGTTGCTGCTGCTGCTGGCCATATGCGTGGGCAGTCGGCGTCGCGGCATACGTCTCAAGCGGGGGCTGCTGGTACTGCTGCGGCTGTTGGGATTGCTGCTGCTGAGCGTGCAGATGCGATTTGTGCGCGTAGGGCGTGTACTGCTGCTGCTGGTTCTGCGGCAAGGATGGCGGCGGTGGAGGTCCGGTTGGATGCGGGGCCGGTTGCGGGTGCGAGAGGATGTGGGCGTGCGACGGGTGTGGCGGAGCGGTCGCCGGCGGCGGCGGAGGAGGAGGCGAGACATAGGGCGCATCACGATCACGCTCGCGCCCATCTGACGACAGAGTCGAGTAGTAGGCTGGCCGCGAGGGGCGTTCCGACGACGGCGATGAGGCGGCGTAGTCGCGAGCGACCGGCGAGGGCCCTCGACGGGTGCTGCTGCTAGTAGCCGCGGCTGACAGCATGTGTCCCTGGCCATGCGCGCCTAGCGGCGGGGGTGTGCCGCCTAGCAGGCGCGGTGAGTCGGCGTACGAAGACGAGACGGACGTCGCCGCCGGCGAGGACCGCTGCGAGCCGGCATCGTCCCGGCCGGCGCGCGAGGTCCCGGCCGAGCTCTGTATTGAGCTGACGCTCTCTGGCGACCGATCTTCACCGCCGGGCGCAGCCTCATCCTCTTCCGCCTCCTCTCGCAGAGAGCCCCTCGCAAGCCGGTCGGCCTCGCGGGCCTCTCGCTCGCGCTCCTCTCGCTCGAGCTGCTCAACTCGCCGCCGGCGCTCCTCGGGCGTGACGCGGACGGCGCCGCCGAGGAGGCGCGACTGCTTGACGCTGACGCTCCCGCCGAGTGCCCCGGCCGTCAGAGCCGACGACGCACTCGCGGACGTCCGATGGCGCGACGTCGTTGCGCCCGGGGTCGTTGTGGGCGGGAGTGCAGCCCGTACAGTCGCCGTCGCATTCGTCATGGTCGTCGACTCGCCCAGCATCGAACGGGGGGGCGACGTGCCGGAAGCGTCTGACGAGGATGAGTAGGACGGCGACGCATGTGACGGCGCTAGGTCCGACTGCGACTTGGTCTGGTACTGCGGAGCGAGTCGGCGCGTTCGGCGAGCAGGTCAGCGGCGGGCCAGATTGAAGGGGTCGTCCGTCCGCCCCCCATCTCCGATAGCAGAGGCGGCAAGGGCTCGAGCTATCGCAATCTTCCGTCGGGACGTACGCGGTCTATCGCCCGTGGGCGAGCAGCGTCGAGAAGGCCGTCCCGGTCTGGCCCGGCTGACCTCGAGGCGAGCAAGCGGGCGCTTCGTTCTCTGCGCTCTTGCGGGCCCGGCGAGAAGCCCGTGACGGCGCCCTCGAGGCCTTTAGCGGTCCGTCGGAGACCGCGCGAACTGCCGGTCGCTTGACTGCCATCGTCGCCGCCGCCGTTGGTCGTCGAAGGCGAGGCAGCGGGCGGCGGTGACGGCGCCGGGCGGCCCGTCGTGGTCGTCGTCGGCTTGACGGGCGACGGGTAAGAGAAGTGAAAGTTCATGTTGCTGAGCGAGAGGTCGGGCAGATCGGACGAGTCGTTGGCGCCGGCCGGGCCCTGCTCCAGGTCGTCGACCTCGTCGTCGTCGTCCTCCTGGCCGCTGCTGCTGCCGTGGCTGCTGCCGCCGGAGGCCGAGGAGCTCTGGCCGCGGCGGGCGGTAGCCAGGTGGGCCACCGGCGAGGCAAGCATCGGGGCGGTAGACCTGAAAGAGGGATGGAACAGAGCTCGCCAGGAAATGAGCACGGGACGGTCCTGCGTGCGCTCGTCGTTGACCAATTCGGACTTGAGGTGGCTACAAGAGGGCAAGAGTGAGAGGCCGTCGTCGAGGTCGCGACCTGTTGACCAACGACGCGACCGTTGCGCGTTCGACAGGTCCAATGCAGCCTCGGCAGGCTTCGCCCTCACCGCGCCGCCGCCGTCGCCGCTCGCTGCCCGTGCCCATCTTGCTTGCTTGACCTGCAACGACGGACGACGCTCCAGCCGCCGCACACGCCCCCTCCCCACCCCTTCTCAAGATGTCGCCCGCGTTCCCTTCGGCCTCGGCCGAGGAGCTCGCCGCCCTCTTTCCCTTGACCTCGCCGGTGCCGACGCCGCTGTCGCACCCGCACCTCATCCACCCGTCGACGCTCGCGACCGAGGAGGACCTCCTGGCCGAGCCGACGTTCCAGCGCTGGTGGGATCACATCCACAACACCCGCCGCCGGCTCGCGCTCATCCAGCAGGACGAGCTTGCTACGCTCGGCCCTGCCGCCGACGATCCGACGGCGGCCGTCCTCGGCCCGCTCCGGACCGAGGCCGCTCGGTTGACGCTCCAGACGGTGACGAGCTTTTACGAGCGCGCGCTTGCCGTCTTCCCAACGTCGTTTAAGCTGTGGAAGTCGTACCTGCTCTTCCGGCACTCGCTCGTCCTCGGCCCGTCGGCTGTCGCCGGTTCCAAGAAGGAGAAGGCCGGCCTCAAGAGCGCCAAGCGCAAGCTCGACACGGCCGAGCTCCTCGACGAGGTCCGGCGCGCGGCCGACTGGGAGGGCGGCCTCGACGGCGTCGTCGGCTACGAGGAGTGGCGTGCGCTCATCGCGACGGGCGAGCGCATGGTCGCCTGGCTGCCTAACGTCCGTCTTTCTCTGGCTCTCGTCGTAACCCTTCAGCTTGCTGACGCGCCGCCTTCCGCTCCCTAGCTCCCCGCCGCCTGGCACCTGCACCTCCTCCCGCTCCTCCACCCGCTCTGCCCGTCGCCACTCGCCCGGACGTACGCACGACGGACGTTTGACCGCGCGCTCCGCTCGCTCGCTCCGCCCCTCCACCCGCGCATCTGGTCGCTCTTCCTCCGATGGGCTGAGCTCAAGGGCGGCGAGGCCGGCCGCAAGGTCTGGCGCCGCTTCCTAAAGGTGCGCCTTTCACTTCGCTCGTCGCTCTTCCGCCGGCCGTCATCCAGAAGCTGATTTTCCACCTGGCTCGGTCGCTGTGCTCGCAGGTTGACCCCTCCATGACGGCCACCTACCTCAAGACGGCGCTCCCGCAGCCACTCGAGTCGTCCAAGCTGCAGCTGCTGCTCGCCCGGCGGGCTGCGGCGGGTACGTACACGCCCGAGGACGGCCAGTCGGCCTACCATCTGCTTGTCCAGTGGCTCGAGGGCGTTGAGGCCAACGCCGAGGAGGTTGGTCTCGACTGGGACGAGACGGTCGCCGAGCGGGCTCGGCTCGAGCAGATCGTCAAGGACAAGGAGGCTGAACAGGCCCGGGTCGCGAGCGAGGGCGCACGGGTCGAGGGCAAGCTGATGCGGATCGACGGTCCAATGAAGGTCCTCTCGGAAGCGGACGTCGCGGCCCAGTTGGCCAAGGGCGGCAAGAAGGCGACCAAGGAGCAGGCGCCCTATGTCGAAGAGGAGGACCCGAGCTCGACCCGCCGGCTCGACGTCGAGAAGATCGTCCTCAAGGACGGCCTCGGCACGTACAAGGACCAGGCCGGCCGTCTCTGGACCGGTCTCGCCACCTACTGGATCAAGCGCGGCGAGTTTGAGCGCGTTCGTCCCTGTTGGCCTCATCCTGCATCACCCAGTCGGCGGCAGCGCGATCGCTGACCCCCTCCTCGTTCTCTCCAATCGCAGGCCAAGTTCACGTTCGAGTCGGGTCTCGGCGTCGTCGTCACGATTCGCGACTTCACGCAGATCTTTGACGCCTACTCCGAGTTCTCCGAGACGCTCATCTCGACCCTGATGGACGCGCTCGGCGCCCAGCCGGACGAGCCCGACGCCGAGGAGGCCGAGGAGGCGGCCGAGCTCGAGGAGGAGCTCGATGGGGCGATGAAGGACTTTGAGGAACTGATGGAGCGCCGGCCGGTGCTCGTCAACGAGGTCCTGCTCCGGCGCAACGGCAACGAGGTCGTCGAGTGGGAGAAGCGGGTCGCCCTCTTCGGCGGCGATGACGAGAAGGTGCGGGCCCGAGGCCTACCTCCCGGTCGTCCGACGCGGCGCTGACACCATGGTTGCCCTCAGGTCGTCGCGACGTACACCAAGGCGCTTGAGACGATCAACCCGCGCAAGGCGACCGGCCCGCTCTACCCGCTCTACGTTGCCTTTGCCAAGTTCTACGAGGAGGGTGGCTCGACCGAGGACAAGGCCGAGCCTGACCTCGCGAGCGCGCGAAAGGTCTTTGAGAAGGCGACGCGCGTCGCCTTCAAAACGGTCGAGGAGCTCGCCGAGATCTGGTGCGAGTGGGCCGAGATGGAGCTTCGAAACGAGTGCGTGCTTTTTCTCCAGGGACCCCGTCGCGCTTTCTCGGAATGCTCACCCGGACCTCGCGCCACCGGCTCTTCCCCTCTCGCAGGAACTATGACGAGGCGATCCGTGTGATGCAGCGGGCGTCGTCGACGCCGAAAAACCTCAAGATCTCGTACCACGACGAGTCGCTGTCGGTCCAGCAGCGGCTGTTCAAGAGCCTCAAGCTGTGGTCGTTCTATGTCGACCTCGAGGAGAGCATCGGCACGGTCGAGAGCACCAAGGAGGTCTACGACCGCATCATGGACCTCCGGATCGCCAACGCCCAGGTGCGCAGAGTTTGGAGGCTCTAGTTGGGCTGCTCGCAACGCTGAAGCCCTCCCTTCTCGCCTCTCGCGCGATCCAGATCATCGTCAACTATGCCGCCTTCCTCGAGGAGAACAAGTACTTCGAAGAGTCGTTCAAGGTCTACGAGCGTGGCGTCGAGCTCTTCTCGTTCCCGATCGCCTTCGAAATCTGGAACATTTACCTCGCCAAGTTTGTCGAGCGCTACGTGGGTCGCCCTCTGCCAGCGCCTTGAGCCCAACCCGATCCGAGCAGCGATCGCTGACCAACCAGGCTTCTCCTCCGTTCTCGTAGGCCGGCACGAAGCTCGAGCGGACCCGGGACCTGTTTGAGCAGGCGCTCGAAAAGTGCCCGGACGAGTTTTGCAAGCCGCTCTTCCTCATGTTTGCCCAGCTCGAGGAGGAGCACGGCCTTGCCAAGCGTGCGATGGCCATCTACGACCGCGCGACGCGAGCCGTCAAGCCGGAGGACCGCTTCGAGGTGCGTCGCCGGCCCGTTCTGAGCCCCCCCGACCGTCCAGCTTCTGACGCTCCTGTATTGTCACCCCCTTCCCCTGGACAGATGTTCACGGTCTACATCGCCAAAGCGGCCGCCAACTTTGGCCTGCCGGCCACGCGGCCCATCTACGCCCGCGCGATCGAGGTCCTACCCGACGCTCAGACTGCCCAGATGTGCCTGCGCTTCGCCTCGCTCGAGCGCAAGCTCGGCGAGATCGACCGCGCCCGCGCCATCTACGCCCACGCGAGCCAGTTCTGCGACCCGCGGACCAACGCCGCATTCTGGACCGAGTGGAACGCCTTTGAGAGTGCGTCCCGGCCGGTGTAATCTCCCGCTGCGGTCTCTTACTGACTTTTCCTTCCGGCCTGTAGTCGAGACCGGATCCGAGGACACGTTCCGCGAGATGCTTCGCATCAAGCGTGCCGTCCAGGCCGCCTTCAACACCGAGGCTTCGTACATCGCCGCTCAGGCCGCTGCCGCCCGGCTCGGCAAGAAGGGCGACGACGCCGGCTCGGACGATGAGGCCGGCGCGGCCAAGGACCCGATGGCTGCCCTAGAGGGCAGCGCCCCCAAGGGCCCGAGCTTCGTCGCGGCCAAGCAGAAGGGCGTGCTCGATGCCGGCAGCGCGAAGGACGCCGAGCAGGCCGCCGTCGCCAACCCTGATGAGAGTGCGTTCGCCCTCCTGCCCGCTTCTGAACGCTCCTCGAAGACCCGTCCGCTGACCCTTGTGACTCTTGCCTCGCGTCGCCTTCAGTCGAGATGGACGACGACGACCTCTGAGCGAGGGACCTGGTGGACGGGGATGCGAGGGGGGCTACTACACTATCACATCCCCTTCTCTCAGATATCTTTTCGCCAACCCTTCTCGCTAAGGGCGCCTGCCTAGTAGGTCGTGCGCCAATCGCGCCGGCAGGCCGGTCAAAGGGGGGGCCCCGGCGGCCTGCCTTTTTCAACGCGCTGTCGGCTGGGCGGGCGGCAGCCGCTTCTCGCCTCGCCTCTGCTGCTTGCCTCGCCCCTGCGCACCTCGCTCTCTCGCCCCGTTCAACGTCGACCAGCTCCCACCCTCTCTCGCCCTTCCCGTCGCCCGTCGCCCCGTTCCCTTCCTCTTTCTCTCCGTAGTCATGTCTCCCAACCTCGGCGGAAGCAAGCGCGAGTCGGGCACCGCCCGTATCCTCGGCTCCGGCACCTCTGGTCAGCCCCTGGCGGGGGGGGGGGGGGGGGGGGGGGGGGGGGGGGGGGGGGGGGGGGGGGGGGGGGGGGGGGGGCGGGGGC
>Ga0308160_10002272_pt1 | contig 23855 bp, 22 predicted proteins | sample PhyFR1_FD_201036 | JGI IMG/M metagenome (GOLD analysis project Ga0308160, IMG submission 201036) | Phyllosphere microbial communities from UC Gill Tract Community Farm, Albany, California, United States - DLSLF.R1 | ecosystem: Host-associated > Plants > Phyllosphere > Unclassified | place: USA... | reverse complement strand
TGACGGCGACGAGGCGCTTGACCCGCGGGGCACCCGCGGCACCGGCGGCAGTGGCGCCGGTGGCTGCGGCTGCCGGTTCGGCGGGAGCCGCGGCGTGGGCGGCCGGCTTGTCGGCCAGGGCACCCTCGACCAGTTCCACGACCTCGGCCTGGCTGGACGCGGCGCGGAGGGCGGCGGTGAAGTCCTTTTTGATCAGGGACCGGGCGAGCTTGGAGAGCAGCTTCAGGTGTTCCTGGTCAGCGCCGTCCGGGGCGGCGATGAAGAAGATCAGGTCCGCGGGGCCGTCCTTGGCGCCGAAGTCGACCGGGTTGGAGAGGCGGGCCATGGCCAGCGTGGCCTCCGTGACCGCCGTCGAGCGGCAGTGCGGGATGGCGATGCCGCCGGGCACGCCGGTGGCGGTCTTGGACTCGCGGGCGAAGGCGTCGGCGAAGAGGCCCTCGACCTCGGTGGCGCGTCCGTTGGCCGCAACCTTGCCTGCCAGGTGCCGGATCACGTCCTCGGGTGAAGTGCCGAGATTCTGGTCGAGCTCGACCAGTTCGGGAGTGATGAGCTGGGTCACTGTCAATCCTTTGTCAGGGCCGTGATGGTTACGGCATCGGGGGTGGTTTCGTGCACTGCCGGGACTCGGGAGCCGGGCAGGGAGGCGGCGGCGGCACCATGGGCCACCGCCTGACGAAGGCAATCAGCCGGGGCGGCGCCCTGGCTTGCGGCGAGCAGGTAGCCGGCCAGCGAGGAATCGCCGGCGCCCACCGTGCTGACCGCGGTGACCGGCGGGTGCGTGGCGAGCCACGCGCCGTCGGCCGTCACAAGGACCGCACCCTTGGAACCGAGGGTGGCGAGGACGGCGCCCACTCCGGAGCGGACGACGGCGGCGGCGGCCGTAGCGGCTGCCTCCGGATCGGCCTCGAGCTCCTCGGCGGACTTGTCCGTGGCGAAGCCGGCTGCGGCAGCCAGTTCCGCCAGTTCCTCGGCGTTGGGCTTGAGCAGGTCCGGCATGCCGAGGGGGTCGCCGGAGACCGCTGCGGCGAGGGGTTCGCCGGAGGAGTCGACGGCGATGAGGGGTGCCTCGGAGCCGTCGTGGGTGGAGCGCAGCCGCCGGGTGACGGTGGCGTAGAAATCGGCCGGGACTCCGGGCGGGAGCGAACCGGCCAGGACCACCCAGCTGGCGCCGCGGGCGGAGTCCAGCAGCAGCCCGATCAGGGCCTCCTGCTGTTCGGCGCTCAGAACCGGGCCAGGTTCGTTGATCTTGGTGGTGACGCCGCCGGGTTCGGTGAGGGCCACGTTGCTGCGCAGCGGCTCCCCGATCGGCAGGGCGGCGAAGGGCACCTCGGTGTCCCGGAGCCCGGCCAGGACCGGGTCGGCCTCCGCGCCCGGGAGCACGGCGAGGGTCTTCAACCCGGAGGCCACGAGGGCCCGGGAGACGTTGACGCCCTTGCCGCCGGATTCCTGCCGGACGGAGAGGGCGCGCTGGACTTCGCCGCGCTGCAGGGGACCAGGGAGGGCGACGGTACGGTCCAGGCTGGGGTTGGCGGTGAGGGTGACGATCATGCGACCACCACCTCCACTCCGGCGTCCGAGAGCGCGGCCGCGAGGGCCGGACTGGGGTTCGAATTGGTGATCACGGTGTCCAGATCTTTCAGGGAGGCGAACTGGACCAGCGTTTCCGCGTCCAGCTTGGAGGAGTCGGCCAGCACCACGATGCGGCGGGCCGAACGGACGAAGGCGGCCTTGACGGCTGCTTCTTCAGGATCGGGAGTGCTCAGCCCGAAGGCCGCGGAGATGCCGTTGGTGCCGATGAAGGCGATGTCCGGGCGGATCCTGCCGGCGGCCTCCACAGTGGACTGGCCGACGGCGGCCTGGGTCAGGCCGCGGACCTTGCCGCCGAGCAGGTGCAGGGCGATGCCGGTCTCGCCGGAGAGCCTGGCCGCGATCGGCAGGGCGTGAGTGATGACGACGAGTTCGGCGTCGGTCCCCGGAGTGCCGGTTCCGGCGGTGGCTGCCGCCGAGCGGGCGGCCAGCATGCCGGCCAGGGCCTCGGTGGTGGATCCGGCGTCGATCAGGATGCTGCCGGAACGGTCCTCGGGGATCAAGGCCAAAGCTGCCGCGGCGATCCGGGTCTTCTCCGAGGGGCGCTGGACCGTGCGTTCGAGGATGCTCTCCTCGGTGGTGCTGATCCGTTCGGGGGAGACGGCGCCGCCGTGGACCCGGCGGACGCTGCCGGCAGCCTCGAGGGCGGCCAGGTCGCGGCGCACGGTTTCGGTGGTGATGCTGAAGCGCTCGGCGAGGTCCGTCACGCTGGCCCGGCCGCTGGCGGCCACGAGCTCAACGATCAGTTGCTGGCGTTCCTCGGCGAACACTTGCCCTCCATTGCGGCGTTGACGTGGCTGCGAATTCTGCTGGTCCCGACTTCGGTGACCGCTGTCACATTGAAGTGGAATTGATTGACTTTATCTTTGATCATGTGGCTTTGTCAACGAAAAACCACACGAACAAAGAATGAGTGTCTTGGATCGCCGGCAGCGGGGCCCGGGAGGGGTGGCCGGACGCTGCTTAAACGCCGGATGCCGGGCCGGACCTGTGCGGTCCGGCCCGGCATCCGGGCGGGGTCATGCGGTTCCTGCGGCCGCCGGGGTGGCGACCCCAGGGCTAGATGCCGGCGTCGCGGCTCTCGTTGCGGGTGATTGTCTCGCCGGTGTTGGGGTCAACCACCGAGCGGGTCTCGCTAACGCGGCGGGTGCGGCTGCGGCCGGGGGAGGCCAGGATCAGCGAGGCGATCAGCCCGATCACGCCGACGACCACCAGGATGTACCCGATCATGGTCTGGTCCACGTTGGGGATCAGCCCGGGGGTGATGGCCCAGGCCAGGATGGCACCGAGGGCGATCAGGAAGATGGAGGATCCGATTCTCATTTCTTGCTCCTTAGGGGTCCGGATGGACGGTGTCACTGGCTGAGTCTGGTGAAGTCCTGTGGTGCAGTCGGTATCGAAGAGTCCGGGTCGCGACCAGGGCCGCCGCCTGAGGGGCTGCGGCCAACGCTAAGCATGCTGTCCATTGTCACGCTACAGCCCGGCACCCCCGGATACAACGATTTGGGCCCCGGTTTGACGGAAAAGCCGCAGGTGAGGGCCGTTTTTCGCACCAATTCCGGGTTTCCGCACCGCTTCCGGACGGGGGCGGTCCGGACCCGGGGTGCGCCGGTCCGGAAGCGCAGCGGATTTCCGGAGCCGGCGCGGCGGGCCCGGCTCGACGGCGGGGCCCGGGTTCTCGCTAGGCTGGCCGGATGGAGACGGTTGCCTGGTCCAGGCCGGAAGCGGAGCGGGAGGGCACCCCGCTGCTGGTGATGCTGCATGGTTACGGCACGGACGAAACCCGGATGTCCCGTCTTTTCGGCAGCCTGCCGCCCGAGTTCACCTGCGCCGCGCTGCGTGGCCCGAAGGTGATCGGCGACGACTACGGCTGGTTCCTGCTGGACTACTTCCTCACCCACGACTTCGCGGACGTGATTTCCGCCGCCAACCGTGTCTTCGCCTGGATCGACTCGGTCAAGGACCGGCACAGCAGCGTCACCCTCCTCGGTTATTCCCAGGGCATGGCGATGGCCAGCACCCTGCTGCGCCTCCGCCCCGAAGGCTTCCGCGCCGCCGTCGGACTTTCCGGGTTCGTGCTGGAGAACGAACTGCTGGCCATGAGCGAATCGTTCGACACCCGGCCTCCGTTCTTCTGGGGCCGGGACAAGGAGGATGTCGTGATCAACGACGCCGCCACCGAACACACGGCGGAGTGGCTGGAAGAGCACACCCAGCTCACGGCCCGCAGCTACCCCGGGATGGGGCATTCGATCTCGGCAGCCGAGCTGGTGGACGTGGGGGCGTTCCTGCGGCACTACGTCCTGCAATGACGGATGCCTGCCCGACGGATAATCCATTCGATGGCCCGAATCAAGGTACTTGCGCCCTGTTTTTATAAGCGTTTACACTCTAATTTGGCCAATTTGATCGGCCCACTACTTGCTGGGGAGAAAGGTCTAGGCCCGTGTCGCATGGCTAAGGCACCGCGCGTGACCATCCAGGACGTGGCAGCCCTCTCCGGGCTCTCGATCTGCACCGTCTCCCGTGCACTCCGCAACCTCCCCAATGTGTCCGAGAAGGCGCAGGCCAAGGTCGCGGACGCGGCAGGCAAGCTGGGCTACCGCGCATCCAGCGCAGCCTCCCGCCTGGCCGGAGGCTCCACCGGCGCCGTCGCCATCATCGTCCCCACCGCCACCGCGTGGTTTTTCGCCCAGGCCGTCGAGGCAGCGGAAGAGGTCTTCGCCGACAGCGGCTATGACACGGTGCTGATCAGCCTCCGTAACCGGCCCAGCGTGCAGCGCAAGCTGTTCGGTGACCTGGCCGGACTGGCCCAGCGCGTCGACGGGGTCCTGCTGCTGAACGTGGCGCTGGACGCCGGCGAGGTCGCGGCCCTGGAGGACTCCGGCCTCGCCGTCGCCAGCATCGGCATGCAGTCCGTGCCCTGGGACAACGTCGGGATCGACGACGAGGAAGCGGCGCGGAAGGCCACCGGCCACCTCCTGGACCTGGGCCACTGGGACCTGGCAATGCTGGCCGGCACGGAGCCGCCGTCGAGCACCGTGGTCACCGCGGACGCCCGGCGCCGCGGCTTCGAACGGGCGCTCGCGGAGCACGACCTGACGCTGGACCCGGACCTGGTCCTGGATGCCGGCTCCAGCATCGAGGGCGGCCGCCGGGCCATGACCGAACTGATCGAGAACCGCAGGCTCCCCTCGGCGGTCTTCGCCGGCTGCGACGAAACGGCCTTCGGGGCACTGATGGCCCTGCGCGACCTGGGCATGTCGGCACCGAAAAACGTCTCGATCATCGGGATCGACGACCATCAGATGAGCTGGTTCCTGGGCCTGACCACCGTGGCCCAGCCGGTCGCGGACCAAGGCGCCTTCGCCGCGAACCTGCTGGTGGAACGCTTGCTCCGGCCGGAGCCGCCGGCCCGCACCGCACACCTGCTTGAGACCAAGCTGGTGGAGCGGCGCAGCACCCGCCGACGACGCTGACCACACCCCCCGGCCGCGGCCGGGCAGCAGACCCCCGTCTCCACCCCCCGAATCTCCACATCCGTCTGGAAGGACACCCGAACCCATGACTGCCACTTCCCCCGAGGCCCTGCCGGCCGACGCCTTCGCCGGCGCCTCCGCCGTCCTTTTCGACCTCGACGGCGTGCTGACACCCACCGCGGTAGTCCACGAGCGCGCCTGGCAGGAACTCTTCGACGGGTACCTCAAGGACGTCCCCGGGGCGCAGGCCTACCGGGAGAGCGACTACTTCGACCACATCGACGGCAAGCCCCGCTTCGACGGCGTCCGCGACTTCCTGGCCTCCCGGGACATCGTGCTGCCCGAGGGCCCGGCCGACGACGACCCGGCCCACGACACCGTGCACGGGCTGGGAAACCGCAAGAACAAGGTGTTCAACGACATCGTCGCCGCCGGCGGCGTGCAGCCCTACGAGGGCTCGGTGCGCTTCATCGAGGCCGCGCTCCAGCGTGGACTCAAGCTCGCCGTCGTCTCCTCCTCCCGCAATGCGGTCCCGGTGCTGAAGGCGGCGGGACTCTCGGACTACTTCCCGGTGGTGGTCGACGGCGTCGTCGCCCTCTCCGAAGGCCTGCCCGGCAAACCCAGCCCGGCCACGTACCAGTACGCGGCCCGGCTCCTGGAGCTGCCGAGCGAGGAATGCATTGTCGTCGAAGATGCCGTCTCCGGTGTCCAGGCTGGAAGCGCGGGGAGCTTCCACTCGGTCATCGGCGTGGACCGGGGAGCGGGCCGACAGACCCTGCTCGACGCCGGCGCCACCCTCGTGGTCAGCGACCTCGCCGAGCTGCTCTAGCCCGGTCCGCCTCCGCCACCCCACCCGCACCAGACCCTCCGCCCCCAGAAGGACCCCCACCATGGCTCTCATCACCTCGGACCGCGCCAGGTTCCCCAACGACCCCTGGCAACTCGTGGAGACCGCCCACGTCCCCGGCAACGCCGGCACCCTGGAGACCCTGTTCAGCCTCGGCAACGGCCACCTCGGCATCCGCGGCGCGCACTGGGCCGCCGCCGACGCCGAACTGCCCGGCAGCTTCATCAACGGCTTCCACGAAATCTGGGACATCAAGCACGCGGAGAACGCCTACGGCTTCGCCCGCACCGGCCAGCGGATCCTCTACATCCCGGACGCCAACAACTTCGCGGTGGTGATCGACGGCGAGATGCTCAGCCTGGAGGAGTCCACCGTCCTGGACTACCGGCGCAGCGTGGACTTCGCCACCGGCATCTACGAGTGCCGGATCGTCTGGCAGTGCAGGTCCGGGTCCACCGTGACCACCACCGAGCGCCGCGCCGTGGGCTACCAGGCCCGCGGCACCCTTGGCATCTCCCTGGAGGTCTCCGCCGACCGGGAAATCTCCGCCGACGTGACCTCCGCCGTCGTCAACCGCCAGGACCAGCCGGTGGAAGACCACTCCTCGCACGACCCGCGCCGCGCCGGCCGGCACGCCGGTCGCGTGCTGCTGCCGCTGCGGCTCGACGGCGGCGACGGCTCGCTGCGCCTGTCCTGGGAGGCCGCGGAGTCCCGGCAGCGGCTGGGCATGGCCGTGGACCACTGGACCTCCGCCAACGTCCAGCCCTTCGACACCCAGGTGGACCAGGACGACAGCAGCGTCCGGTACGTCCTGGCCGTCAACCCTGATGAGCCGTTCCGGCTGGAGAAGAGCGTCAGCTACGCCGTGGCGCGCGGCGCGGACGAGGATCCGGCGGCGACCGCGGAGCGGGAGCTGCTGCCGATCGCGGACATCTTCGCCCAGAGCGAGGCCCACTACCGCGACTACTGGACCACCAGCGACATCGTGGTGGGTGGCCGTTCCGAGCTGCAGCAGGCCATCCGCTGGAACCTCTTCCAGCTGGCCCAGGCCACGGCCTGCGCGGACGTCGCCGGCATCCCGGCCAAGGGCGTCTCCGGATCCGGCTACGACGGTCACTACTTCTGGGACCAGGAGGTCTACCTCCTGCCCTACCTGACCTACACGAACCCGCACAACGCCCGGCAGGTCCTGGAATTCCGGCACGAACTGTTGCCCGAGGCCCGGGTCCGGGCCAAGGAACTCAGCGTGGACGGCGCGCTCTTCCCCTGGCGCACCATCAACGGCCTGGAGGCCAGCGCCTACTACGCCGCCGGCACCGCCCAGTTCCACATCGCCGCCGCGATCGCGTTCGCCACCAACCGCTACATCTGGGCCAGCGGGGACGCGGCCTTCCGCGAAACTCAAGGCTCCGAGCTGCTGATCGAGACCGCCCGCATGTGGGCCTCGCTGGGCTTCTTTGGCAAGGACGGACTGTTCCACATCCACGGCGTTACCGGCCCGGACGAGTACACCGCCGTCGTCAACGACAACCTCTACACCAACGTCATGGCGCGCTTTAACCTGCGCGCTGCCGCGGCGCTGGACCACCCGGGGATCGACGACGCCGAGCGCGAGCTCTGGGAGCAGGCCGCCAACCGGATGCACCTGCCCTACGACGGCGACCTGCAGGTCTTCTCGCAGGACAACGACTTCATGAGCCTGGAGCCGTGGGACTGGAACACCCCCCGCTCGAAGTACCCGCTGCTGTTGAACTTCCACCCGCTGGTGATCTACCGGCACCAAGTGCTCAAGCAGGCGGATACGGTGCTGGCGATGTTCCTGCAGTGGCAGGACTTCAGCGCCGAGGAGAAGCGCCGGGCGTTCGACTTCTACGACCCGATCACCACCGGTGACTCCACCCTGTCCGCCTGCGTGCAGGGAATCATGGCGGCCGAGGTGGGCTACGGCAAGGCCGCGCTGGACCACTTCCTGCACGCGGTTTACATCGACCTGGACGACACACACGGCAACACGATCGACGGCGTCCACATCGCCTCGACCGGCGGCGTGTGGAGCTCGCTGGTCAGCGGGTTCGCCGGCCTCCGGGACCAGGGCGAGGTGCCGTACTTCGATCCGCGGCTGCCCGCCGAATGGGATTCGCTGGACTTCCACCTGAAGCTCCGCGGCGGACTGCTGCACGTGCAGCTGGACCACCGGGAACTGCGGCTGGCCATGGTCGAGGGCGGCCCGCTGGAGGTCGACGTCCGCGGTGAACGCCGCACCGTCGGGACCGACGCCGTGTCCTTCGCCGTGCAGCCGGTGGAGAGCCCCGAGCCGACGGTCTTCCCCGGCCCGGCGACGGCGTCCATCCCGGTGATTCACGCCGCGGGGTAGGGGAGCGGGGGCCTGGCTCCGCTTCGCGCCCGGCTCCTCACGCGGGATCCTCGTGCCGCTCCACGCGCCCTCGTGCCCGTTTCGACGGTTCCCCGCGGATTCGACGCTTCTGAGCGTCTATCCGGCAGGGAACCGTCGAAGCGGCCGGACTGGAGCGATGCCGCGGGCTTGCCGTCCCTCATCCGTCCGGTTGAACTTGGTCATCCGGCGGGCGGAACTCGCGCCGCGGAGCGGTAGAACGGCCCCCTGCCCTGCTTAGGGTGGGGGCATGTTCACAAAGATCCCGTCCCTGAGGGTGCTCGCCGCGCCGGCCACGGCCGCGGTGCTGATCCTGGCGCTGGCCGTCCTGGAGGACCGCCACTTCGACCAGAAGAGTGCGCTGCTGCTGGCGCTGGTCACGGCGGTGGCGGTGGCGGAGCTGATCCCGGCGGCGGCCCTGGGCCTGATCCTGGTGGCGCTGACGCTGCAGTGCCTCCGCGTCTTTCCGCTCGTCTTTCAGTCCGGTGTCTTGAACTACGCGGTGGTGCCCGTGGGCTTGTTCTTCGCGGTCCTGGGGTGGGGGCAGCGGAGCCGATGGGTCCCGGTGGCGGCCGCCGTCGTGTCCGCCGGCATCGTCACGGCAACCTGGTTCACCGACCAGACCTGGATCAACTTCGTCTTCGGCACCCAGATCTATGGCCGGGGACCCCTGCGGACCCTGACGTACGCATTCCTGATTTTCGGGGCCTTCGCTGCGCTGAATCTCGCCGCCTGCGCCGCCGGTACCGCCGTGAAGCGGGCCTCCCGGAGCCAGCGGGCGCAAAAGGCCGCGGAGGAACGGCTCCGCCTGACCGCCACGGAACTCGCCGTCGAACAGGAACGCAACCGCATCGCCTCCGAGCTGCATGACGTCCTGGCCCACTCGCTGACTATCATCGTCAGCCAGGCCGACGGGATGCGCTTTATCCACCGGACGGAACCCGAGGCCGTGGACCGGGCAGCCGGGGTCATCGCCGAATCCGCCCGGACCGCGCTGGTCGAAACCCGCCGCCTGGTCGAGCAGTTCTCGCCCGCACCGGCCGGCCCGGCCTCCCACCCCGGCCCGGAACTGCAGGACCTCGCGCGCCGGCTGGGCGACAGTGGCCTGCAGGTCAGGCTCCGGGAAACGGGTGCACCCTGGCCGGTGGACGGACACCGCCAGGCCATCGTCCGGCTCGCCCAGGAGAGCCTGACCAACGCTTTCAAACACGGGGACCGGAGCCGAGGCGCCGATCTCACCCTGGACTGGGCGGACGACGGCGTGGAGCTGCGTGTCATTTCCGCGCTTGCGCCGGACGACGGGAAACGGTCCGAACGGGCGGGGCACGGGATACCGGGGATGCGGGCCCGGGCCGCCGCCGCCGGCGGGCGCCTCGAAACAACCCGGGACGCGCAGAGCTTCGCCGTCCTTGCGTGGCTGCCGCGCACCGCCGCGGACCGGACTGAGGCGAAGCCCGACGGCCCGGAGGAAATGGCCGAGGATCGCAGCATCAAAGCTCGCGGCACAGGCGACCCAGCCCTCGCCGGAGTGAAGCCATGAGCGCCGCGCCGATCAGGGTGGCCGTCGTGGACGACCAGCCGCTCTTCAGCACCGGTCTCACCATGATTCTCCGCAGCCAGCCGGACATGGAACTCGTGGGCGAGGCAGTCGACGGCGCTGCCGCCGTCGACCTCGTCCGGGAGCTGGCCCCGGACGTCGTCCTCATGGACATCCGGATGCCCGTGATGGACGGAATCACCGCCACCCGGACAGTCACCGACCACCCGCAGAACGGCACCAGGGTCATCGTCCTGACCACCATCCAGCACGACGAAGCCGTGGTCAGGGCCATCCGGGCCGGTGCCGCCGGGTTCCTCACCAAGGACACCAGCCCGGACTTCCTCCTGGCCGCCATCCGCACGGTCCACTCCGGCCACTCGGTGATCGCCCCGGCCCTGACCAACGAGCTGCTGCGCGACTATACGACGCCGGCGCCCGGGAATGAGGCTGCGCTCGCAGAGCTCTCGGGTCGTGAACGCGACGTGTTCCGTCTGGCCGCAAAGGGTCTGGGCAACGCCGAGATTGCCGCGGAGCTGGTGCTCAGCGAGGCGACGGTGAAGTCCCATGTGGGGGCGATCCTGGGCAAGCTCGCCCTGAAGAACCGGATCCAGCTGGTCGCCTTCGCCTACGAACACCACCTGATCAGCTAAGCCGGGGCCAGCCGCCTGATCCTTTGTCCCGCCGCACCGGCGGGGTATGCAACTCACAGTCAACAACCATTGGGGGAACCATGAAGAAGCAGATCATCGGCGCAGTCGTCCTGGCCGTCGGTTCGGCGGCCGCGCTGGCGGCGGCCGCCATTCCCGCGGGGTCGGTGACGGCGTCCGCCGAGCCGGTGCCCGGGATCATCCGCCAAGCCGAGGCCTACGCCACGGCGGACCCGGTTGCGGAGAAGGGTGTGCAGGAGGCCGTGCGGCGTTGCATGGCCGCCGCCGGCTACGACTACACGCCACCGCTGTCCACGCTCACTATCGACCTGAACAAGGACATCGGCTACCCGCGGCTGACCGTCGAGGCAGCCAAGGCCAGCGGGTACGCCTCCACCCAGCCCAAGGGCCCGGGTGAAGCCGCACCCGACTCGGCGGAGAGCCGGGTCTTTGCCGACCCGGCGTTCGTGGGCGCGCTCGCGGGCAAGCCCGCCGAGGTTACCAAGGTCGGCACCACCGGTGCGCTCTCCGGCGGCTGCCGCGGCGAGGCCATGACCCGGATCTACGGCAGCCCCGAGAACTACATGCTCGCCACGGGCCAGGCCTACAACTCGGTGCTGCCCGCCACGCTCTCCACCTCCGGGGATCCGGGCATCGCCGCTGCGGTGAAGGCCTGGAGCGACTGCATGAAGGAGACCCCGTACCCCTCCTTCGCCAACCCGGCCCGGGCTGCCGAAGCCGGACTGGCCGCGGGCGGCCAGGAGGAGTTCCGGATCGCCGTGACCGACGCCGTCTGCCGGGACCAGACCGGATTCCACAAGGCCCTGGACGCGGTGCTGGACAAGTACCTGACCACCCGGATGCAGGAACTGGCCCCGCAGATCGAGCGGGTCAAGGAGATCCGGCGCGCGGCCGCCGCCAACGCCGCGGCCCTGGGGGCGGCGTCGTCGAACTAACCAAACTTCCGCCCGTTTCGACGGCTCCCCGCGGTTTCGACGCCTCTAAGCGTCTATCTGGCAGGGAACCGTCGAAACGGCGGGGTCGACGACGGCGGGAGCCTGCGCCCCGGGCATTCGGTCCAGGCGGCGGAAGCGGACCCGCGGAACCTACCCCCGCAGGTCGGCGTGGTGGATGGCGGCGACGTTCGGGTGCGCCCGCAGGCGGTAGCGCAGCGCGTTATCGCCGTAGGTTTCCAGGATGGGGCTGTCGGTCGGGTCCACGGACAGGCCGCGGGCCTTGGCCTGGAACTCCGGGTTCATGGCCAGCTGCGGCATGGCGGCGTCCAGCGCCGGGTTGTAGAAGAACGGCAGCGAGATCCGGTCCGTGCCCCGCGCCGGGGAAATGACCCGGTGCAGGGTGGCCTTGAGGTAGCCGTTGGTGGCCAGTTCCAGCATCTCGCCGATGTTCACGACGAATGTCCCGGGCACCTGCGGTGCGTCGATCCACCGGCCCTGATACTCCACCTGCAGGCCGCCCTTGTCCGGCTCCACCAGCAGGAGGGTGAGGACGCCGCCGTCGCGGTGCGAGCCCACGCCCTGCTTTGGTTCGTCGCCGGATTCGCCCGGGTAGCGGACGATCTTCAGCATCGGGAATGCGCGGTCACCGAAGGCGTCGTCGAAGCTGTCCTCGGGGGCGCCCAGGGACAGTGCCAGGGCGCGGAGCAGGTTCAGGGAGATGGTGCTCAGCCGGTCCGTCCAGGCCGCGACGACGTCCCGCATCCCGGGCAGCTCCGCCGGCCACAGGTTCGGGCCCTCCAGCCGCCAGTAGTCGGCGACGCCGCCGCCCGGCTCCACCGCGGCCCGCTCGACGCCGATGTCGATCTGCTCGCGCCAGTCGACGGCCCGGTCCGTGAGCTCGGCGCCCATCCGGGTGTAGCCGCGGAACTGCGGACTGTGGATGTTCTCCACGGCGAGCTTCTGCTCCTCCGGCAGGTCAAAGAACCGTCGGGACGTCTCGAGCATGGCGTCCACCAGGTCCTGCGGGATGCCGTGGCCGGAAAGGTAGAGGAACCCGACGTTGTGCATGGCGTCGCGGAGTTCGTCCCGGAACCGGGAGGCTTCCTCCGGCCCGGCGTTCAGCCGGGAGTAGTCCAGAACGGGGAGTGATTCGAGTGACACGGTCCTATAGCCCTTCGTGGCGCGATGTGGAAATCGAAGTCCTTGATTTCTTCAACGTTACGACCGGATGCCCGCGGCGGCAGCACTGCATTTCGAAATGCGTCACCGCCTTGTGCGGGCCGGAGCGATGCGGTATTTCGACGACGGCGGCGCGACGGCGGCGCGTCCCGCGGCGGGTCCGGCGCCAGCGGCGGACCCGCCGCCGGCGTGCAGGAGATCACGGTTGGAATACAGCCGGGGACCGCGCGGTTGCCGCCTAAAGGATGGGCCGCGCACCTGCTGCGGCCAGTCTTCACCCGGGGCGGGGACCGCCGCGCGGCGCCGCATCGGCGTCGTTCGCGGCCCGCGCCCACACCGGCTCAACCCAGCCAGAAACGGAGATGGTGGACCAATGACTGCCTACAAGACAGTGAACCCCGCGACCGGAGAGACGGAAAAGGAATTTCCGCTCGCAACCAAGCAAGAGGTCGAGACGGCGCTCGCCGCCGCGCAGCAGGCGTTCCTCGAGTGGCGCAAGGCGCCCGTGGAAGAGCGCACCAAGGTCATCGCCCGGGTCGCCGAGCTGTACCGGGAACGCCAGGACGAACTGGCGCGCCTGATCGCCAAGGAGATGGGCAAGCCCGTGGTCGAAGCCCGCGGCGAGGTCAAGCTGGTCGCCTCGATTTACGACTACTACGCCTCCGAGGGCCCCGAATTCCTCAAGGACGAACCGCTGGAGGTCAAGGGCGGCGGCGACGCACTCGTGCGCTCCACCCCGATCGGCCCGCTGCTGGGCATCATGCCGTGGAACTACCCCTACTACCAGGTGGCCCGCTTCGCCGCGCCCAACCTGGTCCTGGGTAACACCATCCTGCTCAAGCACGCCGGCAGCTGCCCGCAGTCGGCCCTCGCGATCGAAAAGATCTTCAACGACGCCGGGCTGCCGAAGGGCGCCTACACCAACCTCTTCCTGGACAACGACCAGGTGGCGGAGATCATCGCGGACTCCCGCGTCCAGGGCGTGTCCCTGACCGGCAGCGAGCGGGCCGGTGCGGCCGTGGCCGAGGTCGCCGGACGCAACCTCAAGAAGTACGTCCTCGAACTGGGCGGCAGCGACCCGTTCATCGTGCTCGACTCCGATGACCTGGACGCCACCGTCAAGGCCGCCGTCGAGGGCCGCATGGGCAACGCCGGCCAGGCCTGCACCGCCTCCAAGCGGTTCATCGTCCTCGAAGACCTCTACGAGCCTTTCGTGGAGAAGTTCACCGAGCGGATGGCCCGGATCAAGCCCGGCGATCCCCAGCAGGAAGACACCCGGTTCGGTCCGCTGTCCTCCCAGAGCGCCGCGGACGGCCTGGTCGAGCAGATCCAGGACGCCGTGGACAAGGGAGCCACCCTGCGCACCGGCGGCCACAAGGTGGACGGCCCCGGCGCCTACGTGGAGCCCACCGTCCTCACCGACGTCACCCCGGAGATGCGCGCGTTCTCCGAGGAGCTGTTCGGCCCCGCCGCTGTCATCTACAAGGTTGCCAGCGTCGAGGAAGCGATCGACCTGGCCAACGGCTCGCCCTACGGCCTGGGCGGATCGGTGTTCAGCGCCGACCCCGCGAAGGCCCAGGACGTCGCCGACCAGCTGGACACCGGCATGGTGTTCATCAACTCGGTGGCCCAGACCCAGGCGGACATGCCCTTCGGCGGCGTGAAGCGCTCCGGCGTCGGGCGCGAGCTGGGCCGCTTCGGCATGGACGAGTTCGTCAACAAGAAGCTCATCCGCACCCCGCGCTAAACGCCGACGGCGCCGCCGGCCGCCGTGCGAAAAGCTTCGGCGCTACCGGCTACTCACGGCCGCGGAAGGGGGCAACTGCCTCCGTCCGCGGCCGTCGCCGTGCCCGGTTCGGGCGTGGCCTAGTCTTTAACCCTGGACAACGTTCAGCACCCTTACGGTTTATGAGAGGCGATGATGGCCCAGCGCAGCAACCCGGCGATGAAGATTGCCCAGCAAGCCGCCCACAGCGCGATGTTCGACGCCGAGGGCAAGCCCAAGCCCGGCGTGCACAACGTGCTCCTGCGGGCCGTGGAGATCCAGCGGCCGCTGGTCCTGGCGAACCTGCGGCGGCTGCAGAAGAAGCACCCGCACGCCAGCGCCGCGCAGCTCGCAGCGATACTGGAACGCAACTACCTCATGGCCGTCACCGGGGGAGGTGCCCTGGTGGGCGGCTCCGCCGTCGTCCCCGGCGTCGGAACCGTGGCCGCGCTGGGGCTCTCCGCCGCCGCGACCGCCGGCTTCCTGGAAGCCACCGCCCTGTTCGCCACGTCCCTGGCCGAACTGCACGGCGTGCGGCTGGAGGACCCGGAGCGCGCCAGCACCCTGGTCATGGCGATCATGCTCGGCGAGGAAGGCACCACGCTGCTCAGCTCCCTCAGCGGCCAGGCCGCGGGCCAGGGCAAGGGCCCCACCCAGGCATGGGGTTCCCTGTTCGCCCGGCGTGCGCCGCTGGCCGGCTTCGGCTCGGTCCGCGAGCAGATCCAGCGGGCCTTCCTACGCAACCTGCTCAAGCGGCAAGGCACCGCGTTCCTTGGCCGGGCGCTCCCGTTCGGCGTCGGCGCCGTGGTGGGCGGTGTCGGCAACCGCATGATGGGCCGCGCCGTGATCGAGAACGCCAAGGAGGCCTTCGGCCCCATGCCCATCACCATTCCCGGCGACCTGCACTCCGCTGACCTGAACACTGGCGACGCCGGAACCGGCCTGAAAGGGGCGCGCGGTGGATCTGAACGCTGACCTCGGGGAGTCGTTCGGCTCCTGGACCATGGGCGACGACGCCGCAATGTTCCCGCTGGTCACCAGCGCCAGCGTCGCCTGCGGACAGCACGCCGGTGACCCGGTAACCATGCTGGACACCTGCCGCGCGGCCTACGAACTCGACGTCCGCGTCGGCGCCCACCTGGGCTACCCGGACCTGGGCGGCTTCGGGCTGCGCGCCATGGACATCAGCTTCGATGACCTGTTCGGCTCGGTGCTGTACCAGCTCGGGGCGCTCGACGGCGTCGCGCACGCCGTGGGTGCCTCCGTGGACTACGTCAAGGTCCACGGCGCCCTGTACGACCGCACGGTCCACGACGAGGAGCAGGCCTCCGCTGTCGTCGCCGCCGTCCAGGCCTACGATCCGGGCCTGCCGGTCCTCGGACTGGAGGGGTCCGCCCTGCTGCGGCTCGCCGCCGACGCCGGCAGCCCCGTCTTCCACGAGGCCTTCGCGGACCGCGCCTACCTCCCGGACGGCACCCTGGTGCCGCACCTGGAGCACGACGCCGTCATCGAGGACCCGGACGAGATCGTCCGCCGGGCGGTTCGACTGGCGACGAAGGGTGAGGTCGAGGCGATCGACGGGACCGTGGTGAAGCGCACCCCGCACTCGATCTGCCTGCACGGCGACACTCCCGGCTCGGTGGCTGTGGCCGCCGCCGTCCGCTCCGCGCTGGAGCAGGCCGGCGTCGAGCTGGAATCGTTCGCGTAGGCACGCCTTGGACTTAGGCCCGCGCACCGGTCCGGTCCGGACCGCTGACCTGTCCGGTGCCGACGCCGCCGCTGTAGGCAGGCTCGTGGCCGCCTACCTGTTGCAGACCGAGCAGGAAAAGGCGGCGCAGCTCGGTGAAGCACCGTTTGTCGGAGTCCTGCCGGAGCGGTACCGCCGCGAGGTGGATGACCCGGCGGCAGCCTATGCCGGCGCGGAGGTCCTCGTGGCGGACGCGGGGACGGGACCGACCGGTGTCATCACGGTTCACCGCGCCGGAAAAGCCTGGGAGATCAAACGTGTCTGGGTTGATCCGGCAGCCCGCGGACAACGGGTAGGTGGGATGCTGCTGGACGCCGCGCTGGATTTCGCCGCCGCGAACGGAGCCGGACCCGTCCGGCTCACGGTGTGGGACTGGCGGGAGGACGCTATCGCTCTCTACCGGAGGCGCGGATTCGTAGCCGTCCCGGCGTGGGAGGACAGGGCCCGGCTCATCTGCATGGAGCGTTCCGCGGCACCCCGAGCTGAGCACTCCCTTCGCAGCTGGGAAGACGATTAAAAAGCTGGCCGGCGGGGTCTAAACAGCGGATTCTCCGCTTGACCCCGAGGGGGTGTACCACTCCCATTCGCCGTCTTCAGTGATGCTGCCTCCCATGGCCCCGAACATCCAGGGAGTGATTCCTGTGGGATCGCCGCCGACACTTACAAACATCTCGCGTTTCGTTCGGGCGCTGCTGAAGTGAGCGGGCAGGTACAGCCCCACTCCGAGGCCACATCCGAGCAGGAAAAACAGAATCGACAGGATGCCGACGGGGTGACGGTCGGTAAGGAACACGTACCCAACCGCAGCCCCGACGCCGACCAGAAGGCCCCAAAACACGGTCCAGAATGCGGCCCGGAACCGGAGGCTTCTGTTGCTGGGCCGCTGGTTAGGATCGTTGTTGCGGTGCAGGCCGGAAGGTGTTCCCTCGGAACCGGCGTCGTACGTTCGCGTCACAGAAGCAGTCTAAACGGGCCGAATGCCACACCCGGTGGGGGTCCTATGTCTCGTTCCTACCCGAACACCAAATTCGCGACCGTGAAGATGGCGAGCCCGGCCAGCGCCCCCACCACGGTGCCGTTGATGCGGATGAACTGCAGGTCCTTGCCGACCTGGAGCTCGATCTTCTCCGAGGTTTCCTCCGCGTCCCAGCGCGCCACGGTGTCCGTGATGACGCCGGCAATGTCGGAACGGTAGTTGTTCACCAGGTACCCGGCGGCGTCGCCCACCCAGGCGTTGACCTTCCCGGCGAGTTCCGGGTCAACCGTGAGGCGGGTGCCGAAGTCGTGGACGGCCGCCTTGAACCGGACCGTCAGCTCGCTGTGCGGATCGTCGACGGCGGTCAGCAGCGCCGCCTTGACGGTGCCCCAGGTACGGGAGGCCAGCTCGCGGACCTCCGGGTCGCCCAGCACCTGGGCCTTGACGCCCTCGGCCCGGGCAATCATCACCGGGTCGTGCTGCAGGTCGTGCGCCAGCGACTTCAAGTACGTGTCGATGGAGCGCCGGACCTGGTGCTGCGGATCGGCCTGCACGGCCCGGGTGAACTTCAGGATCTCCACATAAACCTTGTCGCCCACCAGCCCGTCCACGAAGCTGGGCACCCAGGTGGGGGAGCGGTCCGTGACCACCCGGTTGACGGTCTCGTGGTTGTCCCGGACCCAGTCCACCGTGCGGTCCACCAGCAGGTCCACCAGGGCGTGGTGGTGCCCGTCCTCAAAAATCCGCTCCGCGAGACGGCCCACCGGCGGCCCCCACGGCGGGGTGAGCAGGTGCCGGCGCACCATGCCCTCGATGACGGCCTGGACGTCGTCGTCGTTCAACACCGTGAACGCGCCCCGGATCACCGCTGCGCCCTCCTTCGCCACCCGCTCGGCGCCGCCCGGGCCGGAGAGCCAGCCGCCGACCTTGCGGGCGACGTCGACGCTGGCCAGCTTCTCCTTGACCACCTGCTCGGAGAGGAAGTTGGTCTCCACAAACTCGCCCAGCGACGCCCCGATCTGGTCCTTGCGCCGGGGAATGATGGCGGTGTGCGGGATCTTCAGGCCCAGCGGGTACTTGAACAGGGCGGTCACGGCGAACCAGTCCGCCAGCGCACCCACCATGCCGCCCTCGGCCGCGGCTCGGACGTACTCCAGCGCCGGGTACTGCTTCTGCAGGGCGAAGGCGACGACGAACACCACCGCCATCCCGATCAGGAGCGATCCCGCCAGCATTTTCATCTTCCGCAGCGCGGCTGCCTTCGCGGCATCGGCAGGGGAGAGCCGGTGGTCTGCGGCCGCCGTTATGGCGCCGGCACGGGATGGTCGCTCAGAGTTCACCTGCATGTGCCCAGCCTAGCCGGGCCCCCGGACCCCGGGTCAGCTAACGTGTTCGCATGACCATTGAGGAGTCCGCTGCCGCCCGCCCGCTCGTCTACGCCCACCGGGGAGCCAGCGGGGCCTTCGCGGAGCACACCCGCGCCGCCTACCTTCAGGCGATCGCCGACGGCGCCGACGGCGTCGAGTGCGATGTCCACCTGACCCGCGACCAGCACGCCGTGCTGCTGCATGACGCGACCCTGGACCGCACCTCCAACGGCACGGGCCCGGTGGCCGAACGCACCCTGGCCGAACTCCGGGAACTCGACTTCAGCTCCTGGAAGGGCGCCCGGATCCCCGAGATCTACGGGGCGAAGTCCGAGCAGCTCCTGACCCTACCCGAACTGCTCGACATCCTGCGCACCGCCGGCCGCGAGATCGGGCTGGCCATCGAGTTCAAGCACCCCAGCCCCTATCAGCTCAAGCTCGAGGACCGGGTACTGGAGATCCTCACCGGCGAGGGCTGGGACCCGGCCACCGGCATGCTGGAGAACATCCGCGTCTCCTTCATGAGCTTCAACCCGGATTCCGTCCGGCACCTGCTGCAGACCGTCCCCGCCGAGGCCATCTGCCAGCTGGTGGACGACGTCGACGTCGACGAAGTGCGGGAGAGGTTCAGCGTCGGCTCCATCACCGGCAACGCGATGGCCAACGTCATGAAGGCTGCCCAGCTTGAGGGCGAGGAACTGCTGGACCAGGGTGCCGTGGGCCTGGCCGGACCCGGCATCGACTACGTCCGCGAATTCCCGGACACGGTCCGCCGCTGGCTCGAGTCCGGCCGCCGGTTCCGGGTCTGGACCGTCGACGCCCCCGAGGACGTGGACCTCTGCCGGGAGGTTGGCATCCAGGAGATCACCACCAACCGCCCGGCCGAGGTCCTGGAGCGGATCTCCGTCAGCCTGTAGCGGCCGGTCCCCGTTCCACCGCCCTTAGCGGAACTGGGACAGGGAGGACAGGGCGGCGTCCACCGAGCGGTTCTCCCACGGCCGGCGCTGGCGCAGGGTCTTTCCGGGGAGGGCCTGGTCCCCCTCTGGGGTGGCGGTGGCCTGGCGTGCGGTCTTGCGGGAGGTCCTCATGGTGCTGCTTTCGTTCGTAGCGGTTCTGTCAGGCTCCAGTGAACAACCTCAAGTGAACTTGAGGTCAAGCCGGACACGTGCCAGACTGCTCGGGTGCCGTCCGCCCCTGATGCCCTGCTCTCCGTCGGTGAGGTCGCGTCCCGCGCCGGGATCACGGTGCCAGCCCTGCGCTACTACGAAGACCGCGGCCTGGTGCAGTCCCAACGCACCAGCGGCAACCAGCGCCGCTATAAGCGGACCACACTGCGCCGCCTGGCCGTGGTGGCGGCCGGCCAGCGGGTGGGGCTGAGCCTGGAGCAGATCAAAGCCGCCCTCGACGGCCTGCCCGCGGACCGGGCCCCGAACCAGGCGGATTGGACCGCCATTAGCCGGGACTGGGCGGGGCTGGTGGCGGAGCGGATCCGCGAATTGGAGGTGCTGGGCGAGTCCCTGGACAGTTGCATCGGCTGCGGCTGCCTGTCGCTGGGCCGTTGCTCCCTGGTCAACCCGGGCGACGGGGCCGCCGCCGAAGGGACAGGTTCCCGCTGGGCCCGGCGCGCCCGCCGTGCGGCCGGGGCGGGCCCGAACGCAGGCGTGCACCAAAACGAGGGCCGCGCCGCCGAACGGAATGCGCCCCGGGTCTAAGGCCGGCCCCGTAGCGCCCGGCAAGTCCTGGCCCGCGTGCTTACGCCGCCAGGTCCCGCCGCCGCCAGCCCGCGTAGCCCAGCACCGCCAGGAGCAGCGCGACGACGGTCAGCCACGCCAGGGCGGGCACGGCGTCGGGCGTCACCGGCAGCAGCGGCGAATGCCGGAACGGCGAGAGGTCCATCAGCCAGTCCGGGGCGTCCCAGAGCACACCGAACTCGCCCAGCGCCACGAACGCCAGCAGCAGCACCCACACCCCGGCGGCCAGCCGCGGGAGCCAGCCGAACACCGCCAGCGCCAGCCCGGCCAGCACCCAGGCGGCCGGGATCTGGGCCAGCGCGGCCACCGTGGACCGGCCCACCAGGCCGGAATCCTGCACCGTCAGCGCCGCCCCGATGCCGATCGAGACCCCGGCCAGACCCATCAGCACGGCGGAACCGGCCAGAGCGAAGCCGAAGTGGCTGCCGGCCCAGCGGGCCCGCGTCGCCGTCGTCGCCAGCAGCGCCTCCGCATGGCCCGCTGCCTCCTCGGCCCGCAGATGGTTCGCCGCGGAGACCGCGTAGGCCGCCGCCAGCAGGCCCATGATGCTGATCTCCGCGGCCAGGAAGGCGTCCCGCACCGCCGGGGCCCCGCCGAGGAGCTTGATCAGGTCCTGGGCGCTGGCCGAACTGAGCAGCTCCGCGACGTTGCCGATCAGCGAGCCGACCACCACTCCGAACACCACAAACGCGATCGCCCACGCCAGCCAGACCTTGTACTGCAGCCGCACGGCCAGCGCCCACACCCCGGACAGGGACCCCACGGCCGGGCCGGGGCGTTCGGCCCGCAACCCGGCGCCCAGGTCCCGCCGGGACCGCAGCGTGAAGGCCGCCGGGATCAGGACGGCGCTGAGCAGGACGGGCAGCACCAGCACCCACCAGTAGTCCCCGGCGAAGGCGCGGATCTGTTGGTTCCAGCCGATGGGGGAGAGCCAGGACAGGAACGAGGGGCCCGGCTCGGACAGGTCGCCTACCGCCCGCAGCCCGTAGGTCACCGCGATCACCCCGACGCTGAGGCCGTTGGCGCCCCGGGAGCCGGCGGTCAGCTGGGCGGCGACGCCGGCCACGGCGCTGAATGCCATCCCGGTGGCGGCCCAGCCCAGCCCGAAGGCCAGCGACCCTTCCGCCGGCAGGCCGCCGGCGGCCAGCCCTGCGGCGGAGAGCAGGCCCACGCCCAGGCTGCCAATGAGTCCGATGATGAGCGCGGCGGCCAGTGGCGCGTCACGGCCCAGCCGCCCGCCGCCGAGCAGTTCCAGCCTGCCGCTCTCCTCGTCGGCCCGGGTATGGCGGATCACCAGCATGGCCATCAGGACGGCGAGGATGGCGGTCATGAACGCCGTGTACTTGATCAGGGAGAGCGCGCCGAGGGACGCGGGGTCGTAGATCCGGCCGAACATCGCCACCATGGAGGCGGTGGCGTTGAGGGCGTCCGCCGCCTCGACGCGGCTGCGCACGTCCGGATACAGCTCGGCGCCCGCCCGCGCCGTGGAATAGGCGACGACGGCGAAGCCGACTACCCAGCCCGGCAGCAGCCAGCGGTCACGCCGCAAGCCCAGGCGCAGCAGCGTGCCCGTCCCGGCAAGGGTCTCAGGCATCGCCGGGACCCCGGCCAAAGGTTCCCGCCCCGTAGTGGCGCAGGAACAGGTCCTCCAGCGTCGGCGGCTGGCTGGTCAGCGACTTCAGGCCCGCGGCGGTCAGGGCCTGAAGGAACGGAGCCAGTCCGGCCGGGTCCACCTGCGCGCTGACCCGGTGGTTGACCACGGTGACGTCGTGCACGCCGGGCAGCCGGTCCAGCCCCGGCGGGACGGCCGCGACGTCGGCGGTGACGGCGGTGCGGGTCAGGTGCCGGAGCTTCTCCAGCGGACCGGTCTCCACCACCCGGCCGGCGCGGATGATGCTGACCCGATCCGAGAGGGCCTCGGCCTCGCTGAGGATGTGGCTGCTTAACAGCACCGTCCGGCCCTGGTCCCGGAGCGCGCGGACGCAACCGCGGAATGCCTCCTCCATCAGCGGGTCCAGGCCGCTGGTGGGCTCGTCCAGCAGGAACAGCTCGGCGTCCGTGGCCAGGGCCGCCACCAGCGCCACCTTCTGCCGGTTGCCCTTGGAGTAAGTGCGGGTCTTTTTGGTGGGGTCCAGTTCGAACAGCCGCAGCAGCCGGTCCCGCTCCGCCCGGTCCTGGCCGCCCTGCAGCCGGCCCAGCAGTTCGATCACCTGGCCGCCTGTCAGGTTTGGCCAGAGCGAGACGTCGCCCGGGACGTAGGCCAGCCGGCGGTGCAGGGCGGCGACGTCCTTCCACGGGTCCAGGCCCAGCACCCGCGCCGTCCCGGCGTCGGACCGCAGCAGCCCCAGCAGCAGCCGCAGCGTGGTGGACTTGCCCGAGCCGTTCGGTCCCAGGAAGCCGTGCACCTCCCCGGCGGCCACGGTGAAGTCCAGACCGTCCAGCGCCGTCGCGGTGCCAAACCGCTTGACCACACCCGCCATCTCCACGACGTTGCCCATAGCCACCACGGTACTCCGGGAGCAAGCTCCCGGATCCCCTGCGGAAGGTCCCGTTTCGCGTCTCCGTCTCCCGTGCCGTGGCGGCCGTGCCGTGGCGGGTCTGGGACGCAGTCGGCGGGACCCGTTCGTTGGCGCCGCCGCGGTTGTGGTTGCATGGATGCATGCCTTTTCGCTGGTCCCCCGGGGCAACCCGAACCCTGTCCGCCACCGCCCTGAGCGGACTGTTGCTGGCCAGCGCCGCAAAGCACTTCCGGGACCCGGCCTTTTTCGCCCCGCTGGTCCCGTCCTACCTCTGCCGGGACGACTCCGGCGAGCAGCGCAACGGCCCGCTGGCGGTCCTCTCCCGGGACGAATGGGTCGCCGCCACGGGACTGCTCGAGGGCGCCGCAGCCGCGGGGCTTCTGCTGCCCCGGACCCGCCGGGTCAGCGCCGGCTGCGTCACCGCCCTCTTCACCGTGTTCCTGACTGCCCACGTTGACGCGCTTCGAACGGCCTTTGGGCCGGAGGGGTCCCCGCGGGCCCGCACAATCCACGGAATCCGGCTGCCGCTGCAGGCCCCGCTCATCGCCTGGTCCTGGAGCCTGGCGAGAGCGCCCCGGCAGACACGCAGGTGAGTACCGCACTCACTCCCGCGGTCCGGATCGGGCTGTCCATCAGCGTCGCCACCGGGCTTTACGGCATCTCCTTCGGCGCCCTCTCCGTCGCCTCCGGGCTGGACTTCTGGCAGACCATGGCGCTGAGTCTGCTGCTGTTCAGCGGCGGCTCGCAGTTCGCCTTCATCGGCGTGGTGGCCGGCGGCGGCTCGGGACTGGCAGCCATGGGCGCGGCCACCCTGTTGGGCATGCGCAACGGGATTTATGGAATGCAGTTGAACGCCTTGCTGCAGCCCAAGGGCTGGCGGCGCTTCGCCGCGGCGCAGGTCACCATCGACGAATCCACGGCCACCAGCACCGGTCAGACGGACCCGGCCGAGCAGCGCCGGGGGTTCTGGACCGCCGGCGTGGGGGTGTTCGTGCTGTGGAACATCTTCACCGCCGTGGGCGCGCTCGCCGGCAGTGCGCTGGGGGACCCCAAGCAGTGGGGGCTCGACGGCGCCGCGGTGGCCGCCTTTCTGGGGCTGCTCT
>Ga0308160_10002271_pt1 | contig 23858 bp, 41 predicted proteins | sample PhyFR1_FD_201036 | JGI IMG/M metagenome (GOLD analysis project Ga0308160, IMG submission 201036) | Phyllosphere microbial communities from UC Gill Tract Community Farm, Albany, California, United States - DLSLF.R1 | ecosystem: Host-associated > Plants > Phyllosphere > Unclassified | place: USA... | reverse complement strand
CGGGCGCACCTCGGAAGGAGCCGCCTCTCTTCAGCGGAGCCGATGTACGTACGTGACTCCCCCCACGAGCGAACGACGCGTTGGCAAAGCAGCACCTGGGGGGGGGCGGCGCAGCAGCCGACCGCCAGACGGAGCCAGTTGACAGACCGTCCATGTCAGTCGGCTGCACGCATCATCACCGACGGTTCCTCCGCTCGACGTCTAGACGAAACTGGCGGCGGCGGCGACGGCAGCGGCCGGAATTGATGACGGTCGTTCGGCAGGGCTGAGGTCATCGTCTGGCAGCCGCAGGCAGCGCAGACTCGAGCTGCACTCTGGAGCGGCAGAACGCCCTGGCGATGTACCGGGCATGGCGTGTCATAAAGTCATCAAATGCCCATAAAGCGCCTGGCTCCCTCAAGCTCGCTCTTCCTGCTTGCGCGCCTCAGGCTATTTCGTCAGCCCATCTCAAGTTGTCAGGTCGAGGGTCGAGCGGGCGACGCCGACCCGGGACGTCCGCGCCCGCTTCCGGCCCTCCTGCTCGAGGTCAAAGGCTCGGGCGAGCGTCTTCTTTGGTCGCGGCCGGAGCGTCGACGACCGTCCGAGCTCGTCGCGATCGAGCGTCGGTGGAGGAGCCGAGCGCTTGGGCGTCTGGAAGGAGGTCGGCATCTGGGGCGGGCCCTCAGGTAGGAATTGAGTTGCCTGGCCAGCGCTGATGCCGCCGACGGACGAGTGGATCGATTCAGACGGCGGGCCGGTGGCGGGCAGGTGCGACGGCGGGAAGGGATACGTCGCCGGCTGGGTCTGGCTTTCTTCGGCAAGGCCGGAGGGAAGCGCCTCGGACACCGGGGCAACGGCAGCGCCCGCATCCTCTGCAGTCGGGCAGCATTTAGAGCAAAGTCATCGGTCGAGGAGAGCTCCGAAGGCAGACAGGCCTCGGCGCGGAACTTACCTGGCACGTCGGAGAGGACGGACGACGCACGCGACAGGCTAATCGGTTCGGCGTCCAGCACGACCTCCTGGCCGAAGATCAGATCGTCAGCTGCAGCCCACGCTTTGCATGCAGAGACGGCGCGGACGCACCGGACCTCCGGTCGATCGAAGCGCGGGTAGCTGGTACAGCTGATCTTCGAGCGTGTGATCGTTCCTGTTAAAGTAGACCGCGAGCTCCTCATCGCGCGCCCGATCGACAACGTAGTGGTCCTTTGTGATGTGCGACTTGCCCTTCTTGTGCGACTTGGTCCGGATGAGCTTGATGAAGCCTGCGGTACCGCGAGGCCACAGTAGGTCAGCCAGCGGATGCGCAGCCCGACAACCGGAAGGACTTACCCTCGCGCAGGAGCCTCTCGAAGATGCCCTTGGCATCGGGCGACGAGCAGTGCAGCCGCTTGGCGAGGGCGTCGAGCGTCGAGGGCAGCGTCTCATCGTACGCGACGCGCAGCGCGCGCCTGCGGAAGGTTTGAAGGCTGGCGTCAGGCGAAGTTCATCATACAGGTGAGCTTGCAGGGCACGCACCGGAAAAGGGCCAGCTCTTGGAAGAGCCGCCGGCACTCATCGAAGCGAGACTGCGGCCACGCAAACGTCCGCGGGTCGGCGCGGAGACGGCAAGACTCGCAAAGGAAGCGCTCGCCGGCGCCGAACTCGTCTGCCGAGCGGCCGCCGACGCACCAAACTGGCAGAGGAGAGGACGCGCAAGAGTAGACTGTCAGCGGCAGGAGGCGCTGTCGAGAGGGGCGTTACGCACCGTGCATAAAACGTCGGCAGCTGGACCCATCGCAGCCGACCATGTCGAGCCCGTCGTCCTCGTCGCCGCACCAGCATGGATCCCAATCGGCGCTGTGGCCGTGGTGCGCGCCGTTTGATGGCTGCCTCGCACTCGTCTTGCCAGCCTCAGCCCGGCTGCGACTCCTCTGCGACCGCCGCTGCGGCGCCGGAAGCAAGTTGCCTGGCTGAACGCTCTTGCCCTTGCGCGGCGATTTCTTGCCGGTGGCCGGTGCCGCATTCGCTGAACTGTTGGGCATCCGCTCGACCACGGATGACGTGCCGGCGTCGCCCTCTCTCAGCATCGGCGGCTGTGCCTGAGCGAAGCTCGCTGGGTCGATCGCCGGCAGAGCGCTGCCAGCGAGCGAGCCACCCGGGAGCAGTAGACTGTCGACGGCCGGCGCTGTGTCGACGTCCATCCCGTTGGCCCGGTCGAAGTCATCCGCAACCAAGGCAGCAGCGGCAATCTGCGTCGAGAAGGACGAGATCGGATCGTCGACGACTCGTTCAAGCTCGCCTTGCACGGTCTCGACCGGCTGCGTCTCGCTTGTAGTCGTCGCGCCGGCAGCCAACTGCACGTATATCGCCGTCAGCGCTCATCAGAAGCCAACGAGCGAGGAAGACGGGACGCACGACGCTCGACAGTCTCCGATGTTCCGACGGGCTCTCATTGGGCACGACGACGACATGCCCCGGTTCGGCATCCTCCTCGTCGGCCTCGCGCACCTTGCTTTTGAGCATCTGCCGGCGTGTCGCCTTCGCGATCGGCTCATAGACGTCGGCGGCCTTGCGGATGGCGAAGGCTGTGCCAAAGACGGGCGGGGAGGCAGGCACCTGCGAGAGCGGCACGTCCGGGTCGGGCTCGCCTTCTGCGCAGCGCACCTTCGGAAGGTCAGCGACGTCCGGCATCGAGCATGACCCTCAGGCGACGCACCGGCATCGAGCTCCTCCTCACGGCCTTTCCAGACCTCCTCCTCGGCGTTCCAGAGGTACTTGCGCGCCAACTCGTCCCGGTCGAGCGCCTCGTCGTCCCTGCGCATCGTCTCCCGAATCTCGGCCGACGTCTTACCAGCCGGCGCCTGACCGTACGGCAGACCGTCGCCGGCTTCGGACGAGGCGGGCAGGAGGTCAGTGATAGACCGGATCGTCAGCTGGACGCCGTGGAAGCCGGTCTCGACTTTCGAGACGCTAGGGGAATGACGCATTGGCGTCAGGTCAGTCCACGATGCGGCTTCAGCAAACAGCGGCGGACGTACGTCGAAAGCTCTGGCGCCTGGTTGCGCGACCGAGTCGCAAAGTAGAGGCGCTCCTTCTCGAGGTCGGCCTCTCGGAACATCGGCGGCTGGTAGCTGAGTGGGCGAGGCCGGCAGGATGTGTTGGTCGAAGGATGCGATGACGATAGCCGCCCAGGTCAACGCACTCTTCGGGCGTGTGCTCCTCGTAAAACGTCTTGAACGAAAGGCAGCGCTTCCCTGGCACGAGCGAGGAGCCATCATTAGACAAGCAGGCCTGAGGAGGCCTGCCTTAGCGAACGCACGAGGCAGGTCGGCCAGATTCTGCGTGAGGAGGATGAGCTGCTTGATCATGTGCTGCGAAAGGACGCGGCGAGTCAGCATCGAGAGCAGTCGATGGAGACAGACCTCAGCGAGACGCACCCGGACCGCCTTCTTGACCGCGCCGACCGTCATAGGGCCGTCCTTGGCCGGGTCGAGCAGCGTGCTCGTGCGCGGTGCCGCCATCGGGACATCGACGCCGGTCGACGTGACGTCAAGGACAGGCACCGTCGTGCCATCGGCCAACGTCGGGTAGGAAAAGTTAAACGTGTACGTCTGGCGGGAACAGCTGATGTCAGCAGGGCGTCTTAAGAGACGACAGAAGAGGTGTGGCGCATACCTCGATCACGCTGTTGCGGGCAGACATCAAGCGAGCAAGGCGGTCAGGACGTCTATTCGGATGCTGGACACAAAGGGGCCGGACGAACTTGGCGGGGTCGTCTGGGTTCTGGCAGGTTGCAAGTAGAAGGTCAGTCCGTCCAGCTCGTCCGTAGGGCGGCTTTGCGGATCGCACCATGTAGATGCTCATGACGAGGGCACGAAGGTACTGGAACAGAAACACGGCTGGTCAGCCGGGCTCGGATCGGGCAGGATGTATGCGTGCCGACCGCACCTTCTTCTCTATGGCGTCCATGACGCCCTTCTCCTGCAGGCGCGAGCGGATGCCGCAGGTCAGCGGGACGCTTGATGGACGGTGGGGTGAAGCGAGACGGACGAGGTAGTCCATCAGCTTGTCTCCCTCCGGCCTGCGGGCGTGGCGAGCAAGAGGCGCACGGTGTCAGAAACTCGGGAAGAAGCGACCAAGGCAGAGCGCTCCGAGGGGGTCCCGAGCGGTGAAGAGGACGCACGAGTAGTTGCGCTTGATCGTCTTGACCTTGAGCGCGCCCTTCTCGGGCTTCTTACTGTCGCCCTGAGAGGCGGTCGTCCGCAGGTCAGCCGCAAGCGTGTGTGTCGTCGAGTTGTCGGTGAAGTTCTCCTCGGGCAGTAGGCCGCTGGGAAGCGGAGAAGAAAGGACGATCTCAGCCCGGGCCCTGTCTCGGCGGAAAAGGGGCAGCCTTCGTCGACAGAGAGCTCGCACCGAAGGTAGGCGATGCAGCCGAAGCTGACGCTCATCAACGTCCGAACGACCGAGAGCGACTGGGCGAATGTGATCTGGCTTTGAGACGTCGTCTGGCCCGAAGCTTGAGTCTGCTGTTGCTGTGGCTGCTGTTGCTTCTGGGCCCCGGCGTGGCTGGCTTGAATTGGGCCGACCTCGGCGGTCGTCGAGGCCGCTGGATGGGCGCGCGCCTTGACCTTGAGCGGCCGCTGTAAGAGAGGGAACGCTGCCACGTAAGCAAGGACTCTCGAAAGAAAGAGGAGAGGGCGACTGCTGGGCTGAGCGAGGAAGATCCTCGGGGTAAGGCCGCCGCTAGAGCGCATACACCCGTCCTGCTCGGCCCCTGCAGTGACCAGGGTGGAGATTGAGCAGAGGAGGTCTCACGAAGGCTTGGGTCGTCATCTTGGCTTAACCCTCCGAGCGAGACGAGCGAGATGGACGAGCGTTAGCGGTCGACCGAGGACCGACCGGGGAAGTCGAGGTCGGCGGTCGGAGGGCGTTGGTGTCGCCGGTCGCCTGGCGGAGTCTCGCGACGCGCGCCGGCAGCCCGAAGTCAGCGCTCGTCAACCCACCGTGAGCCCCAGCCAGCCCTCGCGCCTCGTTGTACAGGCGCATGCCATTCTCCCCGGTAAGGCCCTCTCATCCCTGGTCCTTGATGGCTGCCCGGCTGGCTGTCCGGCGCCCAACCCTCCGACGGGCGGCGGCCTCGAGCCCCTCCTGGACCTCCTCTGCGCTCCGGCCGAAGCCGAGATCGAGGATCGCGCCGATGCCATTCCAGCGGAGGTCGAGCCGCCGCCTTCGGCTATCCCAGCGGGGAGTCGCCGGGTCGCGCGCGTGCACCGACCGGACGGGCTCGACCGGCGCGACGGCCGGCGTCGGCGCAGGCGCACGACGAAAGAGGCCGGTGAGCGAGTCGAGAGCCTTGCGCGCCAGCGTCCGCTTCTCTGCTTCGAGCCCGAGCGCAAGCCTCCGCTCTGCCTCGGCACGCTCGCGAGCGACCGCTTCCGCCCGGAGGACCGCCTCGAGCTTCGCGCTCTCGAGCTCGACGACGTCCGTACGGTGTTTGAACGCAACCCCGACCGGGTCAAGCAGATGGCCAGCGTTGAGGTCGAGCCAACCGCGTTCAGGGTCGGCCTGTGTGGGCGGCTCGAGGTAGGCGAGCGGAAGCGAGAGGTTGGGCGGTACGAGCTCGGGGGTCGTCGAGGTGAGGCCCAGAGAGGAGGCCGGCGAGGGCGGAAAGAGTGGATGGTAGGACGTCGAGAGCAGGACGAAGGAGATGATGACCGAGCAGTAGACGCTGGAGCGGTGAGAGTGACAAGCCGTTAGCGCAAGCTCGAAGAACCCCGGGACATCGAGATGGTCGCACCAGGGTCGGACGGTCAGGTAGAGCGAGGCGAGGTAGAGGATGACGAGCACCGGCGCGGCTGCAGGCGAGGCGGGCAGGTCGCGCATGTCAGCGCCATGTCCAAGCATAAGCAATCCTGTCGGGCTGAGCGGACCTGTCGGAAACGGCAGCAGGAGTACGAGCGGCAGAAAGTGGCTGGCGCCTGCGAAGGGCGTCAAGGCCGGGAGAGGGGAGGGGCGTGCGAGCAAGGACAAGGAGGGCTGTCAGCGGTCGGGCGGTCGGCTCCAAGCAGGTTCGAGGCCAGATGGGTTAGAACGGACAGAAGACCATTGCTGCTTGCGGCCTCCGAGAGCCTCGTCCGAGCGCGACTTCGATCGAGAAGGGGACGAGGGAGGCAGATGGGGCGACGGGCAGGGCAAGTTGGGGCGGAGCAGTCGTCGGTCGTCAGACGGCTGCGCCCTGCAGCAGCACGCTAACCCTAGCCCGCCCGCCCGCCCATCCGCCCGCTCCTCGAGCGCGCGCGCGCGCGTCGCTTTTGCCGGCGCCGGCGGTTGCTCCCTTCTTGCCCCCCATCGCTCCCACCAGGTCCCTCGTGTCCTACCCCCCTTCGCTCCTCCTCAAGCCTCTTTTCTTCGGAAAGTTCCTCTGCCGTCGTACGTACCGCTGGCTTGAACACGGCAGCCTTGCTCCCACGGGCGGGCTGTCATACAAGTGGAGGCACCAAACCGCCTCCTGGCCACCCGACGCGCGATTGTTGACCCTCCGCACGCTGGCCTTCCCTCCCACCTTGCCCCTCCCTCGTCCTCAACCCCTTCCTACTCGCTCACTCGCTGGTTCCCACAGGCAATGCGTGAGGTCATCTCCATCCACGTGTGAGTCTTTCCTGTCCTTCGCCCGTCGAGGGACCCTCGACTTGAAGGGAGCCTGTTTTCCCCGAGGCCCACCGCGCCGGGGAGCCGCCCTTTTCGCGTCGGCGACCTCTCCCCTTCACGCGCGGTCGAGCCTTCCCTTGCTGATCGCCGCACCTCCTTCGCTCATCTTTTCGCGACTCAGCGGCCAGGCCGGTGTCCAGATCGGTAACGCCTGCTGGGAGCTTTACACCCTCGAGCGTGCGTCGTCTCTCCTTACGCCTGCGGGCTGAAGTCGCGCCCGGCCTAGGTCGAATGCGCGTGTTGACCCCCTCTCCTCACCCGCCCTCTGCCTTTCCTTCCTCTCCAGACGGCCTGAGCGTGCGTCTTCTTTCCGAGGTCGCCCTCACAGACGACACGCTGCTAACATTGCCTCGACACCCTGCAGCCCGATGGCCGCATCATGGAGGGCTCGCCCTCGGCCAACGACGACGGCTTCTCGACCTTCTTTAGCGAGACTGGCTCGGGCAAGCACGTCCCGCGCTCGCTCTACGTGCGTCTTTTACCCATCGCGTCGCGCCGTTCCCTCTCGGCCTTGAAGAACCCAGCTGATCTCCCCTTCCAAATCGCACGCACCCCTCTCCCAGGTCGACCTCGAGCCCAACGTCATTGACGAGGTCCGCACTGGCGCCTACAAGTCGCTCTTCCACCCCCAGACGCTTATCTCGGGCAAGGAGGACGCTGCCAACAACTACGCCCGTGGCCACTACACGGTCGGCAAGGACCTCGTCGACACCGTCCTCGACCGTGTCCGCAACCTCGCCGACAACTGCTCGGGTCTCCAGGGCTTCTTTGTCTTCCACTCGTTCGGCGGCGGAACCGGCTCCGGCTTCGGTGCGCTCCTCCTCGAGCGCCTCTCGACCGACTACGGCAAGAAGTCGAAGCTCGAGTTCTCGGTCTACCCGGCCCCTAAGGTCTCGAACTCGGTCGTCGAGCCCTACAACTCGGTCCTCACCACCCACACCACGCTCGAGCACTCGGACTGCTCGTTCATGGTTGACAACGAGGCGTACGTCCCCCGTCGAGCCCATCGCGCGTTTCCAGCCCTGGCGACCCTCGGCTGACATCTGCCGCCTGCTCTCTCCCCACACAGCATCTACGAGATCTGCCGCCGCAACCTCGGCATCCAGTCGCCGACCTACACCAACCTCAACCGGCTGATTGCCCAGGTCGTCTCGTCGATCACGGCCTCGCTCCGGTTTGACGGCTCGCTCAACGTCGACCTCAACGAGTTCCAGACCAACCTCGTCCCCTTCCCGCGGATCCACTTCCCGCTCGCCACCTACGCGCCCATCGTCTCGGCCGACAAGGCCTACCACGAGCAGAACTCGGTCAGCGAGATGACCTACTCGTGCTTCGAGTCGTCCAACCAGATGGTCAAGTGCGACCCCCGCCAGGGCAAGTACATGGCCTGCTGCCTCCTCTACCGTGGTGACGTCGTCCCCAAGGACTGCAACGCCGCGATCGCCTCGATCAAGACGAAGCGGACGATCCAGTTTGTCGACTGGTGCCCGACCGGCTTCAAGCTCGGCATCTGCAACGAGCCCCCGGCGCTCGTCCCCGGCGGCGACACCGCCAAGGTCTCGCGCTCGCTCTGCATGCTCTCCAACACGACCGCCATCGCCTCGGCCTGGGCCCGGCTCGACCAGAAGTTCGACCTGTGCGTCGCCCCTTTTGCCTTCTCTTGTCGCTTGCTCGGCCGATCGTCCTAGCTGACCCCCACCCCTCTTCCTACGCTCCAGTCTCTACTCGAAGCGCGCCTTCGTTCACTGGTATGTCGGTGAGGGCATGGAGGAGGGCGAGTTCTCCGAGTACGTTCATCATCTTTTACGCGGTCGGCACCCGCAGCAGCCTTCGTTGACCGTTCGCGCTCACTTCTGTTATTCAGGGCTCGCGAGGACCTCGCCGCCCTCGAGAAGGACTACGAAGAGGTTGGCGTCGACTCGGCCGACGCCGACGCTCTCGACGAGGACGTTGACTTCTAAGTGTCGTCGCCCTGACTCGCGCACGGACGGCCGCCGTTTTGCGAAATGGGCCGACCCGGAGCCCTTCCCTTTCTTCCCCCCTTATTCCTTCCGTTTTGCCCCCCTCTCCTCCGCTTTATGATCGAGTCCTTCTAGGAATCTCATGCTTTCCCGTCCGCCTTCTGCCCAGCGAGCGCCGCAAAAGCAGTGAGGGGAACGTTGAGACCTCGCCTGAAGGACTCGCTCGGGGCGCGACGAGGCAGCCCCGCCGCGCAGCAGCCCGGTCGCGGTCGCGCCGGCCGGCTTGCGAGCCTCGCTCCTGTCTGCCCGCCACTCCCAAACCCTTTTCCCCTTCGTTCCCGGACGGCAACCTTCGAAGCATGGCCCTCGTTCCCCCAGTTCCTTGGGAGAGCCCTGCCGTCGACACGTCCGACGCCGCGTCACTCGCCAGCGCTAGGCTGGCCGGCCCTTTGCACTCGCGCCCGTCGCACAGTCGGCCACCGACGACCGATGTCGTGACCTCGCCCTCACGGCACAGCGCCAGTTCGTCCTTTTGGAGCGGCGATCCAGCCAGCTCGGCTACTGGACATCCTTCTGATGCTTCTCTTCCCGCTTAAACCTCCTCAGACACCCATCCGTACGCGGCCATCACGTCCTCGAGCGGCACGTTGACGCGGAGCAACAGCGCCCCCGCCTCGGCGAGCTGGGTGCCGTCGCACAAGGGCTCGAGGTGCGTGCCATCCGAGCTCGACGTCTACCCCTACAGTCCTGGGCGCTGACCGGCCCGCTTGGCTTGTAGGAGTTTGAGCTCGATGGACGAGCAACAGCCCCGGCCCCTGCCAACGCCGCCAGGATGTAGGCCACTTCCAGCCGGCCAGCCTGCGTCCCGTACACCTGTCGCGCGCGGCCATCGCCGAGCCGACTCGCTTCCCTTCACCTTCCCTTCCGCGCCGCTGGTCAAGCACAGCTCTCCTGACCAGCTCGCGAAGCTGCCCCGCGATCCGGCGCAGTGGACGCACGGGCAACTCTTGCAGTGGCTCGAATTCAAGCTGACCGAGGCCAGCCTGGCGAAGCCGGTCGTTCAAGACGTCTTGTCGTGGCTCGGTCAGTCGCGGCCAGGCGAGCATGGCGCTAGGGTCGGCGGCCTGTCGCTCGACGGCAGGGAGTTTTTGAAGGGCGAGTCCGGGGCTTGGGCGTACGTTCCTCCCTTTGCCTGCCTGATGGGGCTTCCCTGGGCAGCTCCAGCTCGGCTGACCTCTTCGCCTGCCCTTTCGGTCTAAAGCACAACCGGGCCCCGGCCGCCGTTCCACACCCTCCTCTTCCAGCTTTCCAAGAGCCTCGGCGCCGGTCGCCATCCGCGCCAGGCATCGACCGTCATGGAGGCGGACGAGAGCGGCGACGAGACGCCGGTCAAGCGGCTCGTGCGAGGCTGGGAAGAGCGCAGTAGCAGCAGCGCATCCGAAGCCGGCTCCGAGGACGATGCCGACGACGACGCGATCAACGGTGACGGCCTCCAGAGTCCAAGCGCTCGAACGAGCCGTGAAAGCGAGAAGCGTTACCGGCGCCGTTCGTCGCTCAAGAACGCGGAGGTCGCCCCGTCCTTGCCGCATCTGGCGAGAAGTCTGTCGACCGAATCGACAAGCAGCGCGGCCGTCGATACCCCTTCTCTGGATTCGGCTACCGACGTCTTCGGTCCGGCGCCCGACTATACCCCTGCGCCTGATGGCTCGCCTATCGGTCAGCCGCCGGAGCAGGCATCCGTCTCGAAGAGGCGCGAGCGCAAGAGCTATGACGGACTCAGAGGCAGTCACGAAGGTCCGGAAGGCGAGGACCGAGAAGAGCGGCGCATCCTGACCATCCGACCCCGCAAGTCGAGCGGCCCGCCCTCGCTCGGCGTCACATCATTCACTGCTGTCCCATTCGAGGCTCCAGACACCGGGGACATTGTCCGACTCCGGACCCTCGTCGTCACGCTTTCGGACCGAATGCGTGTTCTCGAGTCTCGGCTCGACTCGCTCGAAACTCTGGGACACGCACTCGCCGCCGACAGCGACGTCTCTGTCCGGATGCCGGCCGAGGCGGATGAGTCGCGGCGGTCCGATGCGGCCAGTGCAATGACCCTTCGTCAGCTGCCAGGCTTCCTGTGCCTTGCCTCGCTCGGCGTCGGAATCATCATCTGGGGCGTCATCGCCCGCAGCAGGCGTGGCGGCCGCGTCTGATTCGCATGCTCGGCTCCTCCGTCACCCACTCTCATACTTCTCCACCTGTAACGACCTCTGAACGACCTCAATACCCTCCAATTCATACCTCTTGCTTTGTTTCTCCGCGTCACCTGCCTGTCGTCCACGACCTATGACTCTCACGACGCCTCGACCTGAGATCAGGGACATATATCAGGGCTTGCCGATGGTCATGCGGTCGCGGGCGGTGCCGCGGTTTTGGGCTGGCCGTAAAAGTGGCGGACGAAAGGCTCGACGCGGAGCAGGAGAATGTTGAAGGCAGGGTGGGTCGTATTCTGCGGAAAGGAGGGGGAAAGAGGGTCAACGTCTCGCTTTGAGACACAAGACCCCGACGAGGACGCACCACGCGGTTCTGCTCGCCACCGACAGCCAAGAACTGCTCGTCCACCTCTACCCAGCCGAGGGCAGAAGCGAACGACTTCCTTCGCCTCTCCTCGAGCTCGCCGTTGCTTCCTTCGGGCGTCCAGCTCGCCTCGAACTCGGCCGTCTTGGTTTGCGAATGGATGAGCCGGTGCTGAGCAAGCGAGAGACCGGAGAGGTTGTTGGCCGTGTGATAGAAGTCGGCTCTCCTGAGAACGACAAGACAGAATGTGGAATCAGCGAGAGCAGGCTCAGTTGCTTGAGCCCGCGGGGACGCACTTCGGCGGCTTGTCGGCGAGACCGCCCTTGGGGTGCTGGGCGAGCAGCAGGATGTACTCTTGCAGAGCAACTGGCAGAAGGGGCTTGTCAGCGGCCGCCGAGGTAACGACGACAGTGGAAGAGTGTCCAGGCACGCACCACGGTCGTAGAGCATCGCGTCCTCTTTGACCGCCGCGCGAGCTTGGTCCTCCGTCATCGGCCGGACCAGACTCTCGAGGGCGGCGAAGGAGCCGCCGACCCACCAGCCATAACAGCCGTCGACGAGCTTGTTCGCTCGGCCCTTGAAGCCGCCGCCGTCAGCCGCCGACGCCTGCATCATAACGCTCCACCGGAGGAGACCCTTGTAGTCGACCTGTCGCTTGTCGGGCGAGGGATGCGAGTCGAACGCCGCGAGTAGAGAGAGCGAGAGGACAGAGCATGAGGTGTAGCCGCCGTGCGCTTCGCCGAGGGGAGTCGCCGGTGGAAAGTCGGCTGCGGTTGAGCTGCTCGTAGCCTCTGGCGTGGGAACGAAGGCTGAAGCAAAGGTGGCTGAGATGGACGATGGCGACGCGGAGAAGCCTCCTTCAAAGGTTTGGCAGCTGTGAGGAGGTCGACCTCAATTTCATAAGCAATGATTCAACGTCTTGCGTTCATCTATGAACTCACGAGGCGATGAAGTCGGGCGTCCCCTCAACGAGCTCCGGCGTGAGGAGGTCGAGTAACGTCGCGACGACGAGCAGGCAGTAAACGCCACTGCAAGATGTCCAGATCAGTCCCCATGCCTTCTCGGCGAGAAGCATTCAGGCGGCAAGGCACGGTGAACGGACCGAACGTCGACCTCGCCGCCGTGGCAGACCGTGAAGCCGCCGTCGCCACGCTTCATGCGGCTGAAGAAGGCCCGTAGCCCCTCGCGGTCGATCCGATCCCAGCCGCCGCCGAGCATGGCAAGCGAGCATACGGCCGCGTAGGTCGGCAGGAGGTGAGGCAGCTGACCCGGGCCGCCGGCAAATCCGCCCGAGGGGTGCTGGAACGAGAGGATGGTCTCGATGCCCCTGCGCGACCGGAGCAGCTCGCGGTCAGCCGCGAGCGCAGGCGAAGGCCAAGGGGCGGCTTGCCAGGCCTCTACGACCGCTTGTAGGTACACACCGAGCCTTCGTTCCGTCATCGAGGGCGATGCCAAGGACATCGAGCGAGTGCAAGATCCAGTAGACCATCCACGGCCGGCTCGCGTCGAGGCTCACGAAGGCGCCCGGCAGCTGGAAGAGGTTCTTGCCGAGATAGTTGACGTGCAGGTTCTTCTCGAGCTTTGGCCTAGGCACGCAAAGTGAAGCAAGGGGTTCAGCGGCGCTCGAGCAGTACGGAAATGGGCTCGAGAGCGGACGGACGGCGTGCCGTCGAAAGCTGGCTGGGCGAGGTGCCGCGAGATGAGCTCGGTGATCAGCTGCTCGGTCTCCGACTGCGAGTCGGACGTCTCGGTGTGGACGCCGTCGGTCGTCGCCGGGACGAGCGGCGAGCTGAAGAGAGTCATGAGGAGCGCGAGACGGGACAGCGAGTGTTGGTGGAAAGGGACAGGGTAGCTGGTCGAGGTCAAGGCGGGCTCGCCGACTCAGGCGTCGGTCAAGTCGGAGGGAGGACAAGGGCGAGGCGGCCAGCCCCCTGAAACAGTTCTACGACCTTGCCATCGGGCCGCCCAAATCGAGAGGCCGGCTCGATAGCAAGCTTCGGCGGGCATGACTTCGCGAGCGCTTCGGCTGCAAGATAGTACAGGTCATGCGTGAATGAGGGATGCGACGGCGCGCTGCAGGAACGAGACTCTACGGAGACGGGCAGAAGGAGGGGCGCATAGGGCTGCCCGAGGGATGAGGGTGCGAAGCGAGACAGGGAGTGTGGGCTAAGGCTACACGGGTTGGGTTGGATGCGAGGGAGAAGGGCACGAGTCGATAAAGAGCGCTTGTGGAGGAGATGCTGGTGCAACAGGCAGGCGTCTAGAGCGCGACGTAGGCGGCTACGAGGCCGACGAGACCGAGCGAGGCGCTCGAGAGGGCGGCTTGGACGACACCGGCCGAGCTGCCGCCGGTCGTCGTCGACGTCGTGGCGGACGAGCCCGAGCCGGCGGTTCCGGACGAAACGGTGCTGCCGTCGGCGAGGGCGGCAAAGCCGACGCGGTTGCCGGTGCTCGTCTCGGCCGAGTAGATCGAGTAGACGTTCTTAAGGAAGGTGTCCCCGAGGATCCACGAGACGGCCGAGCTGGAGCCGAGGTCCGAGGCAAAGATGCCGCCGAGGCACTGGGACGAGCCCGAGGTGAGCGGGCCGATGTTGAAGTCGGCCGGGTCGACCTCGTACGTGATGCCGTTGAACGTGAGCGTCAGCTGCGAATGGGCAGGAGCGTCAACATCAGTGTCGATCGACGGGCGGTAGAGAAGAGCGGGTCAAGACGCGGCAGGACGGACGTTGACCTCGGTCGAGCACGGGAAGGTGTAGTAGCCCTCGTAGCCCCGCTCCTGGACGGCGGCGGCGCCGCTGATGGCAGCAAAGACGGCCTGGGCCGTCGCCGACGGGACCGAGATGAGCGTCGTGCCGGTGTCGACGGCAACCTGGGGCGGGCCGGTCGTCGTCGATCCAGACGAGAACGGGTTGCGCGACTGCGTCGTCGTCGTCGTGTTGATGTCGATCGTCTTGCCCTGGATCGTCATGCCCTCGCACGGGATCTGCCAGTAGAGCGCCTCGGACAAGTTAATCCAGTTGATGTCGCCGGTATAGTGGGACGAGTTGAGCGCGCCGCTGCGGGGGGAGGAGGGGTGTGTATGCGGGTCAGCAACCGTCGATAGACAGCGGGTAACGCGGGCGGGGGCGAAGACGCACAAGTCGACGTAGCCGCCCTCCTGCTCGGTGGCCGTGGCGAAGCGGACGTTGCGGTAGCGCGCGAGCCGGAAGGCGAAGAGCTGGTTGGTCCACGACGGGGCGAGATTCTGCCACCACGGCTTGGCGTCGGACGTCGCAAGGGTCTCGAAGGCCATGCCCATGAGGCCAGAGATCGGGTTCGAGATGAGGTTGGCGTCGGTGTCGGTGACGATGGCAAACGTCTGAGGCGCCTGCGTCATGCCGCCAAGCGAGACGGTGTCCTGTGCGAGGTAGCCGATTGCGCTGCCGGAGCCATACTGGATCGAGAAGTCGGTCGTCAGGCTGCGAGAGCGAGCGAACAAGCAACGAGAATTAGAGCATCAGCCTTGGGTGTTCGGGGCGGCCCTGCGTCTTGTTCGGTGGCCACCCGGCGCGATCGACCGGGCAGGCGGAGGTTGTGGCGCAGGACGCGGTGGCTCGGCAAACAGACGGGAGACGACGCACTTTGTGAAACTGCTGCTCGACGCCGTGTTGAAGTCGGTCACGCCCTGGCAGGCGCTGGCGGCACATGCACTGCCGGCGAGCCAGCTGGAAGGGGCGGAAGGAGGAGGTCCTCGTCAGCTCATCGTACCAGATCGGCTGCTTGATGACGCACGCGCTTGCGCGCGCGCCGGCACCGCCGCTGCCGGTCGGCTCCCTTCGAAGAGCACGTACAGGTCTGCTGAACCCGTGTCGAGGATGACATTGAACTCTTGAGCGGGCGTGCCGACCTCGATGACGGCCGAATACGAGGCATCGAGGTTCTGGTTCTGGATCCTGCGGGCGACAGGGTGGGAGGGAAGCTCGCGGTCAGCGCCGCAGCCAAAGGAGCAGCAAAGCCGACGCGACCCGCTCGTGAGAAGCAGAATGCAAGCAACTCGAGACGCAGCGACTAGCGGGAACGGAACCAGTGCAGCCTAGTCTCGAGGCCGTCGCCAGAGAAGTGCTAGTGCATGAGACGAGCGAGGTCGCACTCCCCGGCTGGCGGCTCCGGCGGCGCCAGCCCCCCCGTGTTGCTCTCTGAGGCGGGCGAAAAGGGCCACTCACTGGACGGTGGCGTCGCGCTTCTCACCGGCGGCGGACCGGCTGCCGTACTTGCTCTGAATCTTGGCCTTCTCGCGCTGCATCCAGGCTCGCATGGCATCGCCGTCCTCGTCGGCCGCCCGGCGGAGGCCGTGCGGCGTGTGCTTGAGAGCAAGGCTCCGGATGGGCTGCTCGCGGCTAGAGGGCGGCACTGAGAGCGCTGCGGCCGAGGTCGACGCGAGGAGCAGCGGGAGGGCGACCGAGGAGAGCATCCTGTCGGAGAGCCGGATGATGTGAGTGGGTGAAAGGTGGTAGTGGTGGTGGGAGGGAGGCGGTGACGAAGGTGTGGGGGAGCAAGGGGATGACTCTCTCGATGCGCCGTCCTCAGGCAGAGGGAGGCGCGGCGGCAGTGCGGCTTCTGCTGCGCGGCGGTCGTCACCTCGAACTGCGGGCTGCGACGCCCAGCCGGCCGGCACGCATCGGGGCACCTCGTCGAAAATAGAGGCCCCTCTGCCCTGTCTCGTCGTCGCGGGAGCAGGTCGCGCGGCACGAGAATGAATGGGACCGGAAGAAAGGGTAACATGGAGCATCGGGGCAGCGAGGCCTGCTGGTCGACTGGGCCGCCGGTGCGGCCGGTGGTATGATAGGGATCGGGATGCGGAGGGCGGAAGCAGTGCAGGTCCGGAGGGAGGAAGAGAAGAGGACAGGCGGCGATGTAGGTCCTACGCGCCGTTGACGGGCGACTTGGTCGTGTTCTCCTTGAGCGCGAGTAGCTGGGAAGCAGAGGGCCGGGCGGCAAGAGACGGTCAGCCAAGGCGAAGGACATCGGGACTCGCCGCAGACCGCACCTGCTTCGACCGGAAGGCCTCGTAGTGCGTGAGCGCCGTCGACTCGATCAGGTCCTGGAGGTGCGTCCTTGGGGGCGAGCACGAGCAGTCACATGAGGTTAGCGAGCTATCGGGAGCCAGTCGTCGCCGAAGGGAAGCTCGCGGCTGCAAGGGACGCACCGCGTGAGAAAGTTGCGCAGGTAGACAAACTCGCAGTGGCGCTCGTCCTCGACGTTGACGACGCCGTAGCGGTTGCGCCGACCGCGGACCGGCTTGCCGTCGACTATGACATTCTCCTGGCTGCCGACGACGGCGAACGGAATCATGTCGCGGATGCGGGCATTGAGCGCGAGCTCCTCGGCGTCGTGCTCGATCGTGTCGTACGGGTAGAGCCGGATCGAGTGGTGCGTGAGCTCGGCGCGGATCTGTGGCAGGGGGCGCGACAGGATGGAAAGGGAAGCCGTCAGCACAGATCCTATCCTCAGGGCTTCGAGAGCCTGACCAGCCCGAAGTGGACCGACCCGGCTTTTGAAGGCCTCGCGCTCCTCGAGCGTGAGCGAGTCCGACTTGGCGATGACCGGGACGACGTTGACGACCTCCGAGAGCTTCTTCATGACGGTGATGTCAATCTGGAGCGTATTAAAGGTCGCAGCCAAGGGCTCAGCTCGATCTTCTTTCGTCGCATCTGACAGACACGCACCGGCTTGAGTGAGTGGCCGGTCGGGTCGATGAAGAAGAGACAGCAGTGGACGCGAGTGTCGGTGATGAACTTCTCGCGCATCGCCGTCAGCTCCTTGCGCAGATAGGCTGAGTGCTGGTCCTTGATCTGCGAGGCGAGACAAAAAGCGGTGAGCAGAGCATCAGCTCACGAAGGGGGCAACGGGGGTGACAAGGGTGCTGAGGACGGCCTTCGACTCGGTACGCATGACACCCCTGGAACAAGCGCAAAGGGACGCACGTATTTGATGATCGGGTCCCAGCAGCCCTCGTTGTTGATGAGGTCGCCGTAGCCGGGCGTGTCGACAATGTTGAGCTTGAGCCTGACGCCGTTCTCGGCGATGACTGAGGCGAGTAGGTCGGACAGGGGCAGGTCAACGTGAAGTCAGCTCCAAGCTCAACGACTCTTGCGTCCACGTCATGGGCCACAGGCCGAGGCATAGGAGAGCCCGGTCAGGACGAGCCCTTCCTGCCCACTGCTCCGTTAGCAGCACGGGGACGTGGACTTGACGAGACGCACCATGGCTCTGGGCGTGGATTTCGGTCGTCGACCGCGTCGCCTGGTCGGCCTCGACGCGGCCTTTCGAGTCGATGAGGTGCGATGCAAAGAGCGTGTTGATGAGCGTTGACTTGCCGAGACCGGTCTGGCCTGCGAGGCCGGCAATGCGAAGCAGGTCGGTCAGCTTCCAAGACGATGCGAGGGGAGGTTGGCTGCGGGGGCGCGTCGAGCGTCGGGAGAGGGCGAGCTGCAAGACCGCGACACACGCACCGACGACGATCACATTGAACTGAAAGCCGCGCTTCAGGAGCTTGTGCTCGATCTGCTGCGTGATAGCTGCATCGTAAGTTCAAGAAGCCGTTCCCAGGTCAGCACAAGCACGGAGCGACAGGGAGCCGGCAGGCCAGGAGGATCGTGAGCGCGCCGCGCAGGCGAAGCAAGGATGGGCGACAGCCGGTCCGAGCACTCCCTCTCTCGAGGCTGCTCGAGGCCAAGAAGGGACCGAGTGCACATCGAGACGGATTGCTTCACGACCCAGCCACGAGACCTGCGATCCAGTCCTTGGTCGTAGCCAGGCTGAAAGGGGAGGTGGCCAGGCACTTCCGGCCAGCCGGGCGCCTGCGAGATGGCCGGCGGGGCCGGCCGTCAACAGCAGACGCGACGGGCCAGGAGACGGACGCACAGTCAAAGCCAACATAGGAGGCGGCACGGAGCTCCTCCGGCACGTTCGGGGTATCGACGGCGGCCATACTGGAAGCAATCTAGGAGGACGAGAGACGGGAGCGGCCAGGGAAGGAGGGATGTGGTTTGGAGGGAGAGGACAGGGCGAGGGCCGAGCCGAAGCTTCAGCGACTACCCTCGACGGTCACCCTGATTGCTCGCATCTCACTCAGCCTCTCATCTTCCCCTCCAAGTTCTCGGACGACGCGTCGTAGCGTATCTCTAAATCTGCGAAGAGGATCAGGCAGGCAGTCAGGGCGCTGCACAAAACCGAATCCAACGGTCACCGAGGGACCCGGCACCGACGGACGAGCCCTGCGCGCTCTCAGCTCGACGACGCGAGCCGCTCCTCCCCTTTGCCGGATCTCACGTCCTGCCACCGGCTGAAGGTAGCCTGCTTGCACTGTAAGTCTCTCTCTCTCTCTCTCTCTCTTTCTCTCTCTCTCTCTCTGACAATGCTTGGATATCCATCACGTGCTGACAAGCCTGTCCGCCTACTTGCAGTCTTCCGGCATGGCTTCGACCCGGCCGACCCCTTCCGGCTCTGGTCCCGGCCGCTCATCGACCCCTCCTCCTCCGACGGCGGCCGAGCTAGATGACAACCCACGAAGGCAGAAGATTCTCGTCTGTGGAGAGCGGAGGTGCGCTTGCATTTTCTCGCTGCGCAACACTGCCTTGTCACGGGCGTCGAAACGTATCGACGAGCTCTGGCTGACTCTGCTGCGGGCCGCCTTGATGTGGACACAGGTCGGGCAAGACGTCGATCCTCAAGGTGCTCTTCCACGACATGAGCCCGCGCGACACGTTTCGCTTCATCCCGCCGACGCATGAGACGCGGGTCGAGAATGTCGAGTGAGTGCAGCTCCGCGCTACATGCACGCTCGCACCGCCCCTTGCTAACGCCCTCATCTCCCCTCCTCGCCGCAGGGTCTTTGCGCCGTTCCAGATCTGGGACGTTCCCGGCACCAAGGACCTCCGGCTTTCGACCGAGGAGCTCAAGAAGTTTGCCGCCGTCATCTGGGTCGTCGACGCAATCAACGTCAGTCTAGCCGTCGCGGTCGGTCGGCGGTTCGGGCCACCAGCTCACTGACTCCCCCCCCCCCCCTTTCCGCGGTATCAGAACTACGACGATCTCTTCGAGCAGATCGCTGCCGCCTTTTGCGCCGCCCACGCGGCCAACCCACTTGTCAAGCTGTTTGTCTTCGTCCATAAAGCCGACGGCCTCACCCATGATGCCGCCCAGGGTGCGTCCTTCCCTGCGCGACGAGCCTGTCGCACGGCCCGACCGACTGACGCTGCATTCCCCAAACCCGCTCGCCTCCCCCATAGACGCCTTCAAGGACCTCCAGACGGAGATTTCCAATGAGATCCCCTATCACCTGCCAGCATCGTCGTCGGACGACACCGACATGCCCCAGCCTTCATTTCACCTGTCGTCCATCTACGATTACCGCTTGCCGCTTGCCTTCTCGTCGGTCGTCCAGCGCATCCTCCCGCCGGCACCGTATCTGGCCGGACTGCTCGACTCGTTTGTGACGGCCTCGAGCGTGTTCAAGAGCTTTCTCGTCGAGCGCCGGACGCGCGTTTTCGTCGCCACCGACACAGCCCCGGTCCAGGACAGCATCTTCAACGTGCTCCAGGAGTGGGTCAAGAAGATGGGCGCGTTTGAGGGCCTCTTTGAGAGCGTTCTCTCGCACCAAGCGCAGGAGCCGTCGGCCAAGGCGCTCGCAGACGGCCTCTTCCCCGCTCCCAAGGGCCTGACGTCGCCCGCCGCCGCCAACGCTGCCGAGGACGCCGCCGGCTCCGGCGACGGATCGGCCGAGGTGACCTCGCCAGGAGAGCTTCAACCGGATGACGTCGAGTACGAGTCGCTGTCGGAGGATGACGACGATGAGGACGAGTCAGACGACGGCGACGGAGACGATGGAGGATCGGCAGACGACGAGGACCTGGGCGACGAGGCAGGCCCAGACGGCCTGGCAGCGCCCGAAGGCAACGGCCGGGGCAACGGCAACCGCGTGCCGGCGCAAGAGGTCCACCTGGCGAGTGGTCTGACGCTTGTCTGCTGGGAGATGACGCCGTGCGTGCTTCTGAGTCTCGGTGCTGCCTTTTTTGCGCCTCGTGGCGCAAACGACTGACTAGCTGTTATTCTTCACAGAAAACTTGCCCTCGTCGGTATTATCCGCACCGAGCACTACAAGGCGTACCGTCCACGGATCGACGACGGTGTCGACGCCGTGCGACGAGCGGTCCGGCAGTACGTCGTCCTCGCGTCCGGCGGCCTCGGCCGTTGACACGCGCGAGCGCGCGAAGTGGGGGGAGAGGACCAAGGAGGAAGTGAATCGTTGTACGCCCAACCTCATGCCGCTGTAATCTGCAGCAGACCGGGCGATCTCGTAAGGCGGCTTCATTCGCTTGCAGACAACTGTCGTGTCAGCTCGGTTGCAGTGGCCATCACACCCGACGACCTGCGAGCAAGTCTTCGATCGGCTGCTGCGCGCAAGGGCGGGACAGGATTTCGCGCGGCGCAGGGCCAGCTGCCTGCCTTCCTTGCCCCTTGAGCTGTTTCGGGCAGCCTCGACTACTCCTCACTACCTTCGCACCTGCTAGCACTCCCATCGACAGACGCTTCCCGAGCAAGCTCTCTTCCTCTCGTCTCGACCGCCGCCAGCAGAACTGTTGAGCGGAAGTGATCTCGAGGGCGATGTCCGAGTTCAAGATCCCCGCCCTGCCGGCAGCTCCCGCTGCTGCCCAGGCTGAGGGCGCCGCCGCCGGCGCCTCGAGCTCGAGCGGTGCACCGCTCCCGCAGGATCTGGCGATGATCCTTGAGCTCATGGGTCCGCCCTCGCCTGGGCTGCCTGCTGCCAAGGAGTCTGCCGAGGAGGTTATCGCCAGGATCGAGGCCGGCCGGCTCAGCAAGGCACCCTCGGCGGCGACCGACGCTGCTGCGGTTGAGAACGAGCCCGAAGAGGGCAAGGTCTCGCAGGCTACCACGAATGAGAAGGCTGAGGAGAGCGAGTGAGTCCACCGACGCGGTCAAACCATGCTGAGGCTGCTGCCGACTGCTGACCTGCCTCTCCGCTCTTGCTGCTCGGCAGCTCCGACAGCTCAGACTCGTCGTCTGAATCCGACTCATCGTCGTCATCCTCCGTCTCGAGCGCCTCGCGCTCGGTCGGCGCCGGACCGTCGGCGGCCATCGTTGCCTCGCACAACCGCAACGCCAAGGCCGTCACCCGACTGACGCGCGAAAACTCGCCGGCCGACTCGGAGCCCGACCTCGATCCCGACTTCTTCAAGTCTGCCAACGAGCTGCCTGCGCCGACGGCTGCGCCCCCCCTGCCATTCGAGCGGATCCCCGAGGGCCAGGGTTCCAAGGAACTCGGCAAGATCAAAAGCGTCGTCGGCAAGCTCATGATTATCGAGCACCGGGCAGGCGGTCTGGGTCGCGGCCAGGGTTCGGATGACATCCTCGGCGAGGGCACCGTCGTCTGCTGGAAGGACGGCCGCGTGCTGGGCATCGTACGTCTGAGTTTGGGCTCGGGCTCGCAGGGTTACCGGCCGGCGCTGACTGTGTGACGGTCTTCTGTCGCAGGTCAACGACACGTTTGGGCCTCTGACGGCGCCCATGTACACGCTCATCCTGCCCGACCCGTTTGCGCCGCCGACCGCTCCAGCCGAGGACGACGATCAGCAACTTGCTGCTGCTGCTGCTGCTCAGCCTGAGGGCTCGGCCAGCCAGGTCAAAGCAGCGGTTTCGGACGTCAGTCCTCCTGCTGCCACTGAGGCTGAGGCAGCAATTGTTGAGAAGTCGGCCGAGACGGCGGTGGCGACGTCCGACGTCGTGCCTGTCCCTGACGGCGCAACCGACGGTGCTGTCGCCCCCCCGGCTGCGTCCCCCGCCAAGAGCGACGATCTCGAGGTCGAGGCGCTCGTCCAGGCCGATGAGGAGCTGCCCTCCCCTGCCGGCACCCACGAGTCGCCCATGCCAACTTCGCCCTTGCCAGTGGACTCCGACCTTCCAGCCTCGCCGCCGGCGCCGCATCGGCCGCTACCGCCGGCCTTCCCCAAGGCCGATCTCGTCGGCCTAACCGTATACTACCCGGTCCAGCTTTCGAACCGCGTGCCAGTCGCCCAGCTTAAACGCCAGCGCTGGACGGACGCCAGCAACAAGTTTGACGAGGAGTGCGGCGAGGAGGAGATGGATTGGTCGGACGACGAGGCGGAGGCGGCCGCTAAGCGGCGCAAGAAGCTGAGGTGCGTAAGGGGTCGGCTCCCGTCGTACTCGGCCTGATTGATCCTGACTATGCGCTTCTCCCCGTACAGTCGCGGTTCCAAGGCCGGCTCGGTCCGAGGCGGCTCGCCGACACCGTCGATGGGCTCGCAATGGGGCGGCTCACACTTCGACGCTAACTCTGATGACGAGGGCACGGTCCTCAATTATTCTGCCATGGCCGAGGCGCCGGGCGCCGCCTCCCTGCCAAAGCGGCCAATGCCTGTGGCTTACGATGACCTCGACGCGTCCGAGTATCGCGGCGAGGGCTCGAGCGGCGCCACTAATGGAGCGGCTCGTGGCGGTAAAAAGCGCGAGCGAGGTGGCGCCACCCGAGGCAAGGGTAAGGAGCGCGCCACCAACGGGCCTTCATCTCGTGGCGGCTTCGAGTCGTCGCGCGGCGGCGGGCGAGGAGGCGCTCGTGGCGGCGCCCGGGGTGGTTTCGACGCCGGTCGAGGAATCGCACGGCCACGAGGACGCGGGGGCGCGATGGGCTCGCCGCACAGTCCGCATCTGCCGTACGAGCCACAGCAACAGCAGCAGCCGCAGCAGCAAGCTCCACCTCGCCCTGCCGCTGCGTCTGCACCCCAGCCCCCGGCTCGCCCCATGTCGCCTACGTCGATGGCCATCGCGCGGGCAACGGGTCAGTACCCCTTGGGTGCGCAGGCACCGCCCGGCGGACCAGGTCAAGGGCCGCCTTCTGGCATGCCGTTCCCGGTCCGGCCGTACTTTCCGCAGGCCGGCTTTCCGTATCCGTCGCCTTACGGTCAACCGATGGCCCCTTTCGGCCGGCAGTCGCAGCCGCCGCAGCAACAACCGCAACAGCATGCATTTGGCGGACCCGCTCCCGGCGCGCACATGCCTTACGGCCAACCACCGTTCGGCTATCCTGGCATGTACGGCGTGTCGCACGGCCAGATGGCGTCCGGCCAGCCGCAGCACAACCCGGCGCTCCAGCAGGCGCTCCAGCAGCAGCAGGCCGAGCACAACAAGCAGCTGCTCGAGATGCAGCGCCAGATCGCTCTTCTCAGCCGCAAGCAGGCCGGCGGGGGCGCACCGCCCAGTGGTGGCGGCGCGGGAGGAGGTCAGCAGTAGGCGTCCTCCGGTGACGCTTGCCATCGTCAGCTTTGCTGTCGAGCGTTCTCTGCAGGATCGCATGCACCCACATCCTGTCTAGCCCTCGATCGTCGGCGAGGATAGACCGGGGCTAAGCTGAGCATGACGGCCACCCGATTTTTGCATGTGCATGTTGTCTTCGACCATCAGTTTCGGCCGCCGCCGCCGCCGATTTTGTCCAGACGCGAGCGGAGGAACCGTCGGTGATGATGCGTGCAGCCGACTGACATGGATGGTTCGTCAACTGGCTTCGTCTGGCGGTCGGCTGCGGTGCCCCTCGTGCGCTGCTTTGCCAACGCGTCGTTCGCTCGTGGGGGGAGTCACGTACGTACATCGGCTCCG
>Ga0308160_10002270_pt1 | contig 23858 bp, 23 predicted proteins | sample PhyFR1_FD_201036 | JGI IMG/M metagenome (GOLD analysis project Ga0308160, IMG submission 201036) | Phyllosphere microbial communities from UC Gill Tract Community Farm, Albany, California, United States - DLSLF.R1 | ecosystem: Host-associated > Plants > Phyllosphere > Unclassified | place: USA... | reverse complement strand
GCCACGTCAACATCGCCAGCTTCAACCGCAAGGTGCTGCTGACCGGCGAAGTGCGCGACGAAGCCATGAAGGCCAGGGTCGAGGCCGAAGTGCGCCGCATCGAGAACGTGGTGTCGGTGATCAACGAACTGGCAATTGCCGGCCCGTCGAGCTATACCTCGCGCTCTTCGGACGCCCTGATCACCACCAACGTCAAGGGCAGCCTGGTCGAAATGAAAACCATCTCGGCGACCTCGTTCAAGGTCGTCACCGAGCGTGGCACCGTGTACCTGATGGGCCGCGTGACCCAGCGCGAAGGTGACCTGGGCGCGAAGATCGCCCAGAGCGTGTCGGGTGTCCAGCGCGTGGTCAAGATCTTCGAATACATTACTGAAGAAGAACTGCGCGCCCAGTACCCGCAATCCTCGACGGTTGCCCTGTAAGACGATGAGCGCCGGCTCCCGCGCCTGGATCAAGCCCGCTGCCGCAGCAGCGGTCGTGCTCGCACTGGCGGGTGTCGGCTATGCTACCTTCAGCAGCAGGGAGGTGGCGCCCGACGTTACCTTCATCAGCATTGCCGGCGACAAGATCAGCACGCAGGGATTGCGCGGCAAGGTGGTGATGGTGAATTTCTGGGCCACCTCGTGCACCACCTGCGTGCACGAGATGCCGGCGATGGTCGACACCTACAACAAGTTCAAGGGCCAGGGCCTGGAATTCGTGGCCGTCGCCATGCAGTACGACCCGCCGAACTACGTCGTCAACTTCACCGAAACGCGCAAGCTGCCGTTCATCGTGGCGCTCGATTCGGGCGGCGACATCGCCAAATCCTTCGGCGACGTGACGCTGACGCCGACCACTTTTGTGATCGGCAAGGACGGCGCCATCCTCAAGCGCTACGTGGGCGAACCGGACTTTGCCCAGCTGCACGCCCTGCTGCAAAAGGCGCTGTAAGCCGTTTCACGGCCGTGCTCGCCTTGCCGCCTTTCTTCTCCCTGAATAAACTAGCGCCTTGGGCGATATGCGCCAATGCCACAGCACGCCTGACTTAGCTCAAGCTTGGAGCATTCGATTCGTCCAAGCTTGATGCGGTCGCAAGCGCCTGTACGGGCGTGCATGCTCGCAAAGGAGTTGGAATGGGTCATTTACTTCGCAGGATATCCAGCATTGCCGCGCTCTGTGCGCTGGCCGGGTGCGCGGGACAGGCGCGCAGGGCCGATGCTGTCCTGCATTACCAACACGTGGCCAATGCGCACGAAATCCACTTCACCAATCCGATTGCGTTGTCGGCAGCGCGTTACCGCGTGGGCTACCTGGCGCCGGTGGATTCCGAAGGGTTCTGGGCGATTTTCTTGCTGTGCAACGCCGACATCGCCGGGCATGCGGGGCGCGGCTTCCAGTACAACGTCGAGCAGTTCCGCGTCGCGTACGACGGGCGTGAGTTCGGCGGCTTGCCGCCCTACAGCCTGCGCTACCAGGGCCAGGCTGACCTGAACAATGGCGGCGACCGGCTCCCCATCCTCGATGCGATTGCCGCCGAAATCCAGGAAGGCCCGCCGGCCCAGATTTTCCACAGCGGCTTTTATGCCGACCTGAATTACCGCTTCACCGTGTTCATTCCGAAGGCACTGGACGGCTATGCGGGCGAGCAATTGCAGCTCAGTTACAAGGGTCAGCCGGCGATTTTGGTCGGCAACGGCAAGTCGCCATCGGACCTGCCGGCCGTGGGCGGCACAGCAGCCGGGGTGGCGGCGGCCTGCCTGCCGCCCTGATCGAGGGCGTTTTCCAGCAGGCCTCAAGCGGCTTTCGGGTACAGGATCATTTGCGTGCAGCGGAACAGGGCGATGGTCTTGCCGTTCGCTTCATCCGTCACCGTTACGTCCCAGACTTGCGTGGTGCGGCCCAGGTGGGCCGGCGTGGCCACAGCCGCGATTGCGCCATCGCGCGCGGTGCCGAGGTGGTTGGATTTCAGTTCGATGGTGGTGAAGCTGTGCGCGCCTTCGGGCAAGTGGGCCATGCAGGCGTAGCCGGCGGCGGTGTCGGCCAGGGTCACCACGCTGCCGGCGTGCAGGTAGCCGTTCGGCGCCAGCAATTGCTGGCGCACCGGCAGGCGCGCCGATACGCGGTTTTCGGCGATTTCCAGGATTTCGATACCCAGGTAGCCGGGCAGGGTGTTGGCGCCGCGTTGGTTGAATACGTCGGGGGTGAGCTGGTTGTTCATGTTGTGTTTGTGGCGGATGAGAATTCGTCATCGTACACTGCATCAGGCCTGCGGCATAACCCGTAGGGTGGGCACGGAGTGCCCACGCGGAAGCATGCGCCATGTTGGCATTGTTGGAGCCGCGTGGCCTGCATCTTGACGCCGCATCTCAAAGCAAGCTGCAACATTCGAACGCAGCCAACACGGTGCGACGCTCCGCGTGGGCACGGAGTGCCCACCGTACGGTTGAGGCTGCGTATTTTTTAAGCGCGGCGCTTTTGCTTGCCGCTGCTTCCACCCGCACGGCTCTTGCGCGACGCCGAGTTCTGCTGCTGCAGCATCGAATCGACCCGCTCCGACGCTTCGCGCGCCAGCTTCTGGGCTTCTTCGATGCTGGGGAAGAAGTCCGGCTGGCGGTAGCCCAGCCAGGCGTAGGCCGAGTACATGCGGCAAGTGTCTTCCACTTCCTGTAAGTTCATGAAGAACAGTTCCTGAGTGTGCGGCTGGAGCTTGCAGATCTTCTTTTTCGCCAGCGACAGCGACCAGTGCTCCCACGCGCTTTGCAGCACCGGTACCTTGGTCGAGATCGGCACCAGCGACAGCATGAATTTCTCGGCCACCGACAAGGGCAGGGTATCGAGCCACTCGGCGCGCTCGTTCTGTTCCTCGGTAATGCGCGGATAGAAAAAGCCATCCGGCACGTCGATGTTGTGAACAAAGCGCTTCAGCAATTTGACCAGCGAGGTTTCGCCGGTCACTGACGCAATCCGGTGCAATTGTTCGAGCGACGGCGCGACCGCGAAACCGCTGGCGGGAATGGCGGCGATCTTTTCCTTCATCAGCGCGCGCATCACTTCGTGGGTGTCATCGTCGTAGCCGGCCACGAAACCTTCCTCGTGCACGCCATAACGTCCGGCGCGGCCGGCGATCTGCTTGGCCAGCGCCGCCGAAATCTCTTCTTCCTCGTAGCCGTTGTATTTCACGGCCGTGGTCATCACGATGCGTGCGATCGGCATGTTCAGGCCCATGGCCAGGGCGTCGGTGCCGACCACGATGTCGGCCTGCCCCTCGCGGAAGCGCTCGGCCTGGGCGCGGCGCACTTCCGGCGACAAATTGCCGTAGACGGTGGCGACCGACAGCCCCTTCTCGGTGATCATGTCGCGCCACATCAGCACCTCGCGCCGCGAAAAGGCAATCACGGCGTCGCCGCGGCGCAAATTGCCGAGTTTACGCACCGGCGACGGTTCCATCGCCAGCGGCGCCATGCGTTTGAGCACGTGCACTTCGAGCGGCACTTCCAGCCGCTCGGCCAGGGCCTCGATGGCGCGCCGTGCTTCCGGCGCACCGACCAGGTAGACGGTGCTGGCGGGTGCGCCGCAGACGGCGGCGGTCCAGGCGGCGCCGCGGTCGCGGTCGGCCAGCATCTGGATTTCGTCGATCACGGCCACTTCGACCGCCTTTTTGGTATCGAGCATCTCGACCGTGCTGGCGACGTGGGTGCTGCCCTCGGCGATGCGGCGTTCCTCGCCGGTGATTAGGCTCACCTTCAACGCCTCGCCGTGCGGGCGGGCCGCCTGCAGGCGTTCGTAGTTTTCCAGCGCCAGCAAACGCAGCGGCGCAAGATACACGCCGCTGCCGGCTTTCGCCAGCGCTTCCATCGCGCGGTGGGTCTTGCCGGAGTTGGTGGGACCGAGCAGGGCGATGAACTTGCGCGGCATGCGGCTGGCGACCTCGAAGGATTCCGGGTACTCGGCCAGATTGATGCTTTCCTTGGTGCGGGCGGCGTGGCGCTCTTCCTGGTCGCGCTCGATGGCGTGCTCGACGCGCTGGCGGATACGCTCGAACACGTATTCGGCCGGCTCCGAGGTTTCCAGCTCGTCGAGCACGCCCAGGAAGACGCGCGGATCGAAGCCGGCGTCGTCGGCCTGCTCGGCGATCTCGGCCACGAATTCCTCGGCGTCGAGCTGGAGTTCGGCCAGGGCCTTGTCGCCGGTGCGCTCGGCGATCAGGTCGCGCCGCGCCAGCGGGTCCATCTTGCGCCACTTGCTCGGCTTGGCCAGCACGCCGCGCGCCGGCACCAGGGCGTAGCGCACACGCAGGCCGTGGTACTTCACTTCGCCGGAAAAACGCAGGAAAACGCGGCCTTCCATCTTGACCAGCGCGATGCCGCGTTCGGCCAGCGTCAGGTCTTGTTCGAGGAAAGCGTCGTCGCCCGTGTCGGAATCGTTGTCGGAAGGGTCGCTACGAAGATTGCTCATGTGTGAAAAGGACGATGTCTGGTTGTCACCACTATATCGCGGATGCCGTGGCCGTCCCGTTCCGAAACCCGCCTGGCACGCCAGTGAACAGGCTCTGTGCATACAAATGTGTTGCAGTCGGCTCAAATAATTGACCAGTTCACATTTGCGTGCAGAATGTTATTTTCCTGTAAGAAATTTTCAACTATAGTCTAGCGCTTTAGACCTGCCGCATTCCGTTGCCTACCATGAAAAATAACCGGATCGGCCTTATCCTCGTCGTCTCCTCGCTGGCCGTTATCACGCTGGTGGTCTCCCTGCTGCTGGAGCGCCAGCACACCGAACAGGCCGAGCAGGTACGCGCCCAGGGCCTGGGCACGGTGCGCTCGCTGGCGGTGCTGCCGGCAAGCGTGCTGCTGCCGCCCCCGGGCCAGCCGGGCGTGCTGGCGTCGCTGCTGGCCGGGCGCGACAACCCCGATTTCGCCTACGCCGCCATTAGCGGCGAGGATGGCCGCAACCTGGCCGAAGTGGCCAGCCCCGGCGCCATCGTGCCGCCGGCCGCGCCGCTGGCCCTGGCCAGTTTCGACGAGCGCAGCGTGGCCGCCGGCCAGAACACGCGCGCCATCCGCGAATTCCGCGGTCCGCTGGCCAGCCCGGATGCGCGCCTGCAGCTGCGCATCGGCTATTTCGAGCCGCAGGGCTTCCTCGACCTGAAGGACTTGCCGTTCTACGCGCTGATCGCGCTGGCCGTGTTCCTGCTGGTACCGCTTATCTACATCGTCATCAAGCGCGAGATGGCGCCGCTGGCCGCCCTCGGCGAACAGCTCAAGACCCTCGGCGCAGCCCAGGCGCAAGCTCCAACCCAGGAACTGGATGCCAACCAGGACGTGCGCGGCCTGGCCGGGAAGCTGAACCGCTACCTGGACCACACCAGCGCCCGCATCCGCGAGCTGGAACAGGACAGCATCGCCAGCATGGCCAGCGGCCGCCTGCTCGAATACGGCAGCAACAAGATGCAGGCGGTGCTGCAATGCCTGCCCGACGGCCTGCTGGTGCTGGACCCGGCCGGCGAAGTCACCTTCGCCACCGGCAAGATCGAACCGCTGCTCGGCGTGCCGGTGGCCGAGGTGCTGTCGCAACCCGTCGAGGCCTGGTGCCGCGACCCCGAACTGCGCGCGATGCTGGCGCGCTTTCGCGGCGCCGGCCTGGATGCGCGCAGCCAGATGACGATCGAATTCAATCCGCTCGGCGTGCCGGGCAAGCGCCTGTGGGCCACGGCCCAGGCCCTGACCGGGCACGCGATGGCCTACGGCACCCTGGTGGTGCTGCGCGACGCCACCCGCGAACACCTGGCGCGCCAGGCCGGCAACGACTTCGTGGCCCACGTGGCGCATGAACTGAAATCGCCGCTGAACGTGATCGGCATGTATGGCGAGATGCTGGCCGACGTCGGCATCGACGACCCGGCCGTGCGCGTGGAAGCGATCAACGTGATCCAGGACGAGGTCGAGCGCATGACCTCGCTGGTGAACAACCTGCTCAACGTGAGCAAACTCGAGATGGGCAGCATGCGCCCCGAGCGCCACCGCGTGAAACTCGACGACCTGCTGCGCGACGCTTGGCAGCAGGCGCGTTCGCGTGCCGATGCGAAGAACATCCGCTTGGACCTGCAGGTGGCGCGCGACCTGGCGGCGGTCTCGGTCGACAAGGACATGTTCCGCATCGCCCTGAACAATCTGCTGAACAACGCCATCAAGTACAACGCGGCCGGCGGCAACGTGACCCTGAGTGCGGAAGAGGGCGACAGCGACGTCGTCATCGCCGTGCGCGACAGCGGCATCGGCATGACGCCGGAAGACCGCGAGCGCGTGACCGAAAAATTCTTCCGCGTGCGCGAGACCGGCGAGGAACAGCGCGGCGGCCACGGCCTCGGGCTCTACCTCAGCAACCAGATCGTCGAACTGCACCACGGCCGCCTGACCATCGAGAGCGAACTCGGACACGGCAGCGTGTTCTCCATCCATCTGAAGAAAATGCCGGCACTGGCAGAAGGAAGCCAAGTCCTATGAAGAAATCGATTTTGCTGGTGGACGACGAACCGCACGTGATCCGCGTGCTGCGCCTGATGCTGGAACGCGAAGGCTATGAAGTCAGCAGCGCCAACGACGGCAACGAGGCGCTGGAAAAAATGGCCGCGCGCCGCCCCGACGTGATGGTGAGCGACATCCAGATGGCCGGCATGGATGGCCGCGAACTGTGCCGCACCGCGCGTGCGCGCTATCCCGACGAGCGTTTCCCGATCTTCGTGATGACCTCGATGACCGCGTCGCAGGAGCGCGAATGGGTACGTGAACTGGCGAACGTCGAGTTCCTGGAAAAGCCGCTCAGCCCGCGCCAGCTGATCGCCCGCCTCACCACCTACTTCACCAACGCGGCCACGCAGGAGAACCCGCATGCATGATGTCCTGAACGATCTCGACTTTTCCCGTCACGCGCGCTGGCTGCGCCGCACCACCGGCGCCGACTACGACTTCGCGGTGTGCGGTGCGGATGGCGGCGTGCGCTGGCAGCAGCAGGCCGCTAGCGGCATCGGCGAATGGATCGCCGCGCAATGCGCGGACGGCTTTGCCTGGGCCCAGGACGGCGACGGCATGCAGCGCCACGACCGCGACGGCGCCACCCTGCTCTACATGGCGATGCACGGCAAGACCGGCCTGCTCGGCTACCTGGCGGTGCGGGTCGACGCCGTGGCTGAAGCACCCACGGCCTGGGACGCGCTGGCCGAAACCTTCGAGGACATCGGCGCAGGGATTGCCGACGAAGTGGCATCGCGGCGCGAGCTCGACTCGATGGCGATCGAACTCTCCGAGCGCTACGAGGAACTGCACCTGGTCTACGCCATCGACAAGACCGTGCAGCAGCTCGAACCCGGCGCCGATTTGTTCCAGCGCCTGCTGCAAAGCTGGGCCGAGCACATGGACGCCGACGTCGCCGCCTTCGTGAAGCCGGGCGAAAATTTGTGCGTGCATGCCACCAATCTGTCGGCGCCGATTCATAACCTCGACCTGGTGCTGGTCGAGATGCGCGGTGACCTGTACCGCTTCACGCATTCGGCACGCACGCCGATCGTCATCAACGACGTGAACGACCCGCGCCGCGCCTACATCTTCACCGACCTGCCGTTCAAGTTGCTGTGCTGCCCGGTGATCCACGACCGCAGCGTGGTGGCGATCCTGGTCCTGGCGAACCACCTGGCGAAACCCGACTTTTCCAACAGCGACCGCAAACTCGGCGAACTGCTGGCGAACCAGCTGTCGGGCCTCTCCAAAATGTACGGCATGCTGGCCGAAACCCAGAAGTTCAACGACCAGATGGCGAACGCCCTGATCGAGGCGGTGGAAGCGAAGGACCCGTACACGCGCGGCCACTCCGAGCGCGTGCACTACATCACCATGGAAATCGGCAAGCGGATGAACCTCGGTACGCGCGATACCGACGACTTGTTCTGGGGCTCGCTGCTGCACGACGTCGGCAAGATCGGGATTCCCGACGCGGTGCTGTGCAAGCCGGGCCGCCTGACCGCCGACGAATTCACCTTCATCAAGGTGCACCCGGAGCGCAGCTACGAAATCCTGCGCCACATCGACCGCCTGAAGGGCGCGGTGCCGGGCGCGCGCCACCACCAGGAAAAGTACGACGGCACCGGCTACCCGCACGGGCTGAAGGGCAATGACATCCCGCTGCACGCGCGCATCATCGCCGTGGCCGACACCTACGACTCGATCACCAGCTCGCGCGCCTACCGCGCCGGGCGCAGCCACGAAGTGGCGATGGCGGAAATCGCACGCGTGGCCGGCAGCCAGCTCGATCCGACCATTATCAAGGTGTTCGAGGAAGTCTGCGCGGCAGAACCGGAGTGGATCGCGCGCTTCAACATCGCCCGCGACCTGCCCCAGCAGGCGGCATAAGCGATGAGCGACGCCGTCACCCGCAGCCGCATCGGCTCGATGACCTACCTGGCGCCGGCGATGGCGCTGGTGGCGGCCGACGCCGTGGACGCGGTCGACAAGGCCATCAACGAATGCATCGCCCAGCACCAGGTGAGCATCGTGCTCGACCTGGGCAAGGTGGCGCTGCTCTCGGGCCGCGCGCTGGAAATGATGACGCGCGCCGCGAACCGCCTGGGCAGCCTGGGCGGCTGGCTGAAGCTGGCCTATCCGAGCCCGCTGCTGCTCGATATCCTGAACGTGACCGGCGTGTCCGACAAGGTGGCCCTGTACGACACGCCGCAGGCACAGGCCAAGGCGCCGCGCGGCGCCGGCCAGCCGAAGCTGGGCGACATCCTGGTCGAGCGCGGCGTCGTCACCGCCGCCCAGGTGGCGGAAGCGGCGCGCCTGCAGGAGCAGACCGGCAAGCGCATGGGCCTGATCATGGTCGAGAAGAAGTGGCTGACCGAGTCGGCGCTGTTCCAGGCCCTGGCCGAGCAGCTCGACCTGCCCTTCGTGAGCCTGCGCGCCGGCCTGTACGACCCGGTGGCCGTCTCCTTGCTGGAACGCGACGTGGCCAAGCGCCTGAACGTGATTCCGCTGTTCGTGGTCGAGAACACGCTGACCCTGGCCACCGGCGAGCCGCAGGCGGTGCACAGCATCGACGAGATCCGCGCCCGCACCGGCTGCCGCATCCGCGTGGCGATGGCGCCGCCGGCCGACATCAACCGCGTGCGCGACGATGCCTACGGCGGCACCATGCCGGACTTTATCCACAGCGAAGCGAACGACCTGGAGCTGGTGGACAGCCAGATCCCGGACGACTACACGCAGATCGACCAGATGGCCGGCGCCAGCCCGGTGATCAACATGGTCAACGCCGTCATCCAGCGCGCCATCCACGACAACGCCAGCGATATCCACATCGAGATCTCGCGCAACAAGTCGCGCATCCGCCTGCGCATCGACGGCATCCTGTACGAGGTGATGTCGCCGCGTGTCGAACTGCATCCGGCGATTGTCTCGCGCCTGAAAGTGATGGCGCATCTCGACATCGCCGAGCGCCGTTTGCCGCAGGATGGCCGCATCCAGGTGATGACGCAGGGCCGCACGGTCGACCTGCGCTTTTCCTCGCTGCCCGGCATCTACGGCGAAAAGGTGGTGCTGCGCGTGCTCGACAAGAACCAGTCGATCCTGGATGTGGACAAGCTCGGCATGGAGCGCGGCACGGTCGAGACCTTCAAGCGCCTGCTCGGGCGCAGCCACGGGCTGATCCTGGTCACCGGCCCCACCGGCAGCGGCAAGACGACGTCGCTGTACGCGGCGATCAACTACCTGAAAAGCATCGAGAAGAACATCGTCACGATCGAGGACCCGGTCGAGTACCAGCTGGACATCATCAACCAGAACCAGGTGAACGATGCGATCGGGCTCACTTTCCCGAAGATCCTGAAGCACGTGCTGCGCCAGGACCCGGACATCATCATGGTCGGCGAAATCCGCGACCGCCAGACCGCGGAGATCGCGGTGCAGGCGGCGCTGACCGGGCACCTGGTGCTCACCACCCTGCACACCAACGACACCCTGGGTGCGGTGGCGCGCCTGGTGGAGATGGGCGTCGAACCCTACCTGCTGTCGTCGGCATTGATCGGCGTGATGGCGCAGCGCCTGGTGCGCCGCATCTGCCCGGCCTGCAAGACCGGCTACCTGGTGCCGCCCGGCGCGGCGCTGGCCTATGGCTGGAAGGGAGAGGGCAACCTGAAACTGCAAAAGGGTCGGGGTTGCCCGTCGTGCTACGACTCGGGCTACAAGGGGCGCCTGGGCATCTATGAATTGCTGGAAGTGGGCGCGGACCTGCAGCGCATGATCGTGGCGAATGCCAGCAAGGATGCGCTGGTCCAGCACGTGGCAGGCAAGGGTCACCGCGACCTGTACGCCGACGGCATGGAGCGCGCCTTTGGCGGCGACACCACGCCCGAAGAAATCGCACGCGTCGTGCATTCGCTGTAAGGGGAGCAGGGCATGGCAATCGAATGGGATGATGCAGCGGCCAGCACCGCGCCTGGCGCGCCGGCCAAACCGGCGGCGAAGAAGGCCGCGTTTGCCTTCACGCGCGACGCCCGCATCGGCAGCGAAGACCGCATGCTGTTCACCGAGCGCCTGGTGCTGCTGCTGGAAACCGGCGTCGCCCTGCACGACGCCTTGCGCGCACTGCACGAGCAAAGCGACAAACCGCGCCTCAAGGCCATCATCGGCGAGGTGGCGGACGACATCGTCGGCGGCCAGCGTTTTTCCGAGGCGCTGGCAAAGCATCCGGAGCTGTTCCCGTCCACCTACATCAATCTGATCGGCGCCAGCGAGGCCGGCGGCTTCCTGCCCGAGGTGCTCGATCAACTGGTCGACATGGACGAGAAACAGGAAAGGCTGCGCAGCACCATCGTCTCGGCGCTGTCCTATCCCGGTTTCCTGATCGTGTTTTCGATACTTGTGGTTGTCTTTATCCTGGTGGTCGTGTTCCCGAAATTCTCGGTGATGTTCGCCTCGATCTACGACGAGCTGCCATTTACGACCAAGATTTTCATCGCCGCCAGCAACCTGCTGACGCAGCATGGCATGGTCTTCGGGGTAGCCGTCCTCGGCCTGGCAGGCGCCGCGCTGGTGGCCCTGCGTCGCCCGGATGCGCGCGCCTGGCTCGACCGCGCCAAGCTGCGCCTGCCGTTCATAAAAGACATCTTCATCAAGATTTATCTCACGCGCCTGATGCGCGTGATGGGCATTTCGCTGGCGCGCGGCGTGACCATCCTCGACACACTGGGCGCCTGCCGCAATGTGATCCCGAACGCCGAATTCCAGCGCTTCCTGGGCGAACTCGAGGTGCAGGTGACCGAAGGGCGGGGCATTGCCGCCGGCTTTCGCGACAGCCCGCTGATCCCGAGCAGCGTGAAGCAGATGATCGACACCGGCGAGGCCACCGGCTCGCTGGGCAAGGTGATGGGGCGCGTTGCCGACTTCTACGAACGCGACCTGACGCGCCAGCTGAACCGCCTGGCGAAGATGGCCGAACCGGTGATGCTGATGGTGATGGGCGTGCTGGTGGGGACGATTGTGACCTCGATCATCCTGCCGATCTTCAAAATGTCACGCGCGGTTCACTGAAAAGCAACAATTGCAAAAGTTAATGCGCATAAGCAATTAAAATGCTGGCCGTTCATGTTACTCTTCGTTGCTACTCGTTAAGTATTTGCCGTAAAGCAAACCGACCTTAACCCATTCCCTTATTAAAATGACCACTACCGTCCGCCACTACGCCGCCAAAGGCTTCACGCTCATCGAGCTCCTGATTGTCGTGATCATCATCGCCATCCTGGCGGCGATTGCGATTCCGCAGTTTTCGAATACCTCGGGCGACGCCCAGGAATCGGCGCTCCAGGCCAACCTGGGTACGATGCGCTCGGCCATCGAACTGTATCGCGTACAGCACCGCAATGCCCTGCCGGGCGTGGCCGTCGCTGCTGCCACCGCTGCCGAAACTGCGGCTTGCACGGGTGCGGGCGGGGCGATCGTCGCTCCGGCAGCAGGTGCAGACACCTTCACCGCCCACATGACCGGTTTCACGAACGCCAACGGCGTCGTCTGCTCGGTGGCCACACCAAACGGCATCTTCAGCATGGGACCTTACCTGCGCGCGATCCCGACCGACGGCATCACCACCCCGGCCAACAGTGATGTGGTCATGGTGGCAGCCAATGGCGCTGCAGCCGCGCCGGCACCTGCTGCAGCCACCGGCGGCTGGCAGTACGACCCACGCAACGGCAACATCCGCGTCAACAGCAACGCCGCAGGCCGCCGCGGCGTCGCGCTCTTCGAGTACTAAAGACCCCTCCCGTGAAGCTCGTACTGAACGCTCTTCGGGGCCAGGCGGGCTTCACGCTGGCCGAGATGGCGGCCGTCGTCGCCATCGTCGCAGTCGCCGCCGCGATTGCCATTCCCAAGTCCGATCCGCAAACGGCGCTTGCCGCTGACGCCGCCGCGGGCGAAATTGCCCGCGCCGTCCGCTTCGCCCAGCGCGAGGCGGTCCGCACCGGCATCTATCACACCATCAGCATCGACCCTGCCAGCCAGGTGCTGCGCATCCAGCGCCCGGCGCCGTCCGGCAGCGGCAACATCACCGTCACCCATCCCGTCGACAAGCGCGACTACCAGATCAACTTTGCCGACGACGGCATGCCGCGCGCGCGCATCGTCAGCTCGCTGTTCCGCTACCAGAGCAACGCCCTGACGAATGGCGCGCTGTTCGGCCCGGATGGCGCGCCGGTCGACGTCGCCCCGGCCAAGCTGCTGGGCCTGCCGATCGGCATCGTCCTGGGTACGAAGGAAATCTCGCAGCTGAAGGAAGACGCGCGCATCACGGTCCGCTACGGGAACGTCGAACGCGTGGTGCGGGTGGCGCCGGTAACCGGGCGGGTGAGCCTGTGAAGGGCGAGTTTGCCGCCGCGCGCGTGCGAATCAAGGGCTTCTCGTTCGTGGAAGTCATGGTCGCCGTGCTGCTGCTGGCGATCTGCGCCATTCCGATGATGGAAGCGATCCGCAACGGCCTGTCGGTATCGAGCGCCGGCGCCGACAAGGCGCGCGAACTGCGCTGCATGAAGAACACGATGGAAGCCATCCTGGCCGAGCCCTACCAGACGCTGTGGCTGGCCGCCTCACAGGACAATGCGGCCAGCTACGCGCTGCCGGAAGACGCTTCCTGCACCGGCGTCACGCGCCGACTCGCCATTTCGCTGTGCGAGCAGTCCGGCGCCACCACGGTGTTCCTGACATCGGGCAGCGCCGCGAACCGGCGCGAGTCGGCCATGCTCCACATCGCCCTGAGCTCGGACAAGGGCTATGCGTTCACCACGCTGGTGGCGCGATGAACGCACGCCTGCCTGCCCGCATTCGTAACCAAGGCCTGAGCCTGACCGAGCTGCTGCTCGGGCTGGCCATCGGCGCGCTGGTGCTGGCGCCGCTGGCGCCGATGCTGCAACGCGCCGGCGCCAGCGCGCGCGTGGCCGAAGACCAGGTCGCCCTTGAACGCGAAGCCGACTTCGCCCTCGAACGCATCGCCGCGCGCATCCGTAGCACGGCTGCCACGGCGGGCCTGACCGACAAGCCGAGCAGCGAATGGTTCAAGCCGGCGGTGGTGTACAGCGTCAACGCCGATGGCATGCTGGTCGAACAGCAGGGCAAGGACAGCTACGTGCTGGCCGAATCGGTGCGCGACTTCAGCCTCGCCGCGACGGTCCCGGAAGCCGGCCAGCCGCTGATCAAGGTCAGCCTGAGCCTGGGGCGCAACAATGGCGCCAACAGTGACACCAGCGGCAGCGCCAGCACCACCGCCACGGCCACCGTACGCCTGGGATCCGCGCTGTGAGGGCGGGTAGCGCAAGCCAGCACGGCATTCTGCTGCTGCCCGTGGCGCTGACGCTGGCCGTGGTTGGCATCCTTGCGTACACGATGGCGCGCGAAGGCAGCATGAACGCCTCCGCCGTCGACGACCAGTACGACGTCGAGGTGACGCGTTACCTGGCCGCCAGCGGCCTGGAAGTCGCCAAATGGCGCGCCTCGAAGGACGACTGCGACGACGACGAAGCTGCACTCGGCACCCTGAAGCTGCCTGGCGGCAGCGTCACCGTCGCCAGCGCCAAGGAGAACAAGGGCATCCTCACCGTTACCCTCACCGCCACCAGCGACCGCGTCCCCGTCGGCGCCAACGGCAAGCGGACGGTGACGACGGTCACGCGCGCCATGCAGCTCTACGACCTGGACGAGGTGAAGGCGGCCACCCTCATCGGAAAAGGCGAAGAAGACACGACCATCGTGAAGAACGGCACGGCCAACCTGATGAATTCCGATACGCTCACCGCCACCGAAGGCGCGGCGCATCCGCTGATCCTGTTCAAGCTGCCCGCCGATCCGGACCGCAGCTCGATCATCCAGGCCGACCTCAAGCTCACCAAGAAATCGGGCAACAACAGCCAGCCGGGCCGCCTGCTGTCCGTGCACCGCCTCACCCGCGAGTGGAACAAGAACGCCAGCTGGACCAGCCCGCACGGCGATGCCATGCTCTGGGCCACCCCGGGCGGCGACTACGCGGCGACGCCGGCGGCCAGCGTCGTCATCGACCCGGGCAGCGGCGCCTACAACGGCGCCTATACCTTGCGCATCGACACCCTGGTACAGGGCTGGGCCAGCAATAACAAGACCAACTACGGCCTGCTGCTGAAACCGACCGCCCTGTCGAACGTACCCTTCATCAGCTTCGACGGTTCGAACAAGCCCGAACTGTCCCTGCGCTATTACAAGCGCTGTACCTGATCCGCTGTAACTCATTCACGAACAGGCCATGAACACACCCGCCTTCCTGCCAGCCGGCCAGCAAGCCTGCGCCGCCCCCGTCATCACCCGCACAACCCGGCGCGGCGTGGCCCTGCCCGGCCTCGGCACCGCCCGCACCGCATGAAGGCCTGGCTCTCCTCCTTGGCCGGCAAGGGCGCCCAGGCGCCGGCGCCGATCGGCCTCGACTTCGCGGCCCAGCGCCTGAACCTGCTGCAGGCCATTCCGTCCCCGGATGGCCCGGCCGTGCGCGCCGCCGTCTCGCTGCCCTACCCGGTGGAGCGCGCGCAATTGCTGGCCGACGCGCCGCGCCTGAAGCGCTTCGTGCGCGATGCCCTGCATGCCGCGCCGTTTGCCGGGCGGCGCGTTGTGTCGGTGCTGGCGCCGAGCGAAGTGCGGATCCTGCCGCTGACCGTGCACGTACCGAACGGGCAGAACGAAGGGCAGGCGGTGGCCAAGGCGGTGCGCGAGCAGCTCGGTGCGGCCGCCAGCGAATCGGTGGTCGACTACTACCAGGTGCGCAGCGTGGAGGCGGCGGGATCGGAGCGCCAGGTGCTGGCGGCGGTGGCGGCGTCGAAGAACGTGCTGGCCTACCTGGACACCCTGCGCGGCGCCGGCCTGGAGCCGGTAGCGCTCGACATCGGCCCGGCCGCGATTGCGCGCCTGCTGGCGGCGATGCAGGAAGACTTCGACCAGTCTGTCCTGTTGATCAACTTCGGCGCCAGCAAGAGCTACCTGACCGTGATCTGGGGCCGGCGCCTGATGCTCGACCGCGAGATCGACTTCGGCGAGCAGCAGCTGGTCGAGCGCCTGTCGCGCGCGCTGGGGCTGGACAACGAGGTGGCGCTGGCGCTGCTGCGCGAGCACGGCATCGGCACCCCGGCCGGCGCGCCTCAAGGCGGCGGCGCCCAGCCCGACATCGGCCGCACCGTGCGCGAGATCCTGTACCAGGAATTCGCGGCGCTGGCCGAGGAACTGGTGCGCACCCAGGTGTATGTGGCGTCGCGCACGCGCGGCAGCAGCATCAGCCGCGTCTACCTGAACGGCAGCGTGGCGCGCTACCGCCACATCGGCGAGCGCATCGGCGAACTGGTGCGCCTGCCGGTGGAACTGCTCGATCCGTTCAAGGCTTTCCATGGCGCGCCGGGTGCGGCGGTGGGCGATGCGCACGCCATCGCCCTGGCCGCCGGCCTGGCACTGCGCGGAGGCACCGGTGGCTGATATCGACATGATCCCGCGCAGCTGGCGCGAAGGCCTGCGCGTGCGCCGCACCCTGGCCGCGTATGGTGCGGCGCTGGCGGCGCTGCTGCTTGTGGGCGGCGGCGGCGGCGCCTTTGTGCACTGGCGCCTGGCGGTGGAGACCCCGCGCCTGGAGCAGGAGCGCGCCGCCTCGCTGCAGGCTGGCGCCATGCGCACCCAGCTCACGGCTGCGCAGGCACGCAGGGATGCGCTGGCCGAGAACCTGGATGCGCTGGCCGGCCTGCGCGGCACCGGCGAAGTGGCGGCATTGGCCACGGTGCTCGACCACGCCCTGAACGAACGTGTCTGGTTCCAAACCCTGCGCCTGGCGCGTACCCAGGAAACCCTGCAGGCGGCGCCGTCGCCGCTGCCGCCGGGGACGGTGCAGGGACGCGCGCCACAGACCGGCACACCCCAGGCCTGGCGTCTTGGCACCCAGGTCGAGATCACCGGCGGCGCGCTCGACGACGCGGCGATGACGGCCTTCCTCGCCGCCCTGGCCGCCGACCCGGCGCTGTCCGAGGTGCGCTTCCTGAACAGCAGCACCGCCGCGGAAGAAGAGGGCGGCGCCGTCGGCTTCAGCGCTTCCGCAGCGCTTGTCAAACGCCAGGAGGCGCCATGAATCCCGACTGGATACGCAAGGCCGCCGCACTGCCGGCGCGCCAGCTGCACCTGGCCGGCGCCGGCCTGCTGCTGATCGTTGGCGCCGCGCTCTGGTTCTATGCGCTGCGTGCACCGCTGACGGCCCTGCGCGCGGTACGCGCCGAACAGGCGCAGCTGGCGCAGGCCGCCGGCGACCCGCGCCTGCTCGCAGCCCAGCTGGCCCAGCTGGCCGCCGACAGCCGGCAACTGGAGCAGCGGCTGGGCGCCGGGCCAGGTCCAGCATCAGGACAAGCATTGGCACAGGCATCGGCGCAAACCCCGGCCCAAGCCCAGGTGCGCCTGGTCGGCAGCCTCGGTGCACTGGCGCGCGAGCAGGGCGTGACCGTGCACGGCGTGGCGCCGGCGCCCGACGAAATGGCGCTCGGCTTCATGCGCCTGGGCTTCGACGTCGACGCCAGCGGCCCGTATGCGGCGCTGCTGGCCTGGATGAACGCGATCGAGCGTTCGCAGCCCAACCTGTCGATCGCCGGCTTCGACATGCGCACGGGTACCGCGCCCGGCCAGGTGGCCATCCGCATCCGCATCGCGGCTTACCAGACCCAGGAGAACGCGCCATGAAACGCCTTGTCTTCGTGATCGCCATCGCCTGCCTGGCCCCGTTGCAGGGTACGGCACAAGCGCAGCCGCTGCGCGATCCGTTCGCGCGTCCGACCCTGACGGCACGCGCACCGGCCGCCGCCGAGCCGGCGCAAGAACCCGCGCAGGCGCCACCGCCCATGCCCCAGCTGCGCGCCGTGATGGTCACGCCAAGCGGCGCGCTGGCAAACATCAATGGCCAGATCCTCGCCAGCGGCGAGTGGTTCGGCGACTATCAACTGATCAAGGTGGAGGAACGCGGCGTCACGCTGAAAAAGCGTGGCGTGACCAGCGTCCTGCTGCTGGACGAGAGCCGCAAATGAAGCACATCACACATACAGGCATGGCCGTTCTGCTGGGCGCCGCCTTGGCCGCGCACCCGGCAAGCGCCGCACCGCAACGCACACCGGCAGCGGCTTCCAACCAGCCGGCCACCGCGGTCTCGTCGACGGTGGCGCCGCTGGGCGCGCCAACCTCCTTCGTGTTCCGCGACACTCCGATCGCCGAGCTGTTCGAGATGATCTCGCGCCACGAGCGAGTCAACATCATGCTCGGCAAAGGCGTCACCGGCAACGTGGCCGTCAGTTTGTACGACATGACGCCGCGCCAGGCGATCTTCGCGATTGCCGAAGCGGGTGGCTACCAGGTGCTGACGCGCGAGAACGGCTACATGATCGTGAACCCGGCCGACGGCGCCGCGGCCGGCGCGCCGGTGTCGGCGAACATGGAAGTGCGCGCGCTGAAGGTGCTGTATTCGGAACCGCAGCTGGTGGCCGACATCCTGTCGAAGCACGTCAGCCGCGGCGGCAAGGTGACGGTGCTGCCCTCGCGGCGCACCTTGATCGTCGAGGACACGCCGGAAGGCATGGCGCGCATCGTGGCGCTGCTGCGCGAGATCGACACCCAGCCGCAGCAGATCATGATCGAGGCGAAGATCCTGGAGATCACGCTCGACGAGAACGAGAACTTCGGTATCGAGTGGAACAAGGTCTTCAGCGGCGACGGCGTGAATCGCATCGGCACCAGCCGTCTGCTCGAGCGCACCACACCGGGCCTGGTGTTCAACTTCGTGAACAACAATGTCGACGTCTTCCTGAATGCGCTGAACAACAAGGGCCGGGTGCGCACCCTGGCCACGCCGAAGCTGCTGACCCTGGAAAACCAGGAAGCGACGACCAACATCGGCGACAAGCTGGGCTACCGCGTGACCACGACCATCAACAACGTCACCAGCGAAACCATCGAGTTCCTCGAGACCGGCGTGATCCTGCGCGTGACGCCGTCGGTCGACGCCGACGGGCGCATCGCCCTGCGCGTGCGTCCGGAAGTCAGCTCGGGTACCCTGCTGGGCGGCATCCCGTCGAAGAAGACCACCGAGGTGAATACCCAGCTGGTGGCAGATAACGGCCAATCCATCCTGATCGGCGGCCTGATCAAGGCCACCTCGGGCCAGCGCCGCATCGGCGTGCCGCTGCTGGGCGACGTGCCCGTGGTCGGCAAGCTGTTCTCGAACAACGAGCAGTCCGGCACCCTGACCGAGACCATCGTCCTGATCACGCCGCGTATCGTGCCGACCCGGCCAGCGGGCACGGACGTGCAGGACATCGAGCGGGTGCAGCAAGCGGCAGGCGAGATCCAGGGTGCGTTCAAGGGACCCGCAAAGCTGAATTGAAACCGGCATCGGCATCGCCCTTATAGGCGAATTGCCGCAAGTGGAAGTAAACGCGGCTGCACCATGCAAAATGGCCTCCGAGGAGGCCATTTTTCGTTGTGAATGCATGGTGGGTTCGAGAACCCACCCTACGTGCATGCATACCAGGTAGGGTGGGTTCTCGAACCCACCATTCCCATCAAGCTGCCGCCACGCCCGCGTTATGCGCCTGCTGGTCCGCGTGGTACGAGGAACGCACCATCGCGCCGACTGCCGCGTGCACGAAGCCCATCTCGTAGGCCGCTTCCTCGAACTTCTTGAACTGGTCCGGGTGCACGTAGCGGCGCACCGGCAGGTGCGAGTTCGACGGCGCCAGGTACTGGCCGATGGTCAGCATGTCGATGTCATGCTCGCGCATGTCGCGCATCACTTGCAGGATTTCCTCGTCGGTCTCGCCCAGGCCAACCATGATGCCGGACTTGGTGACCGCGTTCGGGTACATCTTTTTGAAATCGCGCAGCAGCACCAGCGAGTGCGTGTAGTCGGCGCCCGGGCGCGCTTCCTTGTACAGGCGCGGCACGGTTTCCAGGTTGTGGTTCATCACGTCCGGCAAGCCGTCGGCGAAGATGTTCAGCGCCTTTTCCAGGCGGCCGCGGAAGTCGGGCACCAGCACTTCGATCTTGGTGTTCGGCGACAAGGCGCGGGTCTTGGTGATGCACTCGACGAAGTGGCCGGCGCCGCCGTCGCGCAGGTCGTCGCGGTCGACCGAGGTGATCACCACGTACGACAAACGCAGGTCGGCGATGGTCTTGGCCAGGTTGCCCGGCTCGTTCACGTCCAGCGGGTCAGGGCGGCCATGGCCGACGTCGCAGAACGGGCAGCGGCGCGTGCACTTGTCGCCCATGATCATGAAGGTGGCCGTGCCCTTGCCGAAGCATTCGCCGATGTTCGGGCAGCTGGCTTCTTCGCAGACGGTAACCAGGTTGTTCGCGCGCAGGATGTCCTTGATTTCGTAGAAGCGCGAAGAGGCGGTGGCCGCCTTGACGCGGATCCAGTCCGGCTTTTTCAGGCGCTCGGCGTCGGCGATCGGCACGATCTTGATCGGGATGCGCGAAGTCTTGCTGGCGCCCTTCTGCTTGTCGCTGGCGTTGTAGGCAGCAGTGCCGGCAGCGTTGGCGGGATTCAGGACGGTATCGGTTTCGGTAGTCATGTCGCTCATGCCCGCAGGGGCTCCATTGAATTGTTCGGTTCGGCAGGATCGGCAGCCAGCTGGCGTACCAGTTCGCGCGCCAGGGCTTGCTGCACGTCGGCAAGGGGCGCCTCGACGCCCATGGTGCGCATGTCGACGGTGGCCAGGCCCGAGTAGCCGCAGGGGTTGATCCACGAGAACGGCGCCAGGTCCATCGCCACGTTCAGCGAGACCCCGTGATAGGTGCAGCCGTTGCCGCGCACTTTCAGGCCGAGGGCGGCGATCTTCGCGCCGCGGCGCGGGCCTTCGGCGATATAGATGCCGGGCGCGCCGGCCACGCGTTCGCCCCCAAGATTATACGCCGCCAGCACCTCGATGACCGCCTGTTCGATTTTTGCCACAAATTGTCGGGCATACAATTTACCGCCCGGCTTGTTGCGGCGCAGGTCCATCAGCAGGTAGATCACCACCTGGCCGGGGCCGTGGTAGGTCACTTCGCCGCCGCGGTCGGTCTGGACCACGGGGATGTCGTGCGCCGGCACGCCCGGTCCATTCAGCAGGTGCCCGCGGTCGGCGCCCAGGCCCAGGGTGAACACGGGCGGGTGCTCGACAATCCAGAGTTCGTCGGGCGTGTCGGGCGTGCGCGCATCGGTGAACGCGCGCATGGCGGCAAAGGTCGGTTCGTAGTCGGCGCGGCCGAGCGCGCGGATGAGCGGGCTGGCGGGACGGGTCGGGTGCATGGGAGTCTGGTCAGGGATGGTGACAGCCCCGATATTATAAGCCAGCGCCCCCGGCAGTGCCGGGGCCAGGCTGGGTATTGCGTTACAGAACGATCTTGACCATCGGGTGCGACGACAGGGTGCGATAAATGTCGTCGAGCTGTTCGCGGCTGGTGGCGCGCACGGTGCAGGTCAGGCCGGTGTAGTTGCCCTTGCCGGAAGGACGCACTTCCATGCGGCCATGGTGGAAGGTCGGGTCGAAACCGGTGACCACTTCGACGATGGTGGCGGCAAAGGCGTCATGCGTCGGGCCCAGCACCTTGATCGGGAAATCGCTCGGGTATTCAATGAGGGAATCTTTCGGGTCCATTGTTTCATTCCTGTGCAAAAGGACATTGTAGCCAAAGCGCGCAGCCGGCGTATCGTCCGGGCTGCGATTGACCCTGGCGTGGTGAAAAAAGGCCGGCACGCAGGCCGGCCCGGATGGTGTTCAGCGCTCCATCTGGCGTGCGGGGCCGCGGCGGCCGCCATCGTCGGCATTCCTCGGCTGGGCCGCGGGTGCGGGGCGGCGTTCCGGGGCTGCTGACGGCGCCGGGGATGGCGCAGGTGCCGCGATGGCCGGGGCCGGGGCCGGGGCCGGGGCCGGCGGAGGCGAAGGCATGGCGCGCGGTGGCGGCGCGGAGATGGCGGTCGGCACCGGACGCGCCTGTTGCTGGGCACGCGCCGCCGCGGCGGCAGCCGCCGCTTCCATGGCGCCGGCGCTGCCGAAGCGCGGCGACTCCCTGTGGGCCTCGCGCTGTGCTTCCCGCTGTGCTTCTCGCTGCGCATCTCTTTGCGCATCGCGTTGCACGTCGCGCGACCAGGTGCGCTCTGGCGCCGGCTGGGCGCTCATCACCGGCGCCGGCTGGCCGCTGAGCACCGGCACGGCCGAACGCGGGACCTGGTCCTCGCTGCCGGCGCGCTGCTGGAAGCGGTTGCGGCGCCCGTCCTCGAACTGGCCGCGGGGTTCCTGGCGCATACGGTCGTCGCGGTCGCGCTCGCGGCCGCCACCGACGATCACCGGTACGCTGCTGCCGATCACGGCCGCCTGGGGCGGCGCCGGCAGGGGACTCGCGGCGGGCGCCGCCGGCACTGCCGGGCTGCTCGGGACGGCAATCGGCTGGCTGCCGCGCCCCGCATAGTCGGGACGCGCATCTGCACGACCATCGGGACGCCCATCGCGGTTCCAGTCGCGGCGCTCATTACCGCGCAGTTCGCCACGTCCGTCGTTGCGGCCGGCGGCGCGGGCGGCATCCTCGGCAACGGCGCGGGCGGCATCGCGTACATTCGCGCCCTGGCCGATGCTGCCGAACTTCACCGGCGGCGTCGGCGGCAGCGCCACCGGCGCGCGCGCCCAGCTGGCCGGCGGCGTGGCGCGCGGTTCGCGCGGCACCACCACTTCGCGGCGCCCATTGAAGCGGTCCTGCGGCACCACGGTCAGGCCCTCGCGCCGGTAGTCGCGCTTTTTCCCATCCTTGCCGTCGCGGTTACCGTCGCGTCCACGCGCGGCTTGCCAGGCCAGGCGCCGCAAGTGGTCGTCCGACAGGCGGTAGCCGGGCACGAAGCGCTCGTGCGGCGCCAGCGGATACCAGCCTTGCCCGGCCGATGGGCGCGAATTGAAATTCAGGTTCCAGCCGGCGCCGCCAACCCAGCCGACCAGGGCCGGCGCCCATACCGGGCGGCGCTCGTGGCGGCCAGGCGCCCAGGCCCAGCGCCGGTTCACCTGCACCCAGCGGCCGTAGTGGAAGGGCGCATAGCCCCAGGGCGCATTGTCGACCCAGGTCCAGCCCCAGGGAGCAATCCAGGTCCAGCGTCCGTCGCGGTAGGGCACCCAGGTCGACGACACCGACGGCATCCAGAGGTTGCCGTATTCGCTGTCGCTGCTCCAGCTGCCGTAGCGGTCGAGGTCTTCGTAACCCGTCATTTCGCGCGGGATGTAGCGGGTGGCAAGCGCCGAATCGGCCTGGCGGTCGCGCTCCAGCGCCCAGTCGTCGAAGGCGTCGCGTACGGCCTGGGCGGTGCGCAGGTCTGGCCCGGCGATGTCGGCGCGGCGTCCGGCGCGCACGGTCAGGCGCTCGCCGCCGCCTTCGACGACCGCCACGCCGTCGAAGACGTTGATGCTGCTGGTGTCGGCGGCCAGCTCGGCGTCCACGCGCAGGCGGCCCGCTTCCTGCATCAGCACCCGGCCCTGCGGCGTGGACAGCTCGAAGCCGCCCAGCACCTCGGGATTGACGATGCGGACGTTGACGCTGCCGTAGTGCAGGCGCAGGCGCAGGTTGTCGTCGTCGAGCTGGATCACGTCGAGGCTGGAGTCGCCGTCGAGACGGATCGCGCTCGAACCCACGCGCAGCTCGGTGCGCGCACCCGGCGCCGTAGTGACGGTGTTGCTGGAAGTGACAGGCCAGTTGACCAGGGCGGTGCTGGCGGCGTCCCCTTGCCCGGCGCTGATGCTGACCTGACCCTGGGTCAGCGCGATGCGCCCGACCTGGGCCGGCGGATCGTCGGCCAGCGCCAGCGTGGAGGAGACTGCCAGCGCCAGGAGCGCTGCGGTTTTCATCAGAAAGCGAGGTTTCATCGAAGGCTCCAGGGGTGGGGACGGAGAGCGTCTACCTGATTACAACGCACGAGGAGATACGTGGACAACACGGGTTACAGACGGTTTCAACTTGTGCATGAGCGAAACATGCACACGCTCTGACTAGGCCCGGAAAACTCAGTGTGCGCCAGCGCGCTTGACGAAGAACAGCATCGAACCGACGACGACCAGCACCGCGCCGAAGAAGCGGTTCTGGATACGCATCGCGCGCGCATCGCGGAACAGGCGCTGCATCGACGACGCCAGAAAGGCATAACCGTGCATGACCGTGCTGTCGATGACGACCATGGTCACGCCCAGGATCAGCAGCTGCGGCAGCAGCGGCGCATCCTTGGAAATGAACTGCGGCAGCACCGCGACCATGAAGATGATGCCCTTCGGATTGGTGGCATTCGTCAGGAAACCGGTC
>Ga0308160_10002269_pt1 | contig 23861 bp, 20 predicted proteins | sample PhyFR1_FD_201036 | JGI IMG/M metagenome (GOLD analysis project Ga0308160, IMG submission 201036) | Phyllosphere microbial communities from UC Gill Tract Community Farm, Albany, California, United States - DLSLF.R1 | ecosystem: Host-associated > Plants > Phyllosphere > Unclassified | place: USA... | reverse complement strand
TGACCGGCTTTTCGCCGATCTGGGTCCACGCGTCGCGCAGGTCGGTCAACAGGGTTTGCACTTCTTCCAGCATTTCAGCCTTGTTTTGCAAGTTAGCGGTGAGCAGGCGCTCGGTCATGTAGGCGTACAGCGAGTCCAGGTTGCCGGCGATCTCGCCACCGGCCTTCTTGTCCAGACTGGCGCGCAGGCCATTGTTGATGATGTCGAGCGCCTTCGAAATGGCGGCGCCTTTTTCCGCGATCTGGCCGGCCGACATATGCTTGCCGGCATTCCGAATCGCGCTCAGGGCGCCGTCGTACAACATGACGATCAGTTTGTGGGGCGAGGCGGCGATGACCGAGGTTTCCAGGCCTACTTTTGCGTAAGCATTCACGCCGCGCTGCATTGATCCAAACATCAGAACCTCCAAATACTTCAGTTGTGCGCAAGCGCTTTTGAACGCTTGCCGCAGAGTTCGTGCTGGAGCTGGTCGGGACGGCTTCGAGGCCTGCCTGCCATTCTTCAGCGAGGGTAGTTTACTCACTTAACGGCAGCATCTAACGGGACTTGAGAGCTGGAAATGCATGCCATATCGCGGTTTTATCGCACGAACAAGAAATGGGGAGGTTTTGCGCGGTCGCAGGAGGACGCGCGGGGCGTGTCAATCGTTGCGCAATTGCTTGCGGCGCTCGTGGTGGCGGCGGTGCAATGGCGACTGCAGGGCGCGCGCGAGGATGGTGCGCGGCACGTTGCAGCTGTCGAGATATTTGAAAGCGAAATCGACCCCGCGGATATCGACCAGGTACAGGGCGTACTCGGCGGTGAGGGCGGTCTGTTCGTCGGTTCGTCTTTGTATCATGTGCGTCTCCATGCCTGCTGGAGGAAGCAGGCGGCGTTGGCACAATCATATGCGTGTGCCCGGCGCGCGCGACTGGAGAAGTTGTTAAGAATTGTTTCGGCTGTAGGACACGACGCAGGTCCCTCAGTGGCGCCTGCGCACTGCCCGCACCGGTTGGGGCTGCGCCTGTGACCGATGCGCAACGATGAAGTCCGCCGCATCTTCCGGCCCCAGCGGGCGCGCGTACAGGAAGCCCTGGGCCTGGTCGCAGCCCGCATCGAGCAGGGCGGCGGCCTGGGCCTCGGTTTCCACGCCCTCGGCCACCACGCCCAGGTTCAGGCGGTGCGCCATGGCGGCGATCGCCTGCACGATGGTGCGCGAGTCGGCACTGTGTTCCACGTCCTGCACGAAGGACTTGTCGATCTTGAGCTTGTCGATCGGCAGGCGGCGCAGGTAGCTGAAGCTGGAGTAGCCGGTGCCGAAGTCGTCGATGCTGAGCGCCACGCCGAGCGACTTAAGCTTGTGCATGATGACCATGCTGCGTCCGGGGTCGGCCATCGACACGCTCTCGGTCAGTTCGAGCTCCAGCAGTTCGGGTGGCAATTGCGCGGCGGCGAGCTGACCGCTGACGATGGCCACGATGTCGCTTTGCATGAACTGGCGCGCCGACAGATTCACCGCCAGCGGCACCTGCGGCAAGCCGGCTTCGCGCCAGGCCGCCAGCTGGCCGACCGCGGTCTTGACGATCCATTCGCCGATCGGCGCGATCAGGCCGGTTTCCTCGGCGATCGGCACGAACTCTTCCGGTGAGACCACGCCGTGCTCGGGATGGCGCCAGCGCAGCAGCACCTCGAAGCCGGCCAGCTTGCCGCTGCCGAGGGCGATCTTCGGCTGGTATTGCAGGAACAGTTCTTCGCGTTCGAGGGCGCGCCGCAGGTGGCTTTCCAGGGTCAGGCGGCGCCCCATTTCGCGGCGCTGCGCGATGGCGAAGCGTTCGATGCGCCCGCCGCCCTGGGCCTTGGCGTGGCGCATGGCCGTTACGGCATTGTTGAGCAGGGCATCGGCTTCCTCGCCGTCCTGCGGATAGCAGGCGAAGCCGACGCTGCAGGTCAGCGAGATATCGCCGTTCTCGCCGTAGGCATGGCCGTTGACTTCGTTCATCAGCTCGTGCAGGCGCGCCAGCAGGCGTTCCTCGCCGTCGGGGTCGTTCAGCAGCATGACGAATTCGTCGTTGCCGGCGCGCGCCAGCATATCGCCGCCGCGCAGGTGCGACTGCAGGGCGCGCGTCACCGCCACCAGGGCGGCGTCGCCGACCACGTGGCCGAGCAGGTCGTTGAGCTGCTTGAAGCGGTCCAGGTTCAGGCAGGCGACGACGGCATGAGCCCCCTGCGCCTGCCAGGCCGGAATGCTCTCGGCAATGCTGCGCAGCAGGGCCTGGCGGTTGGCCAGGCCGGTCAGCGCATCGTGGGTCAGCAGATATTTCACCTGCCCGGCGGCGGCTGCGGTCGCGCTCGATGCGGGCGCGTGGGCGGCGTTGTGCAGTAATTGTTCGTGCAACTCCTGGGCCGCACGCGCCAGCTGGCGGTGGTAGATCAGTTCCTCGGCCATGCGCGCCAGGTCATGCAGCTCGTCGAGTTCTTCCTGGCTCAGGCTGCGCGGGCGCGAGTCGAAGATGCACAGCGTACCGAGCCGGTCGCGCTCGATCGAATGCAGCTGCACGCCGGCATAGAAGCGGATATGCGGCTCGCCGGTCACGCTCGGGTTGCCGACGAAGCGCGGGTCGAGGGTGGCGTCCTCGACCACCATGGCCTGGTCGGTGAGGATGGCGTGGCCGCAGAAGGACGTGTCGCGCGGCCCATGCTGGGCAGCAAAGCCGCACCGCGACTTGAACCATTGGGTATCGCTGCCCACCAGGGAAATCAGGGCGCTCGGCACGTCGAGCAGCCTGGCGGCCAGGCGCGTGATGCGGTCGAAAGCCTCTTCGGGCTCGGTGCCGTAGAGTTCGGTGGCGTAGAGCGCCGCCAGCCGTTTTGCCTCGTCCACCGGAATCTGGGGTCTCTGCATATTTAACAATCCACCGGTCTGGCGTGTCCGTTGCGATAAGTCCATTACGCCAGAAGACAAGGGAAAGCGCAATGCAGGCACGGCTGAAATACGCGCTTTTTATGCAGGGTGAATTGTGAACTTTCGTCGGCGCTCCGGTGCCACAAGCTGTTACACCGGAGCTATACGCTTTTTACAGCTGTGCGAGTGCGCCGGCGGCGTTGGCGATCGCCCCTGCCCAGTCGCCGCGTTCCGGCTGGCGCAGCAGGCGCACGCTCGGGTACCAGGGGCTGTCCTCGCGTCCGGTCAGCCAGCGCCAGTCGGCCACGTGCGGCAGCATGACCCAGGTCGGCCGGCCCAGCGACGCCGCCAGGTGGGCGACGCTGGTGTCGACCGCGATCACCAGGTCCATCTGTTCGCACAGGGCGGCGGTGTCGGCGAAGTCCTGCAAATGCGCATCCATGCGCCGCACCACGCTGGCGTCGAGCACGTCCATGTCGGCGGCGCGGTATTCCTTTTGCAGCGAATAGAACTCGCAGTCGAGCGCGAGCAGCGGCGCCAGCTGGGCAAACGGGATACTGCGGTTGTGGTCGTTGGCGTGCTGCATGTTGCCGCTCCAGACCAGGCCGACGCGCGGACGGCCCGCACCCGGGCCCAGGCGTTCCTGCCAGGCCGCCAGGCGCGCGGCGTCCGGCGCCAGGTAGCGCTGCGGCGCCGGGATGGTGTCGACTTCGGTGCCGAAGGCAAGCGGCAGGCTCATCAGCGGGCATTGGAAGTCGAATTCGGGCAGCGGATCGCCCTTGGCCAGGATCTGCACGGTGCCGCCCAGGCTGTCCAGCAGGCCGACCAGCGGGCGCTGCACTTCCAGCACCACGCGCGCGCCCAGCGCCGCCACCTGCGGCACGTAGCGGCAGAACTGCAGGGTGTCGCCCAGGCCCTGTTCGGCGAACAGCAGGATGGTCTTGCCTTCCAGCGAATCCTGGCCCAGCCACAGCGGCTGCTCGAATGCGCGCTGCTCGTTGTAGACGCTGAGCAGTTCGTTGTTCCAGCGCCATTCATAGCCGCGCCAGCCTTCGAGCAGGCTGCCGTACTGCAGGTTCAGCAGGGCGCGGTTCCAGTGCGCCGGCGCATATTCTGGGTCGATTTCCAGGGAGCGGTCGAAGCAGTGCAGGGCGTCGGCATAGCTGCGCAGCGCCTCGTAGACGTTGCCGCGGTTGTTCCAGGTGGCGGGGCTGTCGCCCTTCAGGGCCAGCACCTGGTCGTAGACGGCCAGCGCTTCCTCGGAGCGGCCCAGGTCCTGCAGCACGTTGCCGCGATTGAGCAGGGCGTCGGTGAATTCCGGGTCGACCTCGAGCGCGCGCTCGAAGGCGGCCATCGCGTCTTCGCGGCGGCGCAGGCGCTGCAGCACGATGCCGCGGCCGTTATGGGTGGCCGGCAGCTCGGCATCGAGGCCGATCGACACGTCGAAGCAGCGCAGCGCCGATTCCAGGTGGCCGATGTCGTTCATCATGTGGCCGAGGCTGGCGCGCAGCTGGGCCGATTTCGGCGCCAGCTCGACCGCCTGGCGGTAGGCATCGAGTGCGTCGTCGGCGCGGCGCATGTGGCGCAGCACGTTGCCGCGGCCGTGATGGGCCTCGGCCGCATCGAGCGGGTCCAGTTCTTCTTCCAGCATGGCATCGTAGACGTCGAGCGCGTCGTCGAGCGCGCCCAGCAGGCGCAGCGCCTTGGCGCGGTTGATGCGCGCCTTGATGTAGGTGGGCTGCAGGGCGATCGCCTGGTCGTAGCTGGCCAGCGCGTCGTCGGCGCGGCGCAGGGCGATCAGGATGTTGCCGCGGTTGTCGAGCGCTTCCAGGTGCGCCGGGTCGAGCTTCAGGGCGCGTTCGCAGGCGGCCAGGGCATCCTCGTTGCGCTTCAGGTGCTGCAGCACCACGGCGCAGTTGTTCCAGGCGGCGACGTCGCGCGGGGCGAGTTTCAGGGCGCGCTCGTAGCTGGCCAGGGCGTCGTCGTAGCGCTTCAGCGACTGCAGCACATTGCCGCGGTTATACAGCGCGTCGATATTCTTCTTGTCGAGCGACAGCGCCTGCTCGTAGCTCTGCAGGGCAGCCGGAAAGTCGCCGATCGCCTTGAAGATGTTGCCGAGGTTGCTGTACACGGCCGAGACGCGTGGATTGACGGCCAGGGCGTCGCCCATGAACTGCAGCGCCAGCTCGTGGTTGCCGATCTGGTAGCCGAGGATGCCGACATGGTGCAGCGAGTCGAAGTGGCGCGGCTGCTTTTGCAGGGCCGCGTCGTACTGGGCAAAGGCGTCTTCCAGGCGGCCGGCCTGGTGGGCCGCCAGGCCGGCGGCGAACAGGCGGTCGGCGTGGGAATCGGTACGGTGTTTGGTCGTCATGGGCAAGAAGAGAAGGAATGCGGTAGCGGGGATGGCCCCGGGGATAGCCCCGTGTGCGCATGCCGGGTCTATACAGGATGCCAGCGAGTGTAGCCGAGGGAAATTTTCTTGCATCCGAGGAATAGGCGGGCAAAGCGCCTTCATTTGCAGGCACTGTAGTTGTTGCTCTCAGGATATTCTGCATGGGTCGAAGCCGGGCCTGCCCGGTCGATATGTGTTGCAGTACCTAAATATTCTTCCGGTGCTGCCGTTGATGTCTCTGTTGCGTGTCATGAACCAGATGGTCCGCTTCGGATGCAAAGTTGCTCACAAACATTTTTTTTAAAAATTTCCTCAAGGTTTTGCAGAGGGGTCCGTTAAAGGATTCAAGCGAGCGGAAAACGCAACGCAAGAAACCAACCGAACCCTGATAGCAGCACCAAACTGAACTGCCCACTGGAGAATTACCATGTCGACTATTAACACCAACCTGTCTTCGCTGAACGCACAACGCAACCTGACCAAGTCGAACAACGAACTGTCGACCTCGATGCAGCGCCTGTCGTCGGGCCTGCGCGTCAACAGCGCCAAGGACGATGCCGCCGGCATGTCGATCGCCACCAAGATGGATTCGCAGATCCGCGGCATGTCGCAAGCATCGCGTAACGCCAACGACGGCATCTCGATGATCCAGACCGCCGACGGCGCTCTGTCGAACATCTCGGATGCACTGCAGCGTATGCGTGAACTGGCAGTCCAGGGTGCGAACGACACCAACGGCGACGACGAATGGTCGAACATCAACACCGAGATCAGCGCCCTGAACACCGAAATCGGCCGTATCGCGTCCGACACCAAGTTCAACGGCACCTCGCTGCTGACCAACACCGCCGTCACCAAGTCGATCCAGGTCGGCGCGGATTCGGGCCAGAAGATTGAAGTGAGCTTCGGCGCCAACACCGCCTACGCCGGCCTGTCGGCTGCCTCGATCTCGATCACCGACGCATCGACCGCTTCGGCCGCGATCAGCGCCATCGACGATGCACTGAAGGCACTGAACACCGAGCGTTCGTCGCTGGGTACCGCGCAAAACCGCATGGGCTACGCCATCAGCAACCTGGCTACCTCGGTGGAAAACCAGTCGGCAGCGAAGAGCCGCATCACCGACACCGACTACGCTTCGGAAACCAGCAAACTGAGCCGCTCGCAGATCCTGCAGCAGGCCGGTACTGCGATGCTGGCCCAGGCCAACTCGGCACCGAACAGCGTGATGTCGCTGCTGCGTGGCTAATCAAGCGCTGTAATCGAGTGTTTTACCTGTGCGGGGTTCATCCCCGCACAGCCGTTTGTAAAGAGGTGTTCCGATGCTGCAGCCAATCAACCCTGGAAGCCCATCGGCCGTTGCAGGCACCGTCACGCGGCCGCAAGCCGAGGCGGCTGCCAAGCCTGCGGCGGCGGGGCGCGTTGCCGCCGAGGCCCAGGCCGAAGCGGAAAGAAAACCGACGAACGAGGAACTGGGCAACGCGGTGGCCGACCTGAACAAGGTCGCCCAGGCCGCGTCCCAGGGCGTGCGTTTTTCGATCGACGAAGATACCGGGCGTACCGTGGTCAAGGTGGTCGACACCCAGACCGACAAGGTGCTGCGCCAGATCCCGTCGGTCGAGGCGCTGAAGCTGTGGCGTTCGATGGAACAGATGCAGGGTGCGATGTTGCGCGACAAGGCGTAAGCCGGCGCGGCATGCACGAGACTTGAAAGGAAAAACACATGGCGGCTATCAGCGGTGCAGGCATGCTGTCCGGGCTCCCGGTCGACGATCTGGTTTCTTCCCTGATGTCGGTCGAGCGGCAGCCGCTGGCGCTGCTTCAATCGAAGCAGTCCAGCTTCAATTCCAAGCTGTCGGCGTTCGGCAGCTTGAAAAGCGCGGTGTCGACCTTCCAGGCCGCGGTCAAGAACGTGTCGAGCGACGCGCTGTCGGCGCTGACGGCCACGTCCAGCAAGGCCGAGACGGTCGGTGTCTCGGTGTCCAAGGCCAGCAGTGCATCGGCCGGTAATTATTCCATCGAAGTGAGCAAGCTGGCGCAGAGCGATAAACTCGTGTCAAGCGGCGTCGCCCCCGGCACCACCTTCAGCGCCGCCGACAGTTCGATGGAGATTTCCATCGGCGGCAAGACCACCAAGCTGACCCTGACCGATACCACGCTGTCCGGCCTGTCGAGCGCCATCAACAAGGCCAATGCGGGCGTTACCGCTACCATCCTGAACGACGGCACCACCGACCGCCTGGTCATCACCGGCAATGAAACCGGCAAGGACAACACGGTCGGCATCGCCGCCACCGGCAGCCTGGCCCAGTTCGCCACCAGCGGCGGCAGCATGACCAAGTCGCAGACGGCGCAGAATGCCGAGATGACGATCGACGGCATCGCCGTGTCGAAAGCCTCGAACACCGTCACCGACGCGATCAAGGGCGTGACCCTGAACCTGAACCAGACCAATGTCGGCAGCCCGGTGAAGATCGACCTGGCCAAGGACACCGCGTCGGTGACGAGCAAGATCACGGCCTTTGTCGATGCCTACAACACCCTGGCGACGGCAGTCAACAAGCAGACCGCCTACAACGCGACCACCAAGACCGCGGCCGTGCTGAACGGCGACGCCGGCGCGCGCTCGATCATGACCGGCATCCGTGCCGAACTCGGCAAGGCGGTGGGTGGCGGCGGCGGCCTGCAAGGCCTGTCCGACATCGGCATCTCCTTCCAGCGCGACGGTACCCTGAAGCTGGAAAAGCCGGACAAGCTGAAAAGTGCGCTGGAAACCAATTTCGCCGGTGTCTCGAACCTGTTCTCGTCGACCGATGGCGTGGCGACCCGCCTGACCAAGGTGACCGAGGATATGCTGGGTTCGAAAGGCGTGTTCAAGAGCCGCACCGACGGCCTGAATGCCTCGATCGAGAGCATGGGCAAGAGCCAGGACCGGATGGAGCTGCAACTGGCCCAGACGGAAAAGCGCTACCGCGCCCAGTTCACGTCGCTCGATACGATGATGACCAGCATGCAGAGCATGAGCAGCTACATGACCCAGCAGCTGGCGGCGCTGTCGTCCTGGTAATGTCGGTTGCTGCAGCATGAAAGATGCCCGCTCGAAGCGGGCATTTTTTTTGGGCCATGATTCGTCACCGAGGCCGTTGGCCGGGACCGTACGGTGGGCACGCTGTGCCCACGCGGAACGATGCGCAGCGTTGACGCAAGCAAGGTCGAAACCGATGCGCTAACGAGACGCCTCAGAAGCGCAGTCGAAACGCCTCTTTTCGGGTCGAGATAACGCCAACATGATGCGGCCATCCGCGTGGGCACGGGGTGCCCACCGTACGGTTACCGCTACGGGCTTCGATCACTAAGGCGCTTATTGCGCGACGACGACCCGGTTCTTCCCACTCTGCTTGGCCTGGTACATCGCCTTGTCCACGCGCGCCAGCAGCGTTGCCTGGTCCTCGTTCGGCAAACGCAGGGCCACGCCGGCCGAGAAGGTGATCAACAGCTTCTCGTTATCGTGCAGGAAGAAGTGCTTGGTCAGCTCGCGCTGCAGGCGCACCATGGTCTGCACTGCCGACTCGACCGTGGTCTCGGTCATCAGGATCATGAATTCCTCGCCGCCGAAGCGGGCGATGACGTCGATCGAGCGCAGCGTGCCCTTCACCACCTTGGCCAGGTGGCGCAGGGCGTTGTCGCCGGCCAGGTGGCCGTAGGTGTCGTTCAGTTTCTTGAAGTTGTCGAGGTCGAGCAGGGCCACGCACAGCGGCGTGCCGCGGCGGTCGGCGCGCGCGCTTTCGCGCTCGAACACGTCGTCCAGGCCGCGCCGGTTCAGGGTGCCGGTGAGCTGGTCTTCGCGCACCAATTCGCTCAGGTGCTGGAGCTTGGCTTCGAGTTTCTTGATGCGTCCTTCGGCTTCCTGCACTTCCTGGTGCGCGGCCAGCATGCGGTCGCGCGAGGCCAGCGCCTCGGCCTGGGCGTGGCGGGTTTCGCGCAGCACTTCGTCGAGCACCTCGTTCAGCTCGCCAATGTCGCCGGCGTGGCGGATGCGCTCGGAAAATCCACCGAGCTTGTCGCTGAAGTCACTGGTCGAGGCTGCCACCGAGCCGAGGCGGTCGATGAAGGTCATCATCATGTTCTTGACGGTCGACTTCACGTCCGCCAGGCCATGCTTCAATTGGCCCTGCTTGTAGATCACGTCCTTCAGGCTGCGCGTGGCGTCTTCCAGCGCGCGGGCGTCGATCGGGCCGGCGATCAGGTCCTGCACGGCGGCGATCTGGCCGCGCATCCAGCTGTCGTCGTCCAGCAGTTCGCTGACGTTTTCCAGCAGCAGCTTGAACAGGCGCAGCAGCAATTCCTGCTGCTCGCCCGAGTCGCCGCTGTGCAGTTCGATCTGGAAGCAGAGTTCCTTCAGGCGCGCCGCGATTTCCTGCAGCGCCGCTTCGCTGTGCGCGATCTTGACTGCCGCGCCGAGCGACTCGGCCTCGGTCGCCAGGGCCGACTTCGCCGGCAGCAGCGAGGCCAGGGCAAAGGCCAGCGTCCGGCTCAGCAGCTCGCGCAGCAGGACCGTGTCGCGGCTTTCCATGCCATAGGTGACGCCGGGCGGAATGCCGCGCCGCAGGTGCTTTTCGACCAGCTGGGACAGGGCGCGCGCGTAGGCTTCCCAGTCGCGTCCTTTCACGGCGTGGTTCAGACGGCGGCCGTATTCGGCCAGTTCGCCCGGCGTATCGGTGATCTGGGTAGCGAACCCGGCCAGCACTTCCTCGGGCGCGGGGCCGGTCAGCGGAATGGCCTGGCGGGTTGGCTGGGCCGGCGCAGTGACTGGCGCCTGGGCTGGAGCCTGGGGCGCCGCTTGGGCGGATACCGCAGCCGGTTTCGGCAGCCCGGCGATCTCGTTGTAGATCTCGGCGTAGGCCTCGGGGGTGGGCGCGATGCGGCGGGTGGCGAGGCGGCGGAAGGCCTCGCGGGCGATCTCGACAGGACTCTGGACAGGCGGATTCGACGGATTGGACATGTTACAGCGCAAGTATTTTTAAATTTGGCGTAATGATAAGCAGTTTTTCCTTACGTCATTACGCAAATAGAGGGCAAAAGACCCCTTACTTGACGCTAATGTTTCCTTTATTCCACAAGCTGGTTCCGGATCGCGTAGGTGGTCAGTTCCGCACTGGTTTTCAGGTTCATCTTCGACAACAGGCGCGCACGGTATTCGCTGATCGTCTTCACCGACAGCGACAGTTCGCGCGCGATCTCGCTCACCGTCTTGCCCGAGGCGATCATGGTCAGGGTCTGGAATTCGCGGTCCGACAAACTGTCGTGCACCGGCGCCTCGTGGTCGCTGCCGACGCTGTTGGCCAGCGCCTGGGCCAGGGCCGCGCTGACGTATTTCTGGCCGCCCGCCACCTGGCGAATCGCCTGCACCAGCTCGCGCGGCGCGCTCTGCTTGGTGAGGTAACCTGCGGCGCCGGCCTTCAGCGCGCGGATCGCATACTGGTCTTCGCGGTGCATCGACAGCATCAGCACTGCCAGCTCCGGCTTGTCGTCCTTGATCTGCTTCAGCACCTCGATGCCGTTGCGGTCGGGCAGAGAGATGTCCAGCAGCATCACGTGCGGCTTGGCGCGGCGGAACAGCTTGACGGCGTCGAGCCCGTTCTCGGCTTCGCCGGCCACGACGATGTCGCGCTGCTCGGCCAGGATCTGCTTCAGGCCTTCGCGCACGATGGCATGGTCGTCGGCGATGAAGACACGGATAGTTGCTTTTTCGGTCATTGTTGCGTGTTGCTTTCGTTCACATCTCGCGGCGGCGCCAGTGTCAGCCTGATCTTGATGGTCACCATCGTGCCACCTCCAGGCGCTGCCGACAAGCTCAAGGTGCCGCCCAGCGCCCGCGCCCGCTCGCTCATGCCGCGGAGGCCGAAGGACTGCGGCTTGAGGCGGTCTGCCGGCAGCATGCCGCGCCCGTTGTCGGCAATGACGAGCGTCAGGTGCTGGCGCTGGCGGCGCAGCGTCACCGTCACCCGGCTGGCGCCGGCATGCTTGGCGACGTTCGTCAACGCTTCCTGGAAGATGCGGAACAGGGCCGCGGCATGGTCCGGGTCGAGCTCGATGTCGCGCTCGGCGCTGCGGAAGATGCAGGCGACCCCGGTGGTCTTCTCGAACTCGCGCGCCTGCCATTCCAGGGCGGCGACGATGCCGAGGTCGAGCGTGGACGGCCGCAAGTCGAGCGAGATGCGGTGCACGGCCTCGATGCTGCGGTCGACCAGGCTGTCGAGGTAGGCGGCCTTTTCCTGCAGCACCGGGTCTGGCGGCAGGCGCGCGCTCAGCATCGACAAGGCCATCTTGATGGCGCTGAGGTTGCCGCCCAGGTCGTCGTGGATTTCGCGGGCGATGCGCGCGCGTTCCTGTTCCTTCACCTGCTCGCTGTGCTCGGTGAGTTCGGCCAGCCGTGCGCGCGAACGCAGCACGTCGAGCTGCTCGTTCTTGCTCTCGGTGATGTTGGTCATGATGCCGTCCCACTGCACCGCCCCGTGCGCCGCCGGGTGCGGCGTGGCGCGCAGGTTGACCCACTTGACGTCTTTCCAGGCGTCGATCCAGATGCGGCCTTCCCAGTTCCAGCCGGACAGGCTGACTTTCGATACCGCCATCGTTTCGAGGTAGCCCTTGCGGTCTTCCGGCAGGATCAGGCGCAGGAACAGATCGGGGTCGGCCTGCAGCGCCGCCGGCTGCACGCCGAGCAGGGCGGCGCAGCCTTCGCTCAGGTAGGGATACTCGTGGCGGCCGTCGGCGCCGAGCACGAACTGGTAGACCAGGCCCGGCGTGTGGTCGACGATGGCGTTGAAGCGCGCCTGCGACTGCGCCAGGGCCGTGGCGGCGGCCTGCTCGGGCGACAGGTCGTCGCCGATCGCCAGCAGCAGGGCGCGGCCGTCGCGCTGGATGCGCAGGAAGGTCAGCTTGGCCGGATACAGGCTGCCGTCGGCGCGGCGCAGGCGCGTGCGCAGGCAGCGCTGCTCGCCGATCTCGTCGCCCAGGCCGGCCAGCAGCCCGTTCAATGCGCTGCCGTCGAGCTCGGGCGCGACCAGGGCCACGCTGGCGCCTTGCAGGACGGCGCCGTCGTAGCCGAGGTTCTGGCGCGCGGCGCCGTTCACGTCGACCAGGGCCAGGCTGGCGGCGTCGATCAGGAACATTTCGGAGGTGGCCGCCTGCATCGGGGCGGCGAGGGTAGGAGCGGAAATAGTCATGGGCCTTCGGAGTCGGTGGATTGCCGGCGCCGGCGCCAGAGCGACACGAAGCGGCGCAAGGCGCGCGCGCTGCGCGTGGCGTGGCGGCTGCCGAAGGGCACAGACGGACGCAGCTGGCGGCGCAAATGACGCAGGTGACGGCGCAGGCCGCTCCTCAGCGCGGACACGCTGCGCCGCACCCGGACGTAGGTCGGGCTGGCGCGCAGGCGGGCAATCAGGTGGTCTTTGTACATAATGAAGCGATTGTGCCACCGCGCAAACCAGACCAGCGCCAGCAAGGATGGCAGGGTCAGCACGTACAGGCGCGCCACCACCACCGCGCCGCCCAGCTTGGCCGCGACAAACGTCGCCACGCCCCACATCGGGTGGCCGTGGGCAATCGCCAGCAGGGCCAGCAGCTTGACCGGCAACAGCAGCAGGCCCGGCAGCGCGAACACCAGCAGGGCCGGGTAGGGCGGCAGGCGCCGCACCGCGTTCTCCAGCCAGGCCAGCGGCGGCCAGTCGGCAATGCCGCTCGCAAAGCGGCTGCCGACGCGCCACAGCCATTCTTCCAGCACGAGCAGCAGCGCTGCAAGCGTCAGCAGCGGTGCAAGCAGCGGGTGGCGCAGAGGAGGAGGAGAGCGAGGCGTCGGCTTCATCCTTCGGATAATAAAGCAATCCGGCGGCGCTTCCGGCCCCATATCCTTATAATAAGCTTATGAATAAGGCATTCGTAAAAGAGAACGACAACGACGACGACGAAGACGCCGTCGCGCTGGCGCAGGCGATTCCGCCCGGCGCCAAGAACTACATCACGCCCGCCGGCTACAAGGCCATCAAGGACGAGCTGCTGCAGCTGATCGACGTCGACCGGCCGGAAGTGGTGCGCGTGGTGCACTGGGCCGCCTCGAACGGCGACCGCTCGGAAAACGGCGACTACATCTACGGCAAGCGCCGCCTGCGCGAAATCGACCGCCGCATCCGCTTTCTTACCAAGCGCATGGACTCGGCCTTCGTGGTCGACCCGAGTGTCCATTATGGAAACGATCAGGTGTTTTTTGGTGCGACTGTTTCCTATTCGAATACAGCGGGCGAAGAGCACACGGTGACCATCGTCGGCGTCGACGAGCTCGATCCGCTGCGCGGCCGCATCAGCTGGGTGTCGCCGGTGGCGCGTGCGCTGACCAAGGCGCGCGAGGGCGACATCGTCACGCTGCAGACGCCGCAGGGCGTGGAGGAACTGGAAATCCTCGGCGTCGAGTATCCGGAACCGATCGCCGACTGATCCTCGCTGCAATCCGGCAGGGCTGGCTAGTGGCTGGTAAGATGCGGGCATGAACCAAGCTCATGACACCGCACGCGAGTCCGACGTCCTGGCCGCGCTGCGGCAAGGGACAAACGACCGCCATGAACGTCTCGACAGCGGCCTGCCCCTGTCGAAGCCAGACGCCACGCTGGCAGACTATGCCTATCACCTGCAACTGCTGCGCGCCTGGCTGGCGCCGATGGAAACCTGGCTGGCCGGGTTCGACGATGGTCCGCAGGGCGCCAGCGGCTTGCCGGAGGCGCCACACCTGTCCCTGATCGAAGCTGACCTGGCCGAGCCCTCGCTGGCCGGCTTCGGCGCGCCCGATTTTGCGCCGGCACCGGCCTGGCCGCAAGATGCCAGTGCCGCCTGGCGCTGGGGCGTGGCCTATGTCGTCGAAGGCTCGCAGTTGGGCGGCGCGGTGCTGTATAAACGCCTGGCCGAGCAACTGGCGCCGCACCCGCTGCGCTACCTGCGCGGTTCGGGCAAAGCAGGCCCCGGCCCACGCTGGCGCGCTTTCATGAGCGCGCTGCGCGCCGAAGTGCGCAGCGAGGAAGAGATCGCCGACGCCCAGGCCGGCGCCTGCGACGCCTTCGACCGCATCCTGGCGCTGGCCAGGGTCTGATCCGCGCAGCAATGGGCTGCACGTGCTCGCCACCCGCGTGCGTCTGCCCCGATCAGACTAAGACCGCGTCGGTCCTTCCTTGCCGGGTTGCGGCAGCGGCTCGTCCGGCGGGTGTGCCGAGGCCGGAACATGCAGGTTCGGGAAGGCCTTGAATCTGTCGCGGTGCTGGATTTGCAGTACCGACAAAACGAATCTGCCGATGGCCGCCGCCGTGTCGTCCAGACCGCGCGCGTTCAACAATGCCAGGTCGGGCATGGACGTCTCGACGATGCGGTTCAATGCGACACCACTGCCAGTGCGCATCGAGATGTCCAATACATCTTCCTTGTCATTCAGGCTGAAAGCGATAAATGCCACGCCATCTTTCATAAGGTTCTCCAACTGTATATAAGAAGAATCAATAATTCCGGTGGAATGATCGAAAACTAAAATTATCCTTCAGGAAAATTAAGGGAAGTTTTTATTCGCATCTTTATGGCATTGTCCCATGTCGTCCCCTGCAATTGTCGAGCAATGACTAAAATCATTTCGCGCTTTATTATGTGCCTTTCGTTCTCCAGGCGTCAGCCTAACCCCATTTTCCACCATATCGTCATAGTGCGGGCCTCCGAGCATTGCGTATCGGGCACTGCAAATTTCCATGTCAATTGAATAGTTTTTTTGACATTGTTCAATTGCATTTTGGTATCCTTCTTCGTTGATTCTACGAATGGGCCCTGCCGCAGGCGGAGCCGTAGGTCCAGGAATTATTTCGAGTGGGGGAGTCGCTACGGGTGGTTCCCCGCTACACATCCAACTGGTTAGTAAAAAGGTACACCAGTTGAATGGTACGTCTGGTTCAGGTACTGGGCGAGGCTGGGGTTCGCTTGCCGGAAATGGTGGAAGGATTATACCGGTTTCAGGATCCACGTGATTGGGATTTGGTGCAGTGATATAGCATATGCCGCCGCCACTAGGTAGGGCGACACATGTTGTTGTCCCACCGCTAGCGTTAGGTGTTGGACCCGGCGGCCATGGAAATAACGGAACCGGCAAAGTTGGTGCACTGCCGACACCAGCATAGTTAGGATTCTCAGGATATTGTTCAGGATATCCGCCCCAATCTTCTCCACCAGTAGGCGTGTCTCCCCAATCATCGCCCCAGTCGCCGTCAAGGTCACCGCTGCCGTCGCCCCAGTTACCACCATTGTCGCCTTCCCATGGCTCATCGGGCCACCAGTCACTGATTCCACCACCACCACCGCCACTACCACCACTTCCGCCGCTACCATCGCACCATCCATCACCACAGGAAGAAATGCCACCAGTGTTGTCAATCAGCATTGGTCTGGTGTAATAGTCCTCAACCTGCCGGGCTTTGGCTACTTTTGTAGCCGCTATTTGTGCCTGTTTAAGACCGTAAGCAAACTTTGCCATGTCTTGCAGTCGTTCTTCGCGAGTTCTTGTTTTCACTATTTTCGGATCGACATGAATGGACAATATTGTGGCGGCGCCAGGATAATGTTCCACTGTGATTCGACCACCTTTAATTACGGGCGATTTAATCTCGTGACAGACGTTCTTGGCGTCTGTTTTTAGGCTCGTCATGTAGCATAAACTGTACCGCTTATTCGACACCACCAGAGTGCTGACTGCCGCAATGCTAGGATCGAGCAGCGGAGCTTGAATAACCGCAATTGGCTTGCCAGCTGATTTGGGTAAAGGTCGCTTTACACACTCGCCCTTTTTTGTGCAGGCTTCGATATAAGAACCGCCTTGCCAGACCAGTTGATGCTCACTAGTGAGAGTCATTGGGCCAGTACCGATCGGATTACGTGTCCCTGGCTTGGGCATAGTTGGATTGCCGAGTTGGAACGAGCGAGGTTTATTTGCTTCCGAATTATCTTGAGCCATAGATGTTCCAGCGGCAGCAAGGGAAGTTGCGAGTAACGCCAAGGTGATACGCTTTATCATTTTATTGTTTTCCATTGGTTTGAAAATGACTTAACTTTAAGCAGCGTATGTCTTTGACTTGCCGATATCTCCTTTCAATAACCGTTCAATAATAGTTGCCAAATTTTTTTGTGTTGTGTTTTGTATTCCTTGTCTTGCCTCCTGAAGGACTTTCTTTAAATTCTGTAGAAACCCCTGCTCCGAGTGAGAAATTGCGAATAGAGTTGGAATGTGCAAACAGGTAATGGATCTTAATAATGTTTACTGAGCAATTCTGTGCTGTCGAGATGAAGAATATTACTTTCATAATCTCTTCTTGTTCTAGAATTCCATCTATGCCTTCGATCTGGATCATAAGTTTTGAATCATCGAGGCAATAAGAGCGATGTCCGTAAGCCGAAGTATTTGTCTTGTGTTTTAAAAGAGAAATTACCTTTCTGCTTGTTGCCAAAAGTAATAGCTCGGCGCGCTTCGGCTTGGATGAGCGCAATGCCAGAAACCCTAGCTGATGTTTGTGTATGAGGGTGAGAACGGCAGCCGGATCAATGGCTGCGGCCACTCCGGCGAACTGACCAAAAGCCGCGCCACGCTGCGGTAAGTCCGCCGTGCCACTGGGCGGTCCTGACGCCGGGCCCTGCAACCCGATGCGCATTGAAAAAACAGCAAGCACGTTGCACACTGCTCGGTACTAAACCGACGACCACGAGGTATCGCATGTCGCTCCCGCCCGAACCCACCGCTCCCGCCGACTTTGATTTCATTATTGGCGACTGGGACGTCGCACACCGCCGTCTGAATGCGCGGCTTGCTGGTTGCACCGAATGGACGGAATTCACCGGCCATTCATCGACCAGGAAAACGCTGGGCGGTTTCGGCAACCTGGAGGACAACATCCTCGACTTCCCGGACGGACGCGTGCGCGCCCTGGCCCTGCGTTCCTACTGCGCCGAGGCCGGCACCTGGTCGATCTGGTGGCTCGACGGCCGCAACCCTACCTCGCTCGATGTGCCGGTGGTGGGCAGCTTCGCCGATGACGTCGGCCTGTTCTTCGCCGACGACGTGTTCGAGGGACAGCCGATCAAGGTACGCTTCACCTGGACGGCGCGGCCAGGCACATCGCCCACTTGGGAACAGGCATTCTCGAACGACGGCGGCGCGACCTGGGAAACCAACTGGACGATGCGTTTCGTTCCTAGCCGAAGCTCAGGGTCCTGACCGCGGCGCTGTCGAGCGCGACGTCGACCACGCGCCCGCGCCGGTCCCAGGCCAGCAGATGGCCGCCGTGCACGGTCGCGCGCGCTTCCAGGGCATCTGGCAGCACGATGTCAGCAACGAGCTTGCCCTGGAGGGTCGTCAGCTGGCAGTGCCAGCCATCGTCGGCGTCGAAGCACAGCATCAGGAGTCCGCTGTGCAGGCTCGCGCGTGGTGCCTGCGGGTGCGGCCAGGCTGCGATTACCTGGTTGTCGTGCGGATGCAGCGCGCGCAAGCTCGGCAGCGCGCTCTTGCGGTCGGGTCCGGCCAGGCCCAGGACCAGCGGTTCATCGTCCCGGCAGTCGGGCAGGACAACGAATGCGTGCTCGGGTAAGAGCACGTGCCGGCGCGCGAGTAGGCGCCGCGCTGGCAGCACATAGTGCCATTGCTCGACGCTCGGTCCCTGGCGCACCAGCAGCGACTCGTTCTGGTCCTGCCGCTCGAAGCCGATCACGCGTCCCTGCAGATCGCCTACCTGCCACAATACCGACTGCCCCTGCGCGGTCGCATCGAGCACCATCAGGCGATCGCTGGCGACCACGCTCCAGGTGGCGCCGTCGAATTCGTCCGCCCAGAAGTCCAGGCTGGCGCTAAACCAGTCCTCGACCTTGCCGCTCACCAGGTCGATGCGGCTGACGCGGACCTGCTTTTCGCGCCGCGCCAGCGCCAGCGCGCGCCGGCCGTTATACGACAGCACCAGGTGCGTGGCCGGAACCGGAAAGCGCAGCAGAGCGCGCCCGCCTTCGCGCGCCAGCACCACGCCGCCTTCGCCCAGCGCCAGCAGGTGGCCGCCGTCGGGCAGGCGCGCACGTCTTCCAGTGAGTACAGGCCGGCTTCGGCAAACGCGACGCGCAGGGTGTCGTTGCGGGCCGCTAGGGCGGTGACGGCAGGCGCGTTGTGCGGCTGCTTGCGCGGCGCGTCGTCGGCCAGTACCAGGTCGGCGCCGATCTTCAGGAGCTTGCCCAGGGTGTCGCCCGGCAGCGGATGCGCCGCGGCGCCGCGCCCGGCCGCCAGCACGCGCCACAATTCGGCGGCGATGCGGCGCGTGGCGCGGTTGTGCGTGTCGAGGCGCAGCAGGCATTCGCAGGCGCGCAGGCGTTGCAGGTCCGCGTCAAGGCCCGGCGCATGCAGCAATGCCTGCAGCGCCGCCTGGTGTGCGCGCAAGGCGTCCGGATCGAGGACCAGCGTGTACAGCAGGCCCTGCACCCCGAGCGTGCCGCCGCCTGCCTCGGCCGCGCGCAGCCAGTCCAGTGCGCGGGCGCGCTCGTCGGCCAGCGGCCAGACCGCCATTGCCGCCTGCGGCAGGTTGCCGCACGCTGCCAGGTGCTGCGCCCATTCCAGGCGCAGGGCGGCGCCGCCCGCATCGCGCCGGCGTTCGAGCTCCGCCACCGCTTCCTCGAAGCAGAGGCTGAGGCGCGCCAGCAGCACGGCGCGCGCCAGGTTGCCGGCCCTGGCATGCAGGCGCACGGCGGTCGCCGCCGGCAGGCCCAGGGTTTCGGCCAGCTGCGCGGCCTGGGCGATGCGCTCCTTGCGCTCCAGGTAGTCGACCGCTTCCTGGTGCCGGTTCATCAGTTCGGCCAGCACGAACACGGCTTCGTCGATGCGGCCGGCGCGGTCGAGCATGTCGAAGCTGCGCTGGTAGGCGGCGCGCAGCACGTCGATCGAGCCGCCGTCCAGGCCGATGGCGGCCGCACTGGCGCCAGCGCCGATATCGAGATTGTCGCGCCGGCCTGGCAGCCCAAAGGCCTGGCGGGTCGCATCGTGCGGGCTGTCGAGCGGGATCGCATGGCGCAGGGCTTCGGCGAAATCGCCTTCCTCGAACTGGCGCAGCATCTTGCGCAAATAGCTGGCCTGGCGCCAGCCGAGCAGGTGCGCCAGGCGCGTTGCCGTGGCCAGCCTGGCGAATTGCGCGGCGAGCCAGTCGCCCAGGAGCGAGGGCGCCGCTTGCCGGCCACCGGCGCCGGCGCTCGTACTTGCACCCCTAGCGCCCGGATACGAAGACAGGACCATTCGCAGCAGTCCCGCCAGGCCGCCCAGTGCCCCGCCGGCCAGCAGGCCCGCCGCGCCGGCGGCCTTTACGGCGAGCGAGGCGCCGCCGGCGGCACGCGCGCTGCGCAGGGCGGCGCCGCGCAGGAAGGCTTCGCGGCTGGCGCTGGGCGGCGGCACCGCGTTGCCGAGCAGGGCGCGCACGTCGGGCGCCGCGTCGGCCAGGGCGCTGGCGAATTCCGCCTGCGCACCCGGCGGCATGGTGAGCGCGCTGCAGACCGGAATAGCCGACACGTCCAGCCAGCCGGATGGATCGATGCGCGACCCGGCGTCCAGCGCATGCGCATGCAGGCTGGCGCCGCGCACCAGCAGCGCCGTGCCGGGTGCCAGGCCCGTGCGTTCGGCGGGCGTCAGCGGTGCGCTGGCGAGCACGCCGTCCTGGCTGCAGAGCGGCAGGCCGGGCGCGCTTTCGCATTGCAGGCGGCGCGCGTCCTTCCACAGCAGCAGGTAGCCGCCGTCCAGGGCATGGGCCTGGGCGCCGGTCTCCCAGGCGCCGAGCAGGCGCCGGCGCGCTTCGTCCTCGCCCAGCAGCGCACGGTCGAACCAGAGCGCGCGCACGGGCTGGCTGCCGCGCAGCAGCGGGCGCCTGACTTCCTGCTTGATTTCATTCTGCATGACTGCCGCCCTTCGGCACGACCCGCAGCAGCGCCGCTTCCGGATCGATGGCGCGCACGACCAGGGCGCCGCTTTTCTGGCCCAGCCAGGCCAGGCGCCCGTAGGCCGGATCGAAGCTGGCCTGGGCGATCGGCTCGGCGCTGTCGGCCAGCGTCTGCTTGCCGCCCTTGCCGACCAGCGAGATGCGCAGGCGGTCGGCATGCAGCACCACCAGCGCCGGGCGCCTGGTCTGCGGGGTGCGTGCGCAGCCGAGAATGATATCGCGCTCGCTCACCGCGATCTGCTCGGCGCCGCCGGCGTCGCCCGCGAGCCAGCTACTGTCGTCCAGGCGCAGCGCATACATGCCGCTCCCGCCGCGCCACTCCTGCGGCGCGCCGAACAGGATCTGCCGGCTCGGATGCATGATCGGATACAGGTGTTCGCGCACCGGCTTGCCCTTGCTGACGCTGTAGACGTCGGACCGTCCCTTTTCCGACACTGCGAACAGGACCCGGTCCGCATGCTGGATGGCGCCGATGACATCGCGCGACACCAGGCGGAAGCCGGAATCCGACGGCGGGCGGCCGGGTACGGCACTGATGTTCCAGCATACGAGGCGCCCGTCCTTGTCGAGCACCAGTACTTCCTCGACGGAGCCTCCGGCACCACGCGTCATCCAGAAAAACGCCTGCGCCCAGCGCAGCGCACCCGGCACGGCACGGAAAAAATCCGGGTCGGGCAGCGGCAGCGTGAGCTTGGAAAAGGCCGGACCCGGGAAATTCGAGAAATGCAGCTCGCCGTCGCGCAAGGCCACCGTACCGAAGGATTTCTGGTGCAGTCCCGCGGCGACAATCGATTCGGCATGGCGCAGCTTTCCCTGGTTGCGCGGACGTCCTGCGCCGGCGCGCTGCGAGTCCGGAATGCGGTACACGGTCACGCCGCCATCCACCGTGCCCACGGCCAGCCATTCGCGCAGGTTGCCGAACATCGGCGCGCGCTTGAGCGAGTGGGCCTCGCGCGCCAGGAAGCTGGTTCCGGCCACGGGCTTGTCGAAAGGCCGCCGCAGCAGGCGCACGCTGTTGTCCGGCGCGGGCAGGGGCAGGGTGACCTGACTAGTGCGGCGGCGCTGCACGAGTTCGACTTCGAGCGCATCCTCGAACCAGGCGCGCCGCACCAGCACGCGCGCAGACGCTTGCGCCGGGCAGGGCGCAAGCGGATCGCCGACCAGCCAGCAGTCGAGCGTATCCTGGCCGAGCACCGTTTCCCATTCGGCCAGGCCGTCCGCGTCGAGCGTGGCATGGGTGCGCGCATCGAGCAGCTTGCGTACGCCGCTGGCGCCCTGCACGTCGTGCAGCACGCCCGGCTCCTGCAGGACGCCCCAGCGGAATTCGGCGCCGGCCAGTTCGGCACGGCGCGCCAGCAGGATGAACAGCGCCAAGTGCGCCAGGCGCGCCTCGCCCAGCTGGGCCGGGCCGGCGTCGAACAGCGCGACGCTGCGCAGCGAGGTCTCGCTGTTGGCCGGTTCCGGCCCGGTGAACAGCAGTTCGCCGCTCGCGGCGCGGCGCAGGAATTCGTCGGGCACGCTGTCGGCCAGCGCCCACTCGCTCATCAGCAGGCGGTCGTAGCTGCCGCGCAGGACGATGTCGCCCACGCCGGCCGGCTCGACCGCCGTGCGCGCATCGTGGCGGCGCAGCGGGCCGACCAGGGGCTGCAGGCGCAGCAGCAGCTGGCCAAGCGTGGCCGCCAGGTCGTCGGGGAACAGGGCGAGCCAGGCCGACCAGGGCTGCAGCTGGGGCGGCAGCTGGAGCGGCAGCTGCGGTGTCGCCGGCGCCGCCGTCATGCCGTCGCTCCTTCCAGCCAGTCGAGCAGCGCGGGCTGCACCGGCTGTGCGCCGTCCAGTCCCAGCACCATGGCCGGTTGCGGCCAGAGGAGCAGGGCGGCGTGCCCGCTGCGGCGCTGCAGGGCGGCGTGCAGCAGCTCGGCCGGCGCGGCGGGCGCCAGGCGCGTGGGCAGCCACAGTCCCGGCACGCCGTGCGCCGGCGCGCAATAGGCGACGCCATCGGTCCAGGGCAGGCTGGCGGCCGGGCCGAGCAGGACCAGCAGGTCGCGCGTCGCGGCCAGCGTCAGGCCCTGCAAGCCGGCGGCCTCGCGCCCGCGCAGTGCGCGCAGCACGGCGTGCAGGGCCGGGCCGGTGGCCACCAGGCCGGCCGGTTCGACGCTATCGGTACGCGTGCGCCAGGACAGCAAGGCTCAAGCCCAGCTCAGGCTGCCGGCCAGCCTGACGCGCCGCTCGGCCAGGTCGGCGGGCAGCCCGGCCGGGTCGAAGTTGGCGTCGATCTCGCGCAGCAGGGCCTCGACTTGTTCGCGCGCCGGCTTGTCGTTCGCCAGCAGGCGGTCGCTGTCTTCGACCAGGCGGGCGACGCGCGCCTGCGGCGTACTGGCGCTCTGTTCGGTAACGCTGTGCAGCAATGGATGGGTGGATCCGGCCAGGATCTCGCGCAGCGCCTCGCGCGCGCCGGCCTGGCCGGCCGCGGTGGGAATCGCGAACAGCAGCGGCCACAAGTCGGCGCTGGAGGCCTGCTCGCGCCCGGCCAGCACGGCGGCGGCGGCCACCAGGCGCTGCGCGCGTACGATGCGGCGGTCCGACAATGCAATGCCGGCCTGGCGCAACTTGCGCACGGCATGCGCCAGCGCCGGCCGCACGGCGTCCATGTCGACTGCGGGGACGGCGGCGGCCAGCCGGTCGAGGCCTGCCAGGCCCGCCTGCGGCGCGGGCGGACGCTTGCCGACCTCCCAGCCGCCGGCCAGCAGGTCTTCGAGGCGGTTGTCCGCTACCGGTTCAATAAAGGCGTGCAGCAGGAAGCGGTCGGCAAAGGCGGCCAGCCCTTCGTCTTCCGGCAAGCCGTTGGCGGCGCCCACGCAGATGCGCAGCGGGCAGGCGATGCGCGTATGGCCGCGCCGGAACTGGCGTTCGTTCAGCAGTCCGAGCAGGGTGTTCAGGATCGCGGTCGAGCCGAGGAAGACTTCATCGAGGAAGGCGATTTCCGCTTCGGGCAGCATGCCGGCAGTGTCGGTGACGACCAGACCTTCGCGCAGCTTGTTCAGGTTGACGGGGCCGAACAGCTCGGCCGGCTCGGTAAAGCGCCCGAGCAGGTATTCGAAGTAATTGCCGCCCAGGCTGGCGGCGACGCGGCGCACCACGGCGCTTTTCCCGGTGCCCGGCGGGCCGACGACCAGCAGGTGTTCGCCGGCCACCGCGCCCAGCACCATCAGCTCGGCCAGGCCCTCGCGCTCGACCAGGCCGGCGGTGGCTTCACGGATCGCAGCGCGCAGCTGGGGCAGGGTTTCCCGGACGGACGCGTTCATGTTTTCTCAGTGGAAAAAGAAAAACATGATGCACGATCTAAAAGTTATACGTCAAGCAATCCTTTTTCCTACGTTGGAAATAAAAACAGCCCACATTGCGTGGGCTGTTCCGTAGCGACAAGCGACAAGCGGCAGCTCAGCCCCGTTCGCGCTCGACCCGGTTCACCCCCGCCACCCGCCGCAAATTGCGGATCAGGTGCGCCAGGTGCACGCGGTCCTTCACCTGGATCGTGAAGCGCAGCTGCGTCATCATGTTTTCGTCG
>Ga0308160_10002268_pt1 | contig 23866 bp, 30 predicted proteins | sample PhyFR1_FD_201036 | JGI IMG/M metagenome (GOLD analysis project Ga0308160, IMG submission 201036) | Phyllosphere microbial communities from UC Gill Tract Community Farm, Albany, California, United States - DLSLF.R1 | ecosystem: Host-associated > Plants > Phyllosphere > Unclassified | place: USA... | reverse complement strand
CGGTACCGTGCACAGCCCTAGCGTGAATGGCGCTGGGGTCCGGTGAGCGCGCAGCACGTGCGTAGCGCGTCTCTTGGCTCCCTCGCCGCGGCCGTCCCCGTCTTCATCGAGATCGCAGTCACGAGTGCGTGGTGGAACCGACTCCCCGATCGGATCGCTACGACCTTCGGTCCGGACAGCAGCCCAGGCGGATACGGGACCCCGTTGGGGACGGTGAGCCTTCTCGCTGCCGTGCAGACCCTCTTTCTTGTCGCGGCGGTCGGATCGGCCTTCGCGCGAGATCGACGGAAGGGTCGGATCGCCTGCGCGGTAACCGCTGGGTTCATCGCCACTGTGGCGATCAGCTGGCTGATGATCGCGGGAGTCGCGACCTCGATCGTGGCACCAGCAGCGTGGTGGGCACTCCTGGCAGGCCCGGCGTGGGCAGTCGTTCCGTACTGGCTACTTCGCATCGACAACGAGGCACCGTGAGGCAGATCACGGCGCGAAAGGACCACAGGGAGACCACGGCAGGCAGGCCGCGGGGCACCCGATGGGGTGCGGTCAGCGTGTTCGTGTGCCTGGCGTACGGTGCAGCGTGGGGGCTGCTCTGGCCAGCGGTTCAGACGAGCGCGGATCTCTCGGATCCCGTTGGAAGCCCAGGCGCCTACATCGCGACCGTGGCGATGATGTTCACACCGGGCCTCGCAGCGCTGCTGGTCGCAGTCATGCTCCAGCGTCATCGCGGGAAAGCGCTCCTGGTTGAGCTCGGTCTGACAGGATTCTTCACCCGTCAGGGCTGGCGCTTCGCTGGCGCCGGCATCGCCGGAGCTGCGGTGCTGGTTCTGGGCAGCTGGAGTCTCGGCCTGCTGCTCGAGTGGGTGCAGCTCGATCCTGAACGGTCCGTGGCGAGAGAGCTCATCATTCGAGTCACGGGCGAGCAGCCGCCGATGCCGATGGCGCTCCTTGCGCTGCTGCAACTGGTGAACCTCCCCATCGGGATAGCGATCACGGCGATCGCTGCGACGGGCGAGGAAATCGGTTGGCGCGGCTGGCTCCTCCCGAAACTGCTGCCGCTCGGAACCGGGTGGGCCCTCAGCCTGAGCGGGGCGATCTGGGGTCTCTGGCACGCCCCCGCGATCCTGCTCGGCCTGAACTACGAGCAACGTGACCCGCTCGGGATCATCATGATGACCATCGGCTGCGTCGGTGCCGGCGTGCTGATCGGGTGGCTCCGGCTTGCGAGCGGATCGCTTCTGCCCTGCGTCCTCGCACACGCGGCGCTCAACAGCTTCGCCACGTACCAGTCGATCCTCTTTCCGCCGTTCGACCAACGCCTTGTCGGGCCGCTCGCGATCACCGGGTGGATCGTCATGACGGTCCTGATCGTGACCGGCGCATTACGGGCAACTCGACTTCGGCAGCGACGCGACTCAGAACGGGGCAGCCACGAGATCCGCAACACCGAGGCGTCTCAGTAGCCGAGCAGATGGGCCCATGAGGTCCGCTCGGAAGACAGGGGGCTCACCGGATCACCGCCGCATCAGCCGTCGCACTTCTCTCGCACCTCCCGCTCGATCAGCGCCGTGGCGATCGCATCGGCCGCATGCGGAGCCTTCGCGAGCGCATGGACCACCGCGGTGATTCCTGCGGCGTTGGCGATGACCGCGCCTGCCGCTCGCACCTCGCCGTTGATCCAGTTCGATGCCCCTTGCCGCTGCCAGCTCACCGTGCGGGAGGGCGGAGCGCCAGGCTCGAGCGCCCATTCGGCATAGCGACAGAGGTCCTCGAACGTTGACCAGACGCCGCCTGCGGCCGCGAACGACGACTCCCCGAGCGCCCACGGCCTGACCGCTTGACCGAAGAGCTTCGGCACCACACGTTCTGCCCGAGCAGGCACGAGCGTGGCAGAGCTGATCCCCGCCGGCACGAGGACGTGCTGGCGCACGGCGGCGAACCAGTCGCCGTGCACCCCCTCGAGCACGGCACCGAGGAGTGCGTAGCCGAGGTTCGAGTACACGAAGTGGCCTCGTGGCGTGACCGGCACTGCTGTATCGAGATCCAGAGGCACGCCGACGGCCTTCCGGTACGGGTCGCCGAAGAGGCTGTCACGCATCGTCACCGGAAGTCGCGGCAGCCCCGAGGTGTGGCGGACGAGGTCAGCCACGGTCATCTCGTCGTCGGCCACCCCTGGCAAGTAGTACGCGACCGGCCGGTCGACCTCGAGTGTGAGCCACGCGGTCGCCCCGACCAGCCCCTTCGTGATGCTCCCCCACTCGAGCATCGAAGCGGTGGCGTACGGCCCGCGGGGCTCGCGCACGATCCTCCAGCCGTCCGCCGCGCGAAGACTCGCGCGCCAGAGCCCGGCGGCCTCATGTGGGGTCCGCATGACGCCCTTCCCCTGATGTGTGATCGAGGTCTCGGAACCGCAGCAGCCGTTCGCGGCGCCTGGCAGCGAACCACGAGACCGGCCCGACGAAGGGCACGAACAGGACAACGAGGGCCCAGGCGAGCACGGGCCACCCCGTCGGTGACGAGGCTGCGAGCAGCGACACGAGGGCTCCGAGAGCAAGCACCAATCCGACGATGGCGATGCTCATCGTCGCGTCGTCCAGCGCTGTCGGCAGAAGCGGGTTCACGCTCCCAGCCGTGGTCAGGTTGAACATCTCGCAGACTCCCCATCCCGCTGACAATACTCATCGACAACTGAAACGTTGCCTTTGACATGTCAAAACACTAGCTTCACAACTATGGATGGAGCAATGGTCTTCGCGCTGTCTCTCGAGGTCGGTGCTGCGGTTCTCGTCACCTGGCTGACCTGGAGAGCCGCGAGCGGATCGCTGGCTCGGAACGATCTCGCCGGCGTCCGCACACGGATCACGATGTCCAGCGACGAGGCATGGCGCATCGCTCATCGTGCAGCGCTGCGTCCAACCATCATCAGCGGAACGATCGCCGTGACCTGGTGCCTGATCAGCATGGGTCTTGCCCCGCTCCGCAGTCCGGTCTCCGTCCTCGTGGCCGCAGGAGTGCTCGTCGGCGGTGCACTCCTGTCGATCCCGGTGGCGCACCGTGCCGTCCGCCGATCCTTCCCCGATCGCTGATGACAACCTCGCCCCCCGAGGAACGTGGGCGACACGCGTCAACGCGACGGCGGCTCCTGGCCTCACATGTCGGCGCTGACGCGGAGCGTGTAGCCCTCGAGAACGGTCTGGTGCTCGACGAAGTGCACGAACACCGATGCTGCATGGTCGGCTGTGAAGAGCTCTGCCGGATGCCGCGGCTCGTGTGCAGCCTGTACGTCGATGGTCTCGGTGACTGGCTCGGTGAGATCGTGATCTCGGCCCACGACGAAGAAGCGGTACTCACCGTCGTCTTCGAGACGACGGAACTCGACGCTCATCTTCTCGGCCGTGTCGCCGGCTTGCACGTAGGAGTCGCTGTACTCATCGATGACTTCCTGCGGGCCTGCACGCCAGGTCTGGTCATCGATCGGGCGGAACGTGTCGTTCAGAACGGTGATGACGGCCCCGTTCGTCCTCGTGAGGACCAAGGCGGGCTACTCCACGTGCTCGTTGGCGACAGAGGTGATCTTGATGCGTACCAAATGCAGCGTGGCACACGCCTGACCGCGTCGCCGCGAAGCGTCAGGCGGACGGCGTTGACTACGCCCATGATCTCAAAGGGCCTCATCCATCAGGTGGAAAGCGCGACCGTTCGTGATCGCGACGGTGCGACGGTCGGCAAGGTGACGCAGGTGTTCCCCTCCGACGAGGACGGCAGTGCTGCCTACGTCAGCGTCGCGACGGGGCTGCTCGGGAGGCACCAAACGCTCGTCCCGGTCGAAGACGCCACCCTCGACGGCACGGATCTGCACGTCGGGTACACCAAGAATGCGATCCAGGCCGCACCCTCCCTCGGCCCCGAACACACCCTGTCCCTCGCCGAGGCGAACGCAGTCCGCAAGCACTTCGGGTTGTCCGCAGCCGGCGCGGCAACCGGAGACATGGGCGACCCGAACGAGAACCTCGATCAGGCCGGGACAGGGCCTGCCGGCGCGGATGACACCGAGGGTGCAGGCACGACGCCGCCGGCGTGATGGTGCCACAGCGCGGACATTCGCTTTCTCGCAGCACTCCTCGGCGAGTCCCGCCGCTGTGCCCTAGGAAGTCTTGAGTCGAGCGTCGGCGGGGCGCCTCAACAGACCATCGGCTATCGAGACGCTGTGACGGAGGTGCTGGATAGGGTCCGGAGGCATGAAAGCAACGACGCTTGAACCTCGCACCCTGGTCGCCGGCGACACCGTCGCGATCGTTTCGCCGGCGTCCTGGCCGGAGGACTCCGTGCCCGGCTGGATTGCGCAGCAGGTCAAGTCGTGGGGTCTTCGAGCAGTCATCGCACCGCACGCACTTGACCACCGCGGCTACCTCGCCGGCACCGATGCCGCTCGCATCGACGACCTCAACAACGTGATCCGCGACCCGGCGGTCCGAGCCGTCATCGCGTCAACCGGAGGGTGCGGCAGTTTCCGGATCGTCCCGGAGGTCGACGTCGACGGCCTCCACGCCGACCCCAAGGTGCTGATCGGGTACAGCGACATCACTGCTCTGCACTGCGTGTGGGACGCTGCCGGCGTCCCGACGCTGCACGGCGCGATCGCCGGCGCTCACGCTGACCACGTCCGACGGCTGCTCATGGAGGGCGCCGAGACCGTCGTCGATGCTGACGATCGCGCCCTGTCGGCGGAGCTCTCCACGTCGGGGCGTACGGAGGGGGTGCTCTTCGGTGGCAACCTCGAAATGCTGGCGCGATCGGTCGGGGTCGTGAACCTCGACCTCGCGGGCAGGATCTTCCTCCTCGAGATCAACCGCGCCGCGGGGCTGGGCATGGTGGATCGCGCGCTGACTCAGCTGCGGTACTCCGGCGCGCTCGACGGCGTTGCCGGCGTCGCACTCGGGAGCATTGACCAGTTCGCCGGCTACGACGACCGGGGCTGGACGATCCTCGACACCCTCCGCGACCACCTCGACGCGCTCGGCGTCCCCGTCCTCGGCGGCCTGCCACTCGGTCACATCGAGGACCTCGTCACCGTGCCACTCGGCACGCACGCCGTCCTCGACGTCGACCACGCTCGCTTGACAGTCTCCGCACCGTCCGGAACCTGATCGTCCAGTGGGACGCGGTCAGTGGGACGGATCAGTGCGGAGCGGGCCCGAATCGAATAGCTCGTATTCCGCGTCGTGGTAGCGAGTCGTCGGTCCCTGCTCCGTCATCCCGAGACGCAGACAGACTCGGCGCGACGCGGCGTTATCGACCTGGGCAACCGCGATGAGCCGGTCGAGCCCGGCTGCAGAAGCGGCCGCACGCCACCTCGGCCCCCTGAACGACCGGTGTCCGTCGTTCGGAGGAGACGCGGCGCACCCAAGTGCCCGGAAGTGGCTCGTCAAAAGCCAGCTCAGTAGCTCACTTGCTGGCAGGATCGTTCCCGGCTTGGCTAAGAGTGTGACGTCTCCCGAAGTGATCCTCGTGCACGGTTTGTACCACCAGCGGCAGCACATGCAGCCGCTCCGGGAAACGCTCGAAGCGCGTGGCGCCACCGTCCACGTTCCCCGCCTCCACCGGGGGTCGCTCGCGGCCGATACCGAGGCCGTGCAAGGAGTCGTTGACGCGTGTCAGGACAGGCCCGTGCTGGTCGCCCACAGCTACGGCGGTGCGGTAACCGCCGGGGTGGAGGGGGCCGCCTCGTTCGTGTTCATGGCAGCGTTCACGCCGAGGGTCGGGGAGAGCTGCGCGCAGCTTGGTGGCCCTGACGCTCCGGTGAACTCTGCCGTGCGGCCACACCCACAAGCTGGCACGTTCATCCCGGCTGACGCGGCGGTCGAGCTGTTCTACGCCGACTGTGATCCGCAGGCAGCACGGCGGGCCGTGAACCTGCTCGTGCCGCAGGCGTCGGGGCACGGGAGAGGTGTCGTCGAAGCAGCACCGTGGGAGCGCTCGGGCAGTCACTACATCGTCTGCTCGGACGACCGCGCGATGAGCCCCGCTCTGCAACTGCGGATGGCGAAGCGGTGCAGCAGTCATGAAGTGCTCAGCGCCAGCCATTCGCCGTACATCTCGCAGCCCCAGTATGTCGCGACCGCGGTGTTGGGCCGGGCCGCGGACCGGTAGCCCATGGCGGTCCGGACGGTAGACAGGGGCATGCCCTCCTCGGACGACGTCCCACACCTCCTGCAGACCGTCATCGACACGCCTGCACCGCGCGAGCTGGCCGAGTTCTACCGGTCACTCCTGGGACTCCGGTACCGCGATGGTGACGCACCCGACACCGACGAGTCGGAGCAGCCCGAGTGGCTGGTGCTGACCGCCGACGACGGAACTCGCCGTCTGGCCTTCCAACTCGCTCCTGACCTGCCGCGACCTCAGTGGCCGACAGGCTCACCCCCGCAGATGCTCCACCTCGACCTGACAGTGGACTCGACAGCAGCCCTCGAACAGCAGCGGGCTCGTGCCCTACGCCTCGGAGCGGCAGTTCTAACGGACCGATCCGCCGACGCCGTCGAACCGCTCATCGTCTTCGCTGACCCTTCCGGGCACCCCTTTTGCATCTTCGTCACTCCGCGCACCCCGTCCCGTTAGCCTGTCGGCGTGCGGTCACTCCTTGCCGTTTCGCTTGCGGATGACCCCGAGGACGATGCCGTAGACCATCACGGCCCCGATTAGGGGCAGCGCGATCCACAACCCTGATGCACCCGCAGCGAACATGGGCAGACGCTGCTCCAGCACTGGTTCGTGTGTCCGATAGTCGATCGGCTACCGGACATCGTCTGACAGCTAGAACCCATCCCATAGGGTCACGTACATGACCGAGATGAAGCGGCGCAGCATCCTCGAACGAATCGTTGGGAAGCCCCTCCCGTGGCTTGCGTGGACCTGGGCCGCTCTGGCTGTGATTTGGATCGTTCTGGCCATCGTCGACCCGTCCGGATTCCACACGTTCATGGCGATCACGTGGTCAGTTCTCGCCATCGTCCAACTCAGTGCCGCCTACTACGCCCGCAAGCAGGAGCACGGGCGAGCTCCGACAGCCGAAGCCGACACCGCTGCCCACTGATTCCACGTCTATGCCGCGTCCGGGAGCCGATGGTCGACCGGGCAGAGGTCATGCCGCCGATCGGCCGGTCGCGGCAATGGTCTCGCGGTACGCCTCGATCTTCCGTTCCAGCGCCGCGAGGTGCCGCTGCACCTCCGCCTGCCGAGCGAGGACGGTCGCATGATGCTGCTCGAGGAGCGCGAGCCGTGCGACATCATCAGCGCCAGCCCTGTACGCGGACGCGTACTCGCGCATCTCCTGCACGCTCATCCCGGTCCCGCGGAGCATCACCGTCCCGGCGAGCCAGCTCAGCGCAGCCGTGTCGTAACGGCGCCACCCGTGCTGCCCACGATCAGGAGCCGGCGCGATGCCTTCCTTCTCGTAGTAACGGATCGTGTAGACGGTGATGCCGAGCAACTCTGCCGCAGCGCTGATCGTGACCGGCTCATCGACGTGGACCTCCGGGAGCAGCATGGGTCGAGTCTCCCACTTGACATGGTGTGCGCACCAGGGTGGAGGGTCGTCATCGTCCGGGTGATCCCGGCGACGAACGGAGAACACGCATGCAGCAGATCCCTCTCGGCTCCCAGGGCCTCGTCACGTCCGCCCTCGGTCTCGGGTGCATGGGCATGAGTGCCTTCTACGGCGGCGCCACCGAGACCGGCTCCGTCGAGACCATCCGACGAGCCCTCGACCTCGGGATCACCCTGTTCGACACCGCAGAAGCGTACGGACCGTTCGAGAACGAGAAACTGCTCGGCCGGGTCCTCGGTGCCGACCGGGAACAAGTAGTCATCGCTTCGAAGTTCGCCACGGACTTCACCGACGACGGCACACCAATCGGCCTCGACGGCTCCCCGGGACATGCACGCCGCGCGATCGACCGGTCCCTCAGCCACCTCGGCACCGACCACGTCGACCTCTGGTACCTGCACCGGGCAGACCCGACCGTCCCGATCGAGGACACCATCGGCGCGATGGCTGAAGCCGTGACCGCCGGAAAAGCGCGCTACATCGGGGTCTCCGAGACCTCGGCCGAGACCCTGCGCCGTGCGCACGCGACGTTCCCGATCACGGCGATCCAGTCCGAGTACAGCCTGTTCGAGCGCGACGCCGAACACAACGGCGTCCTCGACACTGCCCGCGAGCTCGGCATCGGGTTCGTGTCCTTCTCGCCGCTGGGCCGCGGGTTCCTCTCCGGCACCCTCACCCGCAAGGACGACCTCCCCGAGGGCGACGCACGGCGAAACCTCCCCCGGTTCTCAGACGAGGCGATCAACGCGAACCTCCGCGTCGTTTCGGCACTGAAGGTCATCGCTGACGAGAAGGGAGTCACGACCGCGCAGCTGGCGCTCGCGTGGCTGATGCAGGTCGGCACCGTCCCGATCCCCGGCACCACGAAGGCGTACAGGATCGAGGAAAACGTCGCCGCCGCCGACGTCGTCCTCACCACGAGCGACCTCGCCCGGATCGAAGCTGCATCCCCGCACGGCGTCGCAGTCGGTACTCGCAACACCGAAGCAGGAATGGCACGCGACCGCGGCTGAGCTGAACGGAACGCCCCGCAGCACCAGCAGGTCCAACGGGGCGTCCATCGCGTCCGATATCCGATCCTTCACCGGACGTGCAGCATCCAGTGCTCCGCTTCCGGACGAGAGTAAGCCAGGTCGCGATTTGCCCTCAGTGAGCGAGTGGGATGTTCGGGACTGGGTACTTCTTGTTCCCGACTTGATGCCGGCCGCGCGGAACCATCAGGTCAATCGGCCCGGTGCGCGGGACGGTCACGACTTCACGATCGTCGCCTGCTGCGGCCAGCGTTCCGCGAAGAAGTTCGTCGAAGAAGTAGCGCTCCGGTCCAGCCAGGTCGATCTCACGATCAGACGGTTCCGGGTCGTGCGCGGTCGTCGCGAGGAGGTCCACAACCTCGGAGAGGTCGACTGGCTGGATGAGTGAGCGCTCCGCGATCACCCGTCCGTCGACGGTGTGCTGGTCTGCCAGCACCGGGACCCAGGAGTGGAACTGGGTCGTACGGACGATCGTCGCGGGTACCGTTGCTGACTTCAACAACCGCTCCTGGGCGACCTTGCCGCGCCAGTACCCGTTGTCCGGTCCGTCCTCCTCACCGACACCGACGATCGACAGCAGGACATGATGCCGAACCCCTGCCCGGTTCCCGGCACGCACCAGGTTCCGGGTCGTCGTCTCGAAGAACGCCGTCGCCTCGTCGTCGAAGCGCGCGATGTTGAGCGTGTTCACGATCGTGTCCACTCCGACCAGCGCGGCGTCCAGCCCGTCGCCCGTCGTCGCGTCCACGCCATTGGCGCGACTGCCGATGACTACCTCAACGCCCTCCTCCTTCAGCACCCCAGCGACTTCCGCTCCCACCTGGCCACGACCGCCCGCGATGAAGACCCTCATGTTCACCCTTCTTCTGTCTTTGACGAGATCTCGCCGAGGGCTTGACGACGGACAGCACCGACTTGTGAGGCGACCAAATGCCTCGCGCCGCTGACGGTCCTGGCACCGCCACCGCGTGAGACCAGTGCGAGCCCGCCACATCGAGTTACGGCAGGCGCCCTTCTAGGACCGCGTGAGCGTCATCGACGACTTGGCTCGTCCTTGCCGACGAGGCCGAGTTCCACGAGGGACATCGCAGTGTCGAGCAGCGTCTCGCGCACGGGGCGCGGCTCCCAGCCGAGGACGTTCTTGGCTTTGGTGTTGCTGATGACGGGCGCAACCGAGCTGTCCGATCCGTCGCTGCTGGCGGCTGCTTCGGTCAATGGAACGTGTGAGGCGAGGGAGCCGAGCTCCTCGTGGAGCAGGACAGCGACATCGCGGAAGCTCACGGATGGTCCGTCCGCGACTGCCAGGAACCGCTCCCCCGCCCCTTCTGAGCGCGTCATCGCTGCAAGGTGGAGCACAGCAGCGTCGCGCACATCAACAACGCCGAACGACTGTGCCGGCAGGCTCTCCATCGAACCGTCAAGCATCGCCTTGATGAACGCGACTGACGTCGACAGCTTCGTGCTCAGCGTCGGGCCAAAGATGCCCACGGGGTTCACGACCGAGAGCTCCAGCCCCTCCCCTTGCTGAGCAACGAAGTCCCACGCGGCTCGCTCGGCGACGACCTTCGACTTGATGTAGGGCTGCAGGTCATCCTCGGGGTTGGTCCAGTCGCTTTCAGTGAAGCTCGGAACAGCTTTGTGTGAGTACCCGACGGCTGCGAACGAGGACGTCATCACGACTCGCTCAACGCTGGCATCGCGAGCAGCCGCGAGGACGCGGAGTGCTCCGTCTCGTGCCGGCACGATCACGTCATCCTCGTGCTGCGGGGTGTCGCCGGGGAAGGGAGAAGCGACGTGCATCACGTACCGCGCCCCGGACATGGCCTCGGTCCAACCGTTGTCGGAGCTCAAGTCGGCGTACGCGAGATCGAGCCTGTCGGCAGACAGCACCCCTGCACGGTCGAGATCCTCGCGCAGCGCCGCTCCTCGGGCTGCGCTGCGGACGGTGGCGCGAACGCTGTAGCCCTGGTCGAGTAGCGCCGCGGTGATGTGCGCGCCGAGGTAGCCGTTCGCGCCGGTGACCAGCACGGTGGCGTCTGGGTTGGTCGTCATGTTCGATCCGTTCTCGTGGAAGTACAGTGGTAAGCGGAACGCGTTCCGGAACAGCGTAAACGGAAAGCGTTCCGTTTGGAAGGGGTGGGGATGAGCGATCGGAACGGCCTTCGCGCGGATGCCGTGCGCAACCGGGCGCGCGTGCTCGATGCAGCAGTGCAGTTGGTATCCATGCAAGGCGCGGACGTGCCGTTCACCGCGATCGCAGCCGCGGCGGGCGTCGGTGTCGGGACCGTCTACCGGCACTTCCCCTCGCGCATCGCCCTGGTCGAAGCTGTGTACCGGAATGAGCTCGACGCTGTCTGCGATGCTGCTGCGCACCTCGCAGCGAACGAGGAACCGGCGACTGCCCTTCGTGAGTGGTTGGACCGGTTTGTCGACTACTTGGCTACGAAAGCCGGTCTGAGCTCGGCGTTGACGGCTGCGATTGCGGGCGGCGCCCAGCCGTTTGAGCACAGCCGCGGCCGTCTGAACGATGCGCTGCAGGTGCTGCTGGCTGCGCTGGAACGAGCCGAACGGCTGCGTGACGGTGTGGCCTCGGACGACGTGCTGCTGTTGGTGGCAGGGACAGCGGTGGCTTCGGAGACGAGCGGCACGGACCGCCGGCAGCGTGATCGTGTACTGGATCTCGTCGTCGCCGCTGTGGTGGCGTAGGTCGTCCGCCGGTGAGCGGGCGGACCGTGACGAGCGCTTGACCTGGAGCGCACTCCGGGTGTGAGCATGAGGCCATGCGCGAAGTTCCCCTCCCCGAAGTCGATGCAGCCGTCCCACCGGACGGGCTGAGCATCGGGCAGGCCGCGGCCGCGCTGGGTCTCCCGATGGAGACCCTGCGGTACTACGACCGGGCTGGCCTGATGCTCGACCCGACGCCGCGGACACCGTCCGGGCAGCGCCGGTACCACCAACCCGACCTCGACTGGGTCGGCGGGTTGGTGATGCTGCGCGAGACCGGCATGTCGATCGCCGACATCCGCGGGATCGCTGAACTCAGTCGACGGCCCGGCACGGAAGAGGACCGGCTCCGGTTCTTCGAGGACCACCGGCAGCACGTCCTCGAAGACCTCGCACGGACGCAGCGGCACCTCGCCGCGATCGAACAGAAAATTGCCACCTACCGGGCGATCGTCGAGAAAGGAACCCCTGCAAATGCAGACACGACAGCTCGGTGACGGACTGACCGTCTCCACGATCGGTCTCGGCGCGATGGGCATGAACGCCTTCTACGGCCCGAGCGATGAGCAGGAGTCGATCGCGACGCTGCAGCACGCGGTCGAGATCGGTGTCACGTTCATCGACACCGCCGAGGCGTACGGACCGTTCACGAACGAGCAGCTGATCGGCCGCGCCCTGGGGTCTCGTCGCGACGAGATCACGATCGCGACGAAGGCATCAGCGGAGACCGACGACGACGGCACCGTCCACGGCCGCAACGGCAGCCCCGAGTACATCCGACGCGCCTGCGACCGGTCCCTCCGGCACCTTGGCATGGACACCATCGATCTGTACTACCTCCACCGCGCCGACCCTGCGGTACCGATCGAGGACAGCGTCGGTGCGATGGCGGACCTGGTCGCAGCGGGGAAGGTGCGACACATCGGCCTCTCAGAAGTCGCCGCGTCCACGCTCCGCCGCGCTCACAGCGTTCACCCGATTGCTGCAGTGCAATCGGAGTTCTCCCTGTTCTCCCGGGACGTGCTGCACAACGAGGAGAAGGCGACCGCTGACGAACTCGGCATCGGCTTCGTGGCCTTCTCCCCGCTCGGACGCGGGGTCCTCACCGAGGGCGTCCGCAGCCTGGACGATCTGGCGCCGGACGACGCCCGGCGAGGTCTCCCGCGCTTCCAGCCCGCAGCGTTCGCTGCAAACCGGCGGCTCGTCGCACGCGTCGAGCGGGTAGCCAGCGAGATCGGTGCGACGACCGCGCAGGTGGCCCTCGCGTGGCTCCTCGCCGAGGGCGCTGTACCCATCCCTGGAACACGTCGCCGCTCCCGCCTCGACGAGAACGCGGCAGCCGCAGGTATTCGGCTCACCGACGCACAGCGAAGCGCGCTCGTCGACGCGATCCCGGCCGAGGACGTCATCGGTTCACGGGACGGTGTCGACGCGCCAATCGGCATCGACCGCTGACGTGAACATTCTCCCGAACTGCATGATCGGCCCATGAGCTACCGCACAATCCGTCCCGAGGATCTCCCGCTGCTGTTCCGTCTGGAACGGGCGTACATGCAGGAGGTTGAGCCGGACAGTGTCGCCGGATGGACGAATGCTTTGGACCGGAATCTCGAGCTGTGGATCGATTGCTTGCCCACCAGCGGCGCGATCACGGACGCGGATGGCATGGTCACCGGTTTGGCCGTCTGGCAACTGCAGCCCGCCGTCGCGACACTCGTCGCCGTGCACGTGGTGCCCGAGCGGCGGGGCGCCGGTGTCGGCGGCCGCCTCTTGGAAGGGTTCGTCAGTGCAGCGACCGCTGGCGGTGCACCGACGGCCGCGCTCGGCGTCCACGAGTCGAATACTCGCGCTGAACGGCTCTACACGTCCCACGGGTTTCGCCACATCGGATCGGACGGTGCGTACCGCCTTTTCGAACGCAGCCTCACCAGCTGATCAAGCAGCACGCCGAGTCAACGAGATCGACCGCACAAACACCGCTCTTCCCGAGCGGAGGGCACGACACCGAATCGCTCGCGTATCGCTTGCGGGGCTTGGCCCGGCGCGAGCAGCACATCCGTGCGCGCCGTCCCGTTCGTCTCGATGAGGTGATCGCCGATGAGGGTCGTCCGTCCGCGTTGCCGACGAATTGAGAAGACAGGTGCATCGGCGCCAACCCGCCGGCCGAGCGTGTCGGACCGGACAAGAGCGTCGAAGCGGAGGGTGTCGTCAAGACCTCGAGCGGATGCCACCGTGTAGCGAGGACCGTCCGATCCTCGGACGCCGAGCTCGCCATTGAGCATGTGGATCTCAAAGCCGTCGATCGAACCTCTCTGCTGTTGCCTGTCCTGGAGGCGCAGTGGTTCGTCGGCGCCGGCTCCGGACACATCTACCAGGTACGGGTCCGCCCCGAGGCGCACGGCGAGAGCCAATCGGGGAATCCCGCGGGCGCTGGGGAGTCGGTTCGGGGTGACGGTGAGCGGGGTGACGGTGAAGCCGAGGCCGACCAGCAGCATCGCGAACGCCAGGTTCAGTTGCGTCGCGGGTGCACCGCGCCGCTGCTGGGTGATGCGGTCGAGGAGCCCGGGCAAGGAGCCGGCTGCGTCCTCGCATCCGCCGAGTTCCTCGAGCGGAACCGTCGCGAGGTGTGTGCGGTGCAGTGTCTGGAGGCTCCTGAGGTCCGCGAAGGGGACGTAGTCAATGGCGAGCCTGTGGAGGTAGTCGTCGACGACCGTTGTGGGCGTGTCCATCGGGTTCGCTCCTGTCTGATGGTCTCCCCTCTGTGACGACGCCAGCACGGTGAGCGTGATGGCCGAGCGGCGATTCCGGTGATGACTCACATAAGCGTGAGCTGCGCCGTCAGACCTTTGACTGGACAGGAAGAAGGTCGCACCGTGAAGGACATCGTCATCGTCGGCGGCGGGTACGCCGGGTTCTACACCGCGTGGAAGCTGGAGAAGAAGCTCCGCCGCGGCGAAGCGCGCGTCACCGTCATCGATCCACGTCCCTACATGACGTACCAGCCGTTCCTCCCCGAGGTGACTGCCGGCTCCGTCGAAGCGCGCCACGTCGCCGTTTCCCTCCGTAGCCACCTCCGCAGGACCCGACTGATCGCCGGCGCGGTAACGAACATCGATCACGCCGCCCGGACCGTCACCGTGACACCGAAGGACGGCGAGCCGTTCCCGGTGCGATACGACACCATCGTCGTGACCGCCGGGGCAGTCACGCGGAAGTTCCCCATCCCCGGGCTCGTCGATGAAGCAATCGGGATGAAGCAGGTCGAGGAAGCCGTCGCGATCCGCGACCACATCCTCACCGCCTTCGACCGCGCCTCGGTCCTCCCCCCGGGGCCCGAGCGGCAGAAGCTGCTCACCGTGACGTTCGTTGGAGGTGGCTTCTCCGGCGTGGAAGGCTTCGGCGAAACCCTCGCCCTCGCGACCGCGCTGCTGAAGTCGTACCCGGAGCTGAGCATGGCCGACATCTCGTTCCACCTCGTCGAAGCGCAGGGACGGATCCTGCCCGAGGTCACCGACGAACCCGGCAGGTGGGTCGTCCGACACCTCGAACGACGAGGCGGTCACGTTCACCTGAACACGCAGATGCTCTCCGCCGTCGGCGGCCGCGTGGTCCTCTCGACCGGCGAGGAGTACGACTCCGGCCTCATCGTCTGGGTTGCCGGTAACGCAGCGAACCCCGTCGTGGAGCGCCATACTGACCTGCCACTGACCGCCCGCGGGTCGGTCCGCGTTCGTGCAGACCTGCGCGTGGAGGGCGACGACGGGATCGTTCCGGACGCATGGGCCGCGGGCGATGACGCAGCCGTACCGGACCTTGCCTCCCCGAAGCCGGGGGCACTCACGGTCCCGAACGCTCAGCACGCCGTCCGACAGGGCAAGCGGCTCGCGAAGAACCTCGTCGCAACGCTCCGCGGCGAAGCACCCCGTGACTACGTGCACCACAACCTGGGTGTCGTCGCGACTCTTGGCCTCGGACACGGGATCTTCCAGTACAAGCGCATCGTCATCACGGGCTTTCCCGCGTGGGTCATGCACCGCGGTTACCACGTGCTCGCCGTTCCGACATGGGAGCGGAAGTTCCGTGTCCTTCTGGTCTGGATCAGCGCTGTCTTCGCGGGCCGCGACATCGCCTCCCTCGGCTCCATCACCGAGCCTCGCCGAGCGTTCGTGACCGGTGGTGTCCCCGACACCGTCCCGGGAGCGACCGATGCCCGTTGATCGTCGAACCCGACCATCCCGCCGGTCCCTAGCGGCCGTGGTCGCGGACACCACGCTCGGACGGCTGTCCGCCGCGGCCCTCATCTGGATGCGGCACCGCCCTGTACCGCTGCATTGGACCAGCTTGTTCGGCGTCGCGACCGCAGCGATCGCAATGGTCTATCTCGGCACAGGATTCGTCATGGGGTTCCTGTTCAATGCGTCCACCGAGGAAGTCGTCTACCACGGGTTGTACGCACCCCTCGACGGTCACAGTGTCTCCGCGGCGTACGCGTCGGAGCTGCGGCTGGCCTTCGACGTGCATGGCGGTATGCTGCTGCGCCAACTGCACCACTGGTCGATGCAGCTCCTCCCGGCGACGATCATCATGCAGATGCTCGTCACCTTCTTCACCGGCGGGTTCCGCAAGCCGCGCCGCACGCGCTGGGTTCTGCTGTTCCTCCTGTACGTCGTCGCCCTCGCCGGCGGATGGAGCGGTTACGGGCTACCGGACGACATGCTCTCCGGCAGCGGACTCCGCATCGTCGAAGGCGTCGCTCTTGGCATCCCACTGATCGGAACGGACGTCGCCGGGCTCCTATTCGGGGGCCCGTTCCCCGGCCGAATCATCGAGACACTCGCCGTCATCCACTTCGGCGTCGTCCCGATCGCCATGGCCCTGCTGCTCACTGTCCAAGCCGTCGTCGCCCTCGCGGAACCACCAGCTCAGTTCCCCGCTCCCGGCAGGTCGGAAGCGACGACGACGGGGGTGGCGCTCTGGCCCAACGGGCTGATCCGGCTCGGCGGCTTCTTCATCATTGTGGTGGGGATCCTGGTCGTCATCGCGACGACGGTGACGATCAATCCGGTGTGGGAGTACGGCCCGTCCGACCCCGGCAACGCAACCGCGGGGTCGCAACCGGACTGGTACACGGCCTTCCTTGACGGTGCCCTTCGCCTCGTGCCACCCGGATGGGAGATCGTCATCCTCGGACGAACCGTGACACTCGCCGTCGTCGTCCCGTTGCTCGCGATCGGCGCCTTCATGGTCCTCGTACTGCTGTACCCATTCCTCGAGCAGTGGGTCGCGGCCGACGCGCGCGATCACCACCTGCTGCAGCGACCACGCGACACCCCGACACGCACGGCCATCGGCGCTGCCGGCATGACCTTCTACGGCATCCTCTGGGCAGCCGGCAGCGCGGACGTTCTCGCGCACCAATTCCAACTGGCACTCGAGACCGTCATCCACACCGAGCAGACGCTGCTGATCGTCGGAACGCTCATCGCATTCGCGCTCGCCCGCCGGACCGCGCTCGCACTCCAGCGCAAGGATCGCGAAGCACTCCTCCACGGCTACGAAACGGGACGCATCGTCCGACTCCCCGACGGCGACCACATCGAAGTCCACGCATCGATCAGCGCCGAAGAGCAATGGCGCATCCTCGCCGCCGAACGGCCCGAACCGGTCATCCTGCAGCCCAGAGCAGACGGCCGCACCACCACCGCGATGCGAATCCGTACTCAGTTGAACCACTTCTTCTTCACGGACCGCCTCGCGCCGCTACCCCCAGTCGATGCAGAACACGCCGCGCCTGTCGCCGCCGGTGACGCCACGCAAGCTCCGGTCGTCAAAGCATGACGATGCTCACTTCCCCAGCACAACCTCACACCGAGTAGACGCACGTCGTCACAGCAACAGACACCCGCACAGCGACGGATCTCGGGGCGTCGCTGTGCGGCGTCGTTCGACAATCAAAGGAGCACAAGGATGCAGCACGTGAACATCGGCAAGCACGCGCCGAAGAACTACGAAACGCTCATGGCTTTGACGGGCCAGGCCGAACACGATTCCGCCGACGCGGGACTGGACAAGAAGCTCGTGGAGCTGGTGAAGATCCGCGCCTCGCAGCTGAACGGGTGCGCGTTCTGCCTCCGGATGCACGTCCGCGACGCCATCGCCGCCGGCGAGACCGCCGATCGGCTTGCCGTCGTCGCGGCCTGGTGGGAATCGCAGTACTTCTCCCCCGAGGAGCAGGCCGCGCTCCTGATCGCGGAGCAGATCACCGGCATCGGCGACCAGCACGTGACGCGCCGGCCGGAGGTGGCACCGCTATCCGACGAGCAGGTATCCGCTATCACCTGGGTTGCGATCGTCATCAACGCCTGGAACCGGGTCGCGATCACCAGCCACTACCCGGTAGCCCCCTGACCTGACACCAAGAGGAAGGCCGGGTGCAACTCCTTCGCCCCGGCCTTCCCCGCCGTATCGCCTCACATTCCGGCACCTGCCGTCGTCATGATGATCACAGCACGAACAGGAGCGACGATGACCGACAGCGAGCCACAGAAGCCCGGAACGGACGCTGCCCGCGCCAGCGAGCAGCTCCCAGACGTCTTCGACGAACGCCGACGGTTGATCTCGATCGGCTACCGCATGCTCGGCACCCTCGCCGAAGCCGAGGACGCAGTGCAGGAAACCTACGTCCGCTGGTACCGAATGACGGATGCCGAACGAGCCGCGATCACGAACCCACAGGGGTGGCTCACGCGGGTGATGAGCAGGGTGTGCCTCGATGTCCTCGGGTCCGCACGGGCACGCCGTGAGCGATACGTCGGGGAATGGCTCCCCGAACCGGTACCTGCCAACCTCTTCACCGGCAGCGCCAGCGACCGGACAGCAACCGCCGACCCATTGGACCGCGTGACGCTCGACGACGAGGTCAGCACGGCGCTGCTGATCGTCATGGAGAGCATGACACCGGCGGAGCGCGTCGCGTTCGTCCTGCACGACGTATTCGCCGTGCCGTTCGACGAGATTGCCATCATCGTCGGTCGAACCTCCACAGCCGTCCGGCAGCTCGCGACGTCAGCCCGACGCCGCGTGCGAGATCACGACATGCACCCACGCAACCGGAAGCAGCACGATGACGTCATGCTCGCCTTCGCGGCCGCGATTAGCAGCGGAGATCTCGCCGCGCTGACGGCGCTCCTAGACCCCTCAGTCACACTCCGCTCCGACGGCGGAGGCGTCGTCAACGCCGCTCGACGCGCGGTCCTCGGTGTCTCCAACGTCGCTCGGTTCATGCTCGGCACCGCTCGCAAGCGGCCCTCCCTCGCATTCCGCGAACAGTTGACCGGTGACGGTGTCGCGCTCGCCGCCATGGAGGGGGATCAGCTGCTCGCCATCGTCAACGTCAAGGTGCGTGACGGGCGCATCACCGACGTGTGGATGCAGGTCAACCCGGAGAAACTGACCTCCTGGTCCATCAGCTGACCTCACACCCTGCCGCCCAGCGTCGTCACATGGGCGGCGGCAGAAGCCCCCGGAAAGGGACACAAATGAAGATCCTCATCCTCGGCGGCAACGGCCACGTCGGCACCCGCCTCACGCTCCGCCTCAACGAGCTCGGACACGACACCATCGTCGCATCACGCACGAACGGAGTCGACGCCGTCACCGGGGCCGGCCTCGGCATCGCCATGGCCGACGTCGACGTCGTCGTCGACGTGCTGAACACCGTCGACATGGATCCTGCAGCCGCAACCGCCTTCTTCCGCGGATCCACCGAACGGGTCCTCGCGGCCGAGCACACCACCGGCGTCCGCCATCACGTGCTGCTCTCGGTCGTCGGCGCGGACCGCGCACTCGCCAACGGCTACTACGTCGGCAAGGTCGCCCAGGAAGAAGCGGTCCGTGACGGCGGCATACCCTTCACCATCGTCCGCGCAACGCAGTTCCACGACTTCATCCCCACGATCGCCGACTGGCTCACAGACGACGGCGTCGTCCGCGCACCTGGCATGCTGCTCCAGCCTGTCGACGTCGACGACGTCGTGGACCTCCTGGCCGAGACCGCAACCAGGCAGCCCGTGAACGACACCGTCGACCTCGCCGGACCAGACCGCTACCGGCTCGACGAAATCCTCCGCGCAACCCTCTCGGCAGCCGCGGACAGCCGTCAGGTCGCGACAGCGCCCGGCGTTGCGCTCGGCGCCGACGCTCCCGACTCCCTCGTACCGCTCGGCGCACACCGCACCGGCACCCGCCGCTACCCCGTCGACGTGCCCACGACGCAGCCGTAGCCAGCGCTCGCCCCCACTCCAACTGAAGCGCGCCCTCACACTCTGCGCCCCGACCTCGTCAGTGTGAGCAAGAGCGCGGCTTGACGCGCCGAACCGGGAGACCACATGAAGATCGCGATCGCCGGCGGCACCGGCACCGTCGGACGCCACGTCGTCCATGCAGCACTTGAACGAGGGCACGACGTCGTCGTCCTCTCGAGACAGCACGGCGTCGACGTGCTCGGCAATGTCGGTATCGCCGGTTCGATCGAAGACGCTGACGCGGTCATCGATGTGCTCAACACCACGACGCTCTCCACCAAAGCGGCCAGAGCTTTCTTCTCGACCGCTACCTCGAACCTCCTCGCGGCGGAGACACGAGTCGGCACAGCGCACCACGTCGTCCTGTCGATCGTCGGTATCGACGGAATCGACACGTCCTACTACGCCGGCAAGCTCGCGCAGGAACGTCTCGTCCGCGCCTCGAACGTCCCGCACACCGTGGCTCGGACCGCGCAGTTCCACGAATTCTCGGAACAGGTCGCAGCACAGACCTCCATCGGACCGGTCACAGTAGTGCCGCGCACCCTGTCTCGGCCCGTCGCAGCACGGGACGTCGCGGAGCACCTCGTCCGCGTCGCCGAATCCGCCCCCGCGGGTCGAGGTCCCGATCTGGTCGGCCCGGAGGAGGACACCCTCGCCGAGATGATCCGACGGATGTACGAACACGACAACGTCCGGCGCCGCGTTCTCGACGTCCGTCTCCCAGGCGCGTACGGCAGGGGCCTCGCTTCCGGTGCCCTGCGAGGCGGGGCCGAGCCACAGCGCGTGACCGGCACGACGTTCGACCAGTGGCTCCGCTCCGCAGACCACCGCAGCTGAACAACCCGACGAGCAAGGAGACTCCATTGGAGCACGAACGACCCTCGCGAGACCGCATCGGCCCCCTGCAGACCGTCGGCCTCGTGGGCACGATCATCGTCGCCGTCGCTGTCGGCATCTGGGCCTACGTGCTGCCGCGAGAGTTCTACGACCACTTCCCCTCGCTGCTCGGCGAGTGGATCTCCCAGGACGGGCCGTTCAACGAGCACCTCATCCGCGACCACGGGGCGCAGTACCTCGCCCTCGGCGCCGGCAGCATCGCAGCGTTGTTCTGGCGATCACAGCCCCTATACCGCGTCCTCGGCATCGCGTGGGGCAGCTTTGGCGTGCTCCACTTCGCATACCACGCGACGCACCTCGGACACATGACCGCTCAGGATGCCGTGGCTCAGCTAATAGTCCTGGCGGTCGCAGCGCTTCTCGGAATTGCGATCGCCATACCGGAGCGACACGGAACTTCACGCAACTGAGACAGCGCCGGTCACGGAGACCCAGGATCGCCCGAAAGCTCAACTGGCGAGACCGCGGGCCAGATGCCTACGGACATCTCACTTCTCTGACTGATCCGCTACCGGTCGCCCTTCGACTTGCGGAGTCCGAAACGCCACATCCAGATCCGGAAGCCGAGCCAGAAGATTCCTAGCGAGGTGTTGAGCACCACCAGCAGACGGAACTGGGTCGCTGCGACTCCCGCCGTCGAAGGAGCGCCCGGCGACCAGTTCTACGTCTACACACCGGAATGACGCACCGACCGGCACGCGGCTCCCACCGGGACCCCGATGGGGGCCGCGCTCTCCTTCAAAAATGTCACGCCTGAAGCCGTCTCGATAACCGATCCACGGCTGAGACGAAGCCCGAGTCGCCCGCAGCGGCTTAAGCGGCGCGCCCCCGTAGGGTTCTCAGATGGAAGCCTCGTACGGGATCTTCATCAACGGCTCCTACGGCGTCGGCAAGACGACCGTTCTCGACCATGTCGGCAACCTGCTGGCCGCTGAGGGCCGCCCTTTCAGCTTGATCGACGTCGACTGGTTCCATCGATCTTCTCCCGTTGCCGCGTTCGACCCGCGGAACCAGATCATCGAAGCGCGAAACATCGCAGCCGTGTGGGCCAACTATCAGACGGCCGGACCGCGCCAGCTCGTCATGAGCGGCGTGATCGCCGAGGTGGCCGACAAGCGTCGATACTCGGAGGCTGCAGCGCTGCCTCTGCGATCGGTCCGTCTCACAGCACAGCCTTCGACTGTCAAGGAGCGTCTGCGCGCACGCTACGACGCATCCCGACAGGCCGAGTTGCGCTGGCACCTCGACCGCTGGAAGCAACTGAACGAGCGTCTCACCGAATCCAATCTGGATGAGGTCGCGATCGCCACAGACGGGTTGAGTTCGGGCTCAGTAGCGTCCCTGATCGCACGCCACTTCGGTCTCGTTGACGCGTATCGTTAGCCGATCGGCTACCGGGCGCCGCCATTGCGCAGATCGAACAACCGGAAGGCCTCGCTCACGGTCAACACTGCCGCGGCAGCAGACGGCCCGATGTCACGAGCCAAGTCGCCTCGCAGCTCGACGATCGTGTCGCGGCCGTCCGTCCTGCGCTCGTTCCGACCTGCTCGGGTCACGGCGTACGACCGTTGGCCGTGCGCCGCTGCGCTCCCCATGCGCCAGAGAAGGCTGACGCCGCTGTTGAGCGTTTGGTTGCCTTCGGGATGCACAAAGCTGGAGGCCTCGGCGATCACATCGGTGTTGTTGAGTTTGGCGACAGCGGAAGATGGAAGGGCCAGTTTTGTGGCGACGTTCTTGCGATCCACTTGCCGCTGCTCGAGGTTCGCTTCGGTCTCGGCTCGAAGTGCCGCTTGAGTAGCGTCGAGTGCTGACAGTCCGCGGACCATCGCGAGCTCATCCCGTGAGTCCTGCATTTGGAGCCGCATTGCGTGCGCCCGACGCTCCGCGCGCAGCGTTGGCGCTAGGACCCAAACGGCTTGCGAACCTGTCAGTAGGGCAGTCCGCAGCGCGGTCATCTGCGCGGTCGGGTACAAGGTGCCCGTCGCTCTCATCGCAGAGAACGTGAACTCGAGATGCTCCACTGCGACAACCATGGCGTACCAAGCGATTCCGGAGACGTGCAGGCCAGGGTGATCGTCCCCTCCAAGCGCGCTTCCCGGCAGGATCGGAGGCGCATCGTTCGTCCGAATCGACCATTGATCTGTCGTCTCAGTGTGAGCAGCTTCGCTCGGTGTCGTCCTTCTCGCTTCGCTCGGTGTCGTCAGGCGCCGGGCGGGTTCGCTCCGCCGCGCTGGATCGCTCGGTAGACGGTCGAGCGGGCGACACCGAACAGCTCGGCGATTTCACTCGTGGTGTGTGCCCCGGCGCGGTGCAGCGCGACTAGGTGCTTCTCCTGTGAGACGGAGAGCTTGGGCTTCTTTCCGCGGAGCTTGCCCGCGGCCTTGGCGATCGCCATCCCTTCGCGCGTGCGGGCACGGATGAGGTCGGCTTCGAACTCCGCGACCATCCCGAGGACGTTGAACAGCAGCCGCCCCACGGGGTCGGTCGGGTCGTAGACGGAACCTCCGAGGTTCAACGTCACGCCCTTCCGCGTCAGCTCATCCGCGATGTCACGAGCGTCGGGAAGTGATCTGGCGAGTCGATCGAGCTTCGTCACAACCAAAACGTCGCCCTTCCGAACCGCGGCGAGGGCTTCCCGCAGCCCCGGGCGTTCACGGTTCGTCCCGGTCATGCCGTGGTCAACATGCACGTGCTCAGGATCGACACCGAGTGCGTGGAGACCGTCGCGCTGCGCGGCGAGGTCCTGGCCAGAGGTCGAGACGCGGGCATATCCGACGAGCATCCGTCGACTGTAGCGTTTAAGGCACCTTCACCGGGCTTTTTTGCGGGACACTCATACGGGAATCGCGAGTCCAAGTAGCTGCTGGGTTGCGTTCGTCAGCCCGAGGGGTCCGCACCTGTACCGGTGGACGACCGGCTTACGAGACGCGTCGGGACGACCGTTTCGCGCCCCTCCTCGCGGGGCGGCGAGCACGCGCACATCGCGCCCTCACCAGCAGCGACCGCGCAGGGTGTCGAGCTCTTCGTCCTCCGCGTTCCGCCCGTCGGTCACCCGGCGACGGCGGCGGTCGTCCGACGTCGTTCGATCATGCAAACGACGAGAGCGACGACGGCGCCCAGGAGCGCTCCCACTGTGTTCATGAACCAGTCGTTCGTGTCGCACCGACGACCGAGTGCCGGCGCGAGGGCCTGTACGACCTCGATGGCGACGGAGAGCGCCACCGCGCCGGCAAGGATCGTGAGCGGTCGGTTCGTCGCGGTTCCGAGGAAGAGCACGAGCGGCAGCAGGAGTGCGACGTTGGCGA
>Ga0308160_10002266_pt1 | contig 23869 bp, 27 predicted proteins | sample PhyFR1_FD_201036 | JGI IMG/M metagenome (GOLD analysis project Ga0308160, IMG submission 201036) | Phyllosphere microbial communities from UC Gill Tract Community Farm, Albany, California, United States - DLSLF.R1 | ecosystem: Host-associated > Plants > Phyllosphere > Unclassified | place: USA... | reverse complement strand
TCGCTTTGTGACCCCCGAACGGCCTCTGGAAATCAGAAATGCTTTCGTTGGCTAATGATGAGATAGTAGTAGGTAGAGGTCTGGGTTGTTGTGGGAGCGTGTGACCTTGAGCATTGCTGGTCAAGTCGTCGGTGGTTGGCGGTCGTTGCTTATAGCTGGAGCGGCATTGGCATTGGAGGGCGTGGCCATTTTTCGTAGCGGTCGTCTTGTGTCGCGTAAACTCAATCGATACTTCCCAGATAGGGGTAGACGACAACTCCAAAGACTAGAGTGAGACTTGACAATCTATAATTGTGGGAAAGAACGGCCTGCTTGGCGATGAAGAGGAAGTTTCCGCAATGTCGATAGATCGCAATGCGACCTTAGCAGCACTGCATGGACTGGACTGCGTTGATACTTCTACTAATTCGGGCGAAGTTAAATTGTCATCTTCGAATAACGGACTTTCACAACCGCGATGCCAATGTCTCTTCCTGACAGCGCACCAGATAGTGAATCTTGCTGCAGTAACTAACGTAACGGGACTATTCCAACACTGGGATTACTCACGTCTGGGATTCCATTCTGATATAATGCCAATGTACTAATGCTTGTGCTTTCAGCCGGAGAATACACTTGCTCTCCGAGTGCCGCCTCCGACCGAGTGATGTTTCCCAACAACATTTGATAAACATGAAGCAGTGCAGCACTGCTTCCGTGAAAATTGAAGTCGATTTGCAAATCATATGGCCCATCAGCCGGTATGTCTGCAGTTTCAATTGCAGCGGGAGGCATGAATCCGTCTACATACTATATTGCGTCCCACCATAATCCGCGTAAGCGAGACTGGTCATGTTTGGGACTGAAGAGAGTTGTCGAGAGGGGTCAAGAGGGCAATGTGGCTGGGTACGACCACGTTTGCCCGCTACCGTCATACATGGGTGGCGTAATCGAGTAATCACAGCCGGGTGGGCACCGATGGTCCGATCCATTAATGGTGGTCAATGGCGCAAGACAAGCAGTCGAATATTGGATCGACAAAGTGTCAAGAGGCTCTTTTCCGTCAAAATAAATCGAGAGTGGGCCAGACAGAGTGGACTGTCGCGGATGGCCATCACAATAGACGCTGTCATCGCCTTTCCGGCCTCTTTCAACCAATGTCCTGCTATGGCGACAGTTGGAGTGATCTATCTCCATCATCAACACCGGCAGTGAATGATCTCAATCTCGCCTATGCGGAGGAATTCTCCATCCTGTCCGACCTGCCAGATAAGAGTCCTGCCATCAATGGTTCCAATCCTCCCCCAGTGGATGTTGTTTGGTGGGAGCTGGTCCTATCCCCAAAGGAATATCAACCCCGGTTCAAGGATACGCAAAAGTCCAGCTCATCAGTCGGGCTCCATTCCGCCAGCTTCATACCACCTTCCATTGAGGACTAGGGTTTGACCGCTGATTACTCCTTGCCCAAGCCAACCACCAGCTTTGTATTGATGCAAGGTTCAAAGACCCATTCTTTGCGCGGCTTGGTCAATACCATATTGCTCAGCTCGGTCAACATCGACTTCAAGCCAGTCAAGGCGATGTACACCTCTCGACTCCAGTTTTCATCCGCTGCCTGTGTGAGGCGGGGTGTGACACTATCAGGCTCAAGGCATATGGCCAGAAGACACTAATTGCTGGGGGGTTTGTAATCCAAGAACCCGCCGAAGTGAACCATCGATGGGCGGACATTAGCTGCAGCTTTGAATCTGCATATATCTGGTTGTTTGCGGGGACAGATGGTCGACAACATGTGATGGAATACTATCCTATGTTGATACCAGGATTAGGCAACTATGGGACCGTCAGCATCAAGACGACTCATCGTAACCGGCATTTCAAGATTAAGATCTATCCCCGATTGGTTTATGTCATCAAGCTATTCAACAGCCGGCTACAAGGGTCAATACCAAAGACCCTGCAAGCTATACGGAATCAGGCTGCTGGAGCAGTTTGTATGATCCTCAACCTTGGCAGCAAAGAGGACCAGGCTGCTGGAGGCTTTCGGATTGAAGTCACGGTCAAAGCCAAGAGTCACCGAGAAGCTCATCAACTGGTCAGAGATACTGGCTTCTTGGATCCTTCCTACTGGTCGAAGGGTGGCGATGGAAATGTTACCCATAGAGGGTTAAGACCGCTCAACTTGTCACTAGGGAAGGACATCTTGCCGACGCAATTTGGGTCTACAACCAAGCTGCCCAATCCGATTGTTTTGTTGGAGCCGCAGCCAACAGAACATCCAAGGAACAAACCCAGGCCATTGTTGATCTGCATGCTCTTGGATCGAATGCCGGTATCCCAAGACCTACCCAGTTGCTTGACCCCAATGCTTGGTGGCATTCGACTACTTCAACCGATCGAGCCACTATCTTCCGGCAGCTCATTGCAAACTATCAATCCGATGATCAGATCAGAGAACTCTTTCTGAAGGCCAAAGAGAGTGCAGAAAACCATGCTTTGCCTTGCAAGAAGGAACCCGGGAACCCAGGTCGTCGGTACCAGGTTCACAACAGAACACCCTTCCGAGTACGGTGTTCCTCAGAGGGGTGCGGTAGCAAAATGCAGCGATCAGCTTTGATTCATTCGATTGCTGAATCAGTACAGAGTGGAATGATGAATGAGGCGGGACTTGGTTTTGAGTGATGGGTTGCAGGTTGTATTTCTTGGTGGGTGGCCACCGGTGAGTTTGCTCTTTTCACATAACTTCTTCTACACACCACCCATGCTGATTCTGATTAGCTATTCTGGCTCCTACCGTCATTCTACATCAGGATACACTGTGTATGAAGCAACAGAGTTGATGCATGGAGCAGGAGACCAGATCTCGGTCACCAAGATTTGCTCCCGTCTTTGGGGGTTGGGTACCGGTGAGTTTGCTCTTTCCACATAACTCTTCACACATTGACTCTAGAAATGTTTCATTAGTACAGGGTGGTACAGTGAGTATTGTACTACTAGGTTATGACCGTTTATGCATGCATGAGTATTCCTGATACGCCCCCCCATCCCAGAACCGGTATGTAACCCTGTCAGATTGCCAAAGCTGACAGCGACTGCACGCTGGCAGCTCCCTTCTCCTACATCGCTCCGAATGGCGGACACGCAGTACACTGCTAGGCCGCGTGGAACCTTTCTGCCATCCGCATACGGTCAAGCTACCAGCATTGAGACCCCTTGCGCAGCCTTTGCCACATGTAGATATGCCGAATAACACCGTCAGACATTGTAAGGAGGTTATCCGTAGAACAAGCCGCGTGACCTTTCGAAGCTTCAAGAAACGAAGAAATGACTGTATATCCTCTTGCACAACACTCATGGGACGACCAAGATGTGATCACCATTTCGTCACGCGGCTCGCAGCTGATTGGAACGTTCCCACTGGAGTTTGTCATGCGTAGTGGGGTGAGCGTATGGGAGTACATCTACGACGTAGTACGCCAACTGCTGGACAACGAAGAAGGAGGATGTCTCCATAAGCCAGATGGATCGGTCATGACCACTGCGGAGGCTCTTGAACCGGGCGACTATTGCTTTGTACGCCACAGTGAGTGCTCGTACCAGTCATCGATGCGGTCGCTTGTAATACGACCTGAGACGGTCAGACCATTGTAACTTTCGCTAGAGGTCCAGAGTATTTTCGCAGAAATTGTCCCCCTAGCCCCGCTACCCCCAATGGTAGCCCCTGATCAGCGGATAAGGGTATACCTTGCATATATGAGCCATCGCGCCGGGGTTATAAGGGCACGGGAAGCAGGTATGTTTCGTCTTCACCCTCGTCGCGCACCTTACGTCGCTAATACCCGAGACAGCGCTTCGAATCAGCCGTCGTCCTCCCTCGCAAGCATCGATCTCTCCGGTCTCGACGCGACATTTGCCAATCAAGCGACTTCGATTCCACTCCCGAACCACGCCTCTATCACGATGAACCAACAAGCGGTATCGAATTTCGCGCTCCCGCCTACCTCCCATCTCCGTCTGGAGCCATCACTGACAAGATCGCCTGACCAGGGACCATCTGACAGCTCTGGTGCCCAGTCTATACACAATTTTGCGGGCCGGGACGGATCCCACGTTCATGTCTCGCCCAATTTGGACATCGCCGAGATGCTCGATCCTGGTAGCCCGGGCAGAGACATTCAGCGAGGTGCAGCAGGAGCTAGTACTATATGGGATGGGGTGTACCCTGGGCGGAATTCATCAAAGATCTGGCATATCTTCAAACAGTCGCCGAGTGCTCCCGATCCTCGAGGCTTTGAGGCGAACGAGTATGGTTTTGACGATCCCAGTGAGTACTGCAGTCTCGAATCAGTTGAAACCCATAGTCAAGCTCGGCTACCTCTCGGAGTCTGAAGCTACGCTCCTGGTAGATCTGTAAGTACTTGACACAGTGGTAGCTGATTTGCTTGATTTCACCAAAAATTCAACCCCCTCATTGCAATTTTTGATCCAGAGCTTAAGTCTCCTGTCTTAGGGCACAAGCGTGGTCTGACGTGAACAAAGTCCACTCGGCCAAGTTCTTGAGGGAGACTTCGCTGCCACTGTTCTGCTCGATCCTGTCGTGCACCAGCAAGCACTTCCGACCCACCATTCATCCGCCAATTTTACCGCTTACTCAGCGGCTCGTAAGCCAGTCCATGTACTCTGGACAGGGCAGTGTCGGTATTGTGCAAGCGATACTGATTAACGTATATACCAAGGAGCCATCTGACGGGTCCGCTTTCGTCAAGATTGGTGTAGCGGTTCGAATGGGTTATCAGCTGGGTTGGAATCAGCCCCGAACTCAAGCCATAGCGATCGATGATCCAGATAGACGTCTCATTCTTGTACGTACCTGTCTCCTTTCTGATGGCGAGTGACTCACCCGGGAAGGATACCGAGCGGACCTGGTATTGTACGTTCCCTTCTTGCTTGATGCGCTGTCGGCTGCTGATTCTTCTTCAAGGCCTCGCTTGTTTGTTCCACTCCCGACTTTCATGCGCCATCTTACTGACCTCGCTTCAGGTTTTGACCGGCAGTAAGCGGTTCGCTCGATTTGAAGAAGAATAAGATCTCTGATCCCTACACAGATATTCTGATCTTTTCGACCTGCCTTCACTCATTCGGCCGACAGATCTTCGTGATATGAGCCTTAATTCACTTGTATTGTTATCGTGCCCGAAAGCTGATGATCAGGTTGAAGCCTGGATCAGAGAACACTCTGACCTTGACAATGGGACAGACAGTCATCTAGGATGTTTTAGTGTAGCGTGAGATCTGACCACGAATGCGGCCTCAATGAACTGACACCTGCTCAGGACACTTTCTGATCACGAGTTCTGGGGCCGAATCCGCAGAGGCTCGGATACAATGACTCCTGCTTTGACCATCATGCTACTCGACGATTTGCAGTCCAAGGTATCCCGGAAGCGCGATCGGTGGCTTCACTTTCAAGACGGTATGAAGGAACCAAGACCTGATATCCCCGCTCATTCCCACAGGACCTGTCCCCAGGATTCCGGCCGATCAACGTGACTTTTTGCTTCTCTTTGTCCAATCGATTCTATTGAACGCCAAATCACACCGCTTTCTTCACAAGGGACAGAACAGGACCTGATCCTATCCGAAACTGTCCAGCTGGTCGAAGAGGTAGTTCAACAGCTCGAGGTGGTCTCGAGGACAGTTATGCTGCTCTACCTGCATGACACTGCACAGTGCTATTTGTCGAATCTTGGTGTCATTATATACCACGTAATTGCCATTTGAGACGCCTCGATACTGACTTGGCAGATATACTGGCGCGTGCAACAGCACCAGCGTGTTTGTTCACGAGATGCTTCAGTCCGATCATTCACTATTCTTCGCGATGTCCACGTTCTGCAAGTCTGCGACCTTTGAGGGTGGTTCGAAGCGGACACGCTACGGGCCTGCTCGCCAATCGGCGCTTAGTCTCGACATCATCCGAAGAATAGCGGAATTGGAATTGGACCGGCTAAACATAATTCGAGACGATCATTTAGCAGCATCTGCCATTTGTCATTTCTACCTTGATCTCGACACAGCAGGCTGTCAAAATACCTACGATTGGGATAAATATGCCTATAACGGCAGTAGGGGCGTGTCCTTCGAGACTTTGTGGAGATGCAGTACGTTCTCCCTTCGAAGCACATATGATCAGTCGGTGCTGAGTACCCCAGGTTGCGCCGGCGAAAGTGGCCGCACCCTCAATCTCGAATATTCGGTCGTCATCAAATGATCCGCTGGGTCACGTGACGGAGTGGTACCTGTATCACCTGCCTGGACACCCAATATATAAGCTGGTCACCAAAAGCTCCGACAGGATGGAAACAGAGCGCGACGATTGCTCACCATCATCAGCAAGCGATCCTCTGGCTGTCAGTCGTCAGACTCGATGTCCCGAGAAGGCTGGAAATCGGCGGAAGAACGGTTCGTCAAAAGCATTTGCCCTTCTGGACACTCTGATCGAGCGTATCCAAAAGGATAATGTTCGCTACGAGCGACATCCACAGTACCTCTTATTGCGTTCGGAGACCACGATAAAGTCGCTGAAACCGAGGCGACGCAATCACAGATATCCAGTTGGTTGATCGGTGAGCTTTCTCGTCTCGATCAATTGCTTGTCCAGGCAAATAAAATGTCGGTGTCGATCAATTGCTGCTAGTGGAGGATAGGATTTTCGTATGGAGAATTCTGCAAGATGGGTTTCATTTCACACGGAGATCCTCGTAATGCATAGCTTACCAAAGGCTTCGCATGTCGCGCCAGGCGGGAGCCAGCATCCGAGGACTTTGGAGAAAGACGCTTTCGCAAGACTTTGCGCTGCTCCTAGTGTCACAGATTGCATGACATCGAATTCCGCGCGTGCGAGATTACAGAAGCGGCTACAGAGGGCGCGGAAGTTCGTACTTCTTGTCGACGTGTTCGGGGAGCAGGTTTTGCACGGGGTGCCCGAAATATCGGTATCACGACTGGACGTGGTGCGGTTGAGCGACTTGCAGAAAATCGTCACTGGATCCATAGCGCAGAAAAGAGTACAGGCTATCAAAGACAAATTCTCGGGACCTTTGGTAAACCCGACAGCGGCTTAATAGCGTAGTCGTTGAGCTTATGCACGTGGATACATCTCGATTTCCACGAGTTTGTCGACTTCAGATTCCGGCGATAGCGAGTATGAGAGCTCGCTGCTACGAAGGTGCAATCATTGGAAAGTGCACAAGCGTTTGATTAAGTCAACAAAGATCCGGAAGGCTTGCAAGGTGACTGTGACGCTCGAGTCAACCGGTAATTGGTGTTAGGCTTGCTCCTGTCATGCGGTCTAGAGGATAGTCGAGCACATCGATGCTAAGAGTGTCGAGCCTAGGGACCACTCTCAACAGAGATGACCAAAAGGCGACCCACTGATCATCGACAAGGAACAGGCTGAGTTTGTGCCTTGCCGAAATGGCTGCATGGTCGAAAGCGATCCCAGCACGTGCGCGCAAAGTGTCGACGTAGCGGGAGATGAAATGTTCTGATGCTCCCATGTCAGTGACAGTGCTTAGAACCGTTTGACGTGAGATGATTGCGTTCTCCCTGGGATCGCGCATCGAATGGTAGCTGTAGAGGCGGGACGTTCGACCCGCGTTTCTTGAATGTAGAGAGCTCGGGCAGGTTGATTGTCAACGCGGCTTGAAAACAAAACAGTATTGGTGCAGTACCCAGTCCTCAAGCTCGTCCTACGTGTCGTCATTGACAAACTCTCCAAAATCCTATCATTGCAGGGCGGTGCTTTGCCCAAAATGATATGGTCCCCCTCAATGTAGGCTCTGCTGCCCCCTGTCAGGTGTCGTTGACTCTGGCTAATCTGCGGGTCGGTTGCGAATCAAGATCGGAAACAGTCTCTCGCAAGATAACGAGAAGAGTATCCACAATAGCGTGTTCAGCCATGATTCCTGGAGGCTGATCGGACTTCGGCTTCCCAATGGATTCTACTGGCGATGCCATGAAATGTGTCAACAGACAGACGACTCAGCGAAAATGGGACGTCAAAACGCCATCACCGCGGGACAAAAGACACGCTCTACGATGAATTGTAGCTTCTATTCAACTTGAGGTAGCCCTTGGTAGGAAGGGTTCTGGCAGGTTTGCAATCAAGAAGACATCATGTCTTTCCGTGCACATCAGTCGTTGGTCTCCATTGCAGAGACCTGGATCAAAGCGGATCATTATCAGGCCACGTGTACACCTCCGGTCGCCAGTCCCTTAAACTCGCGGGAACAGCGAAAGGGATTCGCGTAAGACGTGTACAGCTAATTACACACTTCGAGTATCATTTGCACCAAAGAATTTAACATGGTCACAGCGGATTTGACTGGATGTTTGTCGCGTTAGCAGAGACCGACAGATCATTTGGCAATCGCAAGATTGTTTCGAGTGCCCAAGGCAGATTGAACCAGACTTCGCTGCTTTTGTCAAAACGAACATGTCGGCTCTGCAGTTCCTATCAGCTCTCCGTATGATCTAGAGAATGATGAAGAAGAACTGCAGGGGCAACAATCTATCAACTATATGGGGTTGCACCGGAATATGAAACACGGGGGTAAAGCATATTGTTCTCCGTCTCGCGCAATCACCCAACACACATGCATTGATAAGCCCTAGCGCGACACAGAAGGTGAGTCGTCTCAACTACAGACATACTGTGCCAGAGAAACATGGCGACAGCCCTCGTCCTCACCTGCATCTCCATGTACATTCCTCTATTCTATGATGAGGAGCAATGTGTCAACATCGCCAGAATTCCTCAGCTTCGAGCATGCTGTTGTTAACCACCCTTCTGGCACGACTAATCGCTGCGGCAAGTCATGCAGTCATTCCCGATGGCTGTTCACGACTCACCTCGACGTCAAGGCAGCCCATATTATTGCCACCGCGATCTAACCAAGCCTAACAAGCGAAGGATGCAAAACGGGCTGGTTCACCGGGACTTCCGGCTAGACACAATGCCATCACAAACATTGCGATATACCCGGGTGATGGATGGGTGAAGAAGGAGCATTGATTTGTCTTTCAGAGAAAGCGATATGCTCTGCGATCTGCACGATCAGGTCCAATGAAATTCTCCTTTTGGGGTTTTGGGTTTCTCCGGTCAATACGCGTTGGTTCACTCGCGCTCTGTCATGTCATTGTCTGTCCACATGCACTACTCAGTCCAGTAGTGACTCACTGATTCTGTAAGACATATTCACGATCGGTGTATGGTACAAAAGCAATTCCTGCCTAGCTCAGTTGCAATGTAGTCGGTGCATCATATTAGGGAAAAACGAATTCTGATTGAGTGAACTGTGATGGACTTGAAGTCAGTTTGAATAGCCTCCTATAAGGTGGGACTTTTACCTACATACAGGGGGAACGATGTAAGTCTGAGTTTGTTTACGACTGTCATCAATAACTGTGCGCAGCGAATGTTTGAGCGGGTAGCCGAAAGATCAGACATCATTTGGCAATGAGCACTGCCTATCGATTTCCGAGATCGAGATCAATGCGGAATTTATGGACGTTCCTACCATTTCCTTCTGCATCATGCCGTCGACGTAGAGGAATGTCTTGTCCTCTAGGATAGCTTGGTAGCTTTGGCTGCCGAATTCTGCCTTCGAATGGAATATAGGAAAATATCTCATGAGGTCTTCCCAGGATGAGCGAGATGTGAATGGCGAATGTTTGTTGAAGAAGCTGGGCGTACTGGACGAGAATGGGAAGTTTGAAATGAGCGCTGCTGAATGGGCTATTTTAATTTGAGCGTCTTTACCCTTCTGTTGGTGGCTGAGACTGACAGATGTAAGGTTCATACATCGCTTTCGCGTTCGAGAGAGTTTGAACCGTATAGCAGCTGGAAGGCCGTTTCACATGATCTCAGTTCATTTAGGCCCTAAGATTATTTCAATTGTCGATAGCGGCAGCACAAACGCCAGCCGTCCATGCCTGACAGTCTAGAAAAACTGGCACCTAGCGTTGGTTAGGTGCATACTGTCCATCCGGTACCGCAGATTCACTAGGACCAAAGGTGATTTAATAATACCAAGGGCCTTCTTCCCACGTCATACTTAGTTTAGTGCCTTACACCCTGACATGTCATCAAACAAGGCACGCAGGCTTTGTTAACTAAGCCCATTTCTTTCGCTTACCCCCACCACTCCTTTTTCCTACACTATGCTTGTGACAACCCCCACAACCGACACTGTTACTTCGCTTCGCTTGAGTCGTTCTTATCATAATCTTATGACATCCGACAATCTTCATTCAACGCCATTATTTGTCTACGCCTCATCGGCACGACCGGCTGTTGGCGACGCTCGCTCTCCCCTGCTTTATTCCTTCTTTAACCCCCATATAGATCATTCGTCTTCAAGGTCTTGCCTTTGCCAATCGCTCTACTTGGTCATCCTGTACTGCGTCTCCCAATAGAAGCCAACCGCCCTCGACTGAAATCCGCGCCCCATCTTCTTCTAGGTAAACGCAGTCAAATGCGCCATCCAAAGGAAGACGGTAAGTCAGCAGAAGGAAAAGGATTCAGGTACGCGGTATCCCGGCAAAGCCGATCGCAGCATATTGATCCCCGAATTGAGTGCGCGGTGCGACCTACGGAGGTTTAAATTCAATCCAGACCACCAACGGAAAATCGGCGTCAACGTCGTCGATTGTAAGTCTTGTTTCCCTTCCTCATTTCTCGTTCTTCCTCCATTTCACTTGGCTTCTAGTAGAAGTATGTCGAGACATGTATGAGGTTTTGAGACTGTTTATACCAGGTTTTGACAAGAAATAAGACGTCGGCAAAGGAGGTGTAAGCAAGATTACGTTCAGGGTCCTTTTGGACTCATTGACTCTAGATGGTCTTATGCTGACATCAGGCTCTGCGATGGAATGTTAAATATTCATCTTCTGCAACGCTAGCTCGAATATCTGGCTGCCGATCTACCATTCTGGGATTCGCGTCGACAGGGCGTAAAGCTCCTGTAGTCGGACTCGGAGCTCTCGTATCAGGAGGTATGACTGGATTGAACAGCTCCTATTGCAACCATTGATCTGTTGTTGATGGTTGTCAGCTACCACCGTGGACAGGCTTCTGTCGACCTGTCTTCTTGCACCATGTGAACGGCTGAGTAAGACGCTTCAGCTGACGAAATGTAATCGGCTCAAAGCCACGAAGAACGAATATCGTCAAGTCTGACGGCCGAGAATCCTCGAATGTGGGCCATGAGACATTGGCGGTAATGAAAGTTGACAAGACGTACATCCGGCTGCCAATCCTCGGGCCTCAAAATTGATCGTGTTGCAGAGCTCTACCATAAAGACTGCGAGCTTCTCGTTTGTTAACTTTGTAGTGCGGAAGAGTCTGCATGAATTGCACAGATGGCTAGCTACCTATATACCTATGGATTCACTACTGCAATACTTCTTATTGTTCTCCTCGGCGTCTAACAGTTCTTATTGTTCTCTCAGGGAATATTGACCATTACGGCATTACTGCCTTATCGGGCCATCTTCTAACAATTATGGCGGGGTTACAGCTTGAGAAAGTCACATCGGTAACGAGACAGCCCAGTCTGGCGCAATGAGCCGTTCGCAAAGCGAGACTGATGAGATAATCACATTCCAGTTGGGAATATCCAGGAAGACATCCTGTCTTTTCTTGCACGAGAGCCGTCCATACAGTGCCATGGCACACGCTACACTCGAAAAATTCCTGACACTCTGACGGCACTCCTGGCTTTTTTAAGCGGGTTGTTATTACTTGTTGGGTTGGACTAGTGGCGGTTATTTAGTAAGGATAAACTCAGCGAGCGCTGGTCCTTTGCGCCACTCAATCTTGTTCTGCCGACCTATACATCGCAGACATCATTGCCCGCGGCATTGGCGGTATAATGCACTTTGGCTTTGACTCGATCCAGAGCTAAGTCATTGGCTGAAAAATCGCCATAATTTTCTCTCGATGCATGGCCATTGTCCTCAGTTCGCTGCTGGCAAGGCTCGACCCAAGGAAGATCGTACCGCCTGGTTCTAGGCACCGAAGACGCGGTACTCGCTGTCAAGCGCGTGTTGACCCCGAGCAAGGCAGTGCTGATTCCAATAGGCCAGTTCCGGGAGACCTGCGAGATCCACGAGTAGGAGCTGTGCACTGCTCGCCCGGATCTGTGCTGGTCTACAGCTCTGCATATGCTTCGTCTGGACATTTCTCGTCGTCGCCTGTCCCTTGCTCCAAAAGTTACACCCTTTTACGTCTCGAGTATGTCGAAAATCTCACTAAGCAGCAAGCCGACTGCTATACAAAACTTCGCTAAGCTTCGACCTCATCCCTCCTCATTATCGGAGGTATATTGCGCTACATATCCAGTATCCGTCTATCAATCACGGAGTTCAAACAATCTCTGACCTTCGCTCTTCGACATCTTTCTCATCGTTCTTGATAATTTGAGCCTTCTCATGGCCTGCTGTTCGTCGAGCAATGTCCTCGTCCCTCTGCTCCTGCGTAATGGAGCCAAAGATTATGTCCATGTCCTCCAGCGACCGTCCCCTGGTCTCGGGCAGGAAAAAGCAGCCGATGGAGCTGAGAGCGCAAATTGCGGCAAAGAAGAAGAACTGATGGTCAATAGCGGTCTCGTGGCGCGAGGTGATATCAAAAACTCACGATACCTCCTTTGTCGAGAGCTCCAATCATGATAGGTGTGAATCGGGTGATAACCAGATTCCAAATCTGATTTTATCAGTCACCTTCTTTGCGGATCGTGAAATGCGACTCGCCCACTGAGAAGCAGAAGCAGTCATCATACCATACTCTCGGGTGCGATTGTTGAAGATTTCAGCACAGTATACCCCTGAAATGTCAGGATTCGTCACCTAAACGATGGACAGACGTACAGGTAACGGGGCCAACAGAGAAACAGTATGGGATGACATAGATGTAGATAAAAGCTGCCATGGCGATAGAAGCAGGAGAAACAGTATCCGCATCTCGAACAGGGGCTGTCGTGCGTCAAGTCCCACTTCCTTTGACAGTTCACTTGTGGACTTACGATTCGTGTTGAAGATGGCTCCGATGAACCAGAGGAACAAGCTCATGAGGGCTAGTCCAATCACGAGTGACCACCGTCGGCCGAATTTCTCAATACCAAACACGACGAAGATGGCGGTGGCGACAATTTTCACGATACCGTAAATTCCAGATGCGAGCAACGATGTATTCTGTCCTGTGATCCCTATGGATGCGAAGATATCCGGGGCATAGTAATTTATAGAATTTTGTCCGCTGAACTGCTGCATCGTGAAGCTAGAGGGTCAGCAATGGGCAGGCAAGAGCATGTCACGGTGGACTAACATGAGAATAGCGATGATGAATCTGATTCGGTTTCCCTTGGCGAAAACTTCTTTCCACGACCTTCCAGCAGCAGCGGCATCCTCCTCTTCGACGGCAGCAACGATCTCGCAATACTCGGCATACGTGTCGATGTCGTCAATCGCGGTCTTTCGGATCCAGGCAAGGTTCTTGAGGGCTTGATCATTTCGGTGTTTTTTTGCCAACCATCGAGGACTCTCCTTCATAAAGGGAATGATGCACATCATGATACCGATAGGTGCCAGCTGAAATCCTACGGGGATTCTCCATTGGATATCGCCTCGTGCAGGGTCAATGTAACCTACACCGAATGTGATCCAGTATGACGCCGCCACACCTGAGGTATTAGCTCACAATCTTGCTTAGATTACGCCGGAGTAGATACCTATCACAACCAATACTTGGAAGAGACCAGTTATTCGACCTCGAATGTGCTTGGGACTGAGTTCGGAAACGTATGTAGGGCAGACAGTAGACATAGCTCCGACACCGAGACCAACAACGAATCGACCTCCTTTGACTGCTTCATCAGCTCTCGGACCCGCTGGGCAAGGGAGTGTACTGACACATGGCTAGATCGGTGGAAGCTGTCATAAGGGCCGCACCAAGCAAGAAGAATAGACAGTTGATAACAAGGGATTTTTGTCGCCCAATGTAAGCAGTGACGGGTGCGACAAGAATGGATCCTGCTAGACTAAGAGAAATAAGCCAGTATCACAAAGGCGAGATGGGTAATCTCACCATCCACCCTGTAGAATCGAGACGATTTCACCTTTGGCATTTGCAAGATCGACACCTTCAAGCTGGTCAAGCCCGAACCTTCTCTGGAAACTCGGTAGGGCGATCAAACCACCTCCCAATCCCTACCTTGTCAGCTACATCTATATAATGTGGCAGTACGTACGACATCATAACCGAACATGAAGATACCCATAAACGCTGCGACAGCGAGGATATAAGCTCGCGAGTGCTGCCATATTGCTTGATTGTGCGGCATCGTGTCGTAATTTCCACCTTTCGCGGGGGGATGAGTGGCGCCAAATGTTTCGGCGGGTCATATATATACCCGTTCTTTTTTCGATGGAGGTTCCAGCGGGGACACATCAACGAACAGGGAAAAGTTGGAAATCGCTGGAACCTCCAGAAATGTTGGAAAATTGCAGACGAGGTCCGGAAGGCTGATTTAAAATCAATCGGTCCGGCAGTCCGACAGGCGGACACCGCAATACTGGATACGGCCGGGTCAACCCTAGCACAAGGTGAAAAATCAATAATGCCCTTTCGCTTGGCGTGATGATTCCACTCTAAATTGGGTCGCCTTGCAGAGGCATTCACTTGACTATCGGCACATCACTCTCGGACCGGCTCCGTAGCCGCGAGCCGCCATGGGAAAGGTTTCTCCATGCCGGCGGATGTACGCTTATACGTTCCGCGACTTCGCTCGTGTGACGCATGAATAATTACGTTCGTGTAAAACTAGCTGGAGGTGTTTACCTGATTCCTGGTTCGGCATGGTCTAGGAGCGCCTTGGAGGAGGGTGGAGGTATGTAGTTTTTGACGAAGCGGATATAGCACTGGGGCTCAGCGCCGCTTGTCGGGCCGGTTTGGGTAGGAACTCAGGCTTCGTAGATCGACTTCTGGAGCCAATTGGTCTTGGCAAATTCCTCCCGAATCCGCCGGACCGACATTCCGACACGAGGGGCGGGCAAGCGCTGGATATAAGAGGCAACGGTTGCATCGATTTATCCCCCAGAAGAACGACTGACGCCCCGGATCGTCGCCATTATGCACATGCCGGTCGTATCATCCCTCCTGGCCGCCAGCGCCGCCGCCCGAATCTCGGGCAATGTCACCCAAGGCGCCATCTTTCTTCCAGATGCGCAGCCGGCCAATGCTGAAAAGCTCGACCCGCAGCTTGTGGGCTTCAGTATTGAGCTGGACCGGTGGCCTGATTGGGCCGGTCGCCAAGTCGGGCGGCCCAACCAATTCGTCCACAGCGTTATGAGGCAGTTGACGGATCGATCGGGCGCTCCGCCCTACTTCCGAATTGGAGGTGAGTCGCCTGAACAGAGGCATTTGGAAGGATCATTGACCCCACAGGCACCATTCAAGATCAATCTTTCCTGGACCTCAATCTCCAGGTCAGCAATGCAACTTATCCAGCGTCCACCCCGTCCAATCCGTCCCCGGCTGCAATACGCAACAACATTGGACGAGACTTTTACGTCCTTAGCGGGAACATGCCCGCGGGATCGTCATTCCACTGGGGCGTCAACGGCCGAAGCTTTAACGACACCGAGTCGATTGAGCAATTCAAACTCCTCGCTGACAGTTTTTACGGCAGTGGCCAGGCCCGCTTGCAAAATCCCGTCTACCTCAAGGAGATCGAGCTGGGCAACCAACCCGACACCTGGAGTCAATTAATAAATGCTCCGTACTTCCCTCACAACTACACGATGCTTTTCCAGCGGATCAGCAGCCAGGTCATTGACTTCTTTGACACCAGCCTCACGGGCTTCAGCATCGGCGGCAATGGCCACTTCAACCCTGCGTACAACTCGTTGATTTGGACGGCCAGTGCCTTGTTCCAAGCGGACATCTTCAGCGACCCAAAAATCAAAAAGAACACCCCGAACCTCTCCAATCACGCGTACTGCCGAATTTATGACGGTTTCATCCCGATCCCAGGACAACTGATGGACAAGGCAAACATTCGGGGCAACCTATCTACTAACGCGAACGACATCAAAGCCACCCGCGCCGAGGGGAAAAAGTTTATCTTTGTGAGTCTACCCTTCGGACAATGGAGACCTACGTTGACATCCTAAGTCCGAGACCAACTCTTACGCAAAGTACGATAAATCTTTCTCTTGATAGCTTGTTCGACCCTGATCTTGTAGCCACGGAGCTAACAACGCGAGCAACACCGCCGAATCGGCTCTGTGGGGGATCGACTGGCTGCTCCAGGGCGCATCCATGGGGATCGAGCGGTTCCACTTTCACAATGGTCCGGGCTATTACTACAATACCCTGCAGCCCATCAAGCTCGACGGCACCGGTTTGAGCGACGACGTTCCGGGGCGTGGGGACCGACCTCACATAAACGCACTTTACAACGGCCTCCTGGTCGTCAACGAAGCTATCGGCAATAGCGGTAGAAGCTACGTGGCGGAGATCTCTGGTCCGAACGACAAGTTAACCAGCTATGGTATCTGGGAGGACGGCGTGCTTCGCCGTATGGTCGTGATAAACACACAGGTCTACACTCCTTCCACTCAGGGCGGCCGACCAGGATTCGACATATCCTTGATCAACTGGCAGGGCTCGAGGACCGCGACTGTGAAGCGTCTCTACACCCCTTACACGACTTCCAAGACGGGACTGTGAGTGTGTACGGGGTTCGGATCTTATGAAAACTGATAATCTAATAGCACATGGGCTGGACAGGACTTCGACAGGGCAAATGGTGAGCCCACCCGCCAAGTAATTGAGGAGCCGGTCAATGGCACTAGTTTCCAACTCGAGGCTTCATCGGCGGTGCTCATCTGCTTCAAGTAAGCACCTGCCTCAAGTGAGCTCCTGCTTCAAGTAAGCAGAAATGCCCTGGACTCTATCGGGCAAATAAGGGGGAAAGAAGACTGGGCAAGTGAGTCGAGGTGGTGTAGCCATGTAATTAGAATTTCGAGGCTACAGAAGTGCATGCATCAGACTGTCGTAACCCAGCTCCATAGCCCTCCAAGCCGACAAGTGATAAAGCGGGATTTCATAGTATACAAACTCACCTGCACCCGTCTCCTGACGTCTCGCTGACCATACCCCTCTCCACCTTCCCTAAACCTAATTCTCCCTGATCCATCTACTTGTGGCAAGGGAGTAGGCGAACGAAGATCGGACTCTTTGTGGATCACCTGCGACAAATTGCCACGCTGGAATAGTCATGTATTACAAAGTATCATGTGCCAGGAACTGAAGAGGGCTCGCGCGAGATCAGCCAGAAAGGGACTTAATCCCCCAACACCGTTGTCTGTGATATCCAAGATGAGGGTCGATAGATGGCTGATGAGACAAGTCAAGCTCCACAGAATAGCTCCGCAGAAACTTAGCGCGTACGGTGAGTGAAAGACGTCGGCTCCAGCTTGATCAGGTGACGTTTAGATATCCTGGCTCCTACGGTCGTTCTACACCAGGGTATACTGTGCATCAAGCATTGGAGTTGATGCATGGATCAAAAGACTTGATCTCGGTCACGAACTTTTGATCCCGGCTTTGGGGGTGGGATTATCGGTGAGTTTCCTTTTTTCACATAACTCCTTCCACATTGACTCTAGAGTTGTTTCAATGGTACTGGGCGGTACAGTGAGCATTGGACTATCAGGTTATAACCGAATATGCATGCATGAGTTTTTCCAATGTGCCTCCCCCCATCCCAGAATCGGTATGTAACCCCCTAAGATACATATTTATGTCTACATGCTTATGACCTTGCCATGGCTGCGCCCAACGAACCTTCCAGGAATATGGGCCTCTTAGTTCAGTCCAGCTTATAGTACTTGCTCCCAGCCCGCTCTTCTCGGTGACTGGCAAATCAGTGCACCCAGCTTCTCGGGGTGAACGAGATGCCCGCGTCGACCTCGAACGTAGATGGCGTAACAGATGCTGGCAGAGACGACTGCGCCAAGGGAGATAAGAGTTGGAAACACGAATTGGTCGGGACGAAAGAAGATGATAGTGGAACCGTAAGACAAGAGTTCGAAAGCATTCTGCCAAGCGGCCTCCACAGACGAAAAGGCTCCACGGCTCTCTTCCTCAACATCCTATCGATACGTCAGCAAACGGTAAAGATGGAGCGAGAGTTGGCATACCTCTTGAAGGATAAGTTGGACACACAGATCAAAGCCTCGAAGTCCAACGCGACTAAGCACTGTCCCCAGCACCAGACCGCTTGCCGACACGAGAGGCAGACGCCCGCATGCCACAAAGACGGCCGTCCCACTAGCTAAGCTGATCACCTGCCATGAGCTGAGCCATAAACCAGCCCTAGCCGAACCCAACGTTACCATGAGCCACGGCGCGACCCATGTCGCCAAAACCTCAAAAGCTACGCTAAGGGTTCGTGCAACGGCAATCTGGGTGGAGGTGTAACCAGCCGACAGGAGATACGTGACCATCTGACCGGCGAAGCTCAATACAGTGAGATAGAGCAGAGCCCAGCAAATGACGGCAGAAAGGCGGCGTGATGAATGTAAAGAGCGAAATCCTTTCGGACTTTCTCCAAAGCGCGTCGGACTCGGCTCGCAGTGGGTGAATCAGGAGTCGCGGGTTCTGGCGAAAGGCGTGGCTTTGGTCGTTGCAGAGGAGGGCACAGGTGGAAGACATTTGCGATTGCGAAGTATTCGGGTAAAAGAGAAATGACGTTTGTGCCGAGATTTACACCAATTGCGAGTTTAGTCGAATAGCCATCGAGAAGGGCGATGAAAAGAGGACCGAAAAGTTTACAAAGTAGGTCGATGCGGCGCATCTGCGCATTCAATTTGGGCAGAGACTCTGGATCTTCCTGTGCGACTGCGACGACCTGTTACATCAGCGAATAGTCGCCAGTAATGATGATTGTAGCGACTTACCCAGTCCCTTTCGACAGATATCAAGTTGAGGATAGCGCAGACCTTCTCTACACATGCAAGAAGAGCAAGCATGCTTAGCTTGTATACATTCGAAGATGGATCGGATGGGACATTATTCGCGAGATAGTAAAAGACGGCACAGGAAGCGGCCACAGCGATACGTTGTCCAACTGTATTGATTTCAGCTATGATCCGCCTCATCTGCTCAATGCAGGATGAATTGATACTCACTGATTGAAACTCTGACGACCTGTAGGCGCTCTCCTACGTCGATGTATTGACCAATTGGTGACGCGAAGACGATGGCCGATACGCCACGGATGAAGGCATAAATCGACATAGGCAAGAGTGTTCCCGGAAAGATGGTAGCCAGATACAGAACTGCTCCAAATTCGAATACACGGGAGTTCCAGGTGGGAAGAGAGTGCGAGAGGTATATACGGCGAGCGATGGCTGGAGTGACCAGAAAGGGCTCTACTTCGTCCAACGACAAGCTCGGTGACGTCGTCCGGCTGCGTTCACCGATGTCCGAGGTTGGCGAGGTCTGTAAAGGTATGTAGGACATGATGACCTGTTGGATCACGGATCGGGGTACGTATGTAAGGACTTTCAAAAGGTGCAAAGTATGATTAAGGCATTGATGAAGTCTTCCAACGAGTCGAACGATAGTAGCATGACGATTAGCCGCGCGAGATTACATAACTTACCCAATACCTCCGTTGGGATCTGCCTGACAATGACGAATTAGGGCACGTGTGATTGGGAAGCGTGATCATGTGAATGGCCTCATGCAGCTGAGTGCTTATTCAAGTGGAGCAATACTTTGGCGGCTGATCCACTCTAAGATGCGGAACTTAGGAGGAGTGTCCACGTGGCAAACTCCGGTCGTCTCAACAATCATGAAGATGGGTATTTCCCTTCCTATTTCGGGTCGAGCTTCTAACGCCTGCGTCTCGTATATCGTCACCACCCGCTCATGTGACATGAGGGTGACCGTGGGCATCTCGGCAGCCCTCACTAGATATTGAAGACACGGTAGAATCGCAGAAGTCGAATGCGAAGTGCTTGATATAGACCTCGAACCCCCCACCCCTAGATCGGTATGTAATCCCTGGATTATCGGTGAGTTTGCTCTTTCCACGTGACTTTTCCCACATTCACTCTCAAGTCGTTTCAATGGTACCGGGCTGTTCAGTGTGTGTTGCGCTATCAGATCATGGCGAAATATGTCTCCCAGCCGGCCTCCTCCGTCCCAGAATCGGTATGTAACCCCCTAATCTCTTGACCCCCCTACCCATAGATCGCTATGTTACCCCTAAGAATCACAGCGTTGCATCGGCGATGAGAAGCTAGATACACGTCCAGTAGTATGCGCCATCCTCAGGATTCTGGGATGTTGCAGGGATTTCCAGGGACTCTGACCAAACTGTTGGGCGTATTTGGCGTGTCAGATATGCCCTGAGATTTAGCTCTGCGGGTCGTTCACGCAAGAGGAGGTATGTAGGGATTGGGACAGATACTCGACTGTTACCGTGAATTTCTGTCAGTACACAGGAGTCCGAGGCGGTGGTGCTGCTCGCCGAGCTGATTTGCTCCGAAGCGCGCGATGCTGTCACTGCTGCAGTTGGGGTTTGCATACCGCTCGAGTGCGAAAAGCTATTGGAAGCCGCGTCGTTGATGGGCGGCAAAATGGTAAGCGAGGATATCGATCCATCAGAGCACAGATAGTAGTGGCCACCCTATCACCGGAGTCATTCTGCGAAGATCATGACAGAATACAATACAGTAAAACTACCGGATAATCTGGGATCTCGGAAATCTCAGGCATTCCATGAAGAAGAGTCGGGGGCTGTCATTAGGCGCACCGTGCAGTCACTGTCGATCTTAGAGGAGCTGGCATGTCACTACGTGAAGCTCAGGAACTTGATGAGCGCGCAGCCACCGTTGACTTGGGAGGAGAGGGCATGTTATTGTGATTAAAGTCGGGGGCTGGTAGAAATGAAGCAGTAGACACGAATAGACATGAACGAGGTCGACACGAGAATTTCTGCGGCGAAATACATGGTGGTCTGGGGGTAGGGGTAATCAATTCCAGAGATTTAGTCAAAACATCCTGGACAGTGCAGTCGAAGCGAGCGAGGCGTAGAGATATCTCGCAGGTGTAATCGAACGCAGCGGGGTTAATGCATACAAGTATCTTCGGTAAGAAATTTGCTTCCGCGTTAAGGGGTCAGGTTGTTGTGGTTTTGCTTTCCGGTCATATCTCATGAATCATGTCTCTCAGGATTATCCTGCTTCAGTTCTGGGTTGCTCAGACGATTACGAATGTAAGACAGGCGTTGGAAGTATGCACGATAAATTTGAACTTGACCGTTCACACCCCAAGACCACCACGTGACTCCCTAAAGGTTGGTCGGCATATTAGGGCCTCGCGACGTGTGGGGGGAGTGGCCGCCGGGTAGTCCCACGTTAGGTACAAAACATACCCATGAAGAAATGGGGTGAATGAAGCCCCTCGGACGGACATATAACCCCTCGTTGATTAACACAGAGACTGCATAACATATTGACTTGTTAAACCACATATTTGAAAGCGGGACAGCTTGGAAGGGCGGAATTCCCTCTACTGACCGGTGCTGTCGCGACTGACTGACAATTAAGCCGCGTTTGACTTCCTGGCGGTGACTTTGAATAACGCGAGACATCCTCCAACCACGAGAACAGGAATGATGCTGACCAACTCCCCAAGTCCGGCATACGCCGGTGGGATCCTCCATCCCGTCACTCCACTAGCCAAGAGAATGGCGACTGCGAAGTAGACCCCACAGGATGCGAGAGAGGCGATGACGTGGATCCTGGTCACACGTGAGGTAACGATGATGGACCTGATTGCCCTTGGAACGTCGTTGGCCAAGATAATAATCTGTGACGATGCGTTTGAAGCTGAGCCTGTGGCGATTGAAATGTCGGCAGTAGATAGGGCGATGATATCGTTGATCCCATCACCCACGAACGCAACCTTTCCAGGATGCGCGGTACTCTTGAGCAATGTCACGACCGAGGCTTTCGAGGTGGGAGTCTGGGAAGCGTGGACTCGGTCATGGGAGATGCCTACTTCAACGGCAAATGCATGGACGGCCGATGGGTTATCGCCCGACACCAGCGAGATCTGTTTCCCGTCTCGACCGAGATCAGATAGTAGTTGTTCGACACCGAGTCTGGGCTGATCTTTCATTCCGAACAAACCTACCAATTGTTGTCCGAGAGTGATCGAGAGAATAGTCATTCCATTCGTAAGATATTCGATAACCTTTGGGTGAAACTCGGTGTTGGTGAAGCTAGCATTTCCGGCTTTGACTTCGAAGCCGAAATAGGTTGCAACAACACCTTTACCAGGGATTATTTGGAAATCGGACACCCCATCGGTCTGCAACCTCTTCGTAGAATCGAGGAGGATGTCGTCCGTAAGCTCTGGATGCTGGCACTCGAGATAACGTCTGACGGTCTCAGATACTGGATGTTTGTTGGAAGCGGTGATCGAGTGAATCAATCGTAAACTCGATCGATCAGGATCGTAGAAGGTTTGCCGGATCGCCATTACTCCCTGTGAGAGGGTTCCGGTCTTATCAAACGCGATTGCCTTCACAGAGTGGGCTGTCAATAAGGCTTGGACGGACCGGAACAAGACGCCTTCATTGACTGTCATGGCCATAGAGATGGTTGTGACGAGCGTTACCTATCTGTCAGTACACTCGCAGATCTGCAGGTGTTGGACCGGAGACTTACGGAGATAGCGAGTGCACAAGGGCAAGACACGGCCGCAATGGCAATCGCGTACCCAACACCACTGATGATGGCTTCTCCCCAATCCTGACCCTTCCTCAGCCTTTCGACCAACATCCACCCAATAAAAGCGGCCAGGCAACAAACACTGGCAACGGGCAACAGCCAACCAGCCATCCGATCTGCAAGATCTTGATAGCCCGATCCTGTCGACGAGGAGGAGACAGCGTCCATTATAGCCGAGATTGTATTTTCAGGAACAAGGTGAGTGACGACCATGTCTACAGATCCGTGTGTCAAGGTGGCTCCTGCGGTCATACTTGATCCTCTAGATTTAGGAATTGGCATTGATTCGCCGGTCAAGGAGGATTCGTCGACTGTGCCTTCGCCGCAGATGACCACGCCGTCGGTCGGTATAATCTCTCCTTGATTGACGCGGATCGCGTCATCGTAATGTAGCAGCCTTGTCATCAGCGATGCTATCGACACGACCATCGCATAGGTTCGGACATAGACCCACAAACAATTGATGTCCTGCTCTTTCGCAGGGCTTGATATCAATCGAGCTTGCTCAGGCTGCAGCCGACCCAAATTGTCAATCGACTGCAACCCCAACATCCTTGTACTCGCTTGTAGAGTCCTACCAGCAAAGATTAACGTGATCAACAATCCCACTGTCTCGAAGAACGGCTCCCCAATATCTCTTCCGCTCATCTCAAACCCAAAAGCGACCACAGAGAAGGTGTAGCTCGTCAAAGTGGCGAAGCTAGTGAGAACACCCAAATCGGCTCGATGGAGGTAGAAAGCGGATCTGAACGATCCAGAGTAGATGGGCCAAGCGACAATAATTATGAGTGTAGCGAGGGCGAGCTGGGCTGATTGGGATGCCGTACTTGACAGCATCGGCATTGGCGACCAGACTAGTACGAGGATCGGGATGGTCAAAATCAATGCCGCCACGGTGCGGAGCGAAATGGAGATCAGGTCGCGCTTGATCCTTTTGACGTTCTTGTCCTCCCTCTGCCGCCTCAAACTGGCACCATATGGCTCCAGGTCTTTGAGAACGTCTCGAGGTCTGACG
>Ga0308160_10002265_pt1 | contig 23869 bp, 10 predicted proteins | sample PhyFR1_FD_201036 | JGI IMG/M metagenome (GOLD analysis project Ga0308160, IMG submission 201036) | Phyllosphere microbial communities from UC Gill Tract Community Farm, Albany, California, United States - DLSLF.R1 | ecosystem: Host-associated > Plants > Phyllosphere > Unclassified | place: USA... | reverse complement strand
GCCGGCTGGGCGGGCCGAACTTCCACCAGATCCCGATCAACGCGCCGAAGTGCCCGTTCGCCAACATGCAGCGCGACGGGCACATGCAGATGGGCGTGCCCAAGGGCCGCGTCGCCTACGAACCCAGTTCGCTGCAGGACGACACCCCGCGCGAAAGCGCGCGTGGCTTCCCCAGCCACGCCACGCCGAGCGAGGACGGCGCCAAGGGCCGCGTGCGCGCCGAGAGCTTCGCCGATCACTACAGCCAGGCGCGCATGTTCTTCCGCAGCCAGAGCAAGCCGGAACAGGCGCACGTCGCCTCGGCGCTGGTGTTCGAGCTGTCGAAGGTGGAGACCGCGCATGTGCGCGAGGCGGTGGTCGGGCACCTGCGCCACGTCGATCAGGCGCTGGCGCAGCGCGTGGCCGACGGCCTGGGCATGGACGCGTTGCCGCCGGCACCGCCGGCTGCGGTCGCGCCGCAGGACATGCCGCCGTCGCCGGCGCTGCAACTGATCGGCAAGATGAAGCGCACCCTGCAGGGGCGCGCGATCGGCATCCTGGTCCACGACGGCTCCGACGCGGCGACGGTGAAGGCCTTGCAGAAGGCGGCGCGCGACGCCGGCGCCACGGTCAAGATCGTGGCGCCGAAGCTCGGTGGCGCCAAGCTCAGCGACGGCAAGAAGCTGGCCGCGGACGGGCAGCTGGCCGGCACCCCGTCGTTCGTGTTCGACGCGGTGGCGGTGGTGCTGTCGGCCGAGGCCGGCAAGCAGCTGAGCAAGGAATCGGCGGCGGTCGATTTCGTCAGCAACGCCTTCGCGCACCTGAAGGCGATCGCCGCCGATGCCGGGGCGCAGCCGCTGCTGAAGGCCGGCAACGTGGTCAAGGACGCCGGCGTACTCGATGCCGGCAACGCCAAGGGCTTCATCGAGGCGGCCAAGACCCGCCAGTGGGACCGCGAACCGAAGCTGCGCATGCTCGCCTGAGCCTGCGTCGCTGGCGTCAGCCTTGCCCCGACCGCGCCATGCCTTCGCATGGCGCGGTTTTCGTTTGCGGTGGGGCGGCGGGCCTGGGGTGCAGCGCTGGTTTTTCCGGTGGGACATAGCACCGTTCTCGATCGGGCCCGCGCGGCGGCGCCCGATCGGTGTCATGGCCGCGGAGGTGGTCCAACACGGCTCCCCCAGAGCCGCCGAACGGCGTTCCCGACCTCCGGAATCGGGACGGATCCGGGCGCCGGAAATTGCCCTGTCTAATTTTTCGCCAGGTCTCTTGACAGTCTTGTGGCACGTGGCCGCGACGGGCTTATCCACACCCTTATGCAGAAGTCATCCACACCCCCTGTGGACAACGGCGCGCTCGCCGGCGCAGCGGAAGCCATGGGGCAAGTGCTTGAAAAACAAAAGAAACCACTTGACACCTATTGACAAACGCGGATCCACGGCCGGGCCGGCTGCTGTCTCGCAACAAATCCGAGACAAAACTTATCCCGAGGCCTGTCCGCTGCGGGCGCGGTTTTGCGTTTCTGGCTGAATGCGCGTTGCCCTGGTGGTGGTGGCGCCCTGCGCAGGCTGCTGGGTCGTCGCTGTCATAGGACGGACATGGGAGTGGCTCTGGCGCTCGGTAGCTGTTCTGGCTATGCATCCCGGCTGTTCCCTTCTCCCACCGGGACCATGGCCCCCTTTTCGGGGGAAGGTGCCCCGAAGAGGCGGATGAGGGTACGGACGAAGCCTCGTGCACCCGCACTCCGCGAGACGCTTCGCGCCGTACCCTCACCCCAACCCCTCTCCCGGGGGGAGAGGGGCTAGCGGCCGCTTCCTTCTCCCCTCGGGAGAAGGTGCCCCGAAGGGGCGGATGAGGGTACGGGCGCAGCCTCGTGCACCCAAACTCCACGAACCGCTTCGCGCCGTACCCTCACCCCAACGCCTCTCCCGAGGGGAGAGGGACTAGCGGCTTCCCTTCTCCCATCGGGACCATGGCCCCCTTTTCGGGGGAAGGTGCCCCGAAGGGGCGGATGAGGGTACGGGCGCAGCCTCGTGTACCCAAACGCCGCGAGTCGCTTCGCGCCGGACCCTCACCCCAACCCCTCTCCCGGGGGGAGAGGGGCTACGGCGGCTCCCCTTCTCCCACCGGGAGAAGGTGCCCCGAAGGGGCGGATGAGGGTACGGGCGCAGCCTCGTGCACCCAAACTCCGCGAGACGCTTCGCGCCGTACCCTCACCCCAACCCCTCTCCCGGGGGGAGAGGGTCTACGGCGGCTCCCCTTCTCCCATCGGGAGAAGGTGCCCCGAAGGGACGGATGAGGGTACGGGCGAAGCCTCGTGCGCCCAAACCCCGCGAGACGCTTCCCGCCAGACCCTCACCCCAACCCCTCTCTCCCACGGGACTTCCTTCGGTCGCCGAGGGGAGAGGGGCTATGCACCTCGGCTCAAGCCAGCACGTCGCCACCCGGCGTGGGCAGCAGCGATTCGGCCAGGCTGCGCTCCATCTGCTTCAGGTAATCGCTGAAGCCGCCGCGTGCCCGCGCCACGCGCCTGGCGCTGGTGACCACCACCGGCTGCGCGCGGCGCGCGATCCGCGCCTGCACGCGCACCATCGCCTCGACCAGGGCCACGTCCTCGTGCGCGGCCAGCGGCAGGAAGCCGCCGCAGCGCCGGTACAGGTCGGCACTGAGGCCCAGGTTGGCGCCATGCACGTGCGGGTGATCGTCGCGGCGGCATTCGCCGGCGCGGTAGGCATCGCGCAGCGCGCTGCCGTAGTCGTCCCAGTCACCGACCGTGACGATGCCGCAGAACGCGTCGCTGGCGCAGTCCAGCTGCGCCGACAGCCAGTTCGCCGGCACCACCGAATCGGCGTCGGTACAGGCCAGCCAGCGGGCGCCCGCGGCCAGCGCGGCTTCGGCCGCCGCAGCGCGCGCGCTGCCGACATTGCCGGACTGCAGCACGATGGCCTGCGCGCCGTGCGCGGCCACGATGCCGGCGGTGCCGTCGCTGCAGCGGTCCAGGGCGACGAATACCTGCACCGCCTCGCCGCGCAGGCCCGCGCATTGCGCCGCCAGCGCCACCGAGCGCAGGCAGGCGCCGATCAGCCGTTCTTCGTCGTGCGCCGGAATCAGCACCGCGATCAACGCAGCCGCTCCGCGGCCGCGACCGAATACGGCGTGGCGCTCCAGGCTTCGAGCAACACGTCGTCGTCCTCGTAGCGCAGCAGGCGCGGCAGCTGCAGGGTCTGCGCCAGGCATGCGTGCACCGCGCGCCCGTCCATGCACGCCTGCGCGAACGGATGCAGCCAGTGGCAGGCGACCAGCACGCCCTGTTCGGTCAGCGACGCGCGCAGGCGCTGGCTGCAGTCCTGCAGCAGCGGCAACGGCAGGTAGTAGCCGACCTCGCTGAACACGATCAGATCGAACCGGCCCGGCGGCCAGCAGCGCGGATGCTCGGCCTGCTGCACCTGCACGTGCGCGCAGTGCGCATTGCGCTGCGCGGCCAGGGCCACTGCGCGCTCGGACAGGTCGGTGGCCAGCAGCGCGTCGCAGCGCGGCGCCAGCGCCGCGGTCAGCTCGCCATTGGAGCAACCCAGTTCCCAGGCGCGTTCGAAACGCGCGCGCGGCAGGCTGGCCAGCAACAGGTCGCGCTTGCGCGCTTCGTACCAGCGTTCGCGATAGCCGAACGGATCGTCGTCGCGGTAGATGTCGCCGAAATACTCCTGCACCGCGCTCATGCGACAAAGACCTCGAAGCGGCGCGCGAAACGCTCCAGTACCTGCGGCGGCAGGATCGGCGCCGGCACCGCCGGTTGCGCGGTACCCAGCTGCGAGGCGAAGCAGCGCAGCGCCTGTTGTTTGGCCTGCCAGTCGGCGTCGTCCAGCGCATAGCGAACCGCGCCAGGCAGTGCCTGTTGCGGTGCGCCGGCGTCCATCCAGTGCCAGGCCCAGACCGGGAATTCGGCCATGCGCGCATCGCCGGCGGCGACGGCGCGCCGCACTGCGCGCGCGGTGGCTTCGTGGTCTGGATGGCCGTCGTGGCGCCACGTCGTCAGCACCAGATCGCCGGCGTGCAAGTGCGCGTGGATCTGTTCGGCAACCACGAATTCGCGCTGGCCGACCTGGCCGTCGGCGATGCGCAGGTGGCAGATCGCAGCGGCGTCCAGGCCCAGGCACCGCGCGGCGGCGGCCAGTTCGGCGCGGCGCACGTCGCGCAGGCGTTGCGGCGTCCAGTACGGATCGTCCGGATAGCACGCCTCGCCATCGGTCACCGCGATCAGGCACACCGGCAGGCGCAGCCGCCGCGCACAGGCGACCGCGCCGCCGCAGCCCAGCGCTTCGTCGTCCGGATGCGGCGACACCACCACCAAGCGGCCAGCGCCGACAAGCAGGTCTTCGATCCGGCGCTGCGGCAAGGCGGCCAGCCACGGCGAGCGCTGCCACGCCGACTCGGGCGTGCCGTCGCCGTGGATCTGCGCCGCGCTCACAGCCGCCATGGCTGCACTTGGTCGGCCAGCGTCTGGCCCAGCGCCGCCCAATCGTGTTCGGCATGGCTCTGGCGCACGAACACGGCCAGGTCGGCGCAGCGCATGGCATGTTCGCGGTCGCTGCACAGTGGTGCCGGGCCCAAGGCGCGGCCGACACGATCCAGCACGTCGGTGGCGGCGCGTTCCACGAACGAGCGCAGCCGGATCACCGCATGCTGGTGATCTTGTTCGGGCGCCGCATCGATCGCCGCGGCCAGTTCGCGCAGCAGCGCGCGCGCCGCGCCGAGCTGCTGGTCGATCGCGCCCAGGTGCATCGCCGCATGCGCATCGCGCTGCAGCTTGGGATGCGCGCGCAGGCGCTCTGCCACCGCGGCCGCCGCGCCGAACCAGCACGCGGCAATACCGGCGCCGCCATGCCAGAACCCCGGACGCGCCAGATACTGGCCCGGCGCACCGATCGCGCTGGCCGGCACGGCATCGAACGTCACCGGCCCGCTGACCACGCGCGCCATGCCGACCGCGGCCCAGGCCTGCGTATCGATGGCGATGCCGGGCCGGCCCAGTTGCACCTGCACCAGGTGCTGGCGGTCCTGGTCGTGCGCGGTGAGCAGCGCGCAATCGACCATGCCGGCACCGGAGCACCAGGCCTTGCGGCCGTGTACTTCGCCACGCCCGGTGTCGCTGCGATAGGCCAGACGCGCATCCGGCGCTTCGGCCGCCCACACCGCGAACAGTTGCCCAGGCGCAGGCGCTGCGGCGCCCAGTTCGGCCAGGATCGCCTGCGCGTCGTAATGCGCCTCCAGCACCTTGGCCAGGCACACATCGGTCGCGGCGATCTCGGCCAGGATCCGCCAACGATCCAGGGTATTGCCGGCGCCGGGCAGCGGCAGCTGCGGATAGCGTTCGAGCACGCGCAAGACGGCGCGGCGCAGATCGCACCCGTCGCCCAATGCGGCAGGGGAAAGCAGGTCAGTCAAGAAATTCTCTCTGGCAAGTCGGCAAACGACACAGACGATGCCGCGACGGATGCGCGGCAGGCACTGCGAAGTTGCGCGGCGAAGGTGTGCGCGATCACAACAGGCGCCGCGCCCACGCAGCGTGTGCACGCTGCTCGACAGCGTGCACATCGATGAAGAGTTCATGCGCGGCGCCGACTTCGGCCGCCGCCGGCTACGTGGAACGCGACGGCGGCGAAGCGCCGCGTTACGGCGTCAGGATCACCTTGCGGCAGTCCTGTTCCTTCTTGTCGAAGATCGCGTAACCGTCGGCGGCCTGCGCCAGGCTCAGGCGATGGGTGATGATCTCGTTCGGCTTGAGCCGGCCTTCGCCGATATGCTCCAGCAGCTCCGGCAGGAAACGCTGCACGTGGGTCTGGCCCATCTTGAAGGTCAGGCCCTTGTCGAAGGCGTCGCCGAACAGGAAGCCATGGATGAAACCGGCATACACGCCGGGCACGCTGACCGTGCCGCCGCGGCGGGTGGCGGCGATGCACTGGCGCAACGCGGTACCGCTGCTGCCTTCCAGCTTCAGCGTGGCCATCACCGTTTCCACGGTGCTGCCCTTGGCCTCGAAGCCGACCGCATCGATGCTGGCATCCACGCCGCGGCCGTCGGTCTGGCCGACGATGATGTCGGCCGGATCGTCGATCTGTTCGAAATTGAGCGGGATCACGCCATAGGTCTTCTGCGCGAAATCCAGCCGGTACTGGTACCGGTCGACCATGAAGATGCGCTCGGCGCCGAGCATGCGGCAGCAGGCGGCGGTCATCAGCCCGACCGGACCGGCGCCGAAGATCGCCACGGTGCTGCCCTGACCGACGCCGGCGTTGAGCGCGGCCTGGTAGCCGGTAGGCAGGATGTCGGACAGGAACAGCACCTGCTCGTCGTGCAGCGCGTCCGGTACCACCAGCGGGCCGACATTGGCCTTGGGCACGCGCACGTATTCGGCCTGGCCGCCGGCCACGCCGCCGTACAGATGGCTGTAGCCGAACAGCGCCGCCGGCGGACGGATGCCCTTCTGGTTCAGTGCGGCGCCCTTGCCGGTATTGGTGGTCTCGCAGGCGGCGTATTCGGTCAGGCGACAGTGGAAGCACTCGCCGCAGGCGATCACGAACGGGATCACCACGCGGTCGCCCTTCTTCACCCGCGTCACCTCGGGGCCAACGTCTTCGACCACGCCCATGAACTCGTGGCCGAGCACGTCGCCGCTGTGCAGGTCGGGGATCTTGCCGCGATACAGGTGCAGGTCGGAGCCGCAGATCGCGGTGGCGGTGACCCGCAGCACGATGTCGTCGGCATCGATCAGCACCGGATCGGGAACGGTTTCCACGCGCACGTCCTTGGTGCCGTGATAGGTGAGAGCTTGCATCGGATGGTGTCCTCTTGCGACGTCGTGGACCGCAGTGTTGCCGCAGGCGACGTGCAACCGGGGTGACCATGCCGTGAGGCCAGCGTGGCGGGATCGGCGCAGCGCCATACGGCGCGGCGCTGAGGGCTACTAGCGATTGCCGGGCGATCCGCACGACGGCGTGCGCGCGTGAAGCGATGACGCGACTCAGTGCGGCAGCAGCCGCGTGTCGAGCGCATGCTCGGCGAGCATCGTCGCCAACGCCTGCCGCGCCTGCGCGCGATCGCCCGGGTCCGCCGCGTCCAGCAGTTCCTGCGCGAGCGCGCTGAACTGCGGCCAGAATTCCTGCGGATGGCGCAGATGCGCGGTCCACTCAGGCAGCATCGCCGCCATATGCGCCAATGCCGCCTGGGTCTGCGCGCGCGTGTTCATGTCGGCGCGCGCGGCTGCCGCCATTGCACGCGATGCGCCTGGCCGTCGTCGACCAGCGCGATGCGCGCGTCCTGCTGGCGCAGGCCGTCCAGGAACAGGCCGCTGCCGTCGTCGGCATCGGCATCGGCATCGACGCCGGCATCCGCCTCAACGTCCACCGACTGCAGCAGCTCGATGTGGTACGTGCTGCCGCCGTGGCGGTAATGCAGTTCGCAGCGCTCCCAGTCGGCCGGCAGGCACGGCCGCAGCCGCAGGCTGTCGCCTTCGCGCTGCAGGCCCAGTAGCGATTCGACCAGCAGCCGGTACATCCAGCCGGCCGAGCCGGTGTACCAGGTCCAGCCGCCACGGCCCACGTGCGGTGCCACGCCGTAGACGTCGGCGGCGAGCACATAGGGTTCGACCTTGTAACGCTCGCTGGCCGCCGCATCAAGGCTGTGCTGGATCGGGTTGATCATCCGCGCCAGTTCCCAGGCGCGTTCGCCGTCGCCGAGGTGGGCGAAGGCCATCGCCGCCCACACCGCCGCATGCGTGTACTGCCCGCCATTCTCGCGCACGCCCGGCACGTAGCCGCGGATGTAGCCGGGGTCGTGTTCGATGCGGTCGAATGGCGGTTCCAGCAGCTGGATCAGGCCGGCGTCGCGCTTGACCAGATGCTGGTCCAGCGCGGCCATCGCCTGCCGCGCGCGCGCCGGTTCGGCCGCGCCGGACAGCACCGACCAGCTCTGCGAGATCGAATCGATGCGGCATTCGGTGTTGTCCGCCGAACCCAGCGCGGTGCCGTCGTCGAACCACGCGCGCCGATACCAGCCGCCATCCCAGGCATGCGCCTCCAGATTGCCGCGCAAGACATGCGCGGCCGCGTCGCACTCGTCGGCGAAGGCCGCATCTTCGCGACCGCGCGCCAGCGCCGCGAACTGCTGCAGCACGTGGTACAGGAAGAACCCCAGCCACACGCTCTCGCCCTTGCCGCCCTCGCCCACCCGGTTCATGCCGTCGTTCCAGTCGCCGGTGCCGATCAGCGGCAGGCCGCGTTCGCCGAGCAGCGCCATGCCGCGGCGCAGCGCCTGCACGCAGTGCGCGTACAGCGGCGCACGCTGGCTGGACGGCGCCGGCAGGTCGTAATACGACTCCTCGTCAACGCCGACGGCGCGGCCTTCGATGTAGCGCACCTCTTCGTCGAGCACGCCGCGGTCGCCGGTGACCTGCAGGTAGCGGCACGCGGCCAGCGGCAGCCACAGATAGTCGTCCGAACAGCGCGTGCGCACGCCGCGGTCCTGCGGCGGATGCCACCAGTGCAGCACGTCGCCCTGCGGGAACTGGTGCGCGGCACTGGCCAGCAGGTGCTCGCGCGCCAGCGCTGGCGTCGCGTGGACCAATGCCATCATGTCCTGCAGCTGGTCGCGGAAACCGAACGCGCCACCGGACTGGTAATAGCCGCTGCGCGCCAGGTAGCGGCAGGCCAGGGTCTGGTACGGCAGCCAGCCGTTGACCAGCAGATCCACGCTGGGATCGGGGGTCTTCACCTGCAAGCCGCCGAGCAGTTGCCGCCAGTGGATACGCACCGCGTCCAGCGCGTCGTGCGCGGCATCGCGGCCGCGCATGCGCCGCGCCAGTTCCACCGCCGCGTCGTGGTCCTTGCCGGCGCCGAGCCGGAACACGGTCTCGCACTCGGCGCCGGCGGCCAGAGTCAGCGGCACCTGGATCGCCGCGCACGGATCCAGCCCGGCGCCAAGGCGTCCGGACAGGCGTTCGCGGCGCAGCGCCTGCGGGTCGGCCATGTCGCCGTTGCGGCCGAGGAACTCGCTGCGGTCGCCGCTGCAGCTGCGCGTGTCCGCGTCCACGTCGAAGAACGCGGTGCGCGCGGAGAACTCGGCGTTGTACGGGTTGCGCGCCAGCAATGCGCCGTGCGCGCCATCCTGTTCGCTGACCACGTGCATCTGCGACTTCACCCGCAGATCGCCCAGCACCCATTCCACATAGCCGGTCGCCGACAGGCGCCGGCTGCGGCCGGACAGGTTGCGCAGCTTCAGCACCGAGAACTTCACCGCCTCGTGCAGCGCCACGTACACCCACAGCTCGCTGGCGATGCCGTCCTCCACGTGCTCGTAGACGCTGTAGCCGAAGCCATGGCGGGTGCGGTAGTCGCCCTCGCCGCGGCGCGGCAGCGCCTGCGGCGACCACACCCGGCCGCTGTCTTCGTCGCGCAGGTAGAACGCCTCGCCGCAGGCATCGGCGACCGGGTCGTTGTGCCACGGCGACAGGCGGAACTCGTGCGCGTTCTCGAACCAGGTGTAGCCGGCGGCGCTCTCGCTGAGCACCGTGCCCAGCTGCGCATTGGCCAGCACGTTGGACCACGGCGCCGGGGTCGGCGCACCCTCGCGCAGTGCGACCAGGTACTCGCGGCCATCGGCGGCGAAGGCGCCGGTGCCATTGTCGAACAGCACCTCGGCATGCGCCGGCGCGAACGGCCACGGATCCTCGTGCGCATCGCCAGCCGCATGCACAGGCGCGGCCAGGGCCTGCGCCTCGGCTAGCGCGGCGGCCGCCAGCGGCACCAGTTCGGGCACGCCGCGCGGCGGCGGCAGATGCCGTCCGATCTGCGCGGCCAGGGTGCCGCGCTGGTCGCTGACGATGACCCGCGCGACCACCTGCAGCAGGATGCGGTCCTCCTGCGAGATGTTCTGCACCGGGCGCACGAAGATGCCACCGGGGCGCTCCAGCACGCTGGCGTCCGGATCGGCCGCGACCATGCCCAGGATCTGCTCCTGCAGCTGCTGCCGGTAGCCGCTCTGGCTCTCGTTCCAGATCACCAGGTCCGCATGCAGGCCCTTGAGCCGCCAGTACGCGTGCGCCTGCACCATCTGCCGCACCAGTTCGATGTTGTCGGCATCGCCGATCTGCAGCAGCGCGATCGGCAGGTCGCCGGAGATCGCATGGCCCCACAGCCCGGATTGGCCGCGCCGGTTCTGCAGCAGCAGTTCGCTGTCGGCGCGCAGCGCCGGATGCACGTACACCATCAGCCCGGCCAGGCGCTCGTACAGCTGCGCGTCGGCCTGCGAGGCGTTGATCTGGCGGCGCACCACCTGGCTGTGGGTCCAGGCCAGGTCGAACACGCGGTCGGCCAGGCGCCGGTCGCGGTACTTGTCGATCAGCGCCATGCACGCGGCGCGGTCGCCGCCGACGCCGTAGACCATGTCGATCATCGCGGTCTGCTCCGGCGCCAGCACGATCCGGCAGCGGATCGCGACCACCGGGTCGAGCACCGAGCCGGCGGTGTCGGACAGCACCGCATCGTGGCGCAACGCGCGCGGATTGCGCGCCGTATTGCCGCGGCCGAGGAAGCGCGCGCGATCGGTCTCGTAGGAAATCGCGCCGATGTGCGCATCGTGCACCGCCACCAGGTGGAACATCCAAGGCGCCACCTCGTCGTGCGCGCGGGTGCGCCGCGTGCACAGCAGTGCCTGCGTGTCGCGGGCGATCTCGGTCTGTACGAACAGGTTGCTGAAGGCCGGATGCAGTTCGTCGGCGATGGCCGGCGCCAGCACCACTTCGGCATAGGTGGTGATCTCGATGGTGCGCGGTTGCCGCGAGCGGTTGCTGACCCGCAGGCGGCGCAGCTCGATGTCGTCCTCGGCGGAGATCGCCACTTCCAGGTGCGTGTCGAAGCCGCGCTTGCGGCCGCGGAACTCGGCCTTGGCATCGGAGAAGATCGCTTCGTAGTGGTCCACCGCCACCGCGGTGGGCTGGTAGGCGGCCGACCAGTAGTCGCCGCTGTCCACGTCGCGCAGGTAGCAGAAGCTGCCCCAATGGTCGCGGGTGCCGTCCTCGCGCCAGCGGGTGATGGCCATGTCGCGCATGCGGCTGTAGCCGCCGCCGGCGCTGGTCAGCAGGCCGTGATAGCGGCCGTTGGAGAGCAGCTGCACCGCCGGCCGCGGCGCGCTCGGGTCGCGGAACACGCGCAGTTGGGTCTCGTCCTCGCGCGCGTCCTGCGGGCTGCGTGCGGCGCCGTCGGCCTCCTGCGGATGGAACACGCCCACCCGCGGAATCCGTTCCTGCAGCAACAGCAAGGTGGCCTGGAATTCGGCGTCGGCGGCGAAGCGCTTCTGCATCGGCTGCTCGCGCAGCAGATGGTCCAGCGCCAACAGGCCCATGCCCTGGTGGTGCGCCATGTACGAGCGGATCAGCGCGTGGTCCTGGCCGGGCGGGACCCGGCTGGGGGTGTAGTCGATCGCCTCGTGCAGGCCGAAGCGGCCGCCGAAACCGGACTCGGCAAGCCGCTGCAGATTGCTGCAGGCCGCTTCCGGGGCCACCATCAGCGCCATCATGCTGGCGTACGGCGCGATCACCAGATCGTCGCCGAGCCCGCGCTTGAGGCCCAGTCCCGGCACGCCGAACGCGCGGTACTGGTAGTTCATCCGCGCATCGACCGCGTTGTAGCCGGACTCGGACACGCCCCACGGCAGCGCATGCCGCGCGCCGTGCGCGATCTGCGCGTTGACCGCATGCACCGCGGTCTGGTCGAGCAAGGTGTCGGCATAGCTGGGCATCACCAGCTGCGGCATCAGGTATTCGAACATCGAGCCGCTCCACGACAGCAGCGTCGCTTCGCCATCGACCTCGGTGAGCTGGCGGCCGAGCGCGAACCAGCTTTCCTGCGGCAACTGGCCCTGGGCGATGGCGACGAAGCTGCACAGCCGCGCCTCCGAGGCCAGCAGGTCGTAGTAACCCTGGTCCAGGCGCCGCTCGTCGACGTTGTAGCCGATCGCCAGCAGACGCCGCGCCGGATCGTAGAGGAAGCCGTATTCCATCAGCGACAGCTGCCCGGCGATATGCGCCAGGCGCTCGAGCTGGTGGATGCGCGCGCGGGCGCGCTCGGCGGCGTCGGCGTTGTGGGTCTGTGCGGCCAGCGCGCGCAGCGTCGGCAGCGGCGCTTCGGTTACCGGCAGGCACGCGTCGTCGCGATCAGGCGCCGTCGCCCACGGCGCAAACTCGCGCAGTTCCTGCTGCGCGGCGTTGCACGCGTCCAGCAGGACCTGCGGCCAGTGCGGCGCCAAGGCGTCGGCGGAGTGCTCGGCGGTAGGCACCGGCGGCGGCCAGTGCTCGGCGATCGAGGCCGCCTGCACGGCCAGCGCGGCCAGCGCGTGCCAGATCTGCGGCAGCGTCTCCGGCGGCGCCGCGCGCAGCGCCTGCAGGCGCTGATCGACATCGTGCAGCGCCGCCTGCGGCAGCGCCGCCGCGGCGGGATTGTCGTGCGCGGCCTCGCGCAGCACGCCGAACGTGTCGGCCAGCCCGTCGAAGGTGGTCGCCGCCAGCAACGGCGCATCGCACAGCGCCAGCAGGCCCTGGCGCAGGGTCAGCAGATGCCCGGCCAGGTTGCCGCTGTCCACCGTCGACAGGTAGGCCGGCGGCAGCGGCAACAGGGTCTCGGTGTCGTACCAGTTGTAGAAATGGCCGCGATGGCGCGGCAGCGTCTCCATCGTCGCCAGGGTCAGCCGGGTGCGCTCGATCACCCCGCCCGGCTGCAGATAGCCCAGGTCGTAGGCGGCCAGGTTGCCGAGCAGCGCCAGGCCGATGTTGGTCGGCGAGGTACGCCGCGCCACCACCAGTTGCGGATGCTCCTGCACGTTGTCCGGCGGCAGCCAATGGTCCTGCGCACGCATGTGCACTTCGAAGAACGCCCAGGTGCGCCGCGACAGCCGGCCGAGGAAGGCGCGTTGCGCCGGCGCCAGCTGCGCGCGGCGTTGCGCTGGCGCATGCCCCATCCACGCCATCAGCGCCGGGGCGACGATCCACAGCGCCAGGATCGGCGCGGCGACCCACAGCGCATGCGGCTGCCGCCAGGCGAGCACGGCCAGCAGCGCCAGCGCGCACAGCGCCGCCGGCGCCATCCCGACCAGCTCGGCCGCATTGCCGCGGCCGAGGCTGCGCGCCACGTCGCTGGACGCATGCCACTGCAGCAAGTGGCGCCGGCTGACCAGCATGCGCCACAGCGTGCGCACGATCGCCAGCGCGGCGTAGCCGGCCTCGTAAGGCAGGCAGGCCAGCGCCACCAGCGCGCGCTGCAACTGCGTCGCCACCGCCTTGGCCAGCGTGCCCAGATGCATGCGCCAGCCCATGTCCGACGGCTTGGCGACCAGGTCGTGCAGCGCCGGTACCACGATCGGCAGCACGAACAGGCCCAGCAGCCACGCGATCCATGCCATCGGCCGCGGCAGCCACAGCCAACCGATCGCCAGCAACGCGGTGGCGGCGAGCGGCACCAGGCTGCGGCGCAGGTTGTCCAGCAACTTGCCGCGCGACAGCAGCGACAGCGGCGTGCGCCGGTAGCGGCCGGCGGCGTCCGGCACCCACGGCAGCAGCCACGGCAGCAGCTGCCAGTCGCCACGGATCCAGCGCGCGCGGCGCTTCACGTCGGCCGCATAGCGCGCCGGATAATCCTCGAACAGCCGCACGTCGCTGACCAGGCCGGCACGCGCGTAGCAGCCTTCCAGCAGGTCGTGGCTGAGGATGCGGTTGTCGGGCAGGCGGCCGTCGAGCGTCTGCTCGAACGCGTCCACGTCGTAGATGCCCTTGCCGACGAACGAGCCTTCGCCGAACAGGTCCTGGTACACGTCCGACACGGTGCGCGTGTACGGGTCGATGCCCGGCTCGCTGCCGAACAGGCGCGCGTAGCGGGTGATGCGGTGACCGCTCATGCTGCTGCCCACGCTCGGCTGCAGGATGCCGTAGCCGCGGGTCACCCGGCCCAGCGCCGGATCGATGCGCGCGCGGTTCAGCGGATGCGCCAGGGTCGCGACGAACTCGCGTGCCGCGTCGCGCGGCAGCCGCGTGTCCGCGTCCAGGGTGATCACGTAGCGCACCTGCGCCAGCAGCGCGGTCGCGCCGATCGCCGCGCTGAAATCGGCATCGGCCGCGCCGCCGCGCAGCAGCCGGTTCAGCGCCGCCAGCTTGCCGCGCTTGCGCTCGTGGCCGATCCAGGCGCGTTCGCCGGCGCTCCACAGGCGCGGGCGATGCAGCAGGAAGAAGCGGTCGCCGCTTTCCGGCGCGTAGCGCTGGTTGAGCCGCACGATGTGCTGTACCGCGTGCTCGAGCAGCGCCGCGTCGCCGGGCAGCGTCGCCTGCGCGGCGTCGAGGAAATCGGTGAGCAGCGCGAAATGCAGTTGCGTATCGCGGTTGGCCAGGAATCGCACTTCCAGCGCCTCGGCCAGTTCGTCGATCGTGGCCGTGTCGCTGAGCATGCTCGGCACCACCACCAGGGTCCGCGCGCCGGCCGGAATGCCCTTGGAAAAGTCCATCCGCGGCAGCGTGCGCGGCGCCACCAGCAGCGTCGCCGCCCAGTTGACCAGCGCCACGCCCAGTTCGCTGAACGCCAGCACGCCCAACAGCGCGGTGGTCGCCCACAACCAAGCCGGCACCGCGGCCAGCGCATGCAACTGCTCGAGCAGGGTCCAAGCGCCGAATGCGGCGATCGCCGCGATCGGCAGCAGGTACGCGGGCAGCGGCAGCGTGCGCCGCGCCACGTAGGGCCGCCGCCGCGCGCGCGGCAGTGCGGCGATCGCCGCCGGCAGGTCGCGCTGGCCATCGTCGACCAGGTAGTAGCCGACATGGCGCCGGTCGTCCGCGGACGCCGCCTGCGCCAGCTGCAGCACGCACGCGGCTACCGCGTCTTCGCTGGCGCCGCTGCGCCGCGCCAGCAGCTCGACGCTGTGCCGGTAGCTGTCGCGGGTCTGGAAATCCATCTGCGCATAGGTGCCGTGCGGGTCGCGACGCAGGTGCGCTTCGACCACGCTCAGGTCTTCGACGAAGTCGCGCCAGTCCATCGTCGCCAGGAACCGCAGGCTGGCGATGCTGTTGCTGATCGAAACCTGGTCTGCGGCCTGCTGCTGGCTCTCCGCGTGCACCATGTCGTCGATGCGCTGGCCGCCGTCGGCCAGCCATTGCTCGACCCAGGTCACCGGCATCGCCAGCACCCCGCCGCGGCCGTGCAGCCCGCGCACCAGCTCGGCGACGAAGGCGCCGGACAGCGGCGGCTGCGAGCGCGCCATATCAGCGACCACCAGCACCACGCTCTTGGGATCCTGCGCGGCGGTGGTATTGAGCCGGTCGGCCCAGTCGCTGGCCAGGCGGTGGTCGATGCCGTCGCGCATCACCCGCGCCGCGACCCGGCGCAGGTTTTCCAGTAGGCCCAGGCGCAGCATGATCGGAATCGCCCACAACTCGCCCAGCTTCAGCGGCGTCACCGTCTGATAGGCGGCGATGAAGCGACTGGCCATGTCGGCATCGATACGGCCGTCGCCATGCGCGATCGCGTCCATCGACAGCGCATAGACGCGCGGCAAGCCGGCCGACGCGCCCTGCGCCAGCGCCGGCAGCTGGCGGCTGTAGCCGGCCGGCAGATGGCGCCGCGCGATCAGGATCTGTTCTTCGACCAGGTAGAAATTGTCCAGCAGCCACTCGCCGGCCGGAGTGACTCGGATGTCGTCGCGGACCATCGCCGCTAGCATCGCCAAGGCGTCGCGCAGCACGTCCTCGTTCTGTTTCAGCCGCGCCAGCAACACCTCGGGGCTGCGCCCGCCGCGCACCCGGTGGCTGCGCGCCAGGGCTGCGCCGTGCGCGGCCATCTGTTCGGCGCTGAGCAGTTGCGCACGCAGCGGCTCCTCGGTCAGCGGCCGCGCGCGGCCATGCTGCAGGAACATCGCGCGCATGCCGGAAAGGCCGCGCCGATAAGGAAGCAGCCGTCTACGTAACGCACGCCAGGGGGACACCATGATGATCCAGAGGGGCCAGAGAGCCCACTTGGCTGCATGCTTAACAGGCGCCGGCAGCGCCAGGCGTGAATGCGGGCAGCGCGCTGCGCGTCGTTGCCGATCGTGCTGGCGTCGCTGCGCGAGACACAGCCGCGCTGCGGTTGACGCTGCGACCCAAGTGCGGCGCGACGATGGCGTTCAGATGTCGACGCGTGCGACATCGCCGGCTGGCGCAATGTGCCGCGATTGCGGTGCGATTGCGCAGAAGACAGACGCCGCAAAGCGAGGCGAACACACCCCGACGATGGTTAATGGCTACGGACGTCAGGCAGCACGCGCATCCGCGTACGCGCACGACGCCGCAGCGCTTACAACGGAGGCGTTATGCCAGCAGCGGCGCCCGGCTCAGATCCGCGTGGTGGCCAGGAAGCGCTCGCGGTCCTGCTGGGTGCGGCGGCGGATCTCGGCCAGGGCCTGGCTCTCGGTGGCTTCCAGCATCGACTCGAACAGGCGCTGGAAGTGATTGCGCATCGCGTTGCGCGAGGCCGCCGGATCGCGCGTCTTCAGCGCTTCCAGGATCGCGGCATGTTCGTCGGTGCGGGTCGCGTCGTCCTGGTGGCAGACGTGCGCATACACCTGGCGCACCCGCGGCAGTTCGTTGCGCATGCGCCAGATCAGGTGGATGCAGTACTCCACCACCGGATTGCCGGACAGGCGCGCGATCGCCAGGTGGAAGCGGCGGTCGTATTCGCCGGCCATTTCCTCGGTGGTGGTCGGGTCGGACATTGCCGTGACCAGGGTCTGCAGTTCCTCGATATCGGCATCGGTCAGGCGCCCGGCGGCCAGCGCCGCGGCTTCGGCCTCGATCACCGTGCGCGCGGCGGTCAGGTCGAAGGCGGTGACGTCGGGCAGCGCGCCCTGCGCATCGATCGGACGCGGCCGCACGTACACGCCCGAGCCAGTCTTGATCGCGATCCAGCCCTGCGCTTCCAGCGCGATCTCGGCCTCGCGGATGGTTACCCGGCTGACCGCGAACCGCTCGGCCAGATCGCGCTCGCCCGGCAGCCGCGAACCGGTCGGGAATTCCCCCGATTCGATCAGCGACAGGATCTTTGCGGCGATGGATTGGTAGAGGCGGCTTTCGGACATTCGCGCTAAGGACCCGTCGGTGAATTCCACAGCGGCGCCGGGACGACGCGCCTGCGCCTGCTGCGGCTCGAAAAACGGCGCGGCCCGGGAGCCGCGCCGCTGCGTTCAGAACTTGTATCGTACACCGAAATATGCGCGCCGCCCGTAGCTCACGTACTCGCGGAAGTTGCCGTAGACAGGCTGGGATGCGACGCGCGGTTCGTTGGTCAGGTTCATCAGTTCCAGCGACAGCGACAGCTGCTTGGTGAACCGGTAGCGCGCGCGGAAATCCACGCTGGTGTTGTCGTCGTAGTAGCGGTTCTGCTGCGCGGTGTTGCCGGTGAAGTCCTGGTAGTACTTGGAGCGGTACTTGCCGATCGCCTGCATGTCGAAGCGGCCCAGTTCCCAGTACAGCGAGCCGGACAGCACATGCCGCGAGAAGCCGCTGAGCCCGGCCGGGGCCACGATCGCCGGGATCACCGTGCCGGTGACCGCGTCCACCTGCTCGCCCAGGCGCGGATCCTGGGTCTCGTAATCGGTGTCGGCGTAGTTGTAGCTGAGCTTGAAACCGAGCCCGTCCAGCGGCTTGGGCAGGTAGGAGAAGCGGTGCGCGGCGCTGAGCTCGAAGCCGGTCAGCGTGCTCTTCTTGTCGGTGGTCACCTGCCGCGGCACCGGCACGGTGACGCTCTGTCCATCGACCACGAAGGTCTCGTCGAACAGCGCGGTCTCGGTGCCGCCGTTGAACTGCTTCCAGTACACCGCGCCGGCCAGCATGCTGTCCTCGTTCGGATACCACTCCAGCGACACGTCGCCGTTCCACGACATCAGCGGCTTGGCTTCCGGGTTGCCGGTGGCGGTGATGCCGGCCAGCGCCTCTTCCAGGCTGGTGAAGTTCTCGGTGCCGGTGAGGTTGACGTTGCGGCCCGAGCCCAATGCAGCGATGTCCGGACGCGACATCGCGCGGTAGCCGGCCAGGCGCAGCAGCAGGTTGTCGCGCAGTTCGAACGACGCGTTGGCGCTGGGCAGCAGCTTGTCGTTGCCGGCCTTGTCGACCAGGGTCTGGTAGGTGCCGGTCGGCTGCAGGCGCAAGGTGCCGGCGCCGTTGTCGATCAGGTCCAGCTCGGCGCGCACGCCTTGCGAGCGCACGTCGGTCTTGACCCAGCGCACGCCCATGTTGCCCGACACCGGCAGCCCGAACAGCGTGCTGCGGAAGTCGGCCATCAGGAACAGCGCCTTGGTCTTCTCCACCACGTCGACGTTGTTCGGATCCATGTAGTTCGGGTCCACGCCGGTATCGCTGCTGCCGCGGAACGCTTCGTACAGGCAACTGGGATCGAAGTAGGCCCAGCTGGAGATGGTGTTGCCGCTGGCCGCGTCGAGGAAATCGTCCTGCGGGAACGGCGCGCGGCAGGCCTGGTTGGCGGCGACGATCTGCGCGCGGCCGGCACCGCTGGCGGCGATGTCGGTGGTGATGGTGTTGTCGAAATAGCTGTAGTCGGCCTGGCTGGCACGCAGGCCGAAGCTGAGCTTGGTCAGCAGGCCGTCTTCGGGCAGGTAGCTGACGTCGAAGCGGCCAGCGCGGATGCGGTGGTCGTTCTTTTCCTCTTCGGAGGTGACCCGCGCCGCGCCGGTGTAGGCGTCCCAATCGGCGACATCGAACGCCGGGTTGAGCGCGATGCTCGGCACATCGCCGCGGTTGTCCCAGTCGTAGTTGACGTAGCCGGTGGTGCCGCTGCTGATGCCCGGCACCACCGCGTTGTTCACGTCACGGGCGTTGGCGCGCAGCCGGGTCATGCGCTGGGTGTCCTCGCGCACGGTGTGCGAATAGGACAGGTCGGTGGCGATCTCCCAGGCCACGCTCGGGCGCAGCACGATGTTGAGGCCGCCGCCGGTGTATTCCTCGTTGCGGTCGTACAGGGTCGAGGTGGAATCGATCGAGGTGTTGCCGGAATAGCTGCGCAGCACGCCGTTGTCGTCGACCTGCCGATCGACGATGCCGCGGCGGGTGTTGGACAGGCTCAGGTCGGAACGTTTCTCGTGCCAGTTGCGGTCGGTGTGTTCGTAGTCGACGTTGACCTCGAGCACCTCGTTGGGCTTCCACTGCACCGCGGCGAACTCGGACTGGCGGTCGTTGCGTTCCTGCTTGAGCCGGTAGATGCGGCTGCTCGGCACCAGGTAGTACGGCGCGCCGTTGGCGATGGCGTTGGCGCCGACCTCGGCGCAGTTGGCGTTGCGCACGTTCTGGGTGCCGTCGCAGGCGTACCAGGTGGAGCCGCTGGTCATGCTCTCTTCCGGATCGGTGCCGTCCAGCGCCTGCAGGCCGATCGACACGCCGAGCTTGCCGCCGTTGGCGAACTCGAACTGGTCGATGTAGCTGGCGGTGCCGCGCCAGCCGATGCCGTCCTTGTCGCGGTACTTGCTGTCGTACTCGGCCCAGCTGCCGCGCCCGTCGAACTGGATCGCGCGCTTGCCGTAGTCCAGCGGCTTCACCGTCTCCAGGCCGATGGTGCCGGCCACGCCGCCTTCGATCAGGTCGGCGCGCTGGGTCTTGTAGATGGCCACGGTGTTGATCAGTTCGGCCGGGAACATGTTGAAGTTCACCGAGCGGTCGCCGCTGCCGTTGGTGATCTCGCGGCCGTTGAACTGGGTGCTGCTGAGGAACGCGCCGAGGCCACGGATGGAAATCTCCGAGGCGCCGGTCTTGTCGCGGGTGGAGGCGGCGCCGGTCAGGGTCTCGATCGCATCGGCCAGCGACGGCGCCGGCAGGTCGCCGATGTCCTCGGCCGAGAGCACGTCGGAGATCACCGTGTCGTCGCGCTTCTTGTTGATCGAGGACTGGATCGAGCCGCGGATGCCGGTGACCTGGACCTGGTCCAGCGTCGTCGCGCCGCTCGCCGGCGCTTGCGCCGCGGCGGTCTCGGCCGCAGCGGCGGGCGGTTCCTGCGCCCAGGCCACGCTGGTCAACGAGGCCGCGATGGCGCAGGCCAGGGCGCTGCGCAACGAGCGCGCGCCGGCGCGCTTGGCGGACGGGGCCGCATAGGGGTGCCGCATGGTCTCTCCTCCCGAGTGAACGCCGTAAGGGCTACGACTTGGGAGCGGAGCCTTTACCGGTCGCCGACCAATGTCAACAAATTGGTAGAAATATCCGTCCAGGCCAATTGGTACGTACGATTGATCTTAATTTATGTGCGAATGCAGCACGATTTTCGCGCCAAACTACCTTTCCAGATAAATGATTTTTGGTATTCATATCTGGTTGACGAGCGTTCGACCTCTGCTACCATCCGGCCCACGGCGGCGCCGCCACGGCACGCATCGAGAGAAGGCAGACCATGGCATCGACCGCCGCGTGCAACCGCTTCGCCCTGCTGTTCCTCGCCCTGGCCGCCGGCCAGGCCGATGCCGCCGACATCCTCGTCGCCACCCCGGCCGAATACCGCGCCGCCACCGGCGCCCTGCAACCCGGCGACCACGTGATCCTGGCCAACGGCGAGTGGCGCGACTTCCAGATCGTGTTCGCCGGCACCGGCACCGCCGCGCAGCCGATCCGCCTGAGCGCGCAGACCCCGGGCCAGGTGATCATCACCGGCCAGTCCAATCTGCGCATGGCCGGCACCTACCTGGTGGTCAGCGACCTAGTGTTCCGCGACGGCTACAGCCCGACCGAGGCGGTGCTGTCCTACCGCGTCTCCAGCAAGGAGCGCGCTCGCCACAGTCGCATCACCCGGGTCGTGGTCGACCGCTTCAACCAGCCCGAGCGCAGCCGCTCGGACAACTGGGTGGCGATGTACGACAGCCACAACCGCTTCGACCACAACCAGCTGGTCGGCAAGAACAACGCCGGCCCGACCATGGTCGTGGTCCGCGATGCGGTGCAGGGCCTGGACAACCGCCACCGCATCGACCACAACTGGTTCGGTCCGCGCCCGAACCTGGGCGCCAACGGCGGCGAGACCCTGCGCATCGGCACCAGCAACGACGCCAGCTCCGATTCCAACTCGCTGGTCGAGAACAACTGGTTCGAAGGCTGCGACGGCGAAGTGGAGATCGTCTCCAACAAGTCCGGCGGCAACACCTACCGCGGCAACGTGTTCAAGCGCTCGCGCGGCGCGCTGGTGCTGCGCCACGGCGACGGCAACCTGGTCGAGAACAACGTGTTCTTCGGCGACGGCAAGGACGACACCGGCGGCATCCGTGTCATCAACCGCAAGCAGACCGTGCGCAACAACTACCTGGAAGGGCTGGCCGGCGACGGCTATTCCTCCGCGCTGAGCATCATGTACGGCGTGCCCAACTCGCCGGCCAACCGCTACGTGCAGGTGCAGGAAGCGCTGATCGAGCGCAACACCTTCGTCGCCAGCAAGCAGCTGTTCTTCGGCGCCGGCAAGGACGACGAACGCACCGCCGCACCGATCGACAGCGATTTCGCCGACAACCTGATCGTCGCCGAGCACGACCCGGTACGCGTGCTCGGCGACCTGTCCGGCATCGCCTTCGCCGGCAACCTGCAAAGCCCGTCCGCCTCGCCGCGCCTGCCCGGCGGCGTGACCGGCCGTACGCTGACGACGACGCGCGCCGCCACCGGCCTGCTGGTCGCGGCGGACGCCGGCGGCATCGGCGCCGATCCGGGGCTGACCTATGTGCCGCGCGACGACGTCGGCGTGGCCTGGTACGCGAAGGAGACTGTGCCGGTGGCGCTGGACAGCGGCCGCCGCCAGCGCGTGCGGCCCGGCAACGACACGCTCGCGCAAGCGGTGGCGGCCGCCAGCGCCGGCGATCGCCTGCAGCTGGACGCCGGCCGCTACCAGGTCGATCAGGTGCTGGCGCTGCGCCACCCGCTCAGCGTCGAAGGCCCGGCACGCGGCCAGGCGCAGATCGCGTTCTCGCGCGCCACCTTGTTCCAGATCGAAGCTGGCGGCGCGCTGAAGTTGGCGCGGCTGCAGATCGACGGCAGCGCCGCGCCGGACGAAGTGGGCAACGCGGTGATCCGCACCGCACCCGGCTCCAATGCCGCCAACTACGAGCTGATCGTCGAGGACAGCCGCATCCATGGCCTCACCGGCAACCGCGGTTTCGACGTGATCGCGCTGGGCAAGGGCACCCTGGCCGAGCGCATCGCGCTGCGCCGGGTGATGGTGGAAGACGTCACCGGCGCGGTGCTGTCGGCGCATGCGGAAACCGACGACCGCGGCACCTACAACGCCGCGTACGTGGAGATCGCCGATGCGCAGTTCCGCCGCATCGGCGGGCCGGCGGTGGACCTGTACCGCGGCGGCCGCGACGAAAGCACCTTCGGCCCGGTGCTGACGATCAGCGGCTCGCGCTTCGAACGCGTCGGCGGCGCCGATGCGCCCTCGCTGCGCCTGCACGGCGTGCAGCGCACCTTCCTGCACGACAACCAGTTCATCGACAGCGCCGCGATCAGCAGCGTGCGCACCACCGGCACGCCGCAACTGATCGCCACCCGCAACCAATTCCTCGGCACCCCGGCCCTGCCGGTCACGGCCGACGCGGAGCCTTTGCTATGACTCGATCCACTCGCCTGATGCTGCTGGTGCTGGCCGCCGCCACCAGCGCGCCCGCCGCCTGGGCCGCGCCCGCTGCGACGCCCACCGCCGCGGCCGCGAGCAGCAACGCCGCCACCGACGCCGCACCGGTGCTGGTCACCGCCGCGCAATGGCGGCAGATGGCCAGCGACGGCGCACGCTACCCGCTGTTCGCGCGCGAACGCGCGCGTGCCGAAGCCAGCCTGCGCAAGGCCAGGCAGGCCGGCATCGACGTGCCGCTGCCGAAGGATCCCGGCGGCGGCGCCAGCCACGAACAGCACAAGCGCAACTACCAGGCGATCCAGGCCGCCGGCGCGCTGTACCGGCTCACCGGCGAGCGCGCCTACGCCGACTACGCGCGCGATCTGCTGCTGGCCTACGCCAAGCTGTACCCGACCCTGGGCGCGCATCCGGCCGGGCGCGGCCAGGTGCCGGGGCGGCTGTTCTGGCAATCGCTCAACGACTCGGTGTGGCTGGTCTACGCCGCGCAGGGCTACGACGCGATCCGCGACAGCCTCACACCTGCCGATCGCGACACCATCGACACGCAGGTGTTCCGGCGCATGGCGCACTTCCTGTGCGACGAAAGCGCCGACAACTTCGACAAGATCCACAACCACGCCACCTGGGCGGTGGCCGCAGTCGGCATGACCGGCTACGTGCTGCGCGACCAGACCCTGGTGGACAAGGCGCTGCGCGGCAGCAAGCAGGACGGCAGCGCCGGTTTCCTCAAGCAGATCGACCAGTTGTTCTCGCCCGACGGCTACTACGCCGAAGGCCCCTACTACCAGCGCTACGCGTTGGCGCCGTTCGTGCTGTTCGCCAATGCGATCGAACGCAACCAGCCGCAGCAGAAGATCTTCCAGCGCCGCGACGGCGTGCTGCTGAAGGCGGTCGACACGCTGGTGCAGAGCAGCTACGCCGGCTACTTCTTCCCGCTCAACGACGCAATCCTGGACAAGGGCCTGGACACCGAGGAACTGGTGGCCGGGCTCGGCATCGCCTATGCGCAGACCCACGACGCGCGGCTGCTGTCGATCGCGCAACGCCAGCAGCGCGTGCTGCTGACCCCCGAGGGCCTGGGCGTGGCCGCGGCACTGGTGCAGGACAAGGCCAAGCCGTTCGCGTTCCGCTCCGCGCTGCTGCGCGACGGCGCCGACGGCGATCACGGCGCGCTGGCGATCCTGCGCGCCGGCGGCGAGGACGGCCAGACCCTGGTGATGAAGAAC
>Ga0308160_10002264_pt1 | contig 23873 bp, 27 predicted proteins | sample PhyFR1_FD_201036 | JGI IMG/M metagenome (GOLD analysis project Ga0308160, IMG submission 201036) | Phyllosphere microbial communities from UC Gill Tract Community Farm, Albany, California, United States - DLSLF.R1 | ecosystem: Host-associated > Plants > Phyllosphere > Unclassified | place: USA... | reverse complement strand
CGTCGAGGCCTTCGAATGAAGCAGCATTCAGCTTGTCACTGAAGCGAGGTCTATCTTGCTTGGGTGCTGACGAGCTTGCATGCACTAATCCTACGCTTTACAATTCAGTTGCGATTCGTTCCACAGCGAAATCAGAGCGAGAGGAGCTTCCTCCTTCTCCTCTTCCACTTCACCTCTCATTCCGCTTGTTCTTTTAGCTCATTCAATCAGGAAGCTACACAGAAGTAGCTCAGCTCCCGCCTCATCGACTCACCAAGCTACAATTCGCTCTTCAACGATCTGAAACACCTTGATCTTTGAAAGCATTTGCAGACTTCAACAGCACCACAACGGGTACGTACACGTTTCGAGTAGGCTCAAACCTTTGCCTCTGATCACACGGAGCTCAGACCCACCGCGTTCGAAGTATAGAATCGCTCTCTGTCGTAATCGTTTCACTCCACCTCTTCCTTTCACCCGCAATACAACTCGCAAGATGGCGAAGGGTCAAGCGGCAGGATGGGATCCTACCAAAGGAGTGACTTGGACGGCTGAGACGGGAGTGAGCTTGATCGAAACGCTGGTCGAAGGGAGGGAAGAGATCTTTAGGAAGCATCGTCAAGTCAACGATGGTGAGTCCTCTCATCCTTGAAACTATCTCGGCGTGCTAAATGGTTCGGATCGTGTTCTCTCCAGCGACCTCATACGAGAAGACCCATGAAGAACTTCGGAAAATCATGGAGAAAGACAAGCGTTCTCGCACCGCATTCGAACGTTACACCGAGTTCTGTGCAGTCGTCAACATCCCAAAGTTCCCACTATCCATCTCTACCATCGCCCTCTTCCTCTTCGCCAAGTGCTCCTTTCAGAACGGATATTACGAAACCGCTTATTTTGGCCTCAGGCGTCTACATCGTCAAACAGTCGATGCGTGGGATGCTGTTGTCGGATACGGGGATATCGAAGACAGTGACGAGATGGAAGATGCTTTGAAGGAGTTCATGAAAGAGAGAAAGGGTACTCGAGTCGTCGGTTCCAAAGGTTCAACGAAGCTTCCCCTTCCTGACCATAGTCTCGTCACTGACTTTTGACTCGCTGCAGGCTTCAAGTTCTCGAAACGTGAATCTAGCGCCCGCGCTCAATCCGACATAAACGACGAATTGGATCTCTCGAGCGACTCGGAGCAAGATGATTCCGCTTCGAGCGAATCAGAGGACGAAACCGATACAGTGAAACAGCTCGTACGCTCTTTCTGTGAGTGTTCCTCAGGAGTAGAGACTAATCACCGCTGTTTGTTGAGCCAGGACATTCCCAATCTTCCTCAGCATGGAGATCGTTTCTCTTCGATCGACGAGCTTTTGATCGCTTGCTACCGCGCTCTTCTTCCCGTTTACGGCAACGGTGCCAAGCTCTCAGGTGCGGGACAGCATGTCGTCGAATGTTCCAGAGCCAACAGAATCTACAGCAAAGTGCCCGGAGGACGCTGTAAATGGCGAATCGGAACTGAGCAGGTTGAAACGATGAACGAGGTCAGAGTCGACTATACTGCCTCTCAACTGTTGCACAATCACGGTGCAGCTGAACACCTCAAGAAGAACCCGAAATGGCGACCTCCGATCAAGAATCCCGTCGTTCGAGCAGCTTTTGGTCTCGCACCTCTCGAATTACGCTCTCTTATTGATGTGCGCTTCCTTGCTCGTTCGACAAGATAGATGCTTACTCTCCATTGCCTCTGCTTAGGCGTCACAGCAGAACCAAACTTTCTCGAATTCCGACGAACAACCTTCGAAGAAACTCAAGTACAGTCCTTACCGATTCGACTCTTTCGAGACTTCACATTATTCGCCATCCTCCCCGATGCTCACGAACCATTCTCTCAACAATAACTCGAACTCGCAAGTCTCAAACTCTTCTCGATTCGTCTCGAACCCTCAATTCGCTTCTCCTCAATTCGCTTCTCCTCAATTCGCTTCTCCTCAATTCGCTTCCTCTTCGACCCCCTCGCAGCTCACATCATTCTCCACTCACCCCTTCTCGATGCCTCAATCTCAATCAATCTCGAGCATAGCCTCGAGTTCTCTCGCTCAAATTACTTCCTCCGAACTTTCCCCTTTCTTCCCTCAGATCGAACGATTCCTTCGCGCTTTACACCCTTCTCTCTCGGGTCTCGCTCTCTCGATCTTCAGTGCAGGCATCGACTCATTCGATATGCTCTGCATGTTCAACGCTTTCGAATCAGACACTCTTGCGAAATTCCTTGAACTCATTCAATCTCAAGACGTCAAACAAGAAATATCGAAAGTTCACCTCAAGCTATTGCAGAAGAAGTTGGAAGAAGCGAAAGCGGGAGGATGGGATGACTGAGAGAACGTATGAGCTTGAGAACGAGAATATGAGGACGAAAACGAATCAGTAGAAATCGGAAGTTGGCTTCGCTTGCAAACTGTAAAGACTCTTTGTTCGTCTACTTCTGTGTGTGAGGAAGCGATGCGAGAGGCAGAATGACCATTGCGAGGCGTTAGATCAGATCCTGCGAAGTTATCGTTTTCTTCGCAAGACTCTCTTTCTAGAAGTCAGAAGAATCACAAGTAACGAACGAACTGCTATCAATATCTTGACTAAAGAGACTACGAAGGAACAGAGGCAAGATACAAGATAGGAGAGGAACCAGCCTCGAGAGAGAGATAAACGAAGGGAGAATACAAACTAAGCTCGTTTTTTCGAAACTAAACACAAGGAGCAAAGACTTCTTCCGACCATCCATCATCAAATTTTGGAGCTTCACCACGAGAGAGAAGTGAAGTTTGCCTCATCAGTCCCAACTCTGCAGCGAAGAGTGCTTGAGCAGACCACTTCTTCTGACTTGCGAGAATCGCTTCGCATAAATCTAATCCCTCTTCCGCCTTAATCGTATCTAGATCTCCCTCACACCCTTCAACGATCGAAGCTTCATACGAGATCAAGATTCCCCATCCACAAATCAAGAATCCTGGTCCCCAACAGGCGCAATGCTGAAGGAAAGCGATGAGGTCTCCATTCTCAGCTCGAGCTGTCTTTGCGGTTTCGAGGATCTGGTCGACGCAGTGAAGGATGATCGATCGAGATTGTTTCGAAGGGTAGGTAGCCGAGTGAAGGTTGCAAGAGAGGATGGGAGAGATCATCGAAGAGTAAGGTGAATTGTGAGAGAGGTGAAGAATGGGTGAACTGGCAGCCATGATAGCTGTGACGAAAGCTGTCTCTCGACCAGCTGCGAGAGTGAGAGATTCGATAGTGGAAGCGATTGTGTCAGGTTTGGCTGGAGAAGAAGCGAGATCCGGAGTAGAAGTGTCGAGGGTTCGAAGATAAGATGTCGCAACCTCGAAGATTCGTGCTGAGCGAGCTGTGATCTCCTCACTATAGGCTGAACAAGCCAGCTGAGAGAGTTGAAGTCGGTCGGTCAAATTGTTTGCGAGATCGAAACGAAGCAGACGAGGGAAGCGAAGAGATTTCGACTTGTACGTATTGTAACAAGCTACAGCACTAATAGGACTTATCATGACCAGCACTGAAGTAAATCGAGGAACAGACGTTGGTAAAGCACAAATTGGGAGGGGTTTCTAATTGGGGCGAGGATTAGGTGTTTCGAGAAGAGGGAGGAATGAAGCGTGTTTCTCTGATGCGTGTGGTCTAGCTCCTTCAGAGAATGCCTGCCGTCCTCCTCAACAAGCCGACTTCGGTCATGAGTGATTCTGCCGCCGGCCATTTTGTCGCTTGTTGCCTCAAGATTGCCTCACACAAATCGAGATCGCTTTCCAACTGTTGGTGATCGTACGATAGGAGAGCCTCATCGCCTTGTACTTGAGCTGCTTCTGCACCCAAGAGTAGTCCTCGGGAAGTGACGAGGAAACAGCATCCCCAATAAGGAGAGTGGTTTTGAGCGGCGACACTCAATCCTTCTTTCGTCGGGCTCGAACGGACGACATCGAGGATCTTGGAGGCGGCGACGCGAACGAGGCAGGCGAGAGGTCCGGTAGGGTACGAAGTCGTGTCGAGACTGCAAGGGAGGGAAGGAGCGATAAGAGGTGAGAGAGGCGAAGTCGAAGAGAGGAGGAGAATGACTGATGCGGGTGCGATCGATGAAGCGAGGAAAGCTGATTCTCTGGCGGCAGCAAGGGTGAGAGAGGAAGGAGTGGCAGCAGAGGAAGGGTCGAAAGCGGGAGTAGTCGTGCGAAGGTATTCGAGAGCGGCTTTCTGAATTCGATCTGAGCGTTGAATGATTTCGACAGTGTAGCTGAAGCGTTGGTCTTCAGGTCTTGACCATAGGGTTTCGTAGTCCGTACTATCCCTGAGTAGCTGGAAAGCGTGGAGAACCATGTTCTGAGGCGAGATCTGCTCGATAATAAGTGTTTGAGTCAGAGCAATCATTAAGAAGACAAGAAGAGGAAGCGAGCTTACATCAGGAGGAAGCTGAATATCAGCGAGAAGAAGTCCGCGATTTCCAGTCAAGACTCCCAATTGAATCGTCAAACCCCAAACTAAATAACCCAATCCAATGAATGCCTCTATCTCGCTTCCTCTAATCTCCGTTGCGATCCTCGACATATCATGACCGTTCCAGCCCAATCCCCTCAACTCGTTCGATACCCAGCTGATCAAATCGACGGCGTTCGTTCTATCTTTGATTCCATAAGCTCGTAAAGAGAGGAAGACTGCAGCTTGAAGAGTGGCGAAGGAGATGGCGCCGTGAGGAGGGAAAGCAGGAGGGGATCTCGAAGTGTCCATCGTGCAAGCAAGGGCTTGGGCGAGGGAAGGATCGGCTCTACGAAGGTACTCTTGCAAGTTTGCGTTGTCGGGCGGGAGTAAAGGAGCCCAAATGTAAATTTCGGCGAGGTATCCTTCTGCGATCTCTTCGATTGAGAAGTCAGGGAGAGGAGTAGCGATAGATTCGGGAGTAGGGAGAGACCAGCAAGGGGAAGGTTGATGAAGGGAACCGGAGAGGGAAGTCGCTTGAGAAGGGGAATAACCGGCGGCGGAATCGGCGGTCGTGCGGAGGGGATTGAAGCTGTCTGAACCTGAACGAGATGGGGAAGCTGAAGGAGAGGAACGAGGGGAAGCAGAGGGAGTACCGGCCTGTCGATTTCGCTGCTGTTGCTCTAGTTCGAGTCGTAATTCCTCCTCCTTCGTGACTCGGCGAGGGCGTCCCTTTCTGCGACTCGGGGCAAAGATACAGTCTGCACTGAGCTTCGTACACCTTGAACAGCGTGGTCGAGGAGTGTTTGGATCTGGGATGTAATCATCTTGATCAACCGCGTGAAGATACTCCTCGCTCAACCCAACGCATTTCGCCTTGGCCTGCCTACATGGAAGACAACTCTTGCTAGGTCGCTTGCGTTCGGCGCCAAGAGGGATCGGAGGTGTCATCGTTTGTTGCTGAGGGAAGGTTTACCGTGAAAGTGGGTCAGCTAAATGGCAGCCACGGGAAGACATCTGAGATAGCTCGAACTCACTATTAGACCTGAAAGAGTCTATCTAACGTATCTGTTTGTATTCGGAGTCTGTAGATGAAGAGTTTGTCGAGTTGATCAAGAGCTCGAGGAGAGGAGAAGGTTCTGATTCCAACGGGGCAAGTTCCGTCTAATTTCTTGATAGGAGAGTCTAGTCACGAGTCGACTGCGTTTGTGGCGCTGTAATTCGAGGATGAAAGTGAAAGGGGAGGGATTAAAGAGAGAGAAAATAATTTCGCAAACTTTCTCTCTCCTATTCCCTCGGGACAAGGGTTCGTCGACCGTTTAACTCCGCCACTTCGAGTCTCGACGAAAGAGGTCTAGACGTGATGTTTCGACCTCGTCGGGTTTAGAGAAGAGAAACTCGAGCCTGTCCGAGCAATTCGGCGGAAGAAGAAGAAACGAAGGAAACACCTTGATTCCCACTAAGCCCAGTAAGCTATCTACAGTCAGAAGAGAGTACACAGAAGAAAGAGGGTCCGAAAAGATCTACTTGCGCCAGGCGATGCCGACGTAAAAGAGGAACCGGAAAACGACGCAAATGAGAATCAATAAACCGACGCTCATTCCCTCACTGCCACTGATGTTGAGGTTCTGTTGACGTCGAGAGAGTGTGTCAGAGATCATAGATACTGGGAGTCGAAAGAGGAAAGAAAAGATTTACTCTAACCACATCTTCACCAGAGAGAGCGCATTGAGATGGAGACAACGAGCTAGGAATAGGGCAACTGCAGATCCCGTCGATGATGGGACAGTCGAGGATTTGACCAGCGAAATCGTTCTTGACGAGAAGGTTGAACGAGTAGGTTTGGTAATCCTATTCAATCGCAAAAGAAGTCAGTTCTGCGAAAGTCAGTTCTGAGAGAGAGGAGAGGAAACGCACAATCCAATGTACTACGTAGAACCAGAATCGAGGGAGTGATGCTGTGCGTATAAAATACCCCATATTACACCTGAAGAAAGAGGGTCGAAGAAGTTGTTCGTCAGTTTACACCGAGAAGACGTTTAATCTCTACTCACATCCATAGACCATTCGCAAACGAGGCGATAGCGAGTGCAGCGACGAAGAGCGGGAAGATTGCAGCGACGAGCAGTGATTGACTTTCGGCAGTGTAGAGAGCGAGGAAGAGGTAGATGAGGAATTTGAAGAAGTGACTTGCTCCTGGATTCATTCCGATACTCCAATAGCTGAACACAAGACCGTTCGATTAGTCCCTTCGAATCACCGGAGTAGAGAGAAGTAAGAAACGTACATGATGAGGGAGAATGCGAGAGAACAAAGGAAAAGGAAAGGGATCGAAACGATTGATTGAGCGAGAACGTAAACTCCACTTCCGTAAAGACCGTTTCGACGTTCGCGAATGAAGACGGATCGTTCTTCGAGGAAGGAAGGGATACCAGCGACTACACAAGAGGGACAGAGTCGTCAAGTCGGATGGAGGGAGTCTCAATGAAGACGAGGGAAGCGACGACTTACCAGACATGAAACCAAGGAACGCAACGGCGAAGAAGCTAGAGCAGAGAGGGCTATTGTCAGCCGCGAAACAAGCAAAGAGTGCAAATCGAGAGAGACTCACGAAACAGACAAACGATCGTTGATCTTTTCAGCACTGTAACCCAAGTGAATCCAGATCGTAGCAAGTAACAATCCCATCCCACTATACATCGCGAGACGAATGCCATAAGCGAGAACGTTTCGAGAGTAGTTGAGGAGGTTTCGATACATCAAAACGTTGAGCTTGCGAAAGTTGTTGATCAAGTTCTTCGTTCCTCCTCTCCTCGTCTTGTTGAAAGTGTTCTCGGGTGTGTCGTGAGTGACGAGAGGTTTCTCGATACCATATCTCGACCAAAGTTCAGAGTAGTGCGTGAGGTGGTCGAGAGCGGAACGATGTTGAGAGTCGGGCTTCATGAACTCAGTGTTGACGAGTTGAATAGCGTGATCGGCAGGGTTGGCGAACTTGGGAGTAGGAGAACCGGTCCAGGAGAGGTAAGAATCGAGCTCAGCTAAAGAGAAAGAGGGACAGAGTCGAACGAGAAGAGTCAGCCGATTCTGTCTGGATGTGTCGAGCAAAGAACAGATACTCACAAACTGGTCCTGAGTACATGGTACGTCCACCAGCTAATAGAAGCAGGTTGTCGAAGAGAGAAAAGGTCTCCCAATTGGGTTGATGAATCGTGCAAACGACACACATGTTGAGTTCGTGAGCGAGGTATCGGACTATTGGGAGCGAAACTCTGTCAGCTCAAGAGAAGCAAGTAAAGAGAACGATTGAGTGAGTGAGCTTACGGAAGGTGACAACCTCTCGAGAAGAAGAAGCGTCCAATCCAGAAGTGGGTTCATCGAGAATCAAGATTTGAGGCTTCGTGACGACGGAGCAAGCGATAGTGACTCGACGTTTCTGACCGCCGGAGATACCGCGCGAGAGAGGAGTTCCGATCTTGTTGTTTGCGATGTCTTGCAGTCCGAGACTCTTGAGGGTATCGTTGATGTGACGGTTGAGACCAGGGTAGGAAGCTCCGAGTCTAAATCGACAAGGTAGAAGTGAGTCTTGGAGAAGGTGGCTGGAGAAGTGAAGATAGTAGCGAAGTGAGGCTTACGAAAGTTTCGCGGCGAAAGCGACAGTCTCTCGAACTGTCAACACTCCCAGTAACGCATCATCTTGTTCGACAAAGGAGAAGAGATCTTCAGTAGAGAAGGAGGTAGTGCCGTTGACAGTGACCTATCGAACGGGAGTTCAGTCAACTTCGGCGAGGCAAGAATGATTTCGAACCATCACTCACCTCTCCTTTCGCAGAACTACGACGACAGACAGCATCCAAGAATGTCGATTTACCAGCTCCAGACGGTCCCATCACTACTCGAGAGAACATACGGGACGGGTCAGCAAGAGCACAGCGAAAGGGAAACGAAAAAGAAGTATGGGCTCACCTGCTAGAAGTTCACCTGAACGAGCAGATCCATTCAAGTTATTGAGGATAGGTTGTTCACGTTTAGGTGCCACATAAGTAAGATCGCTCCAGGCAAGCTGGAGATCCGTGTGCTTCTCTACCATCGGCGGAGAAGAGAGATGATTGGTTTCGAGGTCGTTTGAGCTCATGTTTGGTTGGTGCGGTAAATTTGGTGTAAGATGGCGATGTCGTGTTGTTGGATGGAAAGGAAAGAGGGAACCAGTCGAGAAACACCTCCAGGTTTCTAGGAATGCAGCGGCATTAGACAAGAACAGGAGTGTCTTCTGCGGCAATGGGAAAGAAGAGACACTGCAGACACCTCCGAATTGTCAACTGTTCTCGTGATTCTGCTGGCGTCCTTCTCTTCTTTCTGTCTATACGCCGCTCTTCTTCAAACTCCTCCAAGACTGACAACTCGAAGGGATCAGCAAAGAATCGTCTATGAAAGGTTGCGAGTTGCGAAAGTTGCGGAAAAAAAAACATGAAAAACGACGAACGATACAACATGAAATGGAATTCGACTGATGAATGAGGTGTTGATACATCGAGATGAGAAGAATCGATTGGGTCGGACTAGAGGGTGTTCGGGAAGAGCGAGTTGATATCGGAATTCTCGAGTTTTTATATCGGAATTCGAGCAGGCGAGGGAATATCGGAATTCGCTAGGGCGTCGGCACATCGAGAACAGACTGGCGGAGTAGCGGCATTCGGTTGCTCGGCGGTAGCGACAGGTGGAGTAACGGTGTGTTGCCAACACCGCGGGCATTTCAATGCGCGGGAAGGGAGAATCGTAGCGATAGTTGACAAATCTGAGGGATGCTCAAAAGTTAGTCAATAATCTGGGCTCTTCTCGCTGACATAGATAGATGTTAAGAGTTTGGACTCACCAGCGCTAGACTTCGAAGTGTATCGCCATGTTGAGTCGGAAGAGATTTGGTCGTCGATCGAAACTTCAGCGACGATGAAGAGCGTTCTCAGGGTGTCGACTGTTGTTCCGATATGGCAAGTGAGTACTAAGCACAAACATCGAGCAAGGACAGGAAATGCTCACGATGTTTGAGAACGGTGTCTGAGGGAGAAGTCAAAACGACTCGAGCTTCGGCGGAACTACCGATGTTTCTGCTCAATCGTAAAGTGTCAGTAAGTATTGCGTCTAGGTCTGAGCCACAAGATGTCAAGCTTACTTGCTGTTCCTCGCTTCTTCGAGTAAACCCATGACTTCTGTTCTGAGAAGTAGCAATTCATCCATCTCCGTCTTCACCTCCGCATTGTTCCAGCTCGGTTCCTGATCATGAGAGGAGATGGCTTCATGAGTATCACTCGAAGAACGGAGACGTGAAAGCGAGAACTAACGGGTGCAGGCCAGATCTTCTCGAAAACGCTAGTTTGTCGTTCCGAATCAACGACGGGATCTTTACTCGCACCGGAGGAGAAATGATGAATCTCTTCGGCGAGGAGAGGAGCTAGAGGAGAAAGAACGGAAAGATAGGTATCGAAAACCTAGACGTAAAACTTCGGAGTGAGTCACAAGTGCAAGCAAACCGAATTGGCGACTGAGAAAGAGGGAGCTCACTTTTTGCAGGGTATAAACGACTTGCCGACGTGCGAGTGAAGATCGAGAGTCGGCGTAAAGGGTATCTTTCGTGACGTCGAAATAGAATGAAGAAAGAGTAGAATTCGAGAAAGTCGAAAGAGCTTGATAGGCTAGATACAGAGTGTTGCACAGTAACGATCAGTTCCACGTGGGGAACAGTGCATGCGCGAACGGAAGAGCTTACCTCGGTTGAATTGGTATGAAGAGAAAGCCTCTCGAGCTGTTTGATCGAGGGTGTAGAGTTCATGGAGAATATACCGTTCGACCTGAAAGCAGCCGAAAGGGTCCCACATCAGTACATTCGCTTATCGTCAATGAGGGTCCGAAATTCCAACTAACCAATCCGAGATCTCGTACGTCCATTTCCTCCCTCTTTTCTTGACCAAGATTCCCCAGTAAGAACCTCGCGGTGTTTCGAATCTTCCTGAAGCCATCGAAGGTTTGCGCGAGGATTCCAGGACCGATGAGAACGTCTCGAGACGAATCGACCGATGCGACCCAAATGCGCAGCAGATCAGTCCCGTAAGCTGGTTCGAGTTTCGAGTTCTATAAACATACCAACGCCCGCGCATCAGCTATCGAATCTCGGTGCGCCAGAGAGAGAAGTGCTTACCTTTCCACCTTGAATGACTGTACTCGGACTGATCACGTTTCCCAAACTCTTACTCATCTTTCTACCCTTGTCGTCAAGCACCATTCCATGCGTAATAACGTCCTTGTACGGTGCCATAGGAGGTTCTCCATCCTTCCCAGAAGCGACCTTTGTCAACAACGAACTCTGGAACCATCCTCGATGTTGATCCGAACCTTCGAAATAAACATCCGCCAACGGTCCAGCTTCCGATTGAACCCCTTGTTCCCTCAACAACGTCCACGAGCATCCAGAATCAAACCAAACGTCCAAAGTATCCGTCCCTTTCCTCCAAGTTCGTCCCTCTTGTTTCGCTCGTTTGAGTTCTCGAGGTTCGACAAATTCTTCAGGAGATCCAGACCACCAGTAATCGGTTCCCCCATCACGTTCGAGTACGGAAACGATGTGATCGATGTTCGAGGGAGTCAAGAGAGGCGTTTCGACGTTCGAGGAATCGGTTGAATAAACGACTGGGATCGGAACTCCCCATGCGCGCTGTCGAGAGATGCACCATTCTGAACGACCTCGGACATACATCTCGAGAGTACGAGAGCCTATACGTGATTACAAGGTTAGCAGCGGTAGTGTCGTTCTATGCGAAAAGGAATGAGAGCTGACCTCGAGAAGGGTAGAAATTGACATCCTCCAACGCTTTCACCGCATCATCCTTTACATTCTCCAGATTCGCAAACCATTGACTCGAAGCCCTGTAGTCGAACTCGAGGAAACATCAGTCCCAGTAAAGACAGACGATGCAAAAACCCGAAAGATTCGACTGACCTGAAAATGACGGGTTTCTTAGTTCTCCAATCATACGGGAACTTATGCATGACCTCTACTTCCTTCAACAAGGTTCCCCTCTCCTGCAATATCCTAATAACTTCTCCCACCCCATTCCCCAACACATCTTTCCCTTTCAACCTCTCAACCACTTCACTTTCCAACCCAAACTCACTCATCGTTTCGTTCAGTTTCCCTTCCCCATCGACTGCGCAATAGATATCCGATACTTTGAAGGGAGAGTCAGGGGAGAGAGTCGATTGGAATGATCGATAGGATTCGAAATCTTCGATTCCGTGTGCTGGTGAAGTGTGAACTAGACCAGTACCCGTCGTTGCGGTCACGTAAGATGCAGGGATGATTGGTCGAGGTGGAGGAGGAGAGGCGGAGGTAGAAGAGTTGAGGACGGAAGTATAAGTCGTCGAAAGGAGGGAAGAACCTGCGACAAGGAGCGAGAAAAGGATGTAAGCGACGAACGTCTCGCGTAGTCAGGGATGATGGGACGTACCGAGGAAGGAAGCGATTGATTTGAGAGAGGTGTCGAAGATCTCGGAGAGAGCAGAGATTCTTTCGGATGCAACAATGAGGAGTTCATTCGAATCTCGCCTCCTAACTAGTGAATATTCCATCGTCGGTGAAACAGCAATCGCCTTTATACATCTACCGTCAGCTTCGATCCAGAACATAGAGTGCGATCGAGAGCTTACGAGGTTACTCGGTAAAGTCCAAGGAGTAGTAGTCCAAGCAGCCAAACTAATCTTTTCTTTCCCAACATCGATGTCCAACCCCATCGATTCAAACGCAGTCTCCAACCCTTCCCCGAGTGAACGAATAGGGAACGCGACATAAACTGAACGTGAAACGTGATCTTCACGATATTCGAGTTCTGCTTCTGCCAATGCTGTTCGAGACGATGGGGAATAGAGTGTTGGTCGATTATGCGAAACGATCAAACCTGTCCTCGTTCATCTGATCAGCCAAATCCTCATCAGAGGAAAGGTAGGAAAATGTGCACTCACCTTTCCTGACCATATCTCTCACGACCTCTAATTGTCGTCTCTCATAACTCCAATCCATTGTCCTATACGGGTTCTCCCAATCTCCCATGACCGCAAAACTCTTGAACTCCCCTTTTTGTAATTCAATACCTTTCTCAGCTTCTGTTCGAGCGGCAGATCGGATCTGTTGAGGAGTGAGAGAGGATGCGGGTTGCTTCAAGGCTGAGAGAGCTTTCAGTTCGAGGGGTAGTCCGTGCGTGTCGAATCCGGGTACGTAGCTAGGGATTGGGGGAGAGGGTGAGTTGAGGAAAGGGGAGGGAGAGAGAGAAGACGAACTGGATGCGGTAACCTTGAATCAGTTTACTTCGATTAATGATATCTTTCGTAATCTTGTTCAGTGCGTGACCTGTACATGCACTTCCCCCCACATGAGTAATGTAGTCTTCGATGCTAGCGAGGGAAAGGCAGACGCACCGCAATGAAGACTACCATTTGCATAAGGAGGTCCATCATGAAGTACGAACAGCGGTCTATCCGTTTGTTTAGCCTGAAAGCCCTCACCGCCTACCCTCAGCTCCGATCTTCCGAAAGTACAGACGATTCAGAGAGGCTCACCTGCCATTCGTACAACCCTTGAGTAGTTCTATCCCAAAACGATTTCTCCCTCTTTACCGCTTCCGCCCTCAAAGGAAACGCCGTCTTTGGTAAATTCAACGATTCAGAATAGTATTGAGCCAAAGGATCTTTCAAAGGTTTCGGTTTCTTCTTCTGAGAGGAGGAGGGAGAGGTGGGGTGGAAGAATGTTGAGCGAGTGGTCGAGAAGAAGGAGGAACGAATAGAGGGGAGCGGGGATCGATGTGGGAGGTGGAATAGGAGCATAGTGAGGGGCTAGGGAGCTCTATAGAGTCGAAGAAAGTGGTGTATCGGCTCGGGATGGAAGTGGTGGGAAAGTTGAAAGAAGCGTCGATTCGAACTCGCTTGACTGGGCTATCGGCTCTTCCTGAGCTGTCCTAGAGCTCTACCTTGTCGCCCAAGCACTTTAGCGAGAAGTCCAGTAGAGGTAGAAGGAGAGATTGGCTAATACGGTTTGGTTCTATTCACTTTTCCAATTTTGAGGAAAGTGAGAAAAAGTTGCGAGCTCTTTCTCTCCAACCACTTCACTTCGACTACTAGCGACATGAGTACACCAATCATCGCACCCGCCAAACCCAAGAATGCTAGATCGAAACGAGCAGCCGTGCAAAGGGAGCCGAAACTAGTAGAAAAGGAAGCTAAAACTGCAGTATTTGTGAGAAGTTCAGGAATCAGCGATAAAGTAAAGACTGCCTTGACTGAACTAGTAAGTCCAACCTATTCACTCTGAGCTATCCAATGCTCACCCCAAGAGTGATGGTTAGAATCAATTGAAGAAACCTCATTCAATCACTTTCTCAAAATCAAACTTGATCAGACCTTTCGAAGACAACTCTTCATTGAACTTTTGGAGTTCAAAGAACGATGCGAGCTTGTTCTTGATCGGAACCCACACGAAGAAGAGACCACATGGGTTGGTGTGGGTGAGATGTTTCGCGGGAGAAGTAATGGAAATGTTGGAAGTTGGTATCGAGGAAGTCATGGCCATGTCGGATTTCAAGGTGAGCACACACACCCACTCATTGCATTCGGAGTACTCATTTGCTGACTGCGAATAATGAACGAGAAACTTTTAGGGAGTGAAATCGACCGCTGGTTCAGTACCTTTATTCCATTTCTCGGCGACAGAACCTCATACTACCCTCTGGGACTCTCACCCAACCTATCAACAATTCAAATCGATCCTCCTCGACTTCTTCCGCGGCAACGAGATGGACGGAGTAGCGTTGAAAGGATTAGAACGAGTGATTAGTGTCACGATTGGAAACTCTTCTGCCGAATCCGCTGGAGAATCTCTCGCTTCAGCAGCTGGAAAAGGGAAAGCAGTCGAATCTTTGATTGGAGGATTGAACAAGAACCCGAATGGAGGAGAGGATTACGAGGAGGACAAGAGTCTCCCCGTCGTTCATTTCAGAACTTACAATGTTCATTTCATGAGGTCTGGAGTACCGACTCCGAGGGTCGAATTGAGCCCCCATGGTCCTCATTTCACTTTCTCGTTGAGGAGGAGTCAGACTCCGGCTCAAGAGGTTTGGAAACAGGCGATGAAGAAGAAGGAGAAGAAAAAGTCAAACCCGGACAAACCCAAGAACAAGAACATCGATGTAAGTCTGCATTGCCCTCTCTTCTACTTCTGAGATTTCTGTACTGATGAAGAGTGTATTTGGTGTATAGATCAACGAGATGGGAGACAAGATTGGAAGAGTTCACGTCGACCGTCAAGATCTCTCTACTTTACAATCTCGCAAGTTCAAGGGACTCAAGAAGCGAAAGAACGAGGATGGACAATCGGACGGAGAGGTTGTCGTCGGAGAGGATGGTACGACAGTGGAGAAACCTTTGAGTGGTGGAGGAGGAGAGGGAAGGAAGAGAAAGAAGGAGGAATAAAGAATCGATTCTCTTTTGATCCCCCCTTGTCTTTTTTTTCTTCACTTGCAACCTTATACACTTGTCGTTCTATTATATCGCTTGACCTTTGCCAGGAGAGAGAGAGAGAGAGAGAGATACAAGTCGATTTTGTCGATCTTGGACTCTGCGAAAATATGATCACTTTTTTGGCTGATCAAGGTTTCATCAATACCCTTCACTCACCTCTCTCTACTCTATGGCTTTGTAAGCTCACTCTGGATCTACTCATTGTGCTGATCACTTTACTAACGCGCTCCTTCCTCACAGCGATTTCGCCAATTTCCGAGCAGGAAATGTCGCTTCAAACGCAGGTAAACACTCCTTCTCTACCTCTCCCTAGACTTGTGGAAATAGACTGATCACGCGTACTCTCATAGAACTCGCCGATTCAACTGGATTAACTGAAGCTAGAACTACCATCGCGAAAGCTGCTCCGACTCCATCTGGAAAGAAAGTTGGAAGGCCTAAAGGATCCACTGCTGCTGCTGGAGCAAAGAAGAGGAAGGCACCTGATACGGATGGCATAGTCGGAGAGAGGAGGAGTACTAGGAGTAGAGTGGTGAAAGAGCCTGACCCCGAGAAGAAGGCAGACATTATAGCTGTTAGTCTCTCGCCCTCTCCTTTCTTTTCATATACGAGGGACTGAGCTGATCATGGAGGAGGATGTGGGCAGGCGAATGAGAAAGCAGAAGCGGAACAGAAAGCTGCAGATAGAGCGTACAAACATGAAGCAAGACAGATTTATGTCAAGACCAACCTCAATGGTGCGGAGAATCAGGAGTCGTTCGAAGGAATGTTGAAAGAGTTGTCAGAGTTCCAATTGACGAAGAAAGAGAAGGAGGAAGACGATGGGGGATGGAAAATCGGAGAGAGACCTGTTTACAAGGAGGATTCATTAGAGGAGGCAACGGAACAGTTGAACTTTAAATCGTATGTCTCTCTCTTGCTCTTTTCTCTTCTGTATTGGAAGCGAGAGACTGATGCGACAACCGTTCCTCACTCGATAGGATCGCCAAAGTCACCCCCGAACGAATCTACTCTCTTGTTGTTCATCCTGATCCTACGAAAGATCTCGTATGTCTCGCAATCTCTCCTTTCCTCTCATTGCCTGCATCTGATTTGTCCCCCGTCGATCCGATTGCAGGTTTTCGCAGGCGACAAGTACGGACACATTGCTCTTTGGGACGCTACTCACGCAGGAGAAGTCGCTTCAACCTCAAACGGATCAATTCGCGTTTCAAAGAAGGTGGAAGCTACGGATGAGGATGATGGAGAAGCAGCGGGAGAAGACGAGGTGGATGAGGAACCGTCGAAAGGGAAATTCTGGTTGTGGCAGGCACACAACAAGAGTTCTGTCTCTTCGCTCAAATTCAGACCGAACAACACCAAGAAGGTCGGTCTCCCTCTCTCTCTCCAGAGGACGCGAAGGAGACTTTTGACTAATCTCGTTTTATGCACTGTTTTCAGATTTACTCGTCTTGCTATGATTCGACTCTTCGCTCACACGACTTCGAGACTGGAATTTCAGAGGAAGTAGTTGATGCTGATAGTGACAGTTACGATGGATTATTGCATTCCTTCGACTTTGATCCTACCGGAAACGAGATTTGGGGTGAGTTCTACTCTCTAAGTTTTCCTCTCGAGATATTGACTGACTGGATTCTCACATGGTGAACAGCTTCTGATGGAGATGGAGGATTGCACTGGAGGGATTTGCGTGAACCGATCACTGAAGCGAAACGTTGGGATATCGATCGTGCGAAAGGTACGTTTTCCATTTCTCTCCTTCTGCCCTCTTTCTCGAATGAATGCTGACAGCCGTTCTGTGAATAGTCGGTTGCGTCAGCATCAATCCTGCGAATCCAGGTCTCGCTGCTACCGCTCATCTCAAACGAGACCTGAGGATTTGGGATCTTAACGCACTTCGCGGTTGCGATCAGGAATCAACTTACGACGTTATCATGGACCAAGCGATGATTGTGCAATACGCTCATGACAAAGCGTGTTCATCTGCTTACTTCGATCCGAGTGGGACAAGGTTGTTGAGTACGAGTTACGACGATTGTTTACGAGGTAAGTCAAGCTTCTCTTCTCTTTCTAGCTCGTCGTCGTGATGCTGACCAGTTTGTTCCTGAATAGTCTGGGACATCGATCCTCACGCTCTCGACCGTCAAATGTTCAAAGACATCCCTGACGATCAACCCAAGTTTGAACCTACCGAAATCTTTTCTCACAACTGTCAAGGTGCGCACCTCTGCTTTGGGCTATCTCTCCCCCTCGCACTGCTGATCATCTCATATCTCCCTCAGTCGGACGCTTCGTCACGGTTCTTCGTGCTTTCTGGTCTCCCTTACCTCCTTCTCTCGCTCCTCCTCACATTCACGTCGGTTCAATGCGACGGGCAATTGATCTCTACACCCCGACCGGGATCCAATCGCGACATCTCACCGACGAGGCAATCACCGCTGTTCCTGCCGTCACTGCTTGTCACCCTACCGTCGCAGGAAAGTATTTCGGAGGATCAGCAAGCGGTAAAATTGCTTACTTCTCGAATCTTTGAAGGAGGGAATAGGAAGGGAATAGTCAGCTTGGTCTTCTAGGGTCCTACAGAGTAGTCAGTACGTTTTGTTGCATTATAGTTTTACTCTCGATTTCGATTCCCACTTGCGAGAATTCGGCAAGCGAACTCTCGACTGTCCCTCCTCACCTTTACCACTATTCACATTATCCCCCATCAATCTAAGAGTGACCTTAAGCATTTTCTTGTCTGATCAGCAGTCAGCTTGATTTCTCTCCACTACCACTCTTGACTATCGCAGATGACTCTCTCCCTGCTGCTTCGTCGTTTCGAAGAGTCCAACTTTTCTTCTCCCAACATTTGCACAGCCCCTTTCACGCTGCGGACGGACGGACTATTCCCGAGTGAAATTGCAATCAATCTCTCTTCTTCCACCTCGCTCATTTCCCTCACAAGTGGTACGGATGTCGGGATTCTGGTGGTTCAGCTTCATGATTCGGCGGTTACTCTACTACATTGGCTTATCTGCGCCCGTCAAGACTCTTCAAAACGCGAAACCAGCTTCAATCGTTTCACTCGACTCTACCGGGACTAAGAGGACAGTTGGATTGGATGAGGTACTGGATCAATGCCCTAGCTTGAAAGGAAGGGATGCGTGGTATACTCCTACTCCCTGGTTGTCGAGGTAAGCAGAACTTTTTCAGCGTGATTCCAATCATTCGCGACTTTCTCCCGAAACCCTTCGGAAGCTGACTCTTTCTTTGCGCTCTACAGGTTCGTTCATTCGATCTCGACAGTATCTGCACTCTACGACCTTGAAACTAACGCAATTTTTCATCTCTTCTTCGTGAAACAGTGGTCACTTGGCGACAATTTTCTGCACTCTGTCATCATTCAACTACGACAAGACGAATTACACTCGAGAGCTCATCAGGGTGCCGGATGGTGGAACGATAGCTGTTGACTTTACACCGGAAATCACTCCAGAAGATCCCATCGATGACAGACCAATTCTCGTTATTGCTCAGTGAGTTCTCGCTTCTCTCCCTCGATTCTTGTTCGATCCTGCTCATACGTCCTTCGTCCATAGCGGATTGACGGGAGGAAGTCACGAGAGTTATGTCAGGAATATCTTGTCAGTCGTTACGAAACCAAAATCCGAGGGAGGACTCGGTTGGCGAGGAGCTGTTGTCAACTCTCGAGGCTGCGCCAACACTCAGATAACTTCTCCTCACCTCTACAAGTACGTCGCTCACTCTATACTTACGTCGAGAGGACAGCGATTGATCGAGATTTCTGGATTTCGCAGTGGAGGAGTTACGAACGATATCCGATCAGCACTCGCCTTCATCTCCCACTTCTCTCCCGACTCTCCTCTTTACGGGATTGGCTTCTCACTCGGTGCAAACCAGATCTGCAAATACGTCGGAGAAGAAGGAGAAGCTTCAGTTTTGAAGGGTGTCATTTCGCTCGGAACTCCATTCGATTTCATCAAGGGGAATGTCTCGCTCAACAGTTCGTGGTTGAGATTGATCTACTCGAGGGCGATGGGCGCAAACTTGAAGAGGCTCGTCAAGCGACACAGTCATGTTTTGGAGAAACATCCAGCTCTCGATTGGGACGCAATTTACGGAAACCCAAACACTACTCTGTGAGTCGACGTCGTTTCATGTACTGTCTGATATTGGCACTGATTGTTGTGATTCGGTGAATGTCCACAGCTTTGAATTCGATTCACTCGTTACCGCACCTCTCGGTGGATTCCCAACTGCAATCGCTTATTATCGATGGGCCTCCGCTTCAAACACCATCAGAGATATCCGAGTACCTTTCCTAGGTATATCTGCTCTCGATGATCCTATTGTGGACTCGTCTGGCATTCCTTTCGAAGCGGTCGAAGACAACAATTACCTTACTTTCGCTGTTACTCGTCATGGTGGACATGTAAGCTCAGCTCTCTTTGCCCTTTTCCGTAAGCTGGAGTTCATGAACGTTTTATTGTAGCTCGGATGGTTCACCAACTTGTTCCAGCCTCGTCGTTGGGTCGTGAACCCAGTCGTCGAATGGCTCTCTGCGCTTCACGCAGCCGATCCCGCTCCTCGTCAAGCACGATCAACCCTCCCCGCTCTGAAACAAGGCAGGTCCCCTCAAATCGGAGACGAGATGGTTTACTTGAAAGGGAGCGAGGAACAAGTCGGATTCATGAGGGTTGGAGAGGAGAAACATCGAGCACTTGGGAATGAACCGGTTGACGGAGTTGAGGAACTCACTCAGGGACTATAAGATCAACGCTCCTTTCGCAACTCTCGCACTCTCGCACTCGCAACTTGCACTATGATATCAATTTTGATAAAATATCTATCTCCTCTTGGAACTCGCAACAAACTCTATGCAATCTTTGTAACACTAGTCTACAACATACAGATTCCTGCCTCGCCTCGATGCTAGTCTAGTTCTATCCGAATCACCTTAAGCGAACGAGACTCTCTTTTTCCCATCATCCAGTTTTGGTCGAGGTGGAGCTTGTTCCGCTTTCTCGCTATCCTTCTTCTGCTTCTTCCGTTGTGCGACGACTTGACGGGCCATATCCTGATTCGAACGAGTGAGTCAGTGCGTAAGAATCTCGAGTTGCAGACGAGAAAGAGAATTCACCATCTGTTGTTGTTTCGCTTTACTCGGTTCCTTCTGATCTTTCGGTGGCAGTGCAGGCTTTTGCTTCTGTCAACGCAAGGATACTCGTATCAGCAAGGAGTCGCAGGAAGGAGAGGGAAGAGATGGGAAAACGAACCACTCGATCGGCTTTCGCTTTCGATTTCTCCTCAGCTTGACCAGTGATAGCGGCGGCTAGACTCAATAGATCACTCTATGTGATAGCATGTCAGCTACAAACGTCCGTAAGCGAGAGAGAGCGGAGGCTCACCTTTTCCTCAACAAACACTTTCACCTTCTTCCCGGTACCTCCAGTCTTGCGGTTCTGCCGCTTGCCCTTAGCTGCAGGCTTAGATGCTGGTGTCACTGTCTCCTCCTCGCTACTTTCTGCCGCTGCCGTGACTTCATCTTGACCTTGATCTTCTTGATCTTTTTCCTCCTCTCTCACTCTCTTGCGAGCTACTTGCGTGCCGGTCTTGATCCCAGTAGCACCCTTGTTCAAGGTGCTACCATCTCGTTGTGTCCATGCTGCCGCTTTACCCTTCTTTGACTTTGCACTATTCTGTTTGTTGAGCGTACTTCCCGGTCGCCAGGTCTTGTCGGTTCTTGCGATACGAGTTGACATTTGATGACTAATTGAACGATAAGCGAGAGGGCGGGGTTCGATCCGAGGGACAAAAAAGAACAACTAGGAAGAAAGAAGAAAGGGAAGAAAGAAGCTTTCGCAAAGAATCGCCGCAAGAGGCAGGCGAACGAAAAACTCGTGCTAACCTATCTCGACCTCGAGTTGAACTAAATCGCTGTGAACTGCTCGAGACCCAAATTCGTATCTTTCGACATAATGCGGTAGATAGCTTGGGATCGAAACTTTGAACGGGGTTAATTCGTGCGAAGCGGACTTTGCGAGTCGAACGACGATGGAAGCAACTCAGAGCACGGCGGCACGAAACCATTGACTAGGCCTGTATAGTAGAGAGCGTGTCGTGATATGCGGAGGAGAATAGAGCTGTGCGAAGGGATTCTCTCTCGTGGAAAGAACGAAGTGAAGAGATCAAGATTGCTTCCGATTGCTACTGCTACTGTGTTACTACATTCAGAGGGTGGTGCATAAATAAGTAAAGATATAGGAACAGAGGATGGTGGTGTATCAACAAATGGGCGAGATTCCGAGAGTATTTTCAAGTAAATGGTATAAAAGGGTGGGTACGACGAAGGGGGAACAAGGTAAAAAAAGGTACTGCTGAGGGATACAAGATGCGTTCCGAGGAGTTGATGGTACAAGCGAGGAAGCTCAGTGTGCGAGTTGGTCGAGAGAAACATCATCGGTGGATGAGCCTCTTCGAAGTTTTCCGTACGCCGCTCGAAGGAAAGAGAGTGATGGAGGGTTTCGAAGCGCGGAGTGAGGGTGACCGGAATCGGCGTATGACACTCGTCGAGAGATCGGACTCGCTGGAATTCCGGGATAACAAGAGAGCTCGTCGGCGGGAGTGATCGGAGAGATCGAAGATGCTGATGAACTGGTCGAGTGGGAAGGAGAGATTCGATGAGATCTTGTTGTCGAAGTCTCGGAAGAAGGACAAGAGGAGTTGTAGGAGGAGCGTCGGGAGGAAGGTGGTGGTGTCGCAAGTGCGGTTGAGGAAAGTTTGCGTCGAGGGGATTGTGAGAGAGGATCGACACGTCGAGGAAGGAAGGCAGATCGATCGAGACGAGAGGGGTAGACACGCTGAGAGGAGGATGCGACAGGTTGACGAGGTAGGAAAGGACCGAAATGTTCGATGAGTTCAGCTTCGTCCATTCGGAGATCGAAGTCGAGGAGGAAGAGGAGCTGTCGTTCCATGAGGTTGACTTCGGCGAGAGGGAAGATGGCAGCGTATCGAGTCCAGTGTTTGTTCTTGGGCGATGAATCTGCGAGACATCCGAAACAAAGGGGATAAGTCTCCTGCGACAACCCCAAAAGTTCGCAATTGAGAGAGAGCGTACCATTCAGAGCTTTCGCTGCAACAATAAGAGTCGCGAGGAACACCCTCAATCGAGTCGATTCCATTCCGCAAGCACTCGCAGGAAGTTTGAGGCGAAGTCGATCGAGGTAGACGAGAGTCGAAAGGAGAGTCGGGACTTGGACGTTCGACTTTTGTACGAGGACAGTGATGAAAGCTTCGAGAGCACCGACGTCGGGGTTTGACTTGGCAGGGAGATCGACATTGAAGTTGGCTCGAACTGGAGTCGCAGGAGGTGAAGGAGGGTGAGAAGGAGCGGGAGCAACCGAGATGACTTCGACAGTACGTTGAGCGATGTAAGCTGATAGTAGATGAATTCGAGATGTCAGTGCGAGGGCTCCGAGATGAAGATCGTAGAATGCAAAACTCACTGATCATTTCGGGAGAAACGGGTTGTCGAACCAGCTCGAGCAAGGCAGGATCATGCATGAACTTGGGCAACAACGACGCTGGGTGTCGTCGAGTTGACGATGCTGAAGGTCGGGAGGGCTCCATATCGAGAGAAATTTCTTTTGAGAGTGGAGTTGAAGGAGAGAGGCTGTGTTGCAGGAAAGAGAGACGAAGATCGGGAAATAGGTGGGGTTCGGCGCAGAGAGTGCTTGTTGAGGTGTTGCTAGGCTTGCGAAGGTGTTAGGTTGTTGAGTGAAAGAGAGAAACGACTGTTGAGATGAAGGAGAGAAGAGGAAGGAGACGACAAGAAAGTTCCGAGGCAGTAGACAGAGAGTAGATTGTGGAGGGGCGAGATGAGCGATAGAAGCTTTCGAACCAACAGGCTGACTCCATGTCGGTCTAAGCGGCTCTCAGCCTCGGAAGAGGAAGGCAGGATCTTCTCAGAGCTAAGGTTTGGTGCCTCCTAGACATTAGTGGTTTTAGGACTTGCCTGCTTGACAATGAGGAGCCGGTGGGCGAGACTCGTTAGTCGTAGTACAATATCTGAAAGAGGAAGGATTCAATTGTGATTAGAAGAGTTCAGCCGCGCTCAGCTCAAATTCGACAGAGTTCAATTAGAGGTCAAAACCTGGATTAGAGAAATGTACTGCATTACTCTAATAGAGTAAGCCAGTCACGATTAAAATTTTAGAGTTTTGCTGTCGCGCCGAATCCGGAAATTGAAAACGTGTCTCGCCACTCGAGGATTGACAGGGAAGCGCAGCTGTTGTTCCGCGTCGAGAGAGCGCACCGGGTGAAAGGAGATAAAGTGTCGGGTTTCATTATCACTCGCCTCCAGACTGGGCCAATAAAGCGTCTGATACCCCCTATCCTTTCCCAAAACATACAATTTCAGTCAGTATCCGTCTTCCCGTGCGCTTCAAGAGCTGAGCGAAAGTCCGACGAGTCGATCTCCGCCGCCTCGTCTCGACAAGCGACGCAAGGAGGAAAGGAGAGTGGCTCACAGAAGGAGTCATGGTACCCAAATCGCTCAGAATTAGAGTAATCTGCGGGTACAGGGGTGAGTCAGTAGCTAGACGACTATGATCGTCTCCCTCTCGCTCTACGACCGACGACGGGTTGAAGGTTGAAGACGTACAAGATCCGGAGTTGTATAGTCGAGAGTTGGATTGTTCAAAGTCGCGGCATCGCTCATCGTCAATGGCGATGGCATGTGACTGTCGATCATAGGTCGAGACGGTGTCGGCGGAATCTTGCTATCGGGAGAAGCGCTTTCCGTCTGAGATGAGAAGGAGAGAGGAGCAGAGGGAAGGGACGAGGGAAGGTCGTATTGAGACAGTGGGCTAGATTAGAACCTTCGTTAG
>Ga0308160_10002262_pt1 | contig 23895 bp, 22 predicted proteins | sample PhyFR1_FD_201036 | JGI IMG/M metagenome (GOLD analysis project Ga0308160, IMG submission 201036) | Phyllosphere microbial communities from UC Gill Tract Community Farm, Albany, California, United States - DLSLF.R1 | ecosystem: Host-associated > Plants > Phyllosphere > Unclassified | place: USA... | reverse complement strand
GCGCTCCTTCTACTTTTTCTGCTTCTGCCAAGAACGCGTCTGTCTGTACTGCGGGAGTAGCATTGCTCTCATCATCAATTGCAATCTCATCCGTGTTTGCATTTGCATCTGCATCTGCTTCTGCTTCTGCAGCTTGATTCTCGACTGCCAAATGTGCTTCGGCAAGACCAGACTCGACATCGACTAGGTTGTGCATTTGCTGTATTATCCCAGACGCTTCTGATGCCGATGAAGTCTGGTCCTGATCTTGGTCTTGACTGTCGGACATGGCGTGTGAGGATGGTATGGAGGATCAATCGCGGTTCATACAGAGAGGAGGAATGATGGAGATGTTAGAAGAGAGAGAGGAACAAGGGCGGTAAAGGAAAGTGAACACACACATCGATAAGTGGGGGGAACATACAGCATCAGCTGATCTCTGTCTAAGGACAGTCAGCCGCCAACCAGTCCTGCAACCATCGTCGCGCAGGCTGGGGACCCTGGTCGCAGAACTTTAGTGTATCGCTCAGCTTCTTCTCCGAATCGGGTTGGATAGAAGTCCGTTCGGAAAATCCATGTGAAAGGTAGCCTTAGACTGAGTAGGAGTTGGTAGATCCGCGATGTCTGAGCCTCGTGAGAGTCAAATTGCCTTTGGGCTGCTCTCCGAGCCTGACATTGCCTAAGTACATTTGGAACACTAAAACCCGCGTCACAATGTCAGAAATGGGTTTGAACACCAACGGAGCGATCGATCTCGGGAGCAGCTCGAGTGCGCCTCGCTGATCGCGTCCAGATGAGGTTGTATGCCCATAGGCTTGCATCTTAGGAGATCACCTTGCTATTCCAGACCAAGGTAGAGGTCCTGGCAGCTCAACAGCCCCGATCACCTTCCGAACCACTGGTCACAATGTTCGAACGATGCGATAATTCAGGCGAACCTGAATACATCCGCAGCCTTGACCGACTACGCGCTCCGCGCTGCTTCTCCACGCGGGTGGTCTGAGAGGTGTCGTCCTGGTACCCGACTTGAGAACCCAGGCAGGTACCACGTAGATATCATTGATACAAGTGTCCCACACCGCCCTGCCGTGCTCCTGAATGATTTTTCAATGCATACAACATATAATGATGACAATCCAACCTGATCCCACATGCCCTAGAAATCGTAAACATCCCCTGCCCCCGCGGTCGCAGCAGCATTTCTGTTGAGTCCATCTCCGTATGGATCGAATCCACCAAGTCCACCCTGCTCGGGCCCCATACCCATATCGATGTTCTTGGCTTGATCCATGAATTGCTGCTTGACATTCAGTGTCTGAGTGATCAAGGCTACACATGCCCGCTTGAGAGCGTCGGCGGGATTGGATCGGTCGTCGGTTTGGATCTTGATGACGATATCGTTCTCGAGGGGATGAGGGACTTTGTAGCCTGCAAACAGGACGGATGGGTCTAGGAGGAGTTGCCTAAACGTCAGCTTTCGATTTGGGGGCACACGGATTCGCAAGCCTGACGTACGATCTGATCATGTTTCCAAGAGTATGATCCTGTTTCCGCAGAGTGAAAGTAGCTGCATTTGGGATTTTAGCGTCCTCCTCAATCTTCAGACTGGAATATCAGCGCCAGGTCAAGGTCTCGGCAAAGGGTGACTCACGGCTTTTCATCATCGTCCGGAATCCAAGCCTCCACCCTATTCGGCTGATTCATAGCACTAGCTCCTCCTGCCATCTTGATGAATTGTTTCTAGGTATGCTATCGGAGGGATCCTACGAGAAGTCAGCAGTTATCACGGGTGATGGCAGAGGTAGACATCGGATTCGAGCTTCCGTAGCGCCTCGGTTTGCATCGAGCGGACTTTGCGAGCGCGTCTTCCTACTTACCAGGATGAATTTTCTCAGTCTGTCCTGACGGTGATAATTGCAATTCGAGCTCGAGTTTCAATATGTAAATAAAGCTTAGGAAGTTATACAGACACAACGATAATCATGGTGGATTGATTCACCTAAAAGTAAAGAGCAGGACCATTTAAGGGTATCCGGAGTATTCTCGCCGGGTCTCATCTTTTCCGCATCAACTGTATGCCTATCGGAACGATCAGTCGAGGTCGAACAGCTACACTTTCTGCATTCAAAATGGCATGGAGATCGAGCGGGCGTACTAATGACGAGGTGAGCTCGTAGTAGCTCGGCCTACCCAGCTTGTGCTGACGGAGTTCAGCTGATTGACACTATGAAGAAGAACGGACTGATCAGCTCTACGAGGGTCGCTGAAGTGAACCTCTTAAACCTGCATCTGGTTCAGGAGACTAACGAGCAGGCGATGAAGAAGGTGGACAGGAAAAACTATGTGCTGGATGAGACGAAGGCTTATGAAGATTCACCGCAGTAAGCTCTCTTTCACTCGAGGTGGCCTAGGACAAGCTGACAGTCAGGCGAATAGGATATAATGCGACGATATCCGCTCCACACATGCACGCCCATGCAGCCGAGAATCTACTTTCTTCACTACCGAGTGATGCTAGAGGCGGAGCGATACTAGACGTAGGTAGCGGCTCAGGTTATCGTAAGCTGTTATAAGAACCCTCCTCTTCTAGCCAAGCTTACGGATTAGTGACGGCTGTATTTCATCATCTCGCACCAAAGGCTAAGGTAGTAGGTATAGAACATATCAAGGAACTAGCAGAGTGGTCAAAGGAGAATCTGAGGAGAGACGGAGTGACGCTCGGAGAAGGGGGAGTGGAGATCATTCATGGAGATGGGCGTCTTGGTGAGCTGCCTGAGACCCATCTCTGCTCCGAAGCTGACACTCAGGATCACCGAATCATGGTGGGTGCTTTATGTGGTAGAGCTCAAGGAAGCTCCGTTCCAGATAATACACGTTGGAGCAGCGGCACCTAGTATACCGGAACCCTTGATCAATCAGGCAAGCTATAGTTCTACATACCGTTGAGCACAGCTGATGTACAGCTAGCAAAGCCAGGTAGAATGTTCATACCCGTCGGAGAGGATTCACAGGGTATGTCCCGTCACACGCCGCATTCGCCGCTCACTAGCAGATATTTGGCAGATCGATAAATCCGCCGAAGGGGTTGTGACGAGAACGAAGCTTTTTGGCGTCATGGTGAGTGACTGAATTTGTGGCCCTTGAGATGCTGATGCGCAGTACGTTCCCTTGACCGATGCTGCGAAGCAGTGGCAGTGACATCGCCACGCCGTCATGGGCCGACGGCGATATCCACTAGCTAAGCGTTTCATGGGGTATGTACATCCTTTATACGTTGCTGTGATTATTCGAGCGGCGATGTAGGCTACTACGGGTTGTCAGATTCCACGTATTAATTCCTCCAACCTCTAGAATACAAACATTTTATAAACCCCATCACGACTACATCACTTCCAGCGAACCCAACACAGTTGATATCTGGCAATTCTTGACATCTGACTATCCTCAATTAAGCACTGACACCCACAATGACCGAACACGAATTATTGATACCCGACTTCGCACGGGATGACAACACTGCACAACAACTAGCAGACCAGATCAAATCAATCTTGTCGCTCCAGTTCGTCAAATCCGTCAAAGCCACGCAACACTCGCTCGTCTTGGCTCAGAGTTGTGGCACTGAAGTCAAATATGACGATGACATCAGAAAGGTTTTGCGACATCGCCTTCAAGGAGGAATCATCTTCTGCCCTACGGCAGCGAGCGATAAAGACTGTCACAAAGGCACGGCGATCATACACTACGACTCGCGCAGAGATTACGACCCAAACGATCCCGATCTCGAGCGATATATACATGTCTTCAGGAATGCGACGCTTGGGTGGGTTACGGATGATGTTGACAAAGGCACCGACGCCATTAGACTCTTTGTCGAAAGGACGACCTGCCTTGATACTACCACCATGGAGTGTGTTTACTCGGACGGACAAGAGATCACTCGGGTGCGGTGTCCGAAACCTTACTCTCGTGGATTGCAAAAGAAGAGACGGCCAGATCGGTCCGAGTCATGCGCACTAGTGCAAAGCATGAAGATCATGTGCCATTTGATATGTCGACGATATTGCGAACCTACGGGATTGAGTGTGGCACGAAGGCCCATGGCGACACAGTAATGGCGGAATCAGGGGACAATAGGCTCAGGCTTTCCCACGCGGAGCAACAGGGAACATTCGCTTCCAGTCAATCTAGGCGCAACCGCTCGACGTCGATCGTCTCGGACTCGGACTCGGACTCGGACTCGGATGACCTAGGGAAAGACCTTGAGCTCCTCGTAAAGATGGCCGACCGCGATACGACACACGCTCGCGTCTCAGACACAGACCAGGGTACGAATCCCCTTGGTGCTCCGTCCGACTGGTCCGACAAACCTAACAGCTTCACTTCGATCAACAGGAGTTAACGGTCTTTCGATATGCAATATCATTAGCTCGTCTGAGCTATATGACTTGACTGGGCGGCGGATTTCTGAGATGGCTGGACATTGGTGAGATGGGGACATCATAAACACTGCTTGAAGGTAGAGACAGAATTGGACTATACTATAAGGAAAGCGAGTGCCCTGTCCAGTTGGTAGGTGAGATATAGTATAGCTTGGGGGTGTTACGAGTATGGTATGCGTTCACTTCGACACAATAATGAGATCAACGAAGACCTACTGTACAAATCAAGGTTGCCTGTTGAATGACGGAACTGCCAGACAACTGGCAGATCAAAGTCGGGACGACCCTGCCCTTCGAGTCCGGCACACGTCAACTCGATGAAACCCTCGGACCACTTGCTATGAGGATATGTGAGTCCTGGTCCCAGCCGGCAACCCAGCGCAGCATCTCTATCCCCCATTGTAATTGTTGTGCTTGTCATTGACGGAAGAGTGGGTCAACGAGCTAGTATGTCCAATAATCATACACGTCTCGCCACTGACGTGGACGTTTTGACACACACATACTCACGGCTTCTGCTTCCATTACACAGCCTATTGAACTCTATATGCAGCACAGTGCGAAACACACAAACCAGAATGATCACCCGCCAAACGATCTAATTTTGTACATACACTAAATTGCTCGCTTAACACTTGCCCCGGCTTCGTACTTCATAGCAGGGCTGATCTCCACCTGAGAACATAAGCAGTGTGACTGATAACATATGGACGCGGATCATCGAAGCGGAGTGATTTGGGCAGGCAGCCCCGTACTGTACTCACAGACATTTCAGACACCCAACACAGAGTCCTTTCGTCCCCATCGCCTGAAAGCCACGCGGCTGGGACGCCGGGGAGGAGAAGAGGTTTTGAATCGTACATGGCAAAGCGCGAATGATCCTTCAGACTAGCCCGGGCGATCTTTCCAAGTTTCTCTCCTGTGGCGCTGTCAAAATTCAGGCGATACAGCCATAGAGACCGGGGCTGTTTCTTGGGTCTTCCGATGATATCTCTGCTCACGCTCTGGTAGAACGATCCGTTGGAGTGTTCGGAAAGCTGACATGTACCTGCCTGTCTGTCTTCTTGAGTGCGGACGACAAGTTGACAAGGTCCATGTTTTGCTGGCTCTTCCCAAGGGAACTTCTTGCTTTTGCAAGGACCAGTGGCGGCGCTCAAAACAACACTCCTGTCGTTCTCCTGCGGTACTGTGAATACTTTGCATTCTGTGTTGTAAGACAGCTTTCCCTCTGTGGCTGGAAATTTGCGGCCAAACCACTCTCTGTCGCCGTCGGCAGTCACGAATCGTTCGACCGTGTTGCCCTGACAGTCTTTACCTTGCTCGACGTAGCCAGTGATTGTGTTGAAGCGATGAGATCGTGATGACGGAGTGTTCAATACCGATTCAAGGCCGGACTTGATGCTGCTCAGGATGGAACGTGCGACGGACGACATAATGATTTGATCGCCGGAAGTGAGTTGAGTACAGGGGCAGAAACTCCAAATGCATATAACAGTATCATAATTGCCACTGATTGGGGCCTATGAAAGGTGTGAGCGACTCCGAGGCAAAGGGTACCATCCGCATGACGATGTTTGGGGCGCTGTCTGTCACAAGGGAAGTCTGCTAAATGTGGCGGGCGAGAAGGTGTGAAATCGTGGTGTAGCTTGGGGGTGTTACGAATACTGTTTGACATGCATTTTCATCGCATGGATCGTATCCGGACGCGATGATCGACGTCGTTGCCCCTACTAACATATACTGTATATGTATAAATATAGATGCTAAATACATATGCTAAATGATAGGCCGTGGGATATCAGACATCTCACCTTGTCTGATCTGGTAAGCAACTTTCGACCAGCACGATTGGTACTCCGTCGCTTCATACCGCCACGGATCATAGACATGAGACGTCACGGGGTCCAAAAAGGTCTTCAGTCTTCAGGAACGCGAGGCTTATGTTTAAACTATATTTAGCTAAGCATGCTATAATGACCCTGCTGTACATCAAGCCGCGAGCCGTTGTCTCCCAACCCATCAACTCACAGATCGTGTCCACTGGCTCCCGTCGCCCTTTCATCAATCGATAAGAACACCTGGGCACGACTTGCTCGAGATCCCTTCCACAAACGCCATGGACCGACCGAAAACGCCCAAAGACGCCGAGGCGGGCGATCCTCCTTTCCAAGGGGATACTGCCCATGGAGCGTGACAAGCCAGACAGTATTCTGGTGGAGAGTCGTACGAAGGGTAGCAATCCTCTACGCCTTTGTCTACGGTTCGAAATTCATCGGCAAAATCATTAGACACAGGGGATTCTCGTTTCTCATATCAGCAGAGAGCAATGTAGGGGGGCTGTGAGAAGTCTTCATAGGGCCAGTATAGTATCAGAAGGGAGGTTGCGAAGAATTCCTCATGGAGTTTTACTCTGGGCGAGGATTGGCTGCTGGACGAAAGACGAAAGGCGGGGATCATAGATCGGTGTCGACTTCGACATATATTTACAGCTACAATGCCCAAGTTCCATTCGCAAGCAATGTGACGGGGTTTATGTAATCCAGAGCAGTGCCGCCCATAACAAACTATCATCAGCACTCTGTCTCTGTCAAGAAAACAGGGCAACACCTACAGCCAACCGGAAATAATGTTCGATTCCGTCTGTCAAGTCGAAATCGGCCAAATCGAGAGCTGTCCATCAGTTTATTGGATTTCCGCATCGCAAGCGAGACACTTACTGCTATTCTGCACATTGAAGAATCGCTGGATATCATCCACGATCAATGAGAACCCCGTAATCCCCACAGCCGCGTGAGTCTCATTAAGTGATGTCCATGATACTTCCGTCGGGGTTGACGTATTGGAGAATCGGGGGATATAAGTTCCAGCATTCGAATCACCTCTCAACTACTCATCAGCCAAGACAAGCAATGGTGAGGTGGGACATACTGAATCGGTACTTTCTATTATACTTGCCCAACCCCATCGTCCCACTCCATCTAGGAATAGCCCGAATAGCATCGCTTGTAAGAATAGGGATACTCGATTTGGGAGTGATAAGACTGGTATACCGACTAGGGCGTATATGTAGTGATGGAGCCTGAGGTGGTAGCCGTTTCCCAGATTCGCCAGCACTATCAGTATTGGGACCAAGGGCAGATATCTACCAATCAGGAAAACTTGGGAGTGAAGGGGCAAAAGGACTGACCTGAGTATAAAATACTGTAGTAATCCTACTTTCCGCAATGTCAATGCTTGGATCACAACCACAATGACCACAAATACCAAGATGACGGTCAAAGTGATGACTCCTGCCGGGTCAAGAGCATCGTATCCCAATCGACTAATTGGCAGCCTTCCAAAGATCTGAGCACTCTCCACTCCAATCCAATATCCTGTACCCTGCCAGAAAGCCAACTCGAATGGTAATTTCCGGAACCCCTCCATACTAGTCTTGAAAGCAACTTTATATGCCCAGTATCCCGCAAATATCACTGGACCGAAAGAACCGAATACGTATTCCCAATCTGGGGGTTCTGAGCGTGGGTTTGATACGAAAACGATTTGAGTATAGCCGAGGAATACGAGGATATGCATGAGAACCCATGTTGGCGGGTTCATGAGAAGGGTGAGGATGAAGAGGCAGATGGCGTTGTATGTCGTTATGATTGGGTGAATATCGAGGCACCCATTTCGAGCTAGGCGGATTAAAGCATATGCGCCTGGGAACGAGGGGAGGAACGATGCCGAGGTGATTCCGTTTGAAGTAGATGATTCGAAGTCTGAGGAGCCCGAGGCGAAAGGTAAAGCCGAAAGAGAGACACATCCTCCCCATGTTGGATGTACCATTCCAGCATGTATACCAGCTGCACAGACCCATGAATCCGCCCTGTCATCAGCGACTATCATATCAACAGACATACCGATATGTGGCCGAGTCTTTTCCACCCACTACAAGAGGGACTCCGTTGACCTCCTCACCACCGACCCATCTTGGGTTACCTAAATTCACATCCCTACATCCTCCTAGACACCGATATTCCCCCCCATACAGATACCCCTCACATCCCGTTCCATTGATTCCACAGGTATCAGGAGGCCAGTCCGACCATATCGACGAGGTACATCCTATAATAGGCGGTCCACCAACTGGCCACCACTGTTGTCGAATCAACAGTATATATCCTGCCATCCACACTCCAATAAAGGGCCATAATAGATATCTCAATTTCCAAGATTTGGAAAATCGGACCACTTTGGTATCAATTGCCGATTTGTACGAATGACGAGGAGTCGACAAGGCGAGCGACATGCTTGGGGAAGGCTGAGGCAGGAGGGAAGTAGGAAGTGGATGAGCCGGACCTAGTAACCACCGAATACGTTTCCAGAGAGGTGCCGTGTGTTTCTTGAAACGGCCAATTCGACTATAATCGGCTAAAAACGGCTCTTCGACACTGGCACTTAAAGGCGAGTGGTAGTCTACAGACTTGGATACATCGTCGTCTTCTTGGAGAGTAGAGCTGGTTGTATGTCTCGATCGAGATCCGGAAGCTTCGCTCGAGTTGTGATTGAGGGTCTGAGGAGATGGGCTGATTTCGTAGTCGGCTTCGATGAATTTAGACATCTCTACATGTACAGTCTACGCTCTATGCTGGTCTATGATATAGTATACAACAACCTAATCAAGGTATGTACATGGTTGTCATCGACAAGGCAATCAATTACCAGATCGATGAAGTATGCCCAGACTTTTGGTAGATACCGGCATCGGCCGGCGCGGGTACATGATATCAGCTAGGTCGTTGCTTGGTGACTGCAACACCTGCTTCCGCAGTCTATGCTTGAATCTTCTTGACCGCCTCTATCTCAGAGTCCTCTCGTCTGGATCTAGACAGTCAGATACACCTACCCCATCACATGCATGCCTCCTCCGTACCAGGTTGTGCACAATGAGCCAAACAAACAGTCCAGGAACTGCCACGTGGACGCACGACGCGCCCATGGAAATCGCAACTCCCCAAAAGTAAAGACAATCGTACCATTACCCATACATCCTCTTTCACCCTTTAACAATGTCTCAACAACTGCCCCCAGCCCAGGAGATCTGGAGACAGATCCAACCATACTCCCAAAGGTTGAGTATCGCATTTGCCGTCTTTGCCATTATCACCGTTTGGTTCTTCAACTGTATGTCCACTTCCCACAATTCAGGCGTAGTGCAGGAGACACAGGAGCCACGGAGCTGACAAGTAGCATCTTCCACTGCTAAAGCTACTCCTGTCCTTGATCCCGTCGAGTGGAAGTCATTCAAGTTGGCAGCCAAGGACAAGTTGTCTCACAACACAGCTCGGTATGTCCTTCCATCCTTGATTCGTAGTTAAAGGAAGAATGCTCATGAAAGATACCGATTCGCCCTTCCTAAACCTACCGACTGCCTTGGTCTCCCAATCGGACAACATATTTCAGTATGCGCTGAGATTGAGGGAAAGAACATTGTCAGGTCTTACACTCCTACCACTTTGGACGATGATAAGGGTCATTTCGATTTGGTCGTAAAGGTCCGTCAACCCCATTAGGTGGAGCTAGTCCTGACTGACATTCAGACTTACGATCAAGGAAATATCTCGAGGTACCTGTCCTTATTGAGTGTCGGACAGGAAGTACGAGTCAAGGGGCCCAAGGGAAAATTCGTCTACACGTGTGTCGAGCTCACCTCTTCTATGGTGTTTCGCTGATTTTAGCCCCACCCTTACTCCCCACCTTCTCATGATTGCCGGTGGATCTGGTATCACCCCAATGTTCCAGATTATCAAGTCATCCGTCAAGGACGCCAACGACAAGACCAAGCTCTGTCTCATTTACGCCAACGTCGATGAGTCTGATATCCGTACGTCAACCCGTCTGTGCTAAACTTTTACTGACAGACAGTGCTCAGGCGGGAACTAGAGGAACTCCGGGATCAGTCCAACGGTCGATTCGTCATTTACTACGTCCTCAACAAACCTCCCACCGACTGGTCTTACGGTACTGGATTCGTCACTAAGGAGATGATCGAGACCCACATGCCCTCCAAGTTACCAGGAGAGGAGAAGGTATTAATGTGTGGTCCTCCACCCATGATGACTGCTATGAAGTGAGTCTATTTAATCCGGAGAGAAGAGAACTGATGAAAAGGGTTCACCTTGCTCAGATTGGATACCCCGCTCCAAGGGCTTTATCCAAGTTGGAAGACCAGGTCTTCTGCTTCTAAGCACGCTCGATGGAAAGAGCCTTTGGCCAAAAAGGTCGTATCATAGATACGGCGCACATCTAGATAGAGAAGTAGAAAAGGGAATATACGACATGGAAGCCTGTTTGATCGACTACTTCACTAATCCAGTTCCTTTCTCAAACTATTCTCATTTCCCCTCTCTACGATTGGATCTTTCTTTCCTATATTCATGACTTCCTGAGTCAATTTCGCCTTACTCTTCGCTTTTCCCCATTCAGCAAGCGACATACCCCCCTCACTTCCGCTTGACTTGGCACTACCACCTGATTTCCTCCGGACACGAGGTGTAGTGGGAGGTAGAGGGAACTGAATATTACTCATCCCAAACATCCCTCTTACCCTCTGCACAGTTTGGGCGTCGGGTATGAAGGATGAATATCGACTTTCTGTACTTGCCGGCGGGGAGTACAAGAGGGAGTCACCATCACCAGCTATCGGTCCTCTGCTCATCCTTTTTGACATTGTTCTACTGTATTCCGTTCTCTGGCTTATAGAGTACCTAGTAGCTCCGGGAAGAGGTTCGTACAAGCTGGGTATCACTGATGAAACCCTTGGATCATGATCAGTGGTCATCTTGGGACGACTAATTCGCCTGGACTGTTTGGCTCGATATTCCTCGGGAGGCAATGTGAAATCGTGTGCGGGCGTCACAGGCGGTTGAGGTAGTGCTACAGCTGAACTTGTAGAGAATCTCGAATCGGGTATTTTGGTCGATAAGCGAGATTTTAAAGCGGGAGGTAGGGGAAGTGCTTTGTTGGTGGGAGAAGGCGTAAGGGGGAATGGGTATCCATCACTAGTATGCGGAGCAATCGTCGATGGTGTTTCCAATGGATCATCATCTTCCTTCTTCATTAAATTGATCGCTTCCAATAAACCCCCAGGACCACGATGGGTAGAGGTCATTTCGGTCCTAGCGGTCATTGGCGAGACTACACTAATGTTCGTCACGTCTTTCGCTTTGATATACCTCGTCCCCACTTTCGGTGGTCCCACTCCCATCCCAAACGAGACTTCACTCCCCGAGCTGAAACTTGTCATTCGATCCCTTCCAAGACGCTCGGATGTGGTGGTATACCTCAAACTCTCGATTGATCCATTACTATCTTTCCTCTGTCTCTGGCTTTGCTGAGCAGCTAGCGCGAACGGTCGAGGCGGTGTTCGAGGTGAAAAGAATGATTCTCCAGTTGCCCGCTTCTCTTTTTCCTTTGAACCGGTTGGGTTGGCGAGCACTTCCATGAAAGATCGATGTTTATGTTTCCAATCGGTAGAAGTATGATATGAAGGATCAAATTTCCGTCCAGTACCGATAGGGGGAACATCTGCCGAATCGCTTGAGAGTACTTGTTGACCTTCTGCCCTTTTCTTCTTTCGCCTGAGAAAGTACAGAAAGACAAGCATGGCGATGATTATGGTCGCGGCTACTGCTCCTCCGATACTTCCTAGGATGATCGCCCAGGGTGTTTTGGTATCTTGATTCTCCTGGCCAGCATCTGGAGAGGCGGAGTCAGTGGCTGCCGCTGTACTCGGACTAGTGGAGTTTGCTGATACTTGCGAGGATTCAGATGACGGAGGCATCGCGGTCGGTTGACTGACGGCGAATGAACGGGACAGCGTAGTAGGTCCAGCAGCGGGAGAGGTGGTAGCGAAACTGGGTGCGGCAGCAGCTGCGAGGGCCGGGTCGAATCTGGCACCTACCAATCAGCTCAGACACGCAGTAAGGACTAACCATCCCAAGTACGCCATACGAAAGGTGGCAGGTCTACTGAACTCTGGCTGAAGCCCAAGCTATTCATTGAGCTAAGTCCAGATCAAATTAGCTTACCCATCCTCGGTAAAAGTTGCACATCCAGCGCTGTATGTCTCCTGAGTCAACCAGGTAGTATCGCCCCCCACTTGACACCTATCATCAGCCCTGCCTAGGAAACCATCAGCTTACCAGCTACACGCCGCCTAAGATCAGCTTTGTCTCGACTACCATGCGATTCATAAAGAAGCTCACCATCAAATTGTAAGCTGCTATATTACATTGACATGCTGTCCCACCCTCTCCTGGGGGATTGTAACCATAAGTCGCGTCTAGTAGTGCTGGTACATTGACGAATGCCGAATCGGGTATACACAGTGATTGTAGCTTCGACCAGGTTTGGCTACATGTTCAGCCTCTCCTGACTTGTACAAGGCGGCTTACCAAGGCGATTCCCTAGCTTGGTTGAACAAGAATGAAGTGGTTGAGTTGTTGTCACATACAGTATTGGCAGTCTGTGCTACAGCTAGTAAATGAGTGTGAGTGTATATCGAGTACAAGGCTAATGGCCATATGCCAAACATTTCAATGCGATTCGATAGGGTGAGAAGACAACCTTCAATGGCTTCTTGGCCATCGTCTGAAGCTTTGTCGGGGGAACAAAGGGAGTCAACATTTTCGTTGCAGATCAGCGTCAAACGGCTAGATAGCTATCTGTGTCCTTTGATGAAAGACCGAGGATCAAGTATAGACAATCGCTTGACAGATAGTGAGGGGGTTGCGATGATGTGCTCGGAAAGATCCGATAACTGAGCTCGGGCACCCGGTCAATTCCCACCTCGCCTCGCCTTCAGACCCTCGCCCTCCTTCACAACTGTCAGTCTCATTCCCATCCATCCTTCGAGCCAACCATGTCGACATCAGAAGAGATATACACGCCCGTCAAGGATATTGAAGCTGTAAGTATCGTCATCTCACGCCGGAGATTGGTTAATGGTAGATCTACGCCCGCCTGCAAAATCGCTTTGCATCAGGCATAACTCAAACCCTAGAGTATAGGACTTACAATCTCAAACAATTAGCCTATCTCATCAAAGACAATGAGTCCAGGATCCAAGAATGCTTGAGGAAAGATCTCGATCGAGGAGAATTCGATACATCCATGACTGAGGTAGGTCCTTTCCTTTCCTTTCGTGTAACATGGCTGACCAAAAGGTTTTTCCCATTTTCAGCGAGATTGAACTCGCCTTGAAGAAGTTACCCGGGTGGATGAAAGATGAAGGTAGGATGTGGGATGCTACTTTGTTTTTCAAACCTATGAGTAAGTCATAGACATGGGGCAAGGGCTGATGGAAGGACCTAAGGTTATGAGGCAGCCAAAGGGGGTTTCTTTGGTGAGCTCATGCATGCTTTTACAGAGTGTTAGCTCACTATCAGATCATCAGTCCTTGGGTGAATAGACCGACGGGATATAGGTTCGAGCAGAGCTGAGAATAGAACTTCCCCTGGCTATGCGCCATCTCACCGCTCGTGAATGCTATTGCAGCGGGTTGTCCAGTTGTCATCAAGGTCAGCTGTCGTTACCTCTCCTAATGTTCGAGCTGAACGTCCAGCCATCCGAACTAGCTCCGTCTTCTTCAGCTCTCTTGGCAGAACTTATCCCCAAGTATCTTGATCCCGAAGGATATGCGGTAGTTCTCGGAGCTATCGATCAGACTACAAAGTTGCTCGAAAAACAATGGGGACATAGTAAGCTGATCCAAACACACAGTCTACTCGAGCTGATGAGAAGTCCTTTTCACAGGATCTGGAAGAGTTGGAAAGATCGTCGCTGCTGCTGCTGCTAAGACCCTTACTCCTACCACCCTTGAGGTAAGCTGACTTGTCTGGTGACTCTCATAAGCTAATTGGCAGCTTGGCGGGAAGAGTCCGACCATCGTAGCTGGTGATGCTAATATGCGACTCACTGCTAGGAGGATGATGAGTGTCAAGCCAATGAGTGGGTCGCAGATCTGCGGTAAGCTGTCGGTGCCACAAAGGCCATAGTAGCTGATCGATAGTCTCGCCTGACTACATCCTCGTAGTCCGAGAGAAACTTGATGAGTTTGTGTCTGCCTGCCAGGATACGTAAGCTAGATCATTCCGATGATTTCAGAGCTGACAACAAGTTTGAGAGAGTTCTACCCTCCTCACCCAGATGCCAAATCAGCAATCAGCAGCGTAACCACCGGATCTCTTCGATCGGACCACGACTATAAACGACAATCCAACTTCCTCGAGAAAGCCGAAGCAAGTGGTCATATAGTCATCAGAGGTGATTTCGATGCTGAAAAGAGGAGGATGGGAATCAGTTTGGTAATTATGAAAGGCGGAGTGAAGGGAAGTGAGGGAGGATTAATGGAAGAAGAGATCTTTGGGCCTGTTCTTCCGATTATCCCTGTTGATGTAAGCTATGCAGGTCTTTTGCCTGCTTCAGCTGATGATTTAGTCAGTGGAAGATGCTATCGCTTTCATCAATGCTCGACCTCGTCCACTTGCGTTGTACGTATGTACAAATAGCAGAAGTACCTTCAAAAAGGGTAAGCGTCTTGTCGTCAACGTAGCTGATGATAGTAACCCGAGAGACAATCAGTGGACATGTAACATGGAATGACTTCTCTTTCGTCCCTATCGGTAAGCTGTGGATCTCTCGTGGATTCTAGCTGACAAACAGCCCGATCACTCCCCTTCGGAGGAGTTGGTGATAGTGGCTGGGGAAGCTACCACGGGTTCGACGGATTCAAGACATTCTCCCATGAGAAGGGTACGTTCCTATTCCATATCCTGGAATTTCACGGCTGACATAAAGCGATCCTCGAAATGCCGTTCTTGTATGTCTGCCCTCTCCCTTGACCGATAAAAACGCGACTGATGGTAGTATCGAACCCCTCCTCAATATCCGATACTACAGGGCAAACGCCACCATCCAGAAAGTTATCCGATTAGCAATGTGTGCTCCCGTACCCTACGCTCGACCCAGCTCAGTAGAGTCGGAAAGGATGAAGAGGGTAGTAGCTTGGTGGAGGAATAGGATCTTGGCTATCCTGGTGCTTATTTTGGGGGTCTGGGCTGTAAGGTATATGAACTGGATGGGTAGGGTCTAGGGTATGGTGATTCGGCTTCGGATGTTCATGACCGAGTAGGTGATAAGTAACGACAATAACGAAACCAAAAAAGCCAAAAACAAGGAATTTATGTAGTTTGGAAAGGTTGTATATATGTATAATGTGTATATCGTACCTCCGCTCGCGACTCTAGGTCTCGGCAAGACTAGGTCACCCTCCGTTGCTGTTGCTCAGCTGACGATTCGACTTCAATGTCTGACACTTTCTTAATCATGAATGGATATACACCTGATTATCCTTTCATTACCTCATGAAGGGATCACAGCTCCACCCGTCTCGTCTCATGGCTTCATCCAACATACTATAACAATAAGACGCACATCCATTTCACAGCCATGTGCAATTCCAGACCAACCACAAAAAGCCCACAAGGACAGTGCATCAACAGCGAGGGAGGGCATCAGCACAATCTGGCCCAACTCAGACCGAAATCTAAAGCTCGCCTAGCTGAATTATTCATGCACAACCCCCAATTCGCCGAGACGTTCTTCAGAGCTCGAACCGGTATGTTCTCTCACCTCATTTAGTCTGGCTGACAAATAGGTGAGGAAGGGATGAACCGATTCAAAGCTCTTCAAACCCATATCCAAGGAATGCCCGAGAATGAGCTTAGGGCTATCATGGATTCCAGGATGGTTGGCACTCTTGCTCTTCTTTCCCGATTCTTTACACCCCCAAAGTCAACTTCGTCCTCCGATCAGAAGGACGACGAGGACTTCATCGAGGCTAAGGAGGGAGAGGTGATCGAGGGCAGGGAAGAAAAGAAAGACGATGATAAAGTGAATGAAAAGATCAAGATGAACAAATGGTGTTGGGTCTTCCTTGGGGCTTGGACTGTAGGGGAAGCAGGGAGGGTACTAGAGTCCCGAAAAGGTCATTCAGTGCCTGATCATCAAATTAGTAGTTGATCGTATTGAGATCAGAACGAAGAATGAAATCAGGAGATGACCACCAAGAATCGCACGACCTGCATGCACATATTGTATTGTCTTTTGTTTTCTCTAAGTCGAAATCTGCTTCCTTCATGGTCGTTCGAGTGATGGTGGATCGACCCATCTGACTGTATCCCATGCCCAGTATCCTACCCATCAGCTCCACTCCATTCAACAGAGATCTCCCTAGAGTAATGAAGCAAGAAAAAATGGACTCACCCTTTCCAGGCTTATCAGGCCAATCATGACAACGGACTTTCTTAGGTGGTCTATCATCAGCTACATGTTCTTCACTTCTAGCCTCAATATCTTGCCGCCCCTCGCTCGAAGGAACAAAGAGTATGCGAATGACACGATGTCACTCACTTATCCTGCCAAGTAACCATTTCATCCATCGTTGTAGGTTGTGGGAATTCAACCCATCCTCTCAATTGAGCATCTCCCTTTCCATAACAAGCGTGAACTCCAGGGACGGTCAGGATACGTCCAAAGCCGAACTAGTCGTCAGCGATCCTCATCGCCACTAGCCTGAACGGCCTAGCCGTCCGACTTTGACTGACCTTCCAGAAATCCCAAGAGATGAAACTACTTTCACTAGCCTGACATTCCCATTCCATGCTGAGGAGTGATTTGGGCGCACCACGTCTGAATCGGACATTGTAAGGTGGGAAAAATGGTCTTGGGTTCATGACTGCTATTCCGTTCCATCCTGCGAAGACTTGAATTGGGAGGTTTTGTTCGTGACGCAATCGGGAAGTTGGGTGATTTATGAACAACTGCACGTTAGTGGGTCTTTTCCGGCGTGTGGAGAGATGGGCGATCCGAAAAGGGGTAAAATGCAATCGGAAGAGGATGAGGGGGAGATGAGCGAAAGAAAGTAGAAATACCCACCTTCTGAGGCAAATCTTTATCCTCCTCTTTGACTGGGAAAGGGGTATACAAATCTCCCGACATATCCCTTCCAACCCATCCATCATAGAACCATCGCCCAGCATGATCCCATCCACAAGTCATATCAGCATCCTGCATATAATGCTGATGCAAAAGTTCCAAGAAATGTGTTCCACTCAGATAAACATCGTTATAGTATATAACGGCAGACCAAGGTTTTCCATCATATGTCAAGCCGGATGGGGCTGTATCGTAGAGTGGCTTCATACCCGAGTTACGCATTTCAGCGAGTAGTTCGATTCGATGGTGTTGTTCCCAATCGACTTTAGGGAGGTGGGTCTCGATGTTGATGTTTTTCGGTGGGACTCCCAGGAAGAGTAGGTAGTCTCGCATGACTTCTGCAAAGATCTCGCCACTGTTAGGTCGAAGTGGAATGAGCGAGACGGATTGGGTCGAAAAGTGTAAACGTAATTATTATTTGGGAGACCGCGAGTAGGAGAAAAATTAAGGTGAGCTACATCCCTATCCCTTCCATGTTACTCACCTGCCATCTGCCGAGTCTCCTTCCAGTAACGAGAAATGTAATGTTTCCGGACCCAAGAAATCCGCCAATACAGTCCAGGTAGCAAACCAATCTGCCAGCATACCTATTCATCAGCAACTACACCATATCGTCTTCCTAGAGGAGTGAGAACCAGGGAAACAAAAACTCACCAGCAACCTGTTTACAGACCGTAACCAACAAAAACCTCTTTTCACCCGTATGTTTCCAAGTCTTTGTTCCCTCATCCCATTCCTCTCTCAAATGCCAGAATCTCTCCTGCATATCATCCGTCAAGAAAGGTGGGAAGATGGGTGCCCATAATTCATGTTCTCTTGGAATATTCTGATGTTTCTCCTTGACTGCTCTCAACATTGGTTCTAAATGGGCGAAAGCTTCTTCCAAAGTGGGCAAAGCAGCGGTGGTGTATTCTTCGGGAGAGGAGTTTGGGATGACTGTTCGGGAAGTACCAAAGTTCTCTCTTGCCCTTGTCGTGTTCACCCTGGGTAGTGGTCTTTGAGCGAGAGAAGAGGGTCGTGGTGGTTTCGGTGCGTTCTGCTTCCTCACCCCTGATCCTCGGAAACCTCCAAACAGACTCCATTGAGATCCAGTATCAGGTTTGGCAGCTGATTCAGCACCAGATGGGGCCTCGTATACGACCCCATTTGGATTATCTTCTGTCTGATAAGGCGAATTTTTAGAACGTCGGTCGGCCCATGAAGAGGCATCCCATGATCCTTCCGATACCGGTGTGAATGTGAGATAGTATAATGCAGCGACTACAGATAGGACGACTGCAAAGCCGATTACTCGTTGAAAGGCACGAGTTATGGCCATTCTGTGTGGTGCTTGGGATCTGTATCCCTTTGAGTGTTTATGCTGATATCCGGTATGGGCGCAGTCGGAATAAAGGCCGATTCCAATTTATTGAAAGGCGAGGAATGAGGTGTTGAAGGCCGTCTTTGATCAACTAATAGCAGGATGTCGTCAAGAACAAAGTAGCGACTCGACGGGGGTTGCAACAAAGGTGATGTCGATCGTAGAAGATAGGGGTAGCAGCTTATAATGTCCAGACTACAAAGGTAGTTCGCGCCAGCGTTGCTTGTCTCACAGGCCGTGCCTGACTCTTCGGTTCAGCCCTTTCATGCTATGCAGTCTGGCAACCTAGATTGTTTATAGGATGCTAGGTAAGGGCATGAGCAGCGGATCTGCGGAGATCATCCATAACATGATCGACAGGTCCCTCGAGTCTCGAGCCACATGCTGGGTATCATACAAGCCAAGCTGTGGACAGCCCTTGAGCTGATTGTTCCCAGAATGGTGGGAACCGAACTCCGGATGGCCGGAGTGGGCGATTATTTGATGGTCACTACAAGCTGAAGTTGAGACAGACCAAATTTCTAGTGGTTCATGCCGTCAGCTGAGTCCTTGATTAGTGCTGTGGTACTGGAGTCTCTACATAAAGCGATCCACCGAGTGGCCGTGTACCCAACGGTGAACGCCCTGGTGTCGCTGCAATCAACGCCTTTGCCAGGTATGAGATATGTGTCGGGTATTCTGCCAATCATAGCAAATCTTCACCGTCTTCGACTCTATGCATACATCCCCATAATCTGGTTGAGGATCCTTCCGTAAGGTAAGGTTAATGGTATGATCACGGCCTGCACAACTAGCCACGTGTCTACCGGCTCTTGGACCGGTGTGACTCGGTCGTACTTCCGGAGTGATGATTTCGAATCCTCTTATATCATCGCCAACAGCTCACAAGGATCGCCAACATCTCCGCCGCGGCTTCTGGATACATACACAGCAGAAAACTCCATTCAGATCACCCACGAATACACTTACCACCGAGACATCTGATACAATGAGTGGGTTATTTGATTACACTCCACCCACCTCAACCACCCACGCTGATTCTCAGGCATCACCAACTTCTGGCAACAAGTTCCGCAGGGGTATGTCTCTCTCTGCTCGTGACTAATTGCGCTGACCTTGTAGTCCCCAGGATCCCATTCTCGGTAAGCCAACTCCCAGACCCAACGATCCACAAAGGAGTCTTGCTGATGAGTAGGTGTCACCGAGAACTTCAAGAAGGATACCAGCAAGAACAAGATCAATGTTGGAGTCGGTATGTCCTACGTCGTCTCCCTGTCCATGTTCCGCTGATCATTTCTCTTCTCCTGCTCCCTTCCACCAATTACACTCGATTCATTCTACAGGTGCCTACGTAGGTTCGACTCCATCCCCGATGTGCAGAACAAGCTGACAGTCAGCGAGACGAGAATGGTAAACCCTACGTTCTCGAGTCCGTCCTCAAGGCCGAAGACATCTTGCACCAACAACGAGCCGACAAGGAATACCTTCCCATCACTGTACGTCCATTTCACTCCAATCGCTCATCACGCCGAGAATCGCCCGATGCTGACAATATAGGGCGCAGGGGAATTCACCAAGCTAGCTTCCGAGCTTGCTTATGGTAAAGACTCCAAGCCTCTCTCCGAGGGAAAGGTGAGTCCTCTCTTTTATGCTGAGCAATGGAAATGGGCTGATGAAAGATCGCCGTCACCCAGTCTATCTCGGGAACTGGTGCTCTCAGGATCGCTACTGGTTTCCTTGCCCAGTATTTCCAGGGACCTAAGAAGGTCTACCTACCTGAGCCAACTTGGGGAAACCATATCCCTATTGTTGAGGGTACCGGACTTGAGGTCGTGCGATACAGGTGAGCCTTGTTGATGCTATATCCACCGATACTGATTGTAGATACTTTGACAAGAAGACTGTCGGTCTCGACTTTGAGGGTATGAAGGAGGACATGAAGGCACGTCTCTCCAGTAACTGACGCGACACAAGCTGATCGAGCAGAAAGCCGAGGATGGATCAGTCGTACGTTACATGTCGATTGGACACACAAAGCTAATTACCAGTTCCTGCTTCACGCTTGTGCCCAGAACCCAACCGGTATCGACCCAACTCAAGAACAGTGGAAAGAACTTTCTGAATTGGTCAAGTCCAAGAAACACCTTGCTCTCTTCGATATGGTCCGTCCCATTCCTTCGTTAGTGCCAGTCGCTGATGTCTAGGCATACCAAGGGTTCGCCTCTGGTGATATCGAGAAGGACGCATTTGCAGTCCGATACTTTGTTTCTGAGGGACATCAAATCATGCTCTGCCAGTCTTTCGCCAAGGTGAGCCGTTTCCTATGAATCTCACAATTCCAGGCTAATGACAGAATCTCGGTTTGTACGGTGAACGAGCCGGAACATTCTCCATGGTCACTTCTTCCACTGAAGAGAAAGAGAGGGTCTTGTCCCAGATCAAGAGGGTTATTCGACCACTGTACTCCAGTCCTCCCATGCACGGTGCTCAGCTAGTCGCTACCATCTTGGGTACTCCCGAGCTATACAAGCAGTGGTACGTGTTCCTTCTCCTTTCGTTCAGAAACCCAAAACTCATGTCAGGCTCGCCGAGGTCAAGAAGATGGCTGATCGAATCATTTCCATGCGAGAGCAGCTTTACAACAGGTTGATCGAGCTCAAGACTCCCGGAGGTTGGGAACATATCAAATCTCAGATCGGTAAGTCGCCTGGCATCTATCGGGATGAACTGATGTAGTAGGAATGTTCTCTTTCACTGGCTGTATGTCACTTCATCTGAGTCACTATAAGGTCGATACTGATATACAGTGACCCCTGAGCAAGTCGAGGAGATGGCCGAGTTTGCTCATATCTACATGACCAAAGATGGACGTATATCGATGGCCGGCTTGAACGAGCACAACATCCAGGTCAGCTGATCAGCGCCCCTCCCACATGAGCTGTAGGGCTGACAAACAGTACTTTGCCGAGAGCATGTCCAAGTGTGCTAAGGGAGAATTGAAGAACAAGTCGTCTTTGTAGAGCGTAGCTTCGCATATAGGCTAGAAGGTAGCAAGGATGAAAAATGACGTGGCATTGAATTCCCAAACGCGTTGCTGCCAACTTGACGCGACGCGTTTTGAACCCTTGATTCCTCATTTCCCCAATCTGTACCACCACTACTACCTATACTACAGATAATGTCGACGCCTAATAGAGCACCACGCTCCTCGAGTCCACTTGCTTTCCCTAGCTCCTCAGTGGCTGGTACACCCCGGGCTAGAGTGCAGAATGCTGCTGCTGCGCGTATGTCTGACCTGAACACGGACTTCTGGAGTGCGCTAATGACCAGCACCCGGTACTTCATCCCCTTTGAATTTCCCCTCGTCTTCCTCTGCTGGAGGTAGACGGGGGCAGGCGTCCGGTACGCCTGGAAGTTCTGCGCCGGAGAATGCTAGAAGGGTAGTTGGCGGTGGTAGGAGTCAGACTCCACTTTTCTTACCAGGGTAAGTTCACTCTTGCTGGACATAGATAGATGATCGACGAGAGCAAGACTGATGATAGATCTGCCGGTCCCACGCCCCAACGAAGCAAACGAGGAGACATCAACTCGTCTTTCCCCATGTCTTCCCCTTCTCTTCGTCGACCGATCCAAAGACGACCCATGATCCCTTCATCTCAAGGCGATATGTCCGAGCCAGACCTCGATATCAACATGAACGGAGCCGATCCTACTACCCCCCGAGCCCATATTCCTACGTTATCAGCTGCCGAGCCGTCGAACGATGATGGTGGGAATGCTGATGATGGTGGTTTGGTGAGGTATATTTGGGGAACCAATATCCATATTCAAGAATCAATGAACGATTTCCGAGAATTCTTAAGGGGTTTCAAACCGAAATATAGGGCGAAATATAATTCGGATCAAGCCAAACTTATTATTGAAGAAGGAGGTGTTGCACCCCCGTCCATGCCTTTGTACGATAATGTATCGACAGCTCGAGGCGAGGTAGTGTTGTATGAACAATACCTTAAACAACTTCGAGAAACTGGCGAAGAGGTCTTGAACGTCGATGCTATCAATTTAATCGCCTACCCACCTACGAAAAGATTATATAATCAATTGATCAATTACCCTCAGGAAATGGTACCCATCATGGATCAGGTGCTCAAGGATGTCATGACCGAGATGGCAGATGAGGAATTGGAGAATGTTAGGAATAGGAGGGCTGAAGGGCAAATTAGCGCAGCAGAAATGAGGATGATGGAGGAGGAAGTTCGGGATATTGAGGGCAGGGTCTACAAGACGAGGCCGTTTGGTGGAGAGACGACTATCAACATGAGGGATCTGAACCCTGGAGGTGAGCTTGCCCTTCCAGAAGCTAACGGCCAAGCTAACGCGCAGATACCGATAAATTGGTCTCTGTCAAGGGACTTGTCATTCGTGCTACTCCCGTCATTCCTGACATGTCTATGGGTAAGTTGAGTCGCATTCTCCGGCGCACAATTGACGAGTAGGCTTCTTCCGATGCTCAGTCTGCCAGCATACTGTCACTGTCGACATTGACCGGGGAAAGATTGCCGAACCCGAGAAATGTCCTCGAGACGTCTGTCAATCCAAAGGAACAATGTCATTAATCCATAACCGATCCACCTTCATCAACAAACAAGTTATTCGATTACAAGAAACACCCGATGCCGTTCCAGATGGACAAACTCCCCATACAGTCTCGCTATGTGTTTACGATGAACTTGTCGATCTCACCAAACCAGGAGACAGGGTTCTTGTCACTGGTATCTTCCGATCTATCCCTGTTAGAGTCAATCCTCGACAACGATCGATCAAATCGCTATTCAAGACTTATGTTGATGTGGTTCATGTAAAACGTACAAATGTAACTCGAATGGGATACGATCCATCTACCCGAAATGAGGGTCCACCAAGAGGTGTCGGGGTTGGAGGAGAAGATGATGCGGACGAACACCTCGCAAGGCCCGATGGGATGGAGGAAGATGAAGATGAGAATGGACCTGCAATTTCTGCCTCGGCAGAGATGGAAGCTCGATTGAAGGAATTATCACGAAATCCAGAAAT
>Ga0308160_10002261_pt1 | contig 23899 bp, 19 predicted proteins | sample PhyFR1_FD_201036 | JGI IMG/M metagenome (GOLD analysis project Ga0308160, IMG submission 201036) | Phyllosphere microbial communities from UC Gill Tract Community Farm, Albany, California, United States - DLSLF.R1 | ecosystem: Host-associated > Plants > Phyllosphere > Unclassified | place: USA... | reverse complement strand
GAGGCCCCGGAGGTCTGTGGTCTGGATCATGGCCCGGCCAGCCTAGTCACCCGCGCACGGCGGTGGCCCGGCCCGGGCAGACCCGCAGGAGGACCTCCCCCATGACCGACCAGCCCGTCCCCGAGCCACCCGTCTCGCACGACCTCGATGCCTTCAAGCAGGCGTTCCGTCGACACGCCGCCGGGGTGGCCATCGTCACCGCGCGCGACGCGGGCGGCTCGCCCGTCGGCTTCACCGCGACGTCGCTGGCCTCCCTCGCCGCCGTGCCGCCCCTCGCGACCTTCAACATGGCGCGCACCGCGAGCTCCTGGCCCGCCGTCGCGGAGACCGACCACGTGATCGTCCACCTCCTGGGGCTGCGCAACCGTGACCTGGCGGCGAAGATGGCCGGCCCCGCCGCGGAGCGGTTCGTCGGCGACCACTGGGAGGAGGGCCCGCACGGGCTCCCCCTGCTCCGCGGGGTGACGGCCTGGATGTCGGGGCGCGTCGTCGAGCGCTTCCCCGTGGCCGCCAACGCCGTCGTCGTCGTCCAGGTGGAGCAGGGCGACGTCGGGGTGGACGACGACGCCCTGCTCTACCACGACCGCCGGTACCTGCGGCCGCTGCACCTGGACGAGTAGCCGGGGCTAGACCAGGCAGCCGGGGCCGAGGAGGCTCTTCAGCTCACCGAAGAGGTCGGCGGTGACGTCGACCGGCATCGGGATCTCGAACATCCGGGCCAGGTCGCCCTTCACCAGGCGGAGGCGCACCTCAGTGGAGCCGGAGTGCCGACCGAGGACGGCCGCGAGCTCCGTCACGGTGTCCGTCGTGGCCCGGTGCTCGGGCATCTGCAGGACGAGCGGGCCCTGGTTCACGCCGACCCCGAGATCCGGCGTGAACATGCTCGCCGCGTGCATGTTCATGCCGTCGTCACGCACGCTCACGCGGCCCTTGAGCACGATGATCGAGTCGCCGACCAGCGACGGGCCGAACTCCTGGTACGTCTTGCCGAGGAACATCGCGGAGATCTCGCCGCCGAAGTCCTCGACGGTGATGATGCCGTACGGGTTGCCGGAGTTGCGGGCCACGCGGTGCTGGACGCTCGTGATGAGGCCCGCGATGGTCACGGTCTCACCGTCGATCGTGGCGGGGTCGCTCGACAGCACGTCGGTGACGGTGGTGCTGGCGTGCTTGGCGAGCGGCAGCTCCAGGCCGGCGAGGGGGTGGTCCGACACGTAGAGGCCGAGCATGTCGCGCTCGAAGGCGAGCTTGTCGCGCTTCGTCCACTCCGGGCGCTCCGGCACGTGCTGGACGTCCTGCGGCTCGTCCCACAGGGAGTCGAAGTCGAAGCCGACCTGGCCGTTCGCCTCGGCCCGCTTCTCGCTGACGGCGGCCTCGACCGCGGACTCGTGGATCTCGACGAGCGCGCGGCGGGTCGACCCGAGGCTGTCGAAGGCACCGGCCTTGACGAGGGACTCCACCGTGCGCTTGTTCGCGACGGGCAGCGGCACCTTGCGCAGGAAGTCGTGGAACGACGAGAAGGCCCCCTCCTTCTGGCGCGCCGCGATGACGTGGTCGACGACGTTGAAGCCGACGTTGCGGACGGCGCCCATGCCGAAGCGGATGTCGTCGCCGACGGCGGCGAAGAAGCCGATCGACTCGTTGACGTCGGGCGGCAGCACCTTGATGCCCATGCGTCGGCACTCGTTGAGGTACAGGCCGAGCTTGTCGCGGGAGTCGCCGGTCGAGGTGAGCAGGGCGGCCATGTACTCGGCGGGGTAGTGCGCCTTGAGGTAGGCCGTCCAGTAGGAGACCACCCCGTAGGCCGCCGAGTGGGCCTTGTTGAAGGCGTAGTCGGAGAACGGAAGGAGGATGTCCCAGAGCATCTTCACGGCGTCGGGCGAGAAGCCGTTGTCGAACATGCCCTGCTCGAACCCGGCGTACTGCTTGTCGAGCTCCGACTTCTTCTTCTTGCCCATCGCTCGGCGGAGGATGTCCGCCTGGCCGAGGGAGAACCCGGCGACCTTCTGCGCGATCGCCATCACCTGCTCCTGGTAGATGATCAGACCGTAGCTCGTCGAGAGGATCTCCTTCAGGGGCTCCTCGAGCTCGGGGTGGATCGGCGTGATCTCCTGAGCGCCGTTCTTGCGCAGGGCGTAGTTGGTGTGCGAGTTGGCACCCATGGGCCCCGGGCGGTACAGGGCGATGACGGCCGAGATGTCCTCGAAGTTGTCGGGCTTCATCAGCCGGAGGAGGCCCCGCATGGGGCCACCGTCGAGCTGGAACACGCCGAGCGTGTCGCCGCGCCCCAGGAGGTCGTAGGCCGCCCGGTCGTCGAGCTCGAGATCCTCCAGGACGAGGTCGAAGCCGCGGTTCGTCTTGATGTTGTCGAGGGCGTCGTTGATGATCGTGAGGTTGCGGAGCCCCAGGAAGTCCATCTTGATCAGCCCGAGCGACTCACAAGCCGGGTAGTCGAACTGCGTGACGATCTGGCCGTCCTGCTCGCGCTTCATGATCGGGATGATGTCGATCAACGGGTCGCTCGACATGATGACGCCCGCGGCGTGCACGCCCCACTGGCGCTTCAGGCCCTCGAGCCCGAGCGCGGTGTCGAAGACGGTGCGGGCCTCGGGGTCGGTCTCCACGACCGTGCGGATGTCGCCCGCCTCCTTGTAGCGGTCGTGCTGCTTGTCGAAGATCCCCGTGAGCGGGATGTCCTTGCCCATGACGGCGGGCGGCATCGCCTTCGTCAGCTTCTCGCCCATGCCGAAGGGGAAGCCGAGCACGCGACTGCTGTCTTTCAGGGCCTGCTTCGCCTTGATCGTGCCGTAGGTGACGATCTGAGCGACGCGCTCGTCGCCGTACTTCTCCGTCACGTACTGGATGACCTCGCCCCGGCGACGGTCGTCGAAGTCGACGTCGAAGTCGGGCATCGAGACGCGGTCCGGGTTGAGGAAGCGCTCGAAGATGAGGCCGTGACGGAGCGGGTCGAGGTCGGTGATGCGCATGGCGTACGCGGCCATCGAGCCGGCACCCGAACCGCGGCCGGGGCCCACTCGGATGCCGTTCTCCTTCGACCAGTTGATGAAGTCGGCGACGACGAGGAAGTACCCGGGGAAGCCCATGCCCGTGATGACGCCGATCTCGTACTCGGCCTGCTTGCGCACGTCGTCGGGGATGCCCGCGGGGTAGCGGTACACCAGGCCCTTCTCGACCTCCTTGATGAACCAGGTCTCTTCCGTCTCGCCCTCCGGGACGGGGTACCGCGGCATGTAGTTGGCCGAGGTGTTGAACTGGACGTCGCACCGCTCGGCGATGAGCAGGGTGTTGTCGCAGGCCTCCGGGTGGTCGCGGAAGAGGTGGCGCATCTGCTTCGCGGACTTCAGGTAGAACTCGTCGGCGTCGAACTTGAAGCGGTTGGGGTCGTTCAGCGTCGAGCCGGACTGGACGCACAACAGCGCGGCGTGGCTGGTCGCGTCGTGCTCGTGCGTGTAGTGCAGGTCGTTCGTGGCGACGAGGGGCAGACCCAGGTCTTTCGCGAGGCGCAGCAGGTCGCCCATGATCTGCCGCTCGATGCCGAGGCCGTGGTCCATGATCTCGGCGAAGTAGTTCTCTCGGCCGAAGATGTCTCGGAAGTCGGCCGCGGCCTTCACCGCCTCGTCGTACTGGCCGAGGCGGAGGCGCGTCTGCACCTCACCGCTCGGGCAGCCCGTCGTGGCGATGAGCCCCTCGGAGTACTGGGAGAGCAGCTCGCGGTCCATCCGCGGCTTGAAGTAGTAGCCCTCGAGCGACGCCCGGGACGACAGCCGGAAGAGGTTGTGCATGCCGGTCGTGTTCTCGGAGAGCAACGTCATGTGCGTGTACGCACCGGCGCCGGAGACGTCGTCACGACCACCGTCGCCCCAGCGCACGCGCGTCTTGTCGCCGCGGTGCGTGCCGGGCGTGATGTAGGCCTCGGTGCCGATGATCGGCTTCACGCCCGCCTCGGTCGCGGTCTTCCAGAAGTCGTACGCCCCGAAGACGTTGCCGTGGTCGGTGACCGCGACGGCGGGCATGCCCTGGGCCGCGGCCTCCGTGATGAGCGGCTTGACCCTCGCCGCCCCGTCGAGCATCGAGTACTCGCTGTGCACGTGCAGATGGACGAATGAGTCTTCGTTCGAGGCCACTCGGCTCCCCGTCTCCTGGTGTTCCTGACTACTGGAGGAACAGCCTAACCGGCACGGAGGACATCGAGCGCGTGCTGCAGGTCGGCCGGGTAGGTCGAGCGGTAGACCACGGGCTCACCGGTGCCGGGGTGCCGGAACCCGAGCTGGACGGCGTGCAGCCACTGCCGCGTGAGGCCGAGCTTGGCCGAGAGCGTCGGGTCGGCCCCGTAGGTGGCGTCGCCGACGCAGGGGTGCCGCTGCGCGGCCATGTGGACGCGGATCTGGTGCGTGCGACCGGTCTCGAGGTGGATCTCGAGGAGGGACGCGGAGGGGAAGGCCTCCACCGTCTCGTAGTGGGTGACCGACGGCTTGCCGTCGACGACGACGGCGAACTTCCAGTCCGACGACGGGTGACGCCCGATGGGCGCGTCGACGGTGCCGGTCAGGGGGTCGGGGTGCCCCTGCACGACCGCGTTGTAGATCTTCTCCACGGTGCGCTCACGGAACGCCTGCTTCAGCTCGGCGTAGGCGCGTTCGGTCTTCGCGACGACCATGAGCCCGCTCGTGCCGACGTCGAGGCGGTGGACGATGCCGGCGCGCTCGGCCGCGCCCGAGGTGGCCACGGTGAAGCCCGCGGCGGCGAGGCCGCCCAGCACGGTCGGCCCCGTCCAGCCCACGGACGGGTGCGCGGCGACGCCCACGGGCTTGTCGACGACGACGATCTCGTCGTCGTCGTGCACGATGCCGAGCCCGGGCACGTCGACCGGGACGACGGACGGCGCCTCCTTCGGGGCCCACGAGACCTCGAGCCATGCGCCGGCCTCGAGTCGGTCGGACTTGCCGACGGTGCGGCCGTCCACCTCGACGCCGCCGCTCGAGGCCACCTCGGCGGCGAACGTCCGGCTGAAGCCGAGCAGCTTGGCGAGGGCGGCGTCGACGCGCTCACCGGCGAGGCCGTCGGGGACGGGCAGGGACCGCTGCTCGCTCATCGGGGCTCCGTCGTCGGGGCGGCCGCGACGTCGGCGTCGCCCGGGGAGGCGGTGGCCTCGCCCTCGACGGCGCGGTCGTCGGTCTCGGCATGGCCCCGACGCGGCGTCCGGCTGCCGTCGAGCCCGACGCCGAGCAGCGTCAGGAGGACGAGGAGGCACATGCTGGAGACGATGAAGACGTCGGCGACGTTGAAGATCGCCGGCAGCAGCTTCGGGAAGTACAGGAAGTCGACGACGTGCCCCTGACCGAACGACGGCTCTCGGAGGAGCCGGTCGGTGAGGTTGCCGAGGGTGCCGCCGAGCAGCATCCCGAGCATGACGGCCCAGGCCACCGACCTGATCCGCTTGGCGAAGACGACGATGGCGACGACGACGGCCGAGGCCGCGAGGGAGAAGACCCACGTCGTGCCGCTGGCCAGGGAGAAGGCCGCTCCGGGGTTCTTGACGAACAGGAGCTGGAAGAAGGAGCCGAGCACGTCGACAGCGCGGCCCTCGACGAGGTCACGCGTGACGAGGTGCTTCGTGCCCTGGTCGAGGGCGTAGGCCACGACAGCGACGAAGGCCAGCGCCGCGATGACGCGGACGCTGACCTTCGCAGCGGGATCTCGAGGTGCCAAGACCCTAGTTGGAGCCGAAGCCCTGCGCGCTGGCGGGCTGGGGCTCGGAGGCGCCCTCACCGTCGAGCTCGTGCAGCTGGCCCTCGATGTAGCTCTTGAGCTTCTGGCGGTAGTCGCGCTCGAAGGTGCGGAGGTCGTCGATGCGACGCTCCAGGCCCGTGCGCTCGCCGTTCAGCTGCTCGAGCACCTCGCGGCGCTTGGTCTCGGCCTCGGCCACGACCTCGCGCGAGCGGGTCTCCGCGTCGGCGACGACCTCCCGCGAGCGGTTCTCGGCGTCGCCGACGAGCTCCGCGGAGCGCGCCTCGGCCTCGGCCACGACACGGGCGGCGGTCGACTGCCCCTCAGCGATGAGCGCGTCGCGCTTCTCCGCGCCTTCACGGACGTGCTCCTCGTGGAGGCGACGTGCCAGCTGGAGCAGGCTGTTCGTGCTCTCGGTCTCGTCGGCCGACGGGCCAGCGAAGGCCGGGACGGGCGTGACGGCGGCCGGAGCAGCGGCGACCGGGGCGACGGGCTCCGGCGCTGCCACCGGCTCCGCCTTCTCGAGGACCGGCTCCGGCGCGGACGCCGGCTCGGGCACCGATGCCGGGGCCGGAGCGCTGGCGACCGGGGCCGCGACGACTGCGTCGCGCTGACCGTCGCCGGCGGCGGACTCCGCCGAGGCGAGGCGCTGGCGCAGCTCGTCGTTCTCCGCGCCCAGGCGCCGGAGCTCGGCGACGACCTCGTCCAGGAAGTCGTCGACCTCGTCCTGGTCGTAGCCCTCGCGGAACTTGGTCGGCTGGAACCGCTTGTTGACTACGTCTTCCGGCGTCAAAGCCATTGCCGTCACCTCGTGAATCTGTTGGATCGTGTGATCGTGGTCTGGGTCGTGCACTACACCGTAGCGAACGATCGCCCGTCGGGACGGGGAGGGGCACCGAGGCCCCGCGGAGAGCCTACCCTCTCGGGCGGCGACGACGGGCGCCGCGCGCGGCGCCGTGTCAGATGCGGGCGAAGACGCCCATCAGGACGACGACCGCCAGCATGATGAGGCTCCAGCCGAAGTCGAGCGCCACCGAGCCGAGCCGGACCGGCGGCAGGACCTTTCGAACTGCCTTGATCGGCGGGTCGGTGACCGTGTAGGTCACCTCCGCCAGCACCAGGACGGCCCCCCGCGGCCGCCAGCCCCGGCTGAACGACTGGGCGAGGTCGAAGACGAACCTCGACCACATGAGCAGGAAGAAGACCAGGAGCGCGTAGTACACGATCGAGGAGATCAGGGAGACGATCATGGGTGTGTCATCAGCTCGCACGAGTCGGCGCGGCGGAGGCCGCGGGAGGGGGGCGGACGGCGGCTCGGCCGCGCCTGGTCAGGACTGCGAGAAGAACGACGCCTCGATGTCGGACTCTACCTCAGCCTGCTCACCGCTCACGGCGATGTGGGCGGGCGACAGCAGGAACACCTTGTTGGTGACGCGCTCGATCTTGCCGAAGAGCCCCTGCGACAGTCCGCTGGCGAAGTCGACGAGGCGACGAGCGTCGGCCTCCGTCATCTGGGAGAGGTTGATGATCACGGGGATGCCGTCGCGGAAGCTCTCGGCGATCGCCTGGGCGTCCTTGTACTCGCGGGGGTGGACGGTGAGGATCTCGTTCATGTCGTGGGGCACCGTGTTCTTCGTGGTCGGGGTCGTGGCGCGGCGGAGAGGCGTCAGGGGGGCGCGAGGGGGGGCCGGGGCGGAGGCGGCCGCCGGCACGGCGACGGGGGCGACGGGCGACGGCGCGGCGGCGGGCGCGGCCGAGCGTGCGGCAGGCTGGGCAGCGGCCTGCTGGGCGGGCTGCTCGTCGTACTCGAGCTCTTCGTCGGCGAGGCCCAGGTAGACCATCGTCTTGCGCAGGGGGTTGGCCATGGGGGTGTCCTCCGGATCGTGGATCGTCTAGACCGACATTAACCAGCGTCGGGCCGAGAACCCGTGATTGCCGTGCCGATGCGGAGGTGTGTCGCGCCCTCGGCGATCGCGTCGGCGAAGTCCTGCGACATGCCCGCCGAGATCTGGTCGGCGTCGGGGGCGACGGCCCGGACCCGCTCCGAGACGAGCCGGAGGCGCTCGAAGGCCGGGCGGGCCGGCTCGTCGAGCGGGGCGACGGCCATGACGCCCCGGAGCCGCAGGCCCGGGGTCGAGAGGACACGCTCGACGAGCGCGTCGACCTCCGTGACGGCGACGCCGCCACGGCCTGGGTCGTCCGTGAGGTTCACCTGCACGAAGCCGTCCACCCACGCCACGTCGTCCGATCCGAGCGCGTCGACGACGCTGGCGCGGTCGAGGGAGTGGACCGCCGCGGCGTAGCGCCGAGCCTGCCGGGCCTTCTTCGACTGCAGCTGGCCGACGAAGTGCCAGCGGAGGCCCTCGAGGTCGGCCGTCTCCGCCGACTTGGCCTGCGCCTCCTGGTGTCGGTTCTCGCCGACGTCACGGACGCCGAGGGCGTGCAGCTCGCGCACGAGCAACGCGGGGTGGAACTTCGTCACGACGATCGTCGTGACCGAGGCCGGGTCGCGCCCGGCCGCCCGGGCCGCGTCGGAGACGCCGGAGGCGACCCGGGCGAGTCGCTCGCCCGTGTCGCCTCCGTCGTGGGTGGAGCTCGTCACTACTTCAGGAAGTCCGGGACGTCGAGGTCGTCGTCGCCGTCGTCGAAGGCCGGGTCGGAGGCGCGGGTCGCCGCGGGCTCCTCCGGTCGACGCCACGAGTGCGAGTCCGAGCCGGCACCGCTGTCGGCGATGGCCGAGACGCCGGGCACCGCGGCGGACGAGGAGCCCTCCGACTCGACGAAGCTCGATCGACGCTCCTTCGACTTGGCCTGCGGCTCTCCGCCGTCGAAGCCCGCCGCGATGACCGTCACGCGGACCTCGTCGCCGAGGGTGTCGTCGATGACGGCGCCGAAGATGATGTTGGCCTCGGAGTGGACGGCCTCCTGCACCAGGCGGGCCGCGTCGTTGATCTCGAAGATGCCGAGGTTCGAGCCGCCCTGGATGGAGAGCAGCACGCCGTGCGCACCGTCGATGCTGGCCTCGAGCAGCGGCGAGGCGACGGCCAGCTCGGCCGCCTTGATGGCCCGGTCGGCACCGCGCGACGAGCCGATGCCCATCAGCGCGGAGCCCGCGCCCTGCATGACCGACTTGACGTCGGCGAAGTCGAGGTTGATCAGGCCGGGGGTGGTGATCAGGTCGGTGATGCCCTGGACGCCGGCGAGGAGGACCTGGTCGGCGGTGCCGAAAGCCTCCACCATCGAGATGCCGCGCTCGGAGATCTCGAGGAGGCGGTCGTTCGGGACGACGATGAGGGTGTCGACCTCGTCCTTCAGGGCTGCCACGCCGGCCTCGGCCTGCGCCTGACGACGCTTGCCTTCGAAACCGAAGGGCTTCGTGACGACGCCGATCGTGAGCGCGCCGATCGACTTGGCGATCCGGGCCACGACGGGTGCGCCGCCGGTGCCCGTGCCGCCGCCCTCGCCGGCCGTGACGAAGACCATGTCGGCCCCGGCCAGGGCCTCCTCGATCTCCTCCGCGTGGTCCTCCGCCGCACGGCGGCCGACCTCGGGGTCGGCGCCGGCGCCGAGGCCGCGGGTCAGCTCGCGGCCGACGTCGAGCTTGACGTCGGCGTCGCTGAGCAGGAGCGCCTGGGCGTCGGTGTTGATGGCGATGAACTCGACTCCGCGGAGCCCGAGCTCGATCATGCGGTTGACGGCGTTGACGCCACCGCCGCCGACACCGACGACCTTGATCACGGCTAGGTAGTTGTGGTTCGTTGTCACGTCCGGGCCTCCGCTGGAACCTTAACTCTGTGATTGAAGGTCAAGGTTGTACATTGTATTCGAGTGGGTCAGTCACAAGGTATGGGTCGCGCCTCACCGCCGACCACTCCGAGACGGGCGTGTCGCGAAGGCCGGTCTCAGCGAGTGCGGATGATGCCGTTGTCGGGCGCCGAGACGTCGTACTCGACCGAGGCCGACGGGTCGCGCTCCGCCTGGTCGGCGACGAGGCCGGCGAGCACCTGCGCCTTCTTCTCCGAGTGCTCGGCGCTGCCCCAGACGACCTGCTCCCCCGAGGTCAGGGCCAGCGTGACGTCGTCGGCCGTCGACGCGGTGACCGTGTCGACGGTGGTGCGGAGCGTGAGCGGCAGGGCGAGGAGCACCTCCGCCGCCGACCGGAAGGCCGTGCCGTCGAGGGGCGCGCCGCCGACGTCGACCTGGGGCACGCCGTCCTGACGCCCGTCGAGGCGCTGCACGACGATCCCCGCGGGGTCGACGAGGTCGACGCCGTCGTCGGTCGCGACCGTGGCGATCGGCTGGCGCTCGGTCACGCGGATGACGAGGGTGTGGGGCGGGGCGGTCTCGGTGACGTAGCTCGCGATGAGCGGGAACTGCTCCAGCTCGCCGGTGATCCGGTCGAAGTCGACGAGGGCCAGGGGCGTGCCGAGCTGGTCGTCCACGGCGGCCGTCACGGCGCTCGCGTCCACGCGGCTGGTGCCCTCCACCCGGATCTCCTGCAGGGAGAGGAGCGGCGAGAAGACGGCCACAGTCACCGACGCCACGAGGACGACGACGACCGCGCCGACGGCGGTCCAGGTGGCCCGCCGATGGCGCGAGCGGCGCGTGAAGCGACGCACCTCGGACTTCTCGACGCGGCGCCGCTGACGCGACGCTCGCCGGGCAGCACGACGCGCCTCCGCGGCTCTCTCCCGCGCGGCGGCCGCCGTCGTGTCGGCCGGGCCGATCCGAGGGGGCTCCGCCGGGCGCGCGGCCTCGGGACGACCGGCCTCGGGGCGAGCGACCCCTGGGCGCGCCGCAGCCGGCCCGGCGGCCGCGGGTCGGCCGGGGCGAGCCGAGCGGGAGGCGCGGGACGGCTCGGCGACGACGGGCACCGGGCCCGTGTCGACGTCGTCGGACGACCCGGACGCCGGGGCGGGCTCCGCCCCGCGACGGCGCCGGGCCAGCCGGTCGGCGATGGACGAACGACCGGGGCCGACGGCCGGCGGCTCGGGGGCGGGCTCCGGGGGCGGCTCGAAGCCCTCGGGGCGCTTCACGCTCCGGTCTCCTCCGCGGTCGACGGGTCGGGGGCGGTGGCGGCGTCGAGCGCGCCGAGCAGCTGGGGCACGATGCGGTAGACGTCGCCGCAGCCGAGGGTGATGACGAAGTCCCCCGCCCGCGCGACCTCCGCGGCGCGGACGGCCGCCGACTGCCAGTCCGGCACGAAGTCGACACGGCCGGCGTCGTGGAAAGCCCCCGAGACGAGCGCTCCGGTCACGCCGGGCTCCGGGTCCTCGCGGGCCCCGTAGACGTCGAGGACGATCGTGTGGTCGGCGAGCCGCTCGTAGGTCTCGGCGAAGTCGCCGGCCATCATCCGCGTGCGGCTGTACAGGTGGGGCTGGTGCACGGCGATCAGGCGCCCCTCCCCCACGACCGACCGGGCGGCCTGCAGCGCCGCGGCGACCTCGGTCGGGTGGTGGGCGTAGTCGTCGTAGACGCTGACGCCGCGCACGGTGCCGTGCAGCTCGAAGCGCCGCTCGGTGCCTCCGAAGGCCTCGAGTCCGCGCACGGCGGCCTCGGCGTCGATGCCGAGGCCCACGAGCACCGCGAAGGCGCCCGCCGCGTTCACGGCGTTGTGGTGGCCCGGCACGCGGAGCTGGACGGGCAGGCTGCGGCCGTCGTGGTGGAGCGTGAACGACACCGGCCCGCTCGACGCGACGTCGGTGATGCGGACGTCCGCCGACGCGTCGACCCCGAAGGTCACGACCCGGGGGTGGTCGAGCGCGTCCGTGACCCGCCGGGCACCCGCGTCGTCGCTCGAGATGACGACGAGCTCCGAGGCGGCGCCCGCGAACTCCACGAAGGCCCGGTCGAACGCCTCGTGCGACCCGTAGTGGTCGAGGTGGTCGGCGTCGACGTTGGTGACCAGCGCGATCGCCGTGTCGTAGAGGAGGAACGAGCCGTCGGACTCGTCGGCCTCGACGACGACCAGCTCGTCCGAGCCGCCCGCCGCGCTCACGCCGAGCGACTGGATCACGCCGCCGTTGACGAAGCTCGGGTCGCGCCCGGCCGAGAGGAGGGCCGTGACGATCATCCCGGTCGAGGTCGTCTTGCCGTGCGCGCCCGCGACCGAGACGAGCCGCTGGCCGCCGATCAGGGCGGCGAGGGCCTGCGACCGGTGCAGCACCGGGACGCCGTCGGCGAGGGCCCGCTGGTACTCCGGGTTGTCCTGCCAGAGGGCGCCCGTGACGACGAGGGTGTCCGCGTCGCCGACGTTCGCGGCGTCGTGGCCGATCGCGATCTCGGCCCCGAGCTCGCGCAGGGCCGAGACCCCCGCCGACTCGCGGATGTCGGAGCCGGTGACGCGGTGGCCCGCGGCCAGGAAGACCCGGGCGATGCCGCTCATGCCCGAGCCACCGATGCCGACGAAGTGGACGGCCCCGAGGTCGGCGGGGATCTGCTGCTGGAGGTCTGGCTTGATCATGCGTTCTCGGCGTCCGTCTCGGAGGGGCTGGTCGGGGTCGCCGTCGAGCGGCCGCGCGCGTGGGCGGCGGGACGGGACGACGAGGAGGCGCGGTCGACGGCGTCGAGGACGAGGTCGACCGTGCGGTCGGTCCCGTCGCGCACCCCGACCGTGGCCGCGCGGACCGCCATGTCGGCGATCGCGGCGCGGTCGAGCAGCAGGCGCACGAGCTCGCGGTCGACCCACTCGGGCGTGAAGTCGGCGTCGGCCACGAGCAGGGCGCCGCCCGCCTCGACGACGTCGGTCGCGTTGAAGCGCTGCTCGCCGTTGCCGACGGGGTAGGGCACGAGGACCGAGGGCAGGCCGAGCGCGGTCAGCTCGCTGACGGTCGCGGAGCCCGACCGCGACACGACGAAGTCCGCGGCCGCGAGGGCGAGGTCCATGCGGTCGCAGTAGCGGAGGAGGTGGTGCCCGGCCAGCCCGGTCGACCGGAGGTCGGACTTCTCGCCGGTGATGTGGAGCACCTGCCAGCCGGCGCCCACGATGCTGGCGGCGGACCGCGCGACCGTCTCGTTCAGGCGACGGGCCCCGGTGGAGCCGCCGGTGACCAGCACCGTGGGCAGCGCGGGGTCGAGGCCGAACTCGGCCAGCGCCTCCTGACGTCGTGCCCGGCGGTCGAGGGTCTCGATCTCGTCACGGAGCGGCATGCCGACGCGACGGGCCCCGCGGAGCTTCGTCGACCGGAAGACGACGCCGACGTGGGGCGTGAGGAACGAGCCCAGCACGTTCGCCATGCCGGGCTTCGCGTTCGCCTCGTGGACGACGAGCGGGACGTGCTCCTGACGCGCGGCGACGTAGGCGGGCGCCGAGGCGTAGCCGCCGAAGCCGACGACGACGTCGACCGCGTGCTCGCGGAGGAGGCGACGGACGCCGTCGACGGCCCCCTTCAGCGCCGCCGGGAACCCGAGCGCCGCCCGGGAGGGGCGCCGGGGGAAGGGCAGACGCGGCACGGCGAGCAGCTCGTAGCCCCGCTGCGGGACGAGCCGGGCCTCGAGGCCCTCGGCGGTGCCGAGGACGAGGATCGTCGCGGTCGGCTCGCGACGCCGCAGACGGTCGGCCACGGCCAGGAGCGGGTTGACGTGCCCGGCGGTGCCGCCGCCGGCGAGGAGGTACGTGGTCATCGGAGAGACCCTACCCGCTGCCCGACGGGCGGCATGGGCACGGTCGGGTCCTCCGGACGGCGGGCGAACGACAGGACGACGCCGATGGCGGCGAGGGTGACGATCAGCGCCGAGCCCCCGGCGGAGATGAGCGGCAGCGGGACGCCGAGCACGGGCAGCAGCCCGAGGACGACCGCGATGTTGATCAGGGCCTGGCCGATGATCCACGCCGTCACGGCACCCGTGACGACCCGCACGAACGGGTCGTTCGTGCGTCGGATGATCTTGACGAAGCCGACGGCGAGGACGACGAAGAGCGCGAGGACGACGATCGCGCCGATGAGCCCGAGCTCTTCACCGACGATGGCGAAGATGAAGTCGTTGTCGGCCTCGGGCAGCCACGACCACTTCGACTTCGAGTTGCCGAGGCCGACGCCGAACAGCCCGCCGGAGGCCAGGGCCCAGGTGCCGTGGAGCGACTGCCAGCAGGCGGCCTGGTAGTCGCTCGAGTCGGTGCAGCCGGACATCCACGCGGCGATCCGCTCGTTGCGGGAGTCGGAGCCCGAGGCGATGATCGGCACGACGGCGAGCAGGAACAGCAGGGGCACGGCGAGGAAGCGGAGGCGCACCCCGGCGAACCAGACCGCGGCGAAGACCAGGAGGAGCATGACCATCGTCGTGCCGAGGTCGCCGCCGAGGATGACGAGGCCCACCGACACCCCGACGACGGGCACGAGCGGGATCGCCAGGTGCTTCCAGTCGTCGAGGAGGTCGCGCTTGACGCTGAGGATCATGCCGAGCCAGACCGCCAGGGCGAGCTTCACGGCCTCGGAGGGCTGAGCGCTGAAGGAGGTGCCGAGCTGGATCCAGTTCCGGTTGCCGCCGACCTCGTAGCCGAGGGGGGTGAAGACGAGGAGCTGGAGGACCACGGCCGCCAGCAGGATGTGCCACGCCCAGCGCTTCCAGAACCAGATCGGCACCCGCGAGGCGATCAACATGAGCGGCACGCCGATCGCGGCGTACATGCCCTGGCGGATGAAGGCGCCGAAGAAGGAGGTGTGCTTCGACGAGATGTACTGCTCGACGCTCGACGAGGAGAGGACCATGACGAGGCCCAGCACGACCATGAAGAGGGTCGTGCCGAGGATGAGGAAGAACGAGCCGGTCTCGGCGGCGAAGAGCTTCTTGACCGCGACGACGGCGGCGGCCTGCCGCACGTCGTGCGGGTGCGCCCCGTGCTCGCCCTCGCCGTGCCCCCGGCCCTCGCGCGCACCCGTGGGGCGCGCGGTGGGCGGGGCCGCGGCGGGGGCCGACGGGGCGGCGGACCGGGTGCGCGGCGCCGCCGCGCGGGGACGCGACGCGTCAGTCGGTCGCCGGCGCGGGAGGCTGGACGGCAGGTCGGCCATCGGCGTCACCCCTCAGGTGCTCGTGGACGGCGGCGGCCCAGGCTCGGCCGCGTGCCGTGTAGTCGGTGAACTGGTCGAAGGACGCCGCGGCCGGTGCCAGCAGCACCGTGTCGCCCGGGAGCGAGGCCTCCGCCGCGAGGCGGACCGCCGTCGGCATCACCCGCTCAGTGTCGGTCTCGTCGACCTCGAACACGGGGACGTCCGGCGCGTGTCGCCGGAGAGCCTCGAGCACGACCTCGCGCTCGACGCCGATCACGACCACCGCACGGAGGCGGTCGGCCACGTCGTCGACGAGCGGGGCGGGGTCGACTCCCTTGAAGGTGCCGCCGACGACCCAGACGACCGAGGGCGCCGACGTCAGCGAGGCCCGGGCCGCGTGCGGGTTGGTGGCCTTGGAGTCGTCGACGAAGCGCACTCCCCCGGCCTCGGCGACGAGCTCCGTGCGGTGGTGGTCGACGCGGAATCCGAGCACGGCCTCGCGGACGGCCGCGGGGTCGACGTCGACGGCCCGCACGAGGGCGGCGGCGGCCAGGACGTCGGCGACGAGGTGGTCGGCGCCCAGGCCGGCCGCGTCGAGCTCTGTCGTGGTCGCGAGCTCCAGGGCCCGGTGACGCCGGTCGTCGAGGAACGCCCGGTCGACGAGCACTCCGGCGTCGTCGTCGCCCGCGACGACCCCGAAGTCGCTCGGGCCCGGGGCGGAGAGGCCGAAGCCCACCGCGCGGCAGCCCTCCTCGACGTCGGCCTCCTCGACCATGCGCAGCGTGGCGTCGTCGGCCTTGTTGTAGACGCAGGCCACGACCGTGTTCTCGTAGACCTTGGCCTTGGCGTCGCGGTAGGCGCGGGCGCTGCCGTGCCACTCGAGGTGGTCGTCCTCGAGGTTGAGGCAGACGGAGGCGCGGGGCCGGAGGGCGCCCGGGCCGACGGTCGGCAGCTGGTGCAGCTGGTGGCTCGACAGCTCGACGACGAGCACGTCGAAGCCGTCGGGGTCGCGGACGGCATCGAGCACGGGCACGCCGATGTTGCCGCAGGCGGCGGCCCGGCGACCGCCCTGGGTCGCCATCGCGGTGGCGAGCTGCGTCGTCGTCGTCTTGCCGTTCGTGCCGGTGACGAGCAGCCAGTCGGCCACGCGCTCTGTCTTGTCGCGAAGGCGCCAGGCGAGCTCGACGTCGCCCCAGACGGCCGCGCCGCTGGACGCGGCCCAGCGGGCCAGGGGGTGGTGAGGGGCGAAGCCGGGCGAGATGACCACGAGCTCCGGGGCGAGCTCGACGACGGCGGCCGGCGGCTCCTGCATGGCGGGGTCGAGCACGAGCTCGGCGCCGATGAGCGACAGCAGCTCGGCCCGGTCGTCGTCGACGGTCGGGGCCAGGACGACGACGCGGGCGCCGAGCTCGGCGAGCGTGTCGGCCACGGAGAAGCCGGTCACGCCGAGGCCGATGACGAGCACGCGGAGGCCCCGCCAGTCGGCGTGCCAGCTGGTCAGGCCGTCGAGGCGCGCGGCCAGGGCGGGGTCGAGGGTCGCGTCGCTCACGAGGTGCGCGAGATCCACTCGAGGTAGAACACCCCGACGCCGGCCGCGACGAACAGGCCCGCGATGATCCAGAACCGGACGACCACCGTGACCTCCGCCCAGCCCTTGAGCTCGAAGTGGTGGTGCAGGGGGCTCATCAGGAAGATCCGTCTGCCCTTGGTGATCTTGAAGTAGGCGCGTTGCAGGATCACCGAGCCCGTGACGACGAGGAAGAGGCCGCCGATCAGGACGAGGAGCAGCTCGGTGCGGCTGAGGATGGCCAGGGCGGCCAGCGCCCCGCCGAGGCCGAGCGAGCCGGTGTCGCCGAGGAAGATCTGCGCGGGCGAGGTGTTCCACCACAGGAACCCGATGAGACCGCCGCAGATCGCGGCCGCCACGACCGCGAGGTCGAGCGGGTTCGCCACCGTGTAGCAGGCCGACCGCGTGGTCTCGTCGAGGCGTGTGCTGAAGCACGACTGGTTGAACTGCCAGAAGCCGATGAAGATGTACGACGCGATGGCGAGGATGGACGACCCCGTCGCGAGGCCGTCGAGGCCGTCGGCCACGTTGACGCCGTTCGAGGTGCTCACGGTGATCAGCACGACCCAGATGAGGAACAGCCCTCCGCCGATCACGCTGCCGAACACCATGAAGTCGAGCCACGAGATGTCGCGGATGCCCGAGATCGCGGTGGAGGCGGGGGTCAGGCCGTTCGCGTTGGGGAACGACAGCGCAAGGACGGCGAAGACGGCCCCGACCACGACCTGGCCGGCGATCTTCGCCCAGCCGCCGAGCCCCAGGCTCCGCTGGTTGCGCACCTTCAGGAAGTCGTCGAGGAACCCGACCGTGCCGAGCCCCACCATCATGAACAGCACCAGCAGCCCGCTGAGCGTGAGCTCGTCGCGCGCCACCAGGTGGCCCAGGAAGTAGCCGATCACGGTGCCGAGGATGAGGACGATGCCGCCCATGGTCGCCGTGCCGCGCTTGGTGTGGTGCGACTGCGGGCCGTCGTCACGGATGAACTGGCCCCAGCCGAGGCGGTGGAAGAGCCGGATGAACAGCGGCGTCATGAGCAGCGTGAAGACCAGCGAGAACCCGCCGGCGATGAGCAGCGCGATCACTCGGTCACCCCCGCGAGGCGGTCGCCGAGGAAGCGCAGGCCCGCCGACTTCGACGACTTGACGAGCACGACGTCGCCGGGGCGCACCTGCTCACGGAGCAGCTCGTAGGCGGCGTCGACGTCGTCGACCAGGACGGACTCGCCGTCCCACGAGCCCTCGAGCCCGGCCGCGGTCGAGATGTGGCGCGCGGCGTGGCCGACCACCACGAGCTGGGAGACGTTGAGCCGCACGACGAGGCGACCGACACGGTCGTGCTCCTCGCGGGCGGCGTCGCCGAGCTCTGCCATCTCGCCGAGGACGGCGATCGAGCGGCCGCCCTCGGGCACGATCTGGACGAGGGTCTTCAGCGCGGCGGCCACGGAGTCGGGGCTCGCGTTGTAGGCGTCGTTGACGACGGTGACGCCGTCGCCGCCGTCGAGCACCTCCATCCGCCAGCGCTCGGCGCGGGCCACGCCCTCGAGCACCGTCGCGGCGCGGTCGAGGTCGAGGCCCCACTCCCCCGCGACCGCGAGGGCGGCGAGGGCGTTCATCACGTGGTGCTCACCGAGGATGCGCAGCGACACCCGGCGGGTCAGGTCGCCGTGGTCGAAGGTGAAGGAGGTGCCCTCGGCCGTCACGTCGACGTCGGAGGCACGGTAGTCCGCTGACGAGGAGAGCCCGAAGGTGACCACGCGCGCGGCCGTGACGGACGCCATCCCGGCGACGCGGTCGTCGTCCGCGTTGAGGATCGCCGTCCCGGTCTCGGGGAGGTCGGTCACCATCTCGGACTTCGCGGCACGGGTGCCCTCGATGCCGCCGAACCCGCCCGCGTGGGCGAGGCCGACCTTGAGCACGACGCCGGTGTCGGGGCGGGCGATCTCGACGAGGCGGGCGATCTCGCCCGGGCCGGAGGCCCCCATCTCCACGACGAGGTACTCGGTGTCGTCGTCGATGCGGAGCATCGAGATCGGCGCACCGACGTGGTTGTTGAACGAGCCCTGGGGAGCGACCGTCGCGGCGACGTCGCCGAGGACGGCGCGGAGCATGTTCTTGGTGCTGGTCTTGCCGTTCGACCCCGTGACACCGACGACGCGCAGGGCGCCGCGGCGACGGACACGCTCGACGACCGCGGCGGCCAGGCGGGAGAGCGCCGTGACGCCGTCGTCGACCACGACGACGGGCACGTCCACGTCGACGGGTGCCTCCGCGACGACCAGGGCGGCGCCGCGCTCGACGGCGGACCCGACGAACAGGCGGCCGTCGGTGACCTCGCCGCGCAGGGCGACGAAGACGGAGCCGGGCTGGACCAGACGGGAGTCGGTCTCGACCGAGCCGGACACGACCTGCTCGGCCCGCGACTCCTGTCCGGGGGCGAGGGAGCCGCCTGTGATCTCGACGATCTCGGCGACGGTGAGGGCGATCACTCGGCCCACCCGGCCTCTCGGAGCGCCGCTCGCGCCTCGTCGCGCGCCGAGTACGGCGTGCGCTCGCCCCGGATGTCGCGGTAGTCCTGGTGGCCGGGCCCGGCCCAGAGGATCGAGTCGCCCTCGTCGGCCAGGCCGACGGCGGTGCGGATCGCGGCCTCGGGCGGGCTGACCTCGTGGATCTCGTGCTCCGGGAAGGCGGCCCGGGCGGCGTCGACGAGCGTCGTGCGGATCGCCTGCGGGTCCTCGAAGCGGGGGTGGTGGTCGGTGACGACGAGGACGTCGGAGCCCGCCGCCGCCACGCGCGCCATCTCGGCCCGCTTGGTCTTGTCACGGTCGCCGTCGGCGCCGAACAGCATGATGACCTTGCCGGGCGTGAAGCGGCGAACCGCGGCCAGGGTGGTGAGGAAGGCGTCGGGGCTGTGCCCGAAGTCGACGTAGACGCTCGGGCCCCGGTCGCCGGAGACGCGCTCGGTGCGGCCGGGCAGGTAGGCCACGATGCCGCCGTCGGCCGCGAGGGCCTGCTCGATGGCGCCCAGCTCGAAGCCGGCCTCGACCAGCATGACGAGGGCGAGGGCCGCGTTCGCGACCATGTGCCAGCCGATCAGCGGCACCCGGGTGATGAGCTCTCGGGACTCGGGGCCGGAGAGGCGGAACTCCGTCCACGCGGCCTGCTCGTCGAGGATCTCGACGCGCCAGTCGGCCTCGACCTCGGGGAGGATCGTGATCGTCGTCAACGGCACGCGGGCGCTGTCGACGACGCGCTGGCCCCACGGGGAGTCGAGCGAGATGACCGCGCGGCGCGAGCGGTCGGGCTGGAAGAGCGGCAGCTTCGCCTGGAAGTACTCCTCCATGTCGGCGTAGTCGTCGAGGTGGTCGTGGCTGAGGTTCGTGAACGCGGCCACGTCGAAGACGAGACCGTCGACCCGGTTGCGGCTGAGCGCCTGGGCGCTGACCTCGACGGCGACGGCGCGGACCTCGCTCTCGCGCATGCGGGCCAGCAGGGCGTGCATCTCGCTCGCCTCGGGGGTCGTGAGACGGCTGACGACCGTGAGGTCGCCGATGTGGCGCTCGGCGGTGCTGCTCAGCCCCGTCACGAGGCCGAGCTGACGGAGGACGCCCTCGAGGAGGTAGGAGGTGCTGGTCTTGCCGTTGGTGCCGGTGACGGCGAAGAGGAGGGGCGAGTCGGTGCCCTCGCCCGTGCGGTAGATCCAGGCGGAGACGTCTCCGAGGGCCGCACGCGGCGAGTCGACGAGCACGACCGGGAGCCCGACGTCGCGCGCGATCTCGAGGCCACGGCGGTCGGTCATCAGGGCGACGGCGCCGCCGTCGCGGGCCTGGGCGGCGAACTCGGCGCCGTGCCGGTGCTCGCCGGGCACGCCGACGTAGAGGTCGCCCGGGTGCAGGTCGCCGGTGCTCAGCGTCACGCCGGTCACCTCGACGCCGTCGAGGGAGCCGTCGTGCTCGAGTCCGAACTCGCTGACCAGCTGGCCGAGCGACCTCGCGGACGGATGTTCCGGTCGGAGGACCGGGGGGATCCGGGCGTTCAAAGAATCCTCTTCTCTCACCAGGTCTGGGGGATGACCGGTGCGGGCTCCGTCGACGGAGGGACGCGGTACATCTCGAGGACCTGGGACATGATCTTGTTGAAGGTCGGAGCCGCAGCAGCCGACGTCTTGATGGTACTGGGCTTGGTGAACGTCACGACGACGACGTACTGCGGGTCCTCCGCGGGGGCGAGGCCGGCGACCGAGACGATGCGGTCGGAGCCGTACCCCGTGCCGTCGGACTTGGCGACCTCGGCGGTGCCGGTCTTGGCGCCGACACGGTAGCCGGGGATGGTGAGGACGTCCTTGAGGTCGCCGTCGCTGACGACCTTCTCGATCATGTTCACGGTCGAGTCGGCCGCGGCGGGAGAGACCGCCTGGACGCCCTCGGTGCTCGGGGCCATCGTCACGGTGCCGTCGGGAGCGGTGCAGCCCTCGACGAGGGAGGTGGGGAGGCGCAGGCCGTGGTTGCCGAGGGTCTGGAAGATGCCCGCGACGTGCACGGCCGTCGTCTGCACGCCCTGGCCGAACATCGTGTTGATGCTCGTCTGCTGGTCCCAGTCGGAGGCGGGGCGGACGCCCGAGGTCGGCTCGCCGAGGAAGCCCACGGCGGTCGGCTCGTTCAGGCCGAACTTCACCATGTAGTCACGGCGCTGCTCCGCCGAGAGGTTCTGGCCGAGCAGCGAGATGCCGACGTTCGAGGAGTCGCGGAGCACGCCCGTGAGGGTCAGCTGCTCGGTGGGGTGGAAGGTCGCGTCGTGGATCTCGCCGCCCCACGGGAAGGTGCGCGAGTAGGGCACGGTCACCCGGCTGGTGGGAGCGGCCTTGCCGGAGTCGAGGAGCATCGCGGCCGTCATCGCCTTGAAGGTCGAGCCGGGCTCGTACGACGAGGTGAAGGCCTTCGAGCCGAGGTCCGCGACGTCCTTCGTGAGGTTCACGTCGTTGGGGTCGACCGCGGGCCAGTCGGCGACGGCGAGCAGCTTGCCCGTCTTGACCTCCTGGACGACCGCCGTGGCCGACTCCGCCCCGATGGCCTGCGCCTGCTCGGCGACGGCCTGCTGCGCCATGTACTGGAGGTCGGAGTCGATGGTGAGCGCGAGGGTGCCGCCGGGCGCCGCCTCCTGGGTGGTCACCGTGCTGCCGGGCAGCTGCACGCCGTCCGCGCCGCGCTCGTAGGTCTGGAGCCCGTCCGTGCCGGCCAGGCACTGGTCGGCGCTCAGCTCGAGCCCCGCCTGCGGGCCGTCCGTCCCGATGAAGCCGGTGAGGTTGCCCGCGACCGAGCCGTTCGGGTAGGAGCGGGCCGACTGGCGCTCGTAGTAGAGCCACGAGACGCCGCTGTTCTTCAGGTCGCGCACGGCGCGGAAGGCGTCGACGTCGACGCCCATCACCACGTAGGCGAAGTTCGCCTCGGGGTCGTCGGAGATGCTCTTCTGCATCGCGGCCTCGTCGCCGCCGGTGATGTCGGCGACGCGCGCCAGCACCTGCTCGACCGTGAGGGGCTGCTTCGAGGTCGTCCCGTCGGCCGCGGTCTCCGTGACCGTGACGTCCTCGGCGAAGGCCGGTGCGGCCGTGATGTTGTACCGCGTGACGCTGCCGGCGAGGACGGTGCCGTCGGACGAGACGATGTCGCCCCGGTCGCCGTAGGTGACCTGACGGATCTCGCGCTTGTTCAGCGACTGGGCGTTCAGCTCGGAGGCCTGGACGATCTGGATGTCGGCCAGCCTGACCACGAACACTCCGACCAGCGCGATCACCACGGCCATGGCGAGGGTCGCGCGCAGCCGTCGGCTGCGGAGCTCGCTGTGCGGTCGGCCACGACGGCCGCCGGTGCGGGGAGCAGGGTTCACGAGAGGTTCCTCACCGCGGACGGGTCGTCGTGCACCCACCGCTGTCGTCGTCCGGCACGCCCTCACGGGCACGCCGCTAGCGGGTCTCGGGAGCCGCCAGCTGGTTCGGGGCCGAGGCTACCGACGCATCGGCGTTCTGCGCGCCCGCCGCGCCCGGCGCGGCGGAGTCGGCGGCGGCAGCCGCCGCGGTGCCCGCTGCGGCGGTCGGGTCGACCGGGGAGGACCCCGCGGCGGCGCCGTCGGCGGTCTCGGCGGGCACGCCCGCCGGAGGCTGCGTGACGAGCGGCACGCCGTCGAGCAGCGTGTTCGGGATGAGGTTGTCGGTGCCGTCAGCCGCGCCGTCGGCCGGGGCGGGGACGCCGTGGACCGCGCCGGTCGCCGGGTCGAGGTAGACCGGGTTCGAGTTGCGCACCATGCCGAGTCGCTCGGCGTTGTTCGCCACGTTCTGCGGAGACGACAGCACGTCGAGCTGCTCGGAGTACTTCTGCTGGTCGCGGGTCAGCTCGGCCTTCTCGGCCTGCAGGTCGGAGATCGTGTAGGCGCCGTCGCTCAGGGCGATGCTGATGGCGAGCTGCCCGAGCAGGAGGACGAAGAGCGCCGCCGTGGCCACGAGCGCGTAGGCGATGCGCGGCCGGGCACGACGCTGGGCACGGGTGGTGACGATCTCGACCGGAGCCCGACGGGGGGCGCGGGCGGGCTGCGGGATCGGGCTGACGGCCGCGGTGCTCATGCTGCTCTCCGGATTCGTTCGGCGGCGCGCAGCCGCACGGGTCGTGCTCGGGGGTTCTCGTCGATCTCGGCGTCGGTGGCCAGCTCGGCGCCCCGCACGAGGAGCTTGAACTCGGGGCGGTGCTCGGGCAGCTCGACGGGGAGCCCCTGCGGGGCCGTCGACGTCGTCCGGGCCGCCAGTTCGCGCTTGACGAAGCGGTCCTCGAGGGACTGGTACGCGAGGACGACGATGCGCCCGGACTCGGCCAGGCGGTCGAGGGCCGCCGGCACGGCGGCCTCGAGCGAGGCGAGCTCGCCGTTGACCTCGATGCGCAGCGCCTGGAAGACGCGCTTGGCGGGGTGGCCTGCCCGCTGCAGGGCCATGGGCGTCGCCGCGATCAGGAGGTCGACCAGCTGGCCGCTGCGGACGAGCGGCGCCTCGAGGCGCTGCTCGACGATGCGGCGGGCGTAGCGCGGGGCCAGTTTCTCTTCCCCGTACTGGTAGAAGATGCGCCGCAGCTCGGACTCGGGGTACTCGGCGAGGATCCGCTCGGCCGTGACCGGGGCGGTCGGGTCCATCCGCATGTCGAGCGGAGCGTCCTTCGAGTACGAGAAGCCGCGCTCGACCCGGTCGAGCTGGAGCGACGAGACGCCCAGGTCGAAGAGGACGGCGTCGACGGTGTCGTACCCGAGGCCGTCGAGGGCGTCGGCCACCCCGTCGTAGCGGGTGTGCACGAGGCGCGCCCGCTCGCCGAAGCCCGCGAGGCGCTCCCCCGCGATGGCCAGCGCCTCGGTGTCGCGGTCGAGGCCGACGACGGTCAGCTCGGGGAACCTCTGCAGCATCGCCTCGCTGTGGCCGCCCATGCCGAGGGTCGCGTCGACCACGACGGCGCCGGGGCGCGACAGGGCGGGGGCGAGGAGCTCGAGGGTGCGCTCGAGGAGCACGGGGGTGTGGATCTGTTCTGCCATGGCGACGACGGTCTCGGGCTCCCGGGGCCTGATCCCCATCC